>Ga0222633_1000853_pt1 | contig 21317 bp, 12 predicted proteins | sample AntAcemetageno48_FD_179816 | JGI IMG/M metagenome (GOLD analysis project Ga0222633, IMG submission 179816) | Saline water microbial communities from Ace Lake, Antarctica - #48 | ecosystem: Environmental > Aquatic > Non-marine Saline and Alkaline > Saline | place: Antarctica: Ace Lake | collected...
GACTTCGCTCCGCAAAATCTCCGGATCATCGAGTTTCCCGGCTCTGGCAAAGTGGACGATCTGGCTCGTGGGCGGGTAGCGGGTCAGAAAATAGGAGATCCGACTCGCGAGATCATGCTGATCGAGTGGGCCCGGCGAGGTTTCCCGGAAGAGAAATCTCGGCGAAACGAGCGCCTGACGCAGCATCAGGTGCATCCCGTCCTCAAAGCGATGACCGGCCTCCCAATGATTACTTGCGATCGTAAAAAACGCGGCGCTGGTTTCTGCGTCGACCGGACGGCGGAAGAGCCGCGTCAGGAATCCGTTGATTCCGCGGCGGGCATACGACTCATCACTTTCGCCTTTCCGGCGCTCCCCGAAACTGTATTCGCGAATCTCATTGCGCCGCTTGTCTTTCGGGCTCTCCACGAGCGAGAACGGCCCCTCGACCGTCACCCCATGCAATTCCATCGCAGGACCGAACTCATGATATTCGTAGGTGAAAGTATCCGCGAGACTCCTCACGATGCCTGCATCACGAACCATGCTCAGGATTCTCTTTGTGAAGGAGGAATCCATTGTTGCATCTTTCATGTCGAGATCGGGATTGTTGAGATGCCGCTGATAGATCTCCCATCCGTTCCTTCCCCGCAGGCTCGCAACGGAAGAGCTGGACCGTGCTTTCCGGCCGGGGAACAACATCTCCTGCCAGGCGGCGAGGAAACGCGGATCGTCGCGAAACCGCTTTTCGAGAAGCGCGGCGAAAACGGACGGATCATGCGTCAACTCCGCATCCGCCCATCGGAAGAGGAGGGTCTGGCCTTTGTAAAGTTCCGCTTCAAAGGCGAAGGTTTCAGGCGATTCCGATGTCACTTCGAACTCTTTGAGGAGTCGGTGAGACATCGTCCCGGAACGATCATTCGCTGCGACATCCCGCGCCCGAATCTCAAGAGTGAGCGACTTATCCTCCTGCGGGCGAAAGGTCGAAGCGTCCACCGTGACGCGGTAGACCCCCGACGTCGTGATCTCAATCTTGCTCAGCCATGTGCTGCTTCGCATAATCGAATCCGTGCTGCTGCAAGCGAGCCGAAGGGCATCGCCATGAATCGTCGATGCCGAAAAACTCAGGACGAGATCCTCGACACCGGCCTTGCGCATCGTTGGCCCAGGCAAGGCCTGCAGAGGCGGAAACAACTCGTCCGCGATCTGCCCGGCAACTTCGTGATAGGCGGCGAGCAAGGGGGGGGAAATGACGAGCGCTTCGCTCACCGTATCAAAGCCATGCTCCCGGTTGTCCTTGGGGAAACCGAGCGGCAATTCGAACTCACTCATTTGGAATGTCGTCCGAATCGTGTTTTGATACTCAAGCCGGTTGAGCCGGCGCGGCAGGGTTCCTCCGATCGAGGCATGCTCCCTAAGCTTGTTGTCGAGAAAGGCGAGGAGCACCCCTTTGTCCTCCGCCGAAGGTTGTGGCTCGTCAGGTGGCGGCATGTGCCCGTGATCGATCACCTTGAAAACTTTATACCACTGCTCGACCGACTTGGGATCACCCCACGAAATGGCAACTTGATCGAGATTGATCCCCCCTTTCTCCGAATCGGCGTCATGACACTCCATGCAACTCGCAAAGAGAATATCCTGGACCGGTTCGGGCACTGGATCATCCGTGGCGGTCGCACTAACAAGAGCCCCCGCGACAAGGCCGACCATGAGGCAACCTCTGAAATACAAAGACAACCCTGACATCACGAAAACATCTGATTTAGATTCCGGGAGGCATTCGAGAAATTCTCCTGCTCAATCCCGAGCCGCTCCATCAAGGTTAGATACAGATCACCCAACAAAGGCGCATCAGGCTTCGCCGCGTCAATCGCGAGATGTTGCCCGTGATTGAATCCTCCACCGGCAACGAGGGTCGGCAGGTTGGCATTACTGTGACGGCTCGCGTCTCCCATTCCGGTCCCCAACAAAATCACCGTATCATCGAGGAGCGTTTTCCCGGCCGGATTCTTTTTCCCGGAAAGCTGCTTCAGGAAGTTGGCGAAACAGTGCATGTGCGCCCGATCGATCGAGACGAGGTCTTCGATCATCTGAGGATCGTTGCCATGATGCGAGAGGGCGTGATACCCGGCCTTGAGGATCTCCCCATCGATCGCGAAAACTTGACCAAGCCCGTCCAGGAAAAGCGAAAGGACGCGAGTCGATCCCGATTCGAGCGCGAGGACCATCAAGTCATACATGATGTTCCCCGCTTCCATCTGGAGGTTGGGCGTAATTGGATCGTAGCTCGGCAACTGATACCCTGTTTCCGGAACCGGCTCATCGAGCGTCGCGAGCTGGCGATCCATCCGCTTCTCAACGTCGCGGAAGGCATCAAAATACTCGTCCAACTTTTCCCGATCCCGCTTCGGCAGCGAGGCTTGAAAGCGTTTCGCATCATCGAGGACGCTATCGAGAGAACTCTTGCCGCTATTGATCAAATACTCGGCCCGCTCCCGGTCTTCTTTTGAGACGAAGAGCTGTTTGTAGAAAACACTCGGTCTCATGATCGTCGGGAGACCGACGCTTTGTTTCGTGAAACTCATTGTTTTCGCCCCTTCCCCCACGCCTGTGGCAAGTTCGATCGAGCCGAATCGCGACTTTTGGCCGATCTGGTCGGCAATCTGCTGATCGAGCGAATAGGTGCCCGGCGCTTTTCCGCTGAGGAAATTGATCCAGGCATCGTGCCCGTTCGGAGCCCGGTGATCGAGGCCTGAGAAAACCGTGAACTCATCCCGGTATTCTGCAATCGGCTCGAGGGTTCGCGGCATTTCGTAGTCGCGTCCCCCTGTTGAAGGGTAAAAGGCGTTCTGGTGCCATCCGAGGTAGGCCCCAATCGCGACGAAGTTGCGGGCCGTTTTTGGATTCGCCGGTGTCTTCTCGTCGGCGAACGCTTCAAGCGAGGGAAGCGCAATCGTCGCGACGGCACTCCGGAGAAAGAGACGACGGTCCAGCGATGATTGAAAGAGAGAAGATCTTTTTGCTTCCATAGAAAGAAAAATCGCGTCATTTAGAGCAATTACCAATCCGCGTAAAAACGTGTGTCCAGTGACCGGCTTTCGTTCGTCCGGACTTCCTTGGCGCATCGTAAAGCGCTATTGGTGAATTGCCTTCGCCACCGGTATCGCCCCGGGTTGATCAGGTGGCCAGTCCAAATCACCGCGACCCATGGCTCACCTGCGCCTGCCCTGTTTGGCACCGACCATGCCGCAGGCGGAAATGGAAATCGTCTCGCCTCGTCTCAGCCAGGGCTGAACCTACTCAAAAAGCGCCGCTTCGAAGTCGCCGTTCCCGGAGGTTATCGCGCTCATGCCGCGATCCGACTCGGCTTGAAAAAGGATGCGGTCATGTCCCGACATCTCCCAGCAACGGAGCTCGGAGGTGCCCCCGTCGGCGGCGATCCACTCGATGCGGTCAGTGCTCATGTGGCTGCGTTTTCGACGATGATCCGGGCCTCGCCAGCGCGTTGCGTGATTCCCGCCCAATCGGCACCGCGAATCACTCCGGCGTCTTGATTTGCTTCTCCAACGATGGGTTCATCATGATGTTCAGTCTATCCCTTGATGTTCAGTCTATCCCTGAGTAATCCCTTTTCCCACCGCACGACGAAGGAACTGTTCGGATCACTCCCTCCGCGACGAGGAGACCTCCGGCAAAAATAAACATCGTGAGGCGATCTTCTGTCACGTTCAGGGCGAGAATCCCGATCCAGAGCACGATCACAAGAAGGCTGAACATCACCATCCCCGCCGCAAAAGGATCGAACGGCCGGACTTGCGAGGCTCCGTGAGCGAGTGGACCCCCGGGAAGGTGGCCAATCCGGCGAACCCGTTAGGCGGCAAGCTCCGGGTCATCATCGGCGGATCCTAAAGCCAGCCGGGAAGCAACGCGCTGTCCCGCGACTGGATCGAGGACGCGTCCCTGCGCCGCTCGGATCTCGGGTTCCGCGTGGTGTTTGACGCGGAGTGACGGCCAGGCTCACTCCTTGGGCCAAGGCAACGGATTGCCGGTTTCCAGGACGGTCTTCAGGGAAGAGGCGATCATCGGCCATCCGCTGGAAATCTTGGAATAGGTCTCGTTCTTTTCCGGGAATCCGGAATGCGTGATCTCAAGCACACACATCCCGTCGCCAAAGGGGTGGACTTCGTAGGTCACCGTCGTTTCGGGGTCTTCCGAGCCAGTGAAGCGGAAGGTGTGGACCAGCTTTGCCGGGGCCTCTATTTCGGTGATGGTTCCTGTTATCAGTTCCGATGTTCCCTTCCCATAGGCAATTTTTCCTCCTGCCTTCAACTCAAGTGTGGAAACCGGCACCAGGTAGTAGGTATCGATGATCTTCTTTTCGGTCAATGCCTCCCAGACGGCGGCGGCGGGTTTGCCGATGTAGATCGTGTGGTGGAGTTCCTGTTTCTCCCCGGTTTCGGCAGCGATGCCCGTCGCTGTCATCCATAGAATCGCGGGAAGATATCGGAACATGTGAATGAAGGTTGGAATTACCAGGAAGCTGGATGAATTTCCCGGTTTTTCCAGGAAATTTTAATGAGCGGCGGGTTCCTTATTTGGCTGCCGGCCCGTATCCTGCGGCAGGCTTGCCATCCGCACCGAGCTTGTCGCAGGCCCACAGCAAGCCGCGGGTCACGAGGTCGAGGTAGCGTGCGTCGGATACGGTGTCGTTGTTGTGACCCAGGGTGGTCGAGAAGACGCGGGTCTTCTTGTCTTCATATTCATTGGTCCAGACCACGACGGTTTTGCACCCCCTCAATCCGCAGGACCGACGCACTGATAAGAACTCCTTGAAAAAGAAATTTCCTGCTATGGGTGAAGCGGATGGAGTAATAGTTGATTCTTCACTCGATTTCTTTTCGCAAAAGTGTCCGACAACAGAATTGCCAGACTGCCCGGGGCAAATTATGATCTACTCGACTACGAGATGAGAATTAGAAGATCACTAATAGTAGCATAACCAATTGACTGATGAGCCCTTCCAAATCCACCACCCAAAAGACCGTCTCGACCAAAGCCAATTTCTTCTCGACCTCTTTCAAAGACAGCCGGTGGCAATGGATGGCGGGATCGGCCGCTGCTCTTAGTGCCACCGCAACCGGTGCCTCGATGGCTGCGCCTGCCCAGATTACCCTTTCCGGAAATCAGCTCACAGTGGGGTCGGATAACATCGATCCTGATTTGACGGGCGACGGCATCGTCGATCTACCGAATCTGAATATTTTCCGCGCCTCCTCTAACCCACGAACTTCCTATGGGAACGGAAAATTCTTCTACAGTGTTTTTAATCGAGTCGGAATCAATAGCGGCCTCGATATCGCTACAAGAAGCGTCTTTTTTGGAAAAAGATTTGGTATTGCAAGTAACATCTACCTTTTCTCCTCGACTTCGGGCAAGTCGTCCCGACTTGGCAGTTCTACCTTCTACACTGCCATTGCTGGCCCTATCAAGAACGCCGGTTATACCCCTCAAAGTGCTTCTGCGGCAATTCCCGTCACTTTCTCCGACGCGAACATCAACGGCGGATCTTCAACTTCCGGCTTTCTGGAAGTCCGCGCCTTCAATTCAAGCCGCAGTTCACACACGATCCAGTTCCTCAGCCTTTCCTATAATGATGTGAGCGCTGATCTGAATACTGCCCTGCGCCTTTCAATCAATTCGAAACTTAAAAAGTTGAAAAAACAACTCAAGAAGGCAAAGAAGTCGGGTAAATCCAGTAAGGTCAAAAAGATTAAAAAGCTGATTAAGGAGGAAGTGAAGAGGCTGAAGGCACTGTCTTAGTAGTGCCTGACGATCTTCGCAAACTCAGACCAGCAAGCACTCAAACTAAACAGGGTAGAGCCATCGACCTAACCCTGTTGAATCCAATCCGTTAACTCGGAAGCTTGGTCACCTTCCACGCGGGATCCGGAACGTCGACCGGTTTGCCGCAACCCTCAGTCGAACAGGGCATACACGGGCCGAATTCCTCGGGCGTCGCGGAAAGATTGCGACGACAATGGCGCAGACAAATTCCACCCGCTCTGTTGCACCCCCTCAATCCCTCGAACCGACGCGCCGATAAGAACTTCTTGAAAAAGAAATTTCTATCAGTAACGGATCATCGGCTGGGAAGCACCGGGGAAGTGCGCCCTCCCCTACGTCTTCCTGCGGATAGTGAGTTGCTCGATGGCGGAGACGTTGCCATCGTTGTCGAAGGCGCGGACCAGAACTCGGGTGCGCTTTTTGGTGAGCTTGATCTTTTTTCTCCAAGAGACGGTGCCTCTGGCGCTCCGCCAATTCTTTCTGCCGACCTTGTATTGGACGAGGCCGATGGCTTCGTCGTCGAAGGCGTTGCCGCGCATCCGGAAGCGGGATTTGCTGGTCTTGGGTTTGGCTTTGCCGCGGATGGTTGTCTCGGGGATGCCGATTTCTACGAGGTAGAGAGAGGCTCCGGCTCCGTCGGTAAAACGGACGCGGACGAGGAGAAGATTCTTGCCGGAGAAGCCGTGGTGTTGGTTGCAGTCGAAGAAGTTGACGATGCGACCGGGCTGCACGCCGGGAGCGATGGGCTGGCCAAAGCGAAGGATTGGCTTGAAGGTGCCGGAGCCGTCCTGAACGTAAAAGACGCGGTCGTTGGTCGCGTCGACGCCGGGTCCTTCGATCCGGCCTTCGTAGGCGAGGCGGCCGAGGGGACTGATGACGGGGCGGCGTATGGTATCAATGATGGTGCCGGACGGGAGACCGGGGGCGGGAAAGCCAAACCGGGTGACGGTAGCGAGGGTCCCCTGGGAATATCGGAACAACCCGGACTTGAAGATGGCTCCGTCGGTGTAAGAGCCGCGGAAGACGATGGTGCCGGCGCCGTTTATCGAGGTCTCGCCGAAGTCGGTGAAGGTATTGCCGGGGAAGGGCGTGGCGTCTCCATCGAGTGCAACGAGTGAAAGGATACCTAAGTTCCGGCGCCAAATGCCGCCGGTGGCCCCGATACTGCCGAGGAGCGAGATGGTATTGTCGGGTGCGTTGGCGAGGCCCGATTCGCTGCCGTCGAAGTCGGTGAACGCCATACCGCCCGTGCCGGGGGCGATGGTGCCGCGGCGGGCAACGGTGGCGAGCGAGGCGGGAAGTCCGGTGAAGTAACCACGCTCGAGGGGATCGCCTGGGTCTTCGAGTTCGGCCTCGAAGGCGATCCGTCCCGCGTCGTTGAGGCGGAGAGAGTTGTTGCCGAAATCGCCATAAGTGATGCCGGGAGAAAGGCCGTCGCCTTTTCGGACGGCAAGTGTGAGGGTGCCGCCGGTGAGCATGAAAATGGCCTCGTCGGTCGCTGCGACGGGACCACCGCCTTGGAGGCTGGTCTTCACTGCGATCTGACCGAGATTGTTGAGGTCGAAGTATTCCACGAAACCGACGTCGGTGAAGGGAATGAAGTTCTCCCCCTGCCGGAGCGCTAGGCTGACCCCGGCGGAAGTGCCGAACCAGAGACCGCTATGGTTCGAGGGGAGGACGCCGCCGCCCTCGAGTGTGCCGCCGAAGGCCACTTGGCCGGAGTCGTTGACGGCGGAGTTGAGTATCTCGTCGAAGGTGGCGCCGTGAACGCCGGGGGCCGGTCCTCCCTCGGCGGCTATGAGAGTCCAGCGCTCAGTCTGGGCGTAAAGAGTATGCAGAACGGCGAGAGTAAAGACCGCGCAGCAAAGCACTATTTTCATTCCTCGGCAAGATTATCAACTGGCTGGTAGTAGTGTCAAGACTTTCGACCACTCGGCGAAAGGGATACGGAAGCAGTAGTTATGGGCTTTCCAGAAGGGATCGAGGTATTCGCCGAAGTCATCGACGAGCTCCTCGGTTTTGTCGGGGGCGGCAGAAATGGCGTGGATGGTAGGCGATGCCGCACGTGGTATGCAAGGAGGGTGTGGTGCGACCGGCTCTATCGCGTGTCAAGAAAGGTAGCGGGGTGAGGGGCGAGAAAGCGGATCGGTCCGACTCCCCTGCCACGCGGCGAGCGGTCCTTCTCTCGCGCGCTGTAGATTTCGCTGATGACGATGTCTTTCAACGCCTGCCCTGCTCCGCTGGTTCTCCCCTTCACGGAATCCCACCAGGCCGTGCCGGTCGCGGTGCTGTTGCACCACCTCAGAAGTTCGGTCGGACCGACGCGCCGAGATGAACTCCTTGAAAAGGCAATTTAGCTGTCAGTTGCGGAAAGACAAAATATCAGATTTGATTGAAATTTTGATTCCACAGCATTGATTCCATCCTAACAGATGACAAAATGTGACGCGAACGTCACAGGTGGGCACTTGTGAATAAGGGGGGCTGGCGGATTTTACGACCGAGCTATTCAGCCCCGGATGTCGTTGTGCTTTTCGCAGATATTAGTCTCATGGAGAGCAGTAGCCAACCGATCAAGGGGCGCCTGCTTCCCCCTCGCCATGCTTTGTGCGTCGGCGGGGGCAACCGAAGGCCAGTTTCCCTTACCGGTCGATCCTCCCCCCCTACCCTTCGCTCCGGCGACAAAGGCGGAACTCGAACAACAGAGAGATCTGACTTTTCCCATTCGCCAGTTCCGTGTTCGCGGGTCGAAACTTCTGACCCCCGAGGAAATCGGTGACGCCGTTTATCCCTACACAGGACTCGCACGCACGTTGGAAGACCTGGAGGCAGCCCGATCTGCGCTGGAAAAGACCTACCACGATAAAGGATACCAGAGCGTTGGGGTAGAAATCCCTCAACAGAAAGGCACCCGGGGGATTGTCTACATGGTCGCGGTGGAAAACGCCGTTGGTCGTCTTCGTGTGCGCGATGCCAAATACCATCTCCCCAGTAAAATCAAGGAGAACGCACCCTCCCTTGCTGAAGGAACGGTGCCGGATTTCGCAGAAGTCCAGAAAGACATCATTGCCCTCAACTCGTGGGCAGATCGAAAAGTGACTCCGTCTCTCAGTCCAGGTATCGTTCCGGGAACTATCGACGTCGATCTTATCGTCGAGGACTCTCTACCGATGCACGGCAGCATCGAACTAAACAATCGCTACAGCCCTGACACAACGCCCCTGCGCCTCAACGCTTCCTACAGCTACAACAATCTCTGGCAGCTCGGACACACTCTCGGTCTCGCCACCCAGCTAGCCCCGGAGCGCATCGAAGACGCGGAAATCTACTCGGGCTACTACATCGCTCGATTTGCCCGAGCGCCGAGTTTCTCCCTGCTTTTCACCGCAACGAAACAGAACAGCAATGTCTCCACTCTCAGCGGAGCGGCGGTGGCTGGCCGTGGCGAAATGGCCGGCTTCCGGGCGCTTTTCACCTTACCAGGAAGGGGCGATTATTTTCATTCGCTTAGCGTCGGGATAGATTACAAGCGCTTTGGCGAGGATCTCCTCATTGGTAACGATATCATTTCCACCCCCATCGAATACTGGCCGGCGACGCTTGCCTACGGAGGCGGCTGGCTCGGCGAGAAGTCTTTCACCGAGGTCAACGCATCGGCAACCTGGCATTTCCGCGGGATGGGCAGCGGGGTGGAGGAGTTCGATACCAAGAGATTTGAGTCTGACGGAGGCTTCTTCTATTTCCGCGGCGATCTCGCCCGTACTCAGGATCTCCCGAAAGGCTTTGAGGCTTTCGGGACACTTCAGTCCCAGGCAACGACAGACCCGCTCGTCACCAGCGAGCAATTTGCCGGCGGTGGAGCTACCACGGTGCGAGGATATCTGGAGTCCGAAGCCCTTGGGGATGGCGGCTGGTTCCTCACCGGCGAAATCCGAACCCCGTCCCTACTCCAGTCGACAGAGAAAAAAGAAAACGGCGAATTCGCGAACGAGTGGCGTTTCCATGCCTTCTATGATGTCGGCCGTCTCTACCTGAACGACCCGTTGCCCGAGCAAACCGACCTCTTCAGGCTTTCCAGCTGGGGAGTGGGAACGCGGTTCCTCCTTCGTGAAAATCTGGAGGGCTCGGTCGATGTGGCCTGGCCACTCGTCGACCTGGGTACTACACAAGCTAATGAACCCTTCCTGCTCTTTCAAGTCGAAGCCGGTTTCTGAATTCCCTAATCGTCTAAAACTTCCATCGAGTCCGCCGCCATCTCCCTGTCATGAATCTACTGCAATTCTGTCATCCAATCCCTAAACTCCGGGTCGCGTGCCTCGCGCTCGCATTTCTTTCCCTGCTTTCAAACTTCTCGTTTGCCACTGGCGGCGGGGAAGAAGAAGGCGCTTGGTGGGATAAGTCCTGGACAGCGCGCAAATCCATCGAGGTCAGGCCCTCCGAGGGAGGCCGTCCTCCGGGCGCGGTCACTGTATTGGTACGCCTCCACGAGGGGAATTTCCCGTTCACTCTTGTCAAGGAGGACGGTAGTGACCTCCGCGCCGTGGCCGACGACCACAAGACTGAGATTCCTTTTCACCTGGAACGATACGACTCGTTGATGAACGAAGCGTTTCTCTGGGTTCGTCTCCCTGAAATAAAGGAGGGTGCCGATCCCACGAAGCTCTGGCTCTATTTTGGCAACTCTGCCGCCGGGAACGCCGGAGACTCGAAAGCGACCTATCCCGAGCCTGCCACTCTCGTCTATCATTTCGCTGAGCGCGATGCCCCCCCGCGTGACTACTCTTCAAAAGAGAACAATGGAGCTACTGCACCTACTCCGACCGAGGGAGCTCTCATCGGCGCTGGAATCGTCCTCTTCGGCACCAATGGCATGGAGATTCCCGCGGGCGACTCGCTGACGTGGGACGCGGGAGCGGAGGTAACGATCATGTCCTGGGTGAAGCCATCGGCAGCAGCTAACGATGCGGTGATCTATCGCCGGGAGGAAAACGAATTCAGTTTTGTTTTCGGTGTCGATGAGGGTGTGGTCTACGTCGAAGTCAAGGACGCCTCCGGGACGACCCGCAGCAGCGGTGGGGAAGCCATCGGCGAAGGGTCCTGGCGTCACCTTGCCGCCGTCGCAGGTGCCGGCAAGATCGATTTGCTCGTCGACGGCGAACCCTACGCGAGCCTCGCGAAGGAAATGCCCGCCCTGGCAGGCCCCGCCTACCTTGGAGGGACTGCGGAATCAGGAGGCGGATTCGCCGGGGAACTCGACGAATTCCAAATCCACGGCGCGCCTCTCGACACCTCTCTCGTCCGCTTTCTCGCCGCGAGCCAGTCGGGTTCTCCGGAGAGCCAGTCCATCGTCGTGGTCGGTGCCGACGAAGGTGGCGAAGTTGGCACTCACAATGAGACTCTTGAGCATCTCATGCTCTTCGGCGACATCGCCAACAATATGATGTTCGACGGTTGGGTCGCGATCGCAATCTGTATCGTCATGATGATTGTGGGCGGTATCGTCGCGGTGAGAAAGTTCCTCTACCTCAACAGTATTCAGAAGGGCACCGAAGCCTTCATGAAGCAGTGGTCCCATATATCCACCGATCTCACCGCTCTCGACCACCTCGACGAGGAAAGTGTCAAGAGCATGGGAGGAAAGATGAATCCCCGCCTCTTCCGCCACATCCGCCGTTCGCCGCTCTATCATTTATACCATATCGGCTGCCAAGAACTCGGCTACAGGATCAAGAAAAAAGAAGGCCACTCCGGGCTAACTGCCCGCTCGATGCAGGCGATCCGGACGAGTCTCGACTCCGGACTGGTGCGCGAAAGGCACAAAATGAACGGCGGGCTCATCTATCTCACCATCAGCATCGCGGGCGGCCCCTACGTCGGTCTACTCGGCACCGTCGTCGGCGTGATGATCACCTTCGCGATCATTTCGAAAACGGGCGAAGTCGAAGTCGCATCGATCGCTCCGGGAATCGCCTCCGCCCTTCTCGCGACCGTCTTCGGTCTTCTCGTCGCGATCCCGGCCCTCTTTATCTATAGCTACCTGAGTTCGCGGATCAAGGACCTCCTCTCGTCGATGCAAATCTTCATCGACGAGTTCATCGCGAAAATGGCCGAGATCTATCCACCCTTGAGCGACAACGAAGACAACCTCGACACTGTCGACAAGCCCAACAAAGCAGAGGCCAAATCACCTTCCTCCGCTCAACCGCGCAAGGCAGTGGAAGCCGAAGCCAACCAACCCGTCCTCACTACCAACCTTGAAGGCCATGCAAGCTGAAGATAAAAGCTACGACGACATCAACGTGACCCCTATGGTGGACCTCTACCTTGTTCTGCTGCTCATCTTTATTATCATGACAACTGCCGGCGTCCAGGGGATCAAGGTGGACCTCCCAAAAGGCAGCAAGCAGCCTGCTGAGCTTACAGGGCCAAAAGGCAAAGCGATCACCGTGAACAACGAGGGCAAGATCTTTCTCGACACCGTTCCGGTGACACTTGAGCAGCTTGAGCAACGCCTCTCCGAACACAAGTCAAAGAACCCGGATTTCCCAATCGTCGTCCGCGGCGACCGTGCGACGCAGTACCAGGGAATCATGGATGTGCTCGAAGTGATTGGACGCCAGGGCCTCAGCAAGGTCGGTCTCGTCACTCAGCCGACGAAGTGAAATCCGGCGTTCATCCACTCACTGCACTCTGACATGAGCCAATACGATTTCGAGGACGACGCGACTTTTTCCGAGAAGCACGGTGGCAAGATCGCGGGCCTCGTTGTGCTCCTCATCCTTGGCGGTGCGGCTTTCTGGTTTATGAATCGGAAGCCTACGGAGAAACCCAAGCCCCGACCAGTCACCATGGTAAACATCACCCCTGTGATGCCGCCGCCACCTCCTCCTCCACCCCCGCCTCCCCCTTTGAAGGAGCCCGAACCTCAGCCTGAACAGGTCGAGCGGGAACAAGCCTTCGAACCCGAAGTCGCCGCGGAAGAGGCGCCTCCGGAACCGCAGGAATCCGCCCCTGAACCCATGGGAACAGGCGTCACCGGCGACGGGCCACCCGATGGATTTGGTCTTAGCAATCGCGGCGGCGGCGGAGCTCTCGGCGGTCGAATCGGAGGCATCGGCGGCGGCGGCAGCAAGTATGGCAATTATGCCGCAAAGGTACAGTCCGCCGTAAGCAACGCCATGCGCCAGAACAACAAGACCCGCTCTGCGGTGATGAGCATCGAAGTGAAAATCTGGGCCGACTCGCTCGGTCGCGTCTCGCGCGCCCAACTGGGTCGCTCCACCGGCGACCCGGATCTGGACCAAGCCGTCCGTGACGACGTACTCGGCAATCTGCGGCTCCCGGAACCACCGCCTTCTGATATGCCCATGCCTATCCATTTGCGTCTCACAGCGAAGAAGCCGTGAACCAATCCCATTTTCCGAACCAACCGCTTTTCCCTATGTTTTCGTCTCGTCCCGCCTCCGTCAGTAACCGCCTCATGGTGGTGCTCCTCGGCCTTGGCACTCTCGCGCACTTTACTCAGGGCCATACTCAGGAAGGCTCACCATCAGCCGACGCCCCTGCGACCACAGCGCCTGACAAAGCCACTATTGACACCGCCTCCACCCGTGGTGAGGCCGCGGCAAGTTCGACTGCTGCGCCAGCCAATCCTGCACCTTCAAGTGCAGCACCTAACCTGCCCGCGAACGTCGGCCCCCGACCCGCCGCCGACAAAGTTGTCGCCGATGTAACAACAGGCGTCGAGGTCGGTGAGAGCCCTCCGGCGACACCGGCGATCCCTGATCCTCTCCTCGCACCTCTGGAGGAGCCACCCGTACCGACGGACCTCGTATCCGGCGGAATCGAGCCGACTCCGACAGAAAGCGTTGTCGTGAATCTCATCAACCGGCTTGTAGAACGCGGAGTCCTGACCCAGGGGGACGCGGCCGAACTTGTCAGCCAGGCCCAGCGCGATGCGGCCGTGGCGACTCAAAACGCGTCAGCCGCCGCTCTCGTCGCCGCCGATGCCGCAATGGCCTCCGAGGAGGACATCGTAGTCACCCACATTCCCGATTCGGTGAAGGACCGGCTCCGCGAAGAGATCCGCGAAGAGATCGTGGCCGATCTCCCCCCACCAACCCACTTCATCTATTCCGACGACTATCCCGAGAATGGTAAAGAAGCCGTCGTCGGCGAACTGGAAGAAATCCCCTCGTGGGTAAGAAATATCCGGGTTTTCGGAGATTTCCGGGTTCGCTATGACACGACGCTGTTTCCCGATGGCAACGACGCCACCGGATCATTCCCGAACTTTAACCGCATCAATTCCGGCGCACCCTTCGATGTGGCCGGCTTCGAATTTTCTCCGCAGTTGAACGTCGATGAAACCCGTCAACGTTTTCGTTTGCGAGCCCGGGCGGGATTCCATGCAGATATCGGTGACGGCTTCACAATCGGTTTTCGCGGTGCGACGGGCAACGACAATTCGCCCGTCTCCACCAATCAAACCCTCGGCGCTAACTTCCAGAAGTACGCAATCTGGGCTGACCAGGCCTTCGTCCGATGGGATGGCGTGGTCGGATCCGCAGTCGCCTCAATTTCGGCCGGACGGTTTGAAAATCCGTTTTTCAGGACCTCCGATATCATTTGGGACACTGACGTCGTTTTTGACGGTTTCACATTCAAAGCGACCCCTGACGTTTCAGAGAACCTCCGCCCCTTCCTGACGGCCGGAGTGTTTCCCCTCTTCAACACAGGGTTCAACTTCCCGAACAACCAACCCGACAAGTTCAAAAGCACTGACAGATATCTCTATGGTGCCCAGGGCGGGATAGACTTCGATGCCACCCGGGAGATTGGGGTCAAATTCGCAATCGGCTATCTGGATTTCGACGATATCGAAGGACGCCTCTCTGATCCATTCGTTCCGCTCTCTCCAAACGATGCCGGCAGCACTGATGATTTGCGGCCCCCTTTCGCGCAAAAGGGGAATACCTACATGGCCTTGCGGAACATCACCCCGGACGCGCTCAACAACTTCGGCACGACGGACCAATACCAGTACTTCGGACTTGCTTCCGCCTTTGAAGTACTCACTTACACTGGTCGCATCGATCTGAATCACTGGGAGCCATTTCAAATCAGTCTGCTCGGCGAATATGCGATGAATCTCGGCTTCGATGAGAGCGAAATCGCACAGGAGGCCTTGAACAATCGCGGCCCGGTTCCGGCCCCCGGAGTTCCCGGTCAATATGAAGGGGGCAACGTCGCCTGGAACGCAGGAGTCCAGTTCGGCAAACCCGTCCTCGATAAACGGTGGGACATGAACACCGTTCTTGGATACCGCTACATCGAATCCGACGCCGTCGTCGATGCTTTCAACGATTCAGACTTCGGTCTCGGCGGCACCAACATGGAAGGTTTCAGCATTTCAACAAAGATCGCCCTGACCTCAAATACCAACTTCCAGATCGAGTGGATGAGTGCCAACGAGATCGCGGGGCCGCCCCTGCAAACCGACTTCTTCACCTTCGATTTCAATGCCTCATTTTGATTCCGGACATAACCTCGACATGAAAACGACCTCAGTCCTGCTCTCCACCCTCTGCCTTCTGGCAGTGAATTTCTCAACCTGTCTTACGGCACAGGAAGAAGACCAGGCCGCTATCGAAGCGAAGCTGCGCGATTCCCTCCGTGGAGCCATGCTGCAACTCCGGACCGTCGAGACTGAACGTGCCCGCCTTGATGCCGAACTCCAGGCCCTCAAAGTGCAGAGCGAGCGGCAGATAAAAGACCTCACTGCGAGACTCGACGAATCGCTCAAACGCGCGGGCGAAGACAAGACGCTGGCCGACAAGACCATCGCCGAACAGGAGAAAAAGCTGAAGGCTGAAGAGGCGCGAACTACCGCTTTCGCCGACTCTCTTGAAAAGTGGAAGGCTTCTTACTTCCAGATTACAGATATCGCCCGGGCGAAGGAAACCGAACGGCTCCGGCTCCTCGACAAGTCGCTGCGACTTGAACACACCGTGGCGGACCGGGAGCGTCGCAATCTCGAACTCTACGAGATCGGCGGGGAAATTCTGGACCGATATGAAAATTTTGCGTTCGGTCGGGCCCTCCTCGCCCGGGAACCTTTCACAGACCTTGCGAAAGTACGCCTCGAAGAACAAGTGCAGGACTACAAGGACAAATTGGAAGACGGAAAAGTGAACGAAGGAGATCCCGTTTCACCCGACACACCGCAACCGTCTGTAGTCGCCAACCCGACAGAACGTGTCAGTGCTCCACCTACTCAGTGATGGATAGCCCCACATCAGCCGAATTGTAACAACAAGGTAACACAGAAGAAGTTCACGATTCCTTTACTCGAAACAACCATTTTACGAATGATCGCTTCGCGATTTTCGCTATTCCGATTTCTATGCAAACCAAAACAATATTTCCATTCAACTCTATCCCGATTTTGACGTGTCTGGTTCTCGCTTTTTTCCTGCAGGCAGAATCGCAGGATTCCCCGACAAGCGCCGAGATCGTCTCCACCGACGATGAAATCCTCGGTACCGTGGGAGAACTCCAGGTGCGCGTGAGCGACCTTCGCGAGAGTCTCGTTTCCCTCACTGATGCGGAAAACGAGGCTTTGCGCAACGACCCGGCAGCGCTTGGTCGCTACGTTCGTGCCCTCCTCGTGCAACAACTCGTGTTGCGAGAGGCTATCGCAGCGGAATGGGACAAGAGTGCCGTCGTCGCTGAAAGAATGAGAGTGCTCCGGGACGGAGTTGTCGCGAACACCTGGCTGGAGTCTGTAGGAGCCCCTCCGGAGGGTTTCCCGAGCGAAGCGGATCTCACCGCTGCCTACCAATCGCAACTTGAGAGTTTTCTTGTGCCCAAGTCCTGGCAGCTAGCTCAAATATTCGTTTCCTCGCCCGTTTCCAAAAACGACATACCCAACCCGCAAGTGGAGGAGAAGATGAAACGCCTCACCGAAACGCTGGAGAAGGATCCTTCCGCGTTCGGTAATCTGGCCACCAACGAGAGTGAAGAACCCCTCAGCGCAGCCAAAGAAGGCGATATCGGCTGGCTTCCCGAGCCGCGGATACATCCGTCAATTCGAGCGGCACTTGCAGGACTCCCTCTTGGAGGAATTTCTCAACCTGTGCGCATGGACGACGGATGGCATTTCATCAAGGTGCTCGACATACGCGAGGCACGCATCCCGACCCTTGAGCAGATCCGCGAGCCGCTCGCCGAGCAATTGCGCGCAGAAAAGGCGCAAATGGGTACAGAGACCTATCTCGGCGATTTACTCCGCGAGAAACCCATCGCTATCAACGAACTCGTCCTCTCAAAGCTGGTCAGCGACAGAGCCCCCTGAATTGGCTCACTTTTCCTCGCAGACCGATTTGCTCCTCCCAGTCCTCTCGTTCCCGTAGCATGAATCCAGAAAGCTCCCGCCGACCAATGTTCGCGATTAGCGTAATTGCATCTCTGCTGATCACGGGTTCGGCAGTTGTCTTTGCGGGTGACATTCTCCGTGGCGGAGCCCCTGCAGGATCACCTGACCAGCGCGCCGCTTCCGCGACGCGCTCAACCGCAGCGGCCGCAACTGCCGCACGAAAAAACGCCCGGGATAATCTCGCCCGTACTACACGCGCAATTCAGTCCGTTCGATCCATGCAAATGGCCGCTCGAACCGCCGCCTCGCGATCCAACGCCGGTGCAAATCCGAACGCTCCGGCAACCCGGCTCCCCGATGTTCCGAACGGACTTCGTGCCGGTGGCCTTGAGGTGGATCCCGGAGTCGGCGGTGGTACCGCCGTCTGGTCCGGTGCGAGCGCCCCTACCCAGAACAACCGCAATGGCCGAACCACAGTGAACATCCGTCAGACTCAGCAGACCGCTTTGTTGAGCTGGAAGACCTACAACGTGGGTCGCCAGACCACCCTGAAGTATGATCAAAGTGCAGCTGGCCCCAATGCGAAACAGTGGATCGCATTCAATAAAATCAATGATCCCGGCAATGCTCCGAGCCAGATTCTCGGTTCTATCGAAGCCACGGGACAGGTTTATGTAATCAATCGAAACGGAATCATCTTCGGAGCCGAAAGTCAGGTCAACGCGGGCACCCTTGTAGCTTCGTCCTTACCTATCAACGATAACCTTATCACCCAGGGCCTTCTCAACAATCCGGATGCACAGTTCCTCTTCTCTGGACTGGACATTCCTGCGGGATCGCAAGGAACACCCGGCTTTACCCCTGATCCGGTCAACCCCGCGATAGGACGCTACGGCGACATTATCGTGCAGGCGGGCGCCACCCTCGTGAGCCCGACAAACGCAGCAAAATCCGGCGGTCGCGTCATGCTCGTGGGCCCGGAAGTTCGGCAGGGAGGGAGTATCTCCACTCCCGACGGTCAAACCATCCTCGCCGCCGGCATGCAAGTGGGAATCAGCGCACACCCTTCGAACGATCCGAGTCTGCGCGGGCTTGATGTCTACATTGGTTCCGTAACACCGACAGGCGGGGGCCGGGCCGCAGGGCTCCTCGAACAAAGCGGTCTCGTCGAAGCCGCCCGGGGCAGTATCACATTAGCAGGGCGGGAGATCCGTCAAAACGGCGCCCTGGAAAGCTCAACCTCGGTCTCTCTCAACGGGCGGATCGACATTCAAGCCAGCTACGACGCCCTTCCCAACACCGCCTTCAATCCCTCGAACCCGGCTTCGGGAGCCGCCTTTCTCTCACGCCTCACCGGCACAGTTCGTTTCGGAGCGGAAAGCGTGACGCGAATTCTTCCTGAACTCTCCAGCACCGACACCGTAGTTGGTCGGGAACTCGCCTTGCGATCTCAAATCAATACCACTGGCAGAGCCATCCACCTCGCAAAGAATTCTTCCATTCAGGCTAACTCCGGAGACGTTACCCTCTCTGCAGGCGAATGGCGGCTTTTAGGAGCCGGAGGTACAAACCCCACAGCACAATTCGTCAATTCGGTCGGCCAGGTCTATCTCGATGGTAACTCTCTCATCGATGTCTCCGGATCTACCGGAATCTCTGTCTCAGCTCTGAAGAACATCCTCTCGCTCGAACTGCGCGGGTCGGAGCTGGCGGATTCCCCCCTGCAGCGCTATAGCAATCTTCGCGAATCAACCGTCCACATTGATGTGCGCAATTCGGGAGTCTACAACGGGCTTGACTGGGTTGGAACCCCTTTTGCAGACGCTACTGGATTTGCAGGACTCATCCAGCGCACTGTGGGGGAATTCACCGCACCGGGAGGTAGCGTCACAATTAAAGCGGGAGAATCTGTGGTGATGCGAAAAGGTTCCAAGATCGATGCCTCGGGAGGCTACCTGGTCTACGACGGTGCAAAAGTTAAAACCACCCGGCTCATTCTCGGAAACCGCCTCGTCGATATCAAAGACGCCACCCCGAACCGTCTCTACGGCGGAATCTACACAGGTCAGATGTCCACGAATAGCGAACGTTGGGGGATCACGAACACCTACGACCAACCGCTCGCCCTCTCCGGGGAGCATTGGGAATCAGAATACATCGAGGGTGCTTCCGGCGGGAGCATCGATATTTCCGCCCCTGGCATGGCCCTCGACGGCACCCTTCGAGGACAGACGGTGGACGGACCGCGTCAGCGGAGCGAGCCTGCCGGGCTCAGCAGTCTGCGCATCGCATTTCTAGCACAGGAAACCGCTTACCCATCCACTCCAAACTATTCCCCTACCCCACCTTCCGTGAGCTTTCTTGCCGATGTGAAACTCGCAGATCCGGCTCCCTTCTCTGTAGATGAAAACGGGAATCCCCCGGCTCTTCCCTCCGAGCGCCTCGGACGGGTCACTCTCTCGCCTGATCTCCTCGGCGAAACCGGATTTGGCAAGCTTGCAGTGGAAAATCCCGACGGCGATATCACCGTGCATTCAAAAACCTCGCTCGTAGCGACGGAGAGGGGAGAGATCAGGCTCACCGCGTCAAATCTGAAAATCGACGGCAAGATCTCTGCCCCGGGCGGCATACTCGCCTTCTCGGCAAACAACCTCCCGCTTTCGGCTGTAAATTTCGCCAACTTCAATCGCGCCAGTCCAGACTCTGCCGCAGGCCGGGGCTCCTTCACCCTCGGAAAGGGCGCTCGCCTCAGCACGAGCGGACTGCTCGTCGATGACAGAGCTAGTGGATCGATGCTCCTTCCCGCCGCCATTGAGGGCGGAAGTATCTCGATCGCCGGATTCGACGTGCGCCTCCTCGAAGATTCGCTCATCGATGTCTCGGGCGGCGCCTGGTTGAACACCACGGGAAGTATCACCTACGGAAACGCAGGAACCCTCTCCCTCACCGCTGGAAAAGATCTCAACATCTCCGAGGCTTTTGGCGGCGAACTCTCCCTCGGCGGCAGGCTGCGAGGTTATTCCGGTGCTCGCGGCGGCACACTCAATCTTTCCGCCCTCGCCTTCCAGATCGGCGGAGGAGAAATGCCCGCAGGAGTGACCGCACTCGATCCGTCCTTCTTCAGCGAGGGAGGATTTTCCGCATTTTCGCTCCGCGGAATGGGTCTTCCCGGTGCCACCTTTGAAACACCGACTCCGGGCATTCTCATCGCCCCCGGCACCAGTATCAGGCCGATCGCCGAAAGTTATCTCGCCGTTCCAAATTCCATCGCCGTTTCCGGTGCGGACCTCGTTCGGGTTATTAAGCCAGAGGGACTTCGCTCGCCGGTTAGTCTTTCGTTCACGGCCACTGGAGCAGCGGACTCTTTCAACAGCGGACTCCCCATCGTGAGAGGAGATTTCACTATGGGATCCGGATCCTCCATCGAAACCGACGGTCTCGGCAATGTCTCTCTGCGGGGCGAGACCGCTACGGTGTTGGGCAGTGTTGTCGCGCCCGGCGGAAATATTTCAGTAACCGGGGCCAGCAGTATTCCTCTCTCGACCGCTCCGCTCACTACCGTTTACGTCGGAGAAAACGCGGTCCTCGATGCGGCAGGAAAGCCCATCGTCCGTTTCGGTCTCAACGATTGGCGGGAGGGGATCATTCTCCCGGGAGGGACCGTCTCGGTCTCCGGCAACATTGTCGCAGAACGAGGTTCCGTCTTCAATGTTTCTGGTTCCAGAGGGATTCTTGACCAGCCATTGACCTATCGCCATCGCCATGAATCTCCGATCATTGGTCTTTCCGGGCAGGAATATGTGGGGGTTCGATATGAAACGAACGGCGGCACCGTAAATCTTTCAGGCAGCCAGATGCTCTATTCAGATGCAACCCTGATCGGCAAATCCGGCGGGGCATCCGCCACTGGGGGTACACTCAATGTCACCTCTGGCCGGTTCGTCGAACTTGGTGCCGCCTTCACCTCGACTGAAGCCAATCTTGTTGTCGTCCAATCTGGAGATGTCCTGCCTGCCAACGGCCCTGCACGCGGGATCGGTCTCGCGGTAGAGGACAGCGGAGGAACCGCACTCCCCGGAACCGGAAACTTCGCCGTAGATCGATTCCACAATGGAAG
>Ga0222633_1000854_pt1 | contig 21305 bp, 18 predicted proteins | sample AntAcemetageno48_FD_179816 | JGI IMG/M metagenome (GOLD analysis project Ga0222633, IMG submission 179816) | Saline water microbial communities from Ace Lake, Antarctica - #48 | ecosystem: Environmental > Aquatic > Non-marine Saline and Alkaline > Saline | place: Antarctica: Ace Lake | collected...
CCACCTGCAATACATCAACCCCCGCTCGCTCAAGAAATCGCGTGATGTTGGGTCCCCCGCCGTAGCTTCGTACCACCAGGTCGGGCTGGCTGATCAATACTTCTTCTGCGATCGGGCGGATCAAGGGTATGCCAGACGCCTGTTCTCGCATATAAGAAAAAGATTTACCTGCATCAGGCGAAAGGGCCAAGATTCGCGTCCGAGGCAGAAGTTTCAATACAAACTGATCAGCGCAATAGTCGAGACTAATCACCCGGGTGGGCGCGCTCGACTGATCGCTGGGTTTGGTCTTAGCAAAGCAATCTGCGCTGATCCACATCACCAGTAAAAGCAGCATCAAACCCGCCCTTAACTTGGTTGTCCCTACTAGATCCATTACAAAGAACCAGTTAGAAACTCATCCGTACGCCCGCCCGGCCGCTTAAGCCCTGGGTGCCATAGCCAAATATTTGTTGGTAATCCTTGTCGAATAGATTCTCAACTCTCGCGAATAATTCAACCGAATCGGAAGCTTGATATTGAGCTGTGATATCTGTTCGAGACCACCCCGGAACTGTGTCACGGGGATCAGCTTCATCGCCATTAAAGGTTGTGATTAACGACAAGGTCAACTGCTCAGATTGTCGATAACTCAGGGAAAGCTCTCCGGCGAGCCTCGGCGCTCTGATTAGACGGTCGCCATTTTCATTCTCAAGATCAAGGTACGTCACATTACCGGAAATAAACAGGCTCTCGGAAAGATCGAGTTGGCCATCTACCTCTAAGCCCGTCGATCTGGCCTTGGCAATATTTTCATAACCGCCAATACCAAATGAGAAGGTAATCAGATTATCGGTATCTTGATCAAAGTAGGTCAGGCCCAATCGCCCACCGTTTGAAAAAGAGAGGTCGACTCCAACATCCCAGGCCTGACTTTCTTCAGCTAACAAATTAGGATTGGCTACCGTGGCTCCGCAGCAGAAGAAGGTGGTTTGGAACAGGGATGGCTTTTTAAAGCCCTCTCCCCAACTGGACCTTAGTCGAACCAATTCGCTCACTTTCCAGGATGCGGTCACCCGACCATTAGTGACGCTATCGATGTCGTCATGATCATCGCGTCGAACACCAAAGGACAGCGACAAATTTTCGAGAGGATTGGTTTTGTAGAGAAGAAAGACGCCGTTGGTATCCGTATCATTCGAACCGGACTCCGAGGTTTCGTCCTCATAACCAAAAGTCATTTGGTTACTATCGTTGAGGGCAACAGAGCCGGTGTAACGCAATGTCCTGCGTTCCCCTTCAGACCCGAAACTGGAAACCCCGGCGGAGAAACTTTCTCGATCTATATCGGCGTAACCGACACTTAGATGATTATCTAAAAGACCATCAAAGAGACTACCTTCGATGAAAATACTGGCGGTTCGTTGTAAGGATTCACTGTTCTCATCACCGTCGACCACACCCGTGACCACGCCAAAACTATCAAAATCTGCATCGGAGTCTTCTCGGCGCAGGTTAAAACCGATTCGCGCATCGTCACCTAGATTGAATCGGCCAGCCATCGAGACAATCTGGTTATCAAAGCCGTCCTCTTCTCGATTGCCATCTGCTTCATCTGCTTTTGAAATACCATCGTTCGATAAGTCTGTGACAGATAGTCTAACGCCACCCCAGGCGCCGCCGGTCTCAATTTCAGCACCCAGCCTTTGATAACGGCCACTACCCGCTTCAGCAAACACGCTGCCAGCCATTTTAGAATCGGGTTCACGGGTAATGATGTTCACTACACCACCCATTGCATCAGAGCCCCACAGAGTAGATTGCGGACCTTTCAAAACTTCAATACGTTCAATATTAGAGGCGTCATAGCCGCCAAAGTTAAAACCACCCCCGGGGGAGGTTGTATCGTTAACCACCATGCCGTCGACCAGCACAAGAGTTTGCTGGCTAGCAGATCCTCGTATGCGAGCGCTAGCCTGACCACCAAACGGACCGTTCTGCTTGATTGTGACGCCAGAAGCCGAGGAAAGCGCGTCCAACGCAAAAACATAGCCACGCGACCTAATCATCTCGTTCGTTAGAATCGAAATACTGCTGCCTGACTCTTCAAGGGTGGTATTGATCCGCAGTCCTTTAACGACAATCTCATCCAGATTTGTGGTCTCTGAACTCAACGCAATTAAAGGCAGAACTGACAAAACCCACAGGGATGCAAGAAAGTGATTTTTTAAAGGTCTTTTATAATACTTCTTAGAATGCTTCGTTTCACAAAGGAATGGAACGCTCAAAAGATTTCTCCCACCGGAATTTGTGTCGACAAATACCAGCAACAACGACTAAGACCTCACACCATCTACAAAAAAAGTGCGCAACAAAGGTCATTAAGTCGCTGCTAGGGAAAGCATTCCTGTCCACAAGACTAATCCCGGTCTCGGACGAGCGACGTAACGGCAGGTCTTCTGGCTCGCGGATCATCACCTTGTCGCTGCCTTCCCAAAACTTACGTTTCAGTGGCATGTCGCGACACGCTCCTCGCTTACAGTTGCGGGTACAGCCCCGGCTTTGTATCGATCGTTTTTCTAATACCTAGAAAAACATCAACACTCGCGGGTTCCCTTTTGCTGCCTCTTGCGAGGCACCGTCAGCGCGAATTATCACTCAAGAGGCGGAATCAATACAACCAGAAATTCATTAGCGCTGACGAATTCCGAGATTAGATTCGATAGTCAATGCCCTGCTGGGCCATGATCCCGGCATGATAAGGGTTTCGGTCTCTGATCTTGGGCTGCAATCACATCGGCGACTTTGAGATAGTCGTATCTTAAGGCGATATTGATTTCATCCGACAAAATGAGATCGAATTCACTGTTGGCCAACAGTTCTGCTGATGTGGCCAGAGCCTTGGTTGCTGTCGTCATATCCCACGCTTGTCTTTTTGGTCAGCTTGAAGCGCTTTCATTTTCTCTACATGTTCTGCATCAATATCGGACATCAAATCCTTCCATCCCAGTTCCATCCTAGTTCCATCATCACCATCAAAAGGTGCCATAGTAGTTCCCCCTTCCACGAGGTTATTCAACCCAAGACCTATTTCATTCTCCTAAATGGGTGACTCCTGACATAAGGTTGTCAGGAGGCATCTGCCACAATAGGCGGACCTAGATGGAGAATTTAAATGGCGAACTCAAACAAAGAGCGCTCGATCAAACACTATTTCCACCCAATGAGCCGGGCTGTCACCACCAACTGGATGCTTGAGGAATTAGATGTTCCTTTTGAAGAGGTCGTCGTGGATTACATGCAGGGGGAAAACCTGAAGTCGGAATTCCTTGCGATTAACCCTATGGGCAAACTCCCGACCCTAACGGACGGCGACGTCGTCATCACCGAGGCTGCTGCTATTTGCGCTTATCTTGCCGACAAGTTTATCGACAAGGGTATGGCGCCGCCAATCAGCTCATCGCTTCGCGGACCTTACTATCGATACATTTTATTTTCTAGCAATACCATGGAGCCGATGTTTACCGTCAATCAAATGGAGGGGGCAACGTTTAATCCTCAATCCGTGGGCTTCGGGGATTTGGCAAGGGTCATGAAGACGATAGAAACCATGACGCCTGAGAAAAACTGGATACTCGAGGAAACCTTCAGCGCCGCCGACGTGGTTTTCGGTGGCACTCTCGACTTTAGCATCCAGTTCGGCTGGATTAAGGAGCCATCAGAAAGGGTCGCAAACTACGTTAAAAGACTACAGGCGCGCCCTGCGTATCGTGCGACGCACCCAGAATCCTGGCTGATTTAGCCCTGGCTGGTCAACGCTAATGCCGTTAATCGAGAACTGTTAATCAGGCGCTTTTAATCAGGCAGACCCAACACACGTTTAGCCACAATGTTCATTTGGACTTCGTTGGTACCGCCATAAATTGTATGGGCTCTGGCACCGAGAAACTCTCGAGTCGATTCTACTTCGCTAGGTTTGAAACTATCACCTTCCCAGCCAAAACCCTGAGTACCCATGAGCTGACATTTCATTTCAGAGGTTTCTCTGGTCAGAGTTGCACCGTAGAGTTTAAAAATGGAAGAGGCCTCGCCCGGAGTTTGACCGGATGCGTTTTCTTGCTGGGCTCGCTTCTGTGTTAAACGAAAGCTTTTGCTATTCATCGCCATACGAATCAAATCGTCCCGCGCACCTCGTTCAGCAATTCTGCCGCTGCTGTCCGTGCCGATGTACTGCTTCGCAATATCATGCAGTCGCGGCGCTGGGGCAGGTTTTCTAGCCGGTGCGCCGCCAATACCACCCTGACCTGATCGTTCATGCTGAAGTAGTCGTTTTCCAACCGTCCAGCCTCTATTGAGTTGACCAACCAGATCCACCTTGTGCGCGATCGCGTTATCAAAGAAGGTTTCGCAAAAAGGCGATGTCCCTGAAATTAGTTGGATCGGTTTTATGGTGATGCCGGGCTGATTCATATCCATCAAGACAAAGCTGATGCCCTCATGTTTAGGTACATCAAAGTCAGTTCGCACCAATGCAAAAATCCAGTCGGCAAACTGAGCGCCGGAGGTCCAGATTTTTTGCCCGTTTACTTCATAGAAATCACCCTTGTCTTCGGCTTTCGTACGAAGGCTTGCGAGGTCGGAACCAGCACCAGGTTCAGAGTAACCCTGGCACCAGGAGACATCTCCCGACGCGATACCCGGGATGTGTTGCTTCTTCTGTTCTTCGGTGCCGTATTCCAACAGGGTCGGACCAATCATTGAAGTGCCCATTCCAGGCATCGGCAATCTGGCATCTATCTTACTGACCTCATCCATTAGAACCGTCGCCTCTTCTCGGGACAGGCCACCGCCACCGTATTCCTTTGGCCACATGGGGGTGTTCCAACCACGCTCTCCCAGGGCGTGTCGCCACTTTAGGAGATCGGGGTCCTTCATCGGTCGCTTGGAGCCAATGGTGATAGTCTCACCTTTGCCTCGTGCAGAAGGTGGGCAGTGGTCAGCTAAAAATGACTGAACTTCTTCACGGAATGCCTGTAAATCCATAGTGCCCTCTATCAATGCGTTGGTAGCAGATAGGACAGAGAATAAACTAGGCTTATGGGAGATCACAACGCGCATTTGCACTGAATATGCGCCCATAAAAAAGCCCCATATAGCAGAGCCACCAGTTTTCTCCAGTCGAAGTCGCTGAGAGGATCAAAAAATCAGATAAAGGTAACTTGCGTAGCTCGCCAGGAAGATAACACCAGCGAATTTGCCAATACGCGCCTTGAGGAGGACAAAAAGCCACAGAACAACCGACGCGCCGAGCATGACCCAGAGATCAAATCTGAGGAAAGACGGTTCAACCGGAATATCAACCATCATGGCGGTGATACCTAAGATCGCAAGAATATTAAACAGGTTACTGCCGATCACATTGCCGATCGCAACGTCGGAATTTTTATGCAGTGCAGCAATTACCGTGGTACTGAGCTCTGGGAGAGACGTGCCAATAGCGATTAAACTTAAGCCGATCACTGACTCTGATATTCCCCAACTTGAGGCAAGCCCAATGCCACCCTCGACGATGAGATCAGCACCTAGAGGTAAGGCGATAATACCCAGCACAATGAACAGAGCGATCATAGCGGAGGAACTGGGCAATCCAAGCACTCGCTCTAGTTCCTCCTGAGCATCATCGAGCCCCGGCATTAAGGTTGAGCCTCGCGTCGCAGATATAAGAAAACCGATCAACACTGCCACAAGAGCCGCGCCCTCCCAAAATGTAATAGGCTGGAACACGCAAAGTAGAATAAAAAATACTGACACCGCGATCATCAAACTGGTCTGTTTACTCAAACCCGCTTGATTACAAATGATAGGATGAATTAATACCGGCACACCGATGACGAGTAAAACGTTCGCAATATTACTGCCGACAACATTGCCAATGGCAATGCTTGGGTATCCAGACAGAGCGGAGAAGGCCGACACCATCAATTCTGGCGCCGAGGTACCCATAGCTACAATCGTCAGACCTACTACCATCGGTGGAATGTTAGTCTCTCGCGCCAACCCTAGTGCACCCCGCACCAGCAGATCGCCGCCCATCAAAAGATAGACGAAGCCACCAAATAGTTTCAGGAAGTCTAAAGTCTCATGCATCGTGAGTATTGTCTTTGCTTAGACCTAACGCGTCGTCGACGGAACTATTTTCGACCTGATTCTCTTGCATGTAATCGATCAATGCGTTTAGAGACTCCCCCAAATAGGCGATTTCATCATCCCCTTCTACTGCCGCTCGAAGGTCCCGTTCACCGTGTCGAATACGCTCGACCAGTAGGGCCAAGTCATGGATTGGACGGGCTAAATAGAACCCAAGTAATGTGCCTCCAATAATTGCAAACGCCGACAGCGCAAGAGCGATGTCGAACATGGTGTCTCTTAGGAAGGTGGCTCGCTCGCGTTCCTCTGAAGCATCTATTTTTACGACCAGACCCCAGTCGAGATCCGCCAGAAAGCGAGTGGCTGCCAGGACATTCTCACCACGATAATCAATCGCGCCATCAACAAAAACACCACTCTCCCCAGCCAGAACCCGGGTGACAGGATTCGACATTTGACCAGCAGGAATTTCTCCGGGACCCACCATCTCACCGCCGTGTCGCAGGTGATTGAGGACCAGAACTTTATTGTTAGCCGCGCGGGTCACCACGATCACCTCACCGGTCTCCCCTAGGCCCGTATAATTGCTGGCCACCTGATCCAGGTCATTGGCATCAAAGACGACTTCTAACCCCCCTATTACCACATTATCAACTACAAGTGGCGCGGTAAAAACGACCAGTAAACCCTTTTGGTCTGATAGATGAGCACCTTGATAAATGATAGCCCGGGGATCTTCTGGCAATTCAATCTCTGCAAAAACTTGTGCTCTGCCGACTTTACAGATTTCCTTTCCTGCGGCGTTAACCACAGTCACTCGCTCCACACCTGCGACATCCAGCGCGATGTGCTCGAGGATGGTCGATAACTTTTGATGCGCCGCATCATCATGATTCGAGACATAGCTGGCAAACCCATCCTGCAGCTCAGCACCACTTCTGATGAGCCTGGTTTTATCGCGCCAGCCCTGATGAACTTTGGTGAGATCCATCGCTTTGCTTTCCACCAGGGCGTCGAGTTGACGAATCGAAACTTCTTGAAGCAACTGAGCGGATGTTTGATATGCGAAAAGTCCGATGAGCCCCATACTGATGAGGGAAACAAAAACCAGTACCAGTGCTAATTTGGTGCGGATATCCAAGCTTGAGACGCCGTTTAATAACTTGGCGGCATTTTCGCACCTTTAAACATCATTTGCATTACTGCCAAGAGGCTACCAAGCTAGAAACTTCACTCGAAGATAAGTGTGCACCTAAGTAATCTGCACCGTCTGAATCAGGTTTGCAGGGAGCGCACGTCGACCAATTTGCTTGAGTGAAATGACAAATATGAAGCCCGCTAGAATAGTTCCTGCGATCCAACTCAAAGCAAATACCGGGTTATTCCCCAGATTACCGAGTTGATAAAGAATACTGGACGCGCCATAAGCCACGAATGTGGTCCAGGAAAAAATAAGCACCATCCAGCGCCAGCCGGATTCTTTTGCCGTCGCCCCAAGCACCGCGACGCAGGGTGCGTAGAGGAGAATAAACACGAGATAACAAAAAGCCGAGAACTGATCTCCGAATAGTCGTGCCATATTGGTAAGGGTCGAAGTCTCAACGCCCTGATTTTCAGCCACCCCCGCGGAATCCGACAAATCGCCAAGACCGATACCCAGCGGGTCTAACAACGCACCCGTTAAGTCCTGACCGTTTACCCATACCGATATGAAAGCTGCTTGCACAGAAGCGACTAAATCGAACTCAGCATCTTCATCGGCCTGTTCGCTATATAAAGCATCCAAGGTGCCGACCACAGCTTCCTTTGCAAATATCCCAGTAAAGAGGCCAACCGTTGCCGGCCAATTTTCTTCTTTAAGGCCAATGGGTGCAAACATCGGCGTAATGGCCTTGCCGACCACTGACAGTGCAGACGCCTCGGTGTCCTCGTTGCCAAAGCTACCGTCAATGCCGTAAGAGTTGAGAAAACTTAAGCCCACAACCACCAGCACAATCGTCTTACCCGCTCGTACAACAAAACTTCTAAGGCGCATCCAGGTGGTGATGAGTATATTTCTCAGTACCGGAATATGATAAGCGGGCATTTCTTGAAAGGAGGGTGTCATCTCTGCTTGGAATATTTGGCGACGAAAGATAAAGCCTGTCAGCACCGCCATCGCAATCCCCATCAAGTACAGTGCGAACACCACGTTTTGTCCGTTATTAGGAAAGAAAGCTGCTGCAAAGAGCGCATAAACCGTAAGACGCGCACCACAGGACATAAATGGCGCCATGGCAATCGTCAGCAATCGGTCGCTATCGCGGCCGAGTGTCCTTGAGGCCATGACCGCCGGTACATTGCAGCCAAAACCGACAATCAGCGGGACAAAAGCGTTTCCAGGCAAGCCGATCTTGCTCATCAAGCGGTCTACAACGAAGGCAGCTCGGGACATATACCCAGAGTCTTCCAGAATCGAGAGGCAAAAGAATAGAAAGCCAATCACCGGGACAAAAGTGGCCACAAGCTGGATGCCGCCTCCCAGGCCGTTTGCGATCAGGACCGTGAGCCACTGAGGTGAGCCGATCTGCTCTAAGAGAATAGTTGTGCCATCCACAAAGACCGCACCAAACAAAATATCGAAGAAATCGATAAAGACTGCACCCATATTAATGGCGACGGTAAACATCAGGTACATCATGAACAGAAAACAAGGCACACCCAGCCATCGGTTCAACACCCACCGGTCAATCCGTTCTGTGAGCGTGTGGGTCATGGGGGTCACTTCAACCACACCATCAACCAGCGTTCTGGAGGTGTGATAGCGCCGAACGAGCTTTTCCGACACATCTATCGTGTCGTCCGCGACAACAGCTTTTTTGGTTACGGTAAGATCTCGCTGCTCGATGATCGCGGTTTTTAGCTCGGAGACACCCTGCCCCGTTGAAGCAATAATGGGGATGACCGGGACACCAAGTTTTTCAGCCAGCCTGGCGGCATCTACAATGGTGCCCTGCTGTTTTGCGACATCCAACATGTTGAGGGCAACGATGACATTGATATCTTGCTCAAGCAGTTGTTGGGTCAAAACCAAATTACGTTCGAGATTGCTTGCATCCAATATATTGATAATGCATTTGGACGCACCAGAAACCAGATAATCTTTGGCAATTTGCTCATCGAGACCCAGGTAGCTTTGTTCAAGGGAATAGATGCCAGGCAGATCAACAAGCTCGAGTTTCTCTGCCCCGACGGTAAACTTGCCGGACTTTTTCTCAACCGTCACACCCGGCCAATTACCCACCCGCTGGTGAGCGCCCGTAAGCAGATTAAACAGCGTGGTTTTACCGCAATTTGGATTACCTATCAGCGCGATTGAGGAAGTCGTCATCAGATCGCCTCAACTGCAACCAGCAGCGCTTCTTGCTTTCTAATGCTCAGCAAGGTCATGCCCACACGAACTTGGATAGGGTCACCTGCCGGCGCATAACGGAGCACATCGACCGCCGCACCGGGGTACAAGCCCAGTGCATAAAGGCGACTTTGCAAATCGGGATGATCTGCCGCCGCATTTATTATGCGGCAACTCGATTTTGGTGCGATGTCCGAAAGGTTCATGACGGCAATGACTCAGCCTAGATGACTTGAACTTATAGTGTAAACTATATGAGAACCATTATCATTCTGATTTTTATCAAGCAAGCTCTGAGACGATGTGACCGCCGTCCACTACGAGAGTTGCACCTGTCATATAGCTGGAACCATCGGAAGCCAGCAGCAACAAAGGGCCATCAAGATCCTCAAATTCTCCGTAACGGCGCATGGGGATCCCCTTGACGAAGCTTTCGGAACGCTCACTCTCCAACAACACTCGACTCACATCCGTGAGAATATATCCCGGCGCCAGGGCATTAACCCGTACACCGAACTTGGCCCCTTCCAGCGCCATAATTTCTGTCACTTTTATCAAAGCCGCCTTCGAGACGGCATAAGGAAATTGGCCCTTGATGGTTCTAAAAGCAGTGATCGAAGCAATATTAATGATATTGCCTGAGCGCGCTTTATCCGCGCCAACGCGCATCGAAAATAACTTGGACAGACGCCAAACGGATTTAAGATTCGTGTCCATAACATAATCCCAATCATCGTCGTCAATCATGGCATAGGTTTTTGCGCCAGCTTCTACGCCAGCATTGTTCACCAGCACATCAATCGCGCCCTGGGCCTGTTCCGCCTCATCAAGAAAAGCAGTTGCGCTGGCCGCATCTGTAACGTCCAGTGTGAATCCCCTCGCTTGCCCTCCGGCAGCGTTGATTTCTTTGACACGCTCGTCAATTTTCTCAAGGCGCCTTGCACCAAGAGAAACTTTGGCGCCTGCATTGGCGAGCACGCCGGCGAAATGGTGACCAAATCCTGAGGATGCACCGGTGATGGCCACGTGCTTGCCTTTCATATCAAATGTACCCATGGATCAAACCTGAATTCATGAAAAGAAGTATTGTCGACAAATGAACGTCATAAATGCAAGTGAGAATTCAAACGCCCTGATCACTATTTGCATCCAACTCATCAGAAGCTCGGATTTTCGTTTATCATCGCCATAGGTCGTTATTCATTAGTTGAGATCAGGTTTGGAATACACCACGGTTGGTGAACAGCAGAAGGCAGCAGAACTTGCCACAATGAAACGAACGGCCACTGGGTTACTGGTACTTATGACAGTCATCTTCATTGGTAGCCGGATTTTTCATGGCGAACTCCCATGGCTGGGATTTGTTGAAGCTACGGCTGAAGCTGCAATGATTGGCGCGATCGCCGATTGGTTTGCGGTTACCGCCCTTTTTCGCCACCCCCTGGGCATCAAGATTCCCCACACAGCGATCATTCCAAACCGAAAGGACAACATCGCAGAACAGTTCGGCGATTTTGTGCAGCAAAACTTTCTTTCTGAAGATTTGATTTCCGAAAAAGTTCGTTCGATGAATCTGAGTCGCCGAGTCGCGGGGTGGGTGGTTGAACCGGATAATGCTAGCGCAATCGCCGACCAGGTGACCGCCGGATTAAGCGGCGTCGTCAAGGTCATGAACGATCAGGATATTCAGTCCCTTATCGAATCGAAGTTGGAAGCGAAAATTCGCAGTACGTCATTCGCTCCCATGATTGGCGACCTACTCACCTTCGTCACCTCGGGCCGTCGTCAACAAATATTATTCGATGTGTTCGTGAAAATCGGCTTGAACCTTCTTGAAGATAGCAATGAAGACATTCGAGAGAAGGTTCAGCAAGAAACTCCCTGGTGGTTTCCTGGTTCGCTGGACAAAGCGGTTTACCACAAAATAGTCATGGGATTGAGCAAAACTCTCTATGACATGCAGGTCGATATTTATCATCCAGTTCGACTCAGAATGATGCAGATGAGCAACGAATTTATGGAGCAGTTACGTCACTCCACCGATATCAAAGAAAAAGAAGTCGCACTCAAGGAAGATATTCTGAATGAACCAACCGTGCGAGACTTTACCCATTCATTGTGGAGTGACATCAAAGCCGCCCTACTCGAGCAAAGTGAAAACCCAGACGCAGAGCTGAAACGCGCAATAGAGGACGCGGTCATCAAATTTGGTCATTCCATTCTTGCAGAAGAAGCCCTGGCCAAAAAAATCAACGGCTGGGCCGATGATACGGCCCGTTATCTGATCCGCACCTACGGCCACGAGGTGGCTGGCCTGATCGCCAGTACCATTGAAGGTTGGGACCCAAAGGCTACATCGGAGCGGATTGAACTTCAGATTGGCAAAGACTTACAGTTCATCAGGATCAATGGAACCATTGTTGGTGGACTTGTGGGACTGATCATATATACCTTGACCCAACTACCGGAATGGCTCGACCTCTCCTACTAAATAGACAATCGGAACGACCATCGCGATTTGTCAATTGCAGTAATACTAGCCTTTTGGGAAAAGCAACAATTTCCTGACTGTCCATTGTGCTTTTTCCGTTCCGTAATCGTGACAAATTCCGGTAAGTAGTCGGAGTGATTGAACGCTGGGGCGGCAACTTGAAATGCGAAAATCGAACTGACACGACAGGAAGCTTGTTTCAGTTCTAGTTACCACTATTGGATCCCTTAATCGGCTAAGAACAATAATCACTGAACAATCTGCCTATCGATCCGCCATCACACCGGGTTATACCTACCCAACAGGACTGACTCGTAAATTGACTGGCGTTTCGGTCGGTGCAAATATATTGCCAAATTTGCAGTCAGGTAGAATCGAATTATGGGAATTGCTGTTGACAAGGAAGCGCTGAAGAAAAAGTACCTTGAAGAGCGCGATAAACGGCTTCGCGTCGATGGAAATGCCCAGTACCTGGAATTAAAGGGCCAACTTGCTCACTACCTCGAAGACCCTTACACCCCTTTCGATGAAAGAGAACCTATAACGGATCACGTCACTGTTGCATTCATTGGCGGCGGCTTTGCTGGTCTGGTCACTGGCGCTCGCTTAAAGGAGCAGGGCATTAACGATGTTCGCATTATTGAAAAAGGTGGGGACTTCGGTGGCACCTGGTACTGGAACCGCTACCCAGGTGCTCAATGTGACACCGCGTCTTTCGTCTATATGCCGATGTTAGAAGAGACTGGGCATATGCCAACAGAAAAATATGCCCATCAACCGGAAATCCTTGCCCAGTGCCAAAGAATCGGTAATCAGTACGATCTCTATGACAACGCCCTATTTCATACCGAGGTGAAAGCTCTCGAATGGCAGGCCGAAAAATCCTGCTGGCTGGTGACAACTAACCGAGGCGATGCTTTTACCGCCCAGTACCTGGGGATGGGGACCGGTCCTTTGCATGTACCTAAGTTGCCTGGCATCAAGGGTATCGAAGATTTTAAAGGCCACTCTTTTCATACCAGCCGATGGGACTATGGCTACACCGGCGGCAATCCAGAAGATGGAATGCTCGAGAAGCTGAAAGATAAGCGAGTCGGCATCATAGGTACCGGAGCAACTTCTGTTCAGTGCGTGCCCCATCTGGCAAAAGCCTGCAAAGAGCTTTTTGTTTTTCAACGCACAGCTTCGTCGGTGGACGAGCGTAATAACAAACCGACTGATCCAGAGTGGTTCAAAAAAATGGCGACTGAAGGTTGGCAGCAACGCTGGCTTGAAAACTTCACCGCCAACCAAACCGGCGGAATCGCAACCGAAGACCTTGTGATGGACGGCTGGACGGAGTTATCCCGTCGGGTTCGCTCTAAAATCATGGAATTACCAGCAGGCGACCGCACCCCTGTTAATATGTTAGCTGCCTACGAAGACTCTGACTTTGAAAAGATGGAGGAAATTCGCAAACGCGCCGAACACCTTGTTGAGGACAAGGAAACCGCGGAAGGCTTAAAAGCCTGGTACCGCCAACTCTGCAAGCGCCCTTGCTTTCATGACCAATACCTTCAGGCCTTTAATGAACCCGGCGCGTATCTTGTTAATACCGACGGCAAAGGCGTTGAAAAGATCACGGCAAACGGCATCGTCGTTGCAGGCAAAGAATACCCATTGGACTGCATTATTTACGCGTCTGGATTTGAGGTCGGCACCGAATACAAGCGCCGTGCAGGCTACGACATGGTGGGTCGCGATGGCCTTAAGCTTTCAGATAAGTGGGCCAAGGGGATGAAAACCAAGCACGGCACCCATGTTCATGGCTTCCCGAATGCTTTTATCGTCCAGCCAACCCAGGGTGCTAATTTGATCTCGAACGTGCCTCACAACCTTACTGAGTCGGGTAAAACCATCGCACTGACCATCAAACATGCCATCAACAATGGTTTCAAAGAAATCGAAGTGAGCCAAGAAGGCGAGGATGAGTGGATTAAACTACTCCTCACCAATACCGGCGGGATGCTTGGTTCGCCCGACTGTACGCCTGGCTACTACAACAATGAAGGCCAGGACGCAGGACCCGGTGCGAAATATCACGTCGGGTACCCTCAAGGCGCTACGGCTTACTTTAGTTATATCAAAGAGTGGCGGGAGTCGGGGAATTTTGAGGGTGTCGAATTCCGCTAGGAAGCTTCGATTTAGACATTTTGCAGTCACAAATCAGCCGGAATTCTGCGATAGCATTCTTACTACAAAAGACCGGCTGATGAGTTTTAAGCAACCTAATTAGGCAGCTTTGGTGAGTACTCGCTGAACCATTGGTTCAAACTCTTCGATCGTCATCGTCTCGTAATGTTCATCAAAGGCTGGCATATCGTACTTCTCGATAAACTGCTTGGTTTGCTCATAAGCGGGATGATCACGATATTTTTCCCGCATATTTTTGTCCGCACCGACAAATTCAAAGAAGTAATAACCCTGAAAGATCGTGTGATGCTCCATCATCCAGACATTATTTTCAGAGGTGAAGGGTTTCATAATCGCGGCGGCAACAGCACCGTGATTGCTTGGTGAAAGGCTGTCACCAATGTCATGCAGCAATGCACACACCACGTACTCTTCATCCTGGCCGTCACGATGAGCGCGGGTGGCTGTCTGCAAACTATGCTCAAATCGATCGACATTAAAACCGCCGTAGTCTCCCTGCAATAATTTTAAATGAGTGATGACGCGGTTGGGTAACTCATCGCGAAAGCCTTTCATATGCTTGCCGATAATATCCATGTCTTCTTGTGTGCACTCGTCAAAACGACGAAATTGCGCTTGTTGTTCGCTCATACTAATCCCCTTTTCATTTGTTAATGAGAACCACCATCAATGGCCAATATTGAGCCGGTGGTAAATCCTGCCATATCGCTGGCGAAATATAGAGCCGCGCCAACCACTTCCTCGGGCTCGCCGCCCCGCTGCATGGGAATGGTGGATTTTGCTCGGGCGTTAAAGGCATCCAAATCCCAGGCCTTGGCAATGTCGGTTAAGAATGGCCCTGCCATGATGCAGTTTACTCGCACTTTGGGGCCATAAGCATCCGCAAAAGAGCGAGTAATAGCATTCAGGCCTGCTTTTGCGGCGCCGTATGGCTCTGAATTAGGGCTTTTTTGCACGGAAGCAATGCTACTCACATTAATGATAGACCCTCCTTCACCCTTCGCCATGCGGGATCCCACCAGCGCACTCAATCTAAATGGGCCCTTTAGGTTGACCCCGATTACCTTGTCGAACAGTTCCTCTGAGATTTCCTCAAGGGAAGGATAAAGCGGTGACATACCAGCATTATTAATCAGCACATCAACCTTACCGAACCGTTCATAGACCGCGTCGGCCATCTCTCCCATCGCGTCCCAATCCGCCGCATGAGCGGCATAGGGGAAGGCCTCAACGCCTAATGCCTCAACCTCTTTGGCAGTCTCGATACAACTCTCCAGCTTTCGACTAACGATCGCGATATTTGCACCCTGGGCGGCGAAACCCAAGGCCATCGCTCGACCCAAGCCACGACTACCGCCGGTAATGAGAACAACCTTGCCGTCCATGTCATACATTCTATTCATGCTTATCCTCTCTCCCTAAGATCAGCGTTATACTCTAACTTTTTGCAGGCAAGTTCGCACTCAATCAACCTGCAACGGAGGCTCTAGTGGACGAGATAATATCAAGGCGATCAAGGCACCGAGTTCGCGTATTGGGCGAACTACTTGGCGAGACGATGAGCGATCAGCACGGCAGTGACTTTCTCGACAAAATTGAGGTAATTAGACACCTCGCCAAGCACCGCCGATTAGATGAGAGCAGCGATAACGAATTGCAATCTGTTTTAAAAGCTCTCAGCGACGATGAAATGATCTATGTTGCCCGGGCGTTTAACCAGTTCTTGAACCTCGCCAATATCGTCGAGCAGGCGGAAACCACGGCCCAGCGCAATGCGCCGTTTCCTGAAGTATCCTACTTGCAAAAACTGTTTGAGCATGTCGAAGCAGATGGCCTGGCAAAGGATCAGATTTTCGACGCCGTCAGCAATATTCGTTGCGAACTTGTGCTGACAGCCCATCCCACCGAGATCACCCGTCGGACATTGATTCAAAAGTATAATCGAATTGCCGCCGAGCTTGAAAAAGTAGACGAAGAATCCACTCTCGATCCCCAAGATCGGCGACATCTAGAAAGACTCATCGCGGAAGTCTGGTACACCGATGAAATCCGAACCGAACGGCCGACACCGCAGGATGAAGCTAAATGGGGGTATGCGGTTATCGAGCATTCCTTCTGGGACGCTATCCCGCGAATCTGGAAAGGCCTTGACCAACTTTTGCGGGAGCACACGGGCCAGCCTCTACCGATCAGTGCGGCGCCTATTCGAATCTCATCATGGATGGGGGGGGACCGTGACGGCAACCCCAACGTCACGGCGGTGGTGACCGAGGAAGTCAACCGACTTGCCCGTTGGATGGCCGCTGACCTGTACCTGCGCGACATTGATGAGTTGTTGTCCCAACTATCTATGAGCCAATGTACCGACGCCGTAAAGGCCTTATGCGAGGTACAAAGTCACGAACCTTATCGTGTGTTGCTGAGGCAGATCAGAGAACGCCTGATCATTACAAGGCAATGGTCAATCAGCAACAAGCCGCCACCTAGCGAAGCTATTCTGACCCGCAAAGAACTATTTGAACCCCTTAAGGTTTGTTACGACTCCCTCGTTGACTGCGGCATGGAAATTATTGCCGAAGGATTATTGAAAGAGACTCTCATCAGGATTGCGTCCTTCGGCGTCACTCTTGTGGATCTCGATATTCGTCAAGGGGCAGAAAAACATACAGAACTCCTCAATGCACTGACTGAATACCTTGAACTCGGCAGCTACAACCTGTGGCCCGAGAAAGCTCGCCAGGATTTCTTGATCGATGAACTCGAAAGTAAACGCCCCCTCATTCCGGATGCATGGAAGCCCGATGATAGTGTTCGAGAAACTCTAGACACCTTCGAGCTAGTAGCTAACAGTCAGGCAGAGGGGATATCCAGCTATATTATTTCTATGGCTCGCAACCCGTCAGACGTGCTTGCTGTTGTGTTATTACTGCGCAAGTGCGGCCTCGAAACACCGATACCCGTTGTACCGCTGTTTGAGACACTCGATGATCTGGAGAACTCTGCTTGGACTCTAGAACGACTGCTCCGCATTCCCTGGTATACCAAATACATAGAAGGTCGACAGCAGGTCATGATCGGCTACTCTGATTCAGCAAAAGACGCCGGGCAAATGGCAGCGGCCTGGGCTCAATATCGCGCCCAGGAAGATCTTGTCGCGGTGAGCGAAAAATACAAAGTCAATCTAACCTTGTTCCATGGCCGCGGTGGCACGGTAGGTCGAGGCGGCGCTCCAGCGAGGGCAGCAATCCTATCTCAGCCTCCAGGATCGGTGAAGGGCAGCATGCGAGTGACCGAGCAGGGCGAAGTAATTCGATTTAAGTATGGCTCAGCCGCTCTTGCACTCAATAGTCTAGACCTCACCCTTAGCGCCACAATCGAAGCGACATTACTGCCACCACCGAAACCTCGGGACAATTGGCGCATGCTGATGGACAAGATGGCGGGCATTGCCTGCGAGAGTTATCGGGCGACGGTTCGAGACAATCCAGATTTTGTCACCTATTTCAATCAGAGCACCCCAGAGAGAGAATTAACTCAATTAGCCCTGGGCAGTCGCCCCGCTCGCAGAACCGATCAAGCATCCAAAGGCATTGAGGACCTAAGAGCTATCCCCTGGGTTTTCGCCTGGACACAGAAACGCTTGATGCTGCCGGCCTGGCTCGGCACTGACGCAGCGTTTGCCCAACATATGGAAGGCAAATCACTGCATGTCCTAAATGAAATGATCAGTGAGTGGCCCTTTTTCCAAACCCAATTAGACATGCTCGAAATGGTGCTGTCGAAAGTGGATGTCGACATTGCCAGTCACTATGATCTGGCCCTGGTCGATGAAGCACTGTGGCCCATCGGTGAGTCCTTCCACGAAAGAATGTCGACCTTGATTCAAAATATTCTGTCTCTGACCCAACAAGAAGAACTGCTGGAACATCAACCGAGTATCAAGCGCTCATTGGAATTACGTAACCCCTACACAGACCCATTGCACTTTTTACAGATCGAATTGATGTCCCGATGCAGACAGGACGAAGAAGGCCAGCATCCTAATGTTGATAAAGCCTTGATGGTGACCATTGCCGGTATCGCAGCAAGTATGCGCAACACTGGCTAACCAGAGATTCATTAACCAAGCGAAATGCCAATGGCAGCCGCCGCGCGAACGGCCTTTTGTTTTGCATCCTCAACTGACACGCCACGGGCTAAAGCAACACCCATTCGGCGGCGACCTTCGACTTCAGGTTTACCAAATAGTCTTATTTGGGTATCCGGCTCCTCAAGGGCTTTTTCTATGTTCGAGTAGCTCACCACCTCCGAGCTACCTTCGACTAACAAAACTGCAGAGGCGGACGGCCCTAGCTGGCGAATCTGAGGAATAGGTAAACCCATGATTGCTCGCACATGTAGGGCAAACTCAGACAAATCTTGGGAAATCATGGTAACCATCCCAGTATCATGCGGCCTCGGACTAACTTCGCTGAATATCACCTCATCGCCCTTGATAAAAAGCTCAACGCCGAACAGCCCAAAGCCACCGAGCGCATCGGTAACCGTCTTCGCCATCTCTTCGGATCGGCGAATCGCCAGCTCGGACATCGGTTGAGGTTGCCAGGATTCTCGGTAGTCACCCTCTTCTTGCCGATGACCAATTGGCGCACAGAAGCTTGTTCCATCTTTATGGCGAATGGTCAGTAACGTAATTTCATAGTCAAAGTTGATAAAGCCTTCAACAATGATGCGGCCCGCACCTGCTCGACCCCCAGATTGAGCATAGGCCCACGCACCATCTATACCCTCATCAGTGCGCACAATGGTCTGTCCCTTACCCGACGAGGACATCACAGGCTTAACGACAAACGGCAACCCAATCTGGGCAGCCACGGCGCGGTATTGCGTTTCTGTATCTGCAAAGGCAAAGGGCGATGTCGGCAACCCGAGATCCTTAGCGGCTAGCCTTCGAATACCCTCTCTGTTCATGGTTAGCCTGGTTGCTTTGGCCGTCGGTACGACGTTGTAACCATCCTTTTCTAACGCTACCAATGCTTCGGTATTAATTGCTTCAATTTCAGGAATGATGTAATCCGGATTTTCCTTGATCACAATCTCTTTTAGGGCATCACCGTCGAGCATCGAAATAACGTAGCTTCGATGCGCCACCTGCATCGCTGGAGCATTGGCGTATCGGTCGACCGCGATCACCTCGACACCGAGCCTTTGCAACTCAATGGCAACTTCTTTGCCCAGTTCACCACTGCCTAGCAGAATGGCTCGAGTAGTCACTTCAGAAAGTGGTGTACCTATGTTTGTCATTGTGTATTCCTTCTGGCTTTCTTTTAGTCTGCATCGTGCCTGACTTCAGTCGTTGAATTCGAATCAGAAAAGGTTAGATCGACCCAATAGTGAGCATGATCAGAAATACCTCGCGGAGTATAACCGCCCTCTACCACATCAAACCCTTTTGTAATGATCCAGTCCAGTCGCCAAAATGGCCCGATCGCCTCGAGAATCGCATCTTCAACTCTTGGCCTTGCGATAAGAGCCTGTAGCGCTCCATTCGACAAATCCGTATTCAAGTCAGCCAACAAAATGGTCGGATGCTCACTGGCAAGAAACTTCTCAAAGACATAGTCAAGCTGCATCGCATTCGACTCTCGTCGATCCAAATGTGCGACCATCACAACCGCCGACCTACCATCAATTTCCACCATGGCGGTGATCAGCTTTCTAGGGGCGCTATCAATGTCCTGCCGAGCCGGCAGCCCTTCAATGCTCCAGGATTGAACTGGGAATTTTGTCAGCAGCGCCGAACCAGCGTAGGGTTGAAACCACTTCCAGGTCGTTGGACTAAATAGGTAACCTGTTTGCAAGGCTTCGGCGAGTTGATGCGCCTGACTCCGCCAACCATAAAAAAATGTACCTGAAACCTCCTGAATACCGGCAATATCTGTTCCCCGCAACAGGGCTTCAGCTCGAGTCAGGTCTCTGACGCCATCCTCACCCTTGCCTCGTTGAACATTATAATTGTCAACGCGGAAGGTTTGTACCGAGCCGTCCTTCTGCGTGGCATTCATCCCTGTTGAATTAAGGGAAAGCTGAATTTCTTGGCCTTCGCGATCAGAAACCGGGATGTCGATAGAACTTAAAAGAGTAAGCCCCACGATCAAAGTAAGACCAAAAATTGTATTTTTAAGGGTCATGGACCACGATCCAAACTTGATATTTGGCGAGGCGACATCATACCTGATTGTCGCTCTGGATATTTAGGCCCTGCTTGCTTACATTGGGCCCTGGTTGATGCTGAATGATTCAATTTGGCTCCGTAATTTAAGCTCTCAAATTAAAGTAAAAGGCAATCTCATGGCAGGTAGACTCGAAAATAAAGTCGCGGTAATCACTGGCGGCACCAGCGGTATCGGCGAAGCAAGCGTGGAACTGTTTATCACTGAAGGTGCAAAGGTGGTGTTTTGCGGTAGATCAAAGGAAAAGGGCCAGGCACTCGCAGATAAACTTGGCCATGGCGCCATATTTGTAGAAGCCGATGTGATGAATGAGGCAGACATCAAACACACCCTTGATGTTGCAGTAGAAAAATTCGGTGGTCTAGACATTCTGTTCAACAACGCCGGCGGTCCAACCCACGGGTCGATTACCGACGTCGATGAAGACAAAATTCACTACGCCATGCAGCTACTTTTTAGCAGCGCAGTTTTGGGGATCAAACACGCAACGCCACTAATGGAAGCACGAGGCGGCGGCTCAATCATCAACAACTCTAGCGTGGCTGCGATTCGCGATAACCAGGGTAATCTACTCTACTCAGCTGCCAAGGCAGCCCTCACCCACTACACCAGACTGTCTGGCGTCCATCTTGGGCCGAAAGGTATTCGGATCAATTCAATTTCTCCAGCTGCCATTGCTACGCCTATTTTCTACGGCGGCAGCGCCAGGGCAAATACGCTGACGGCTGAAGAGAACGAAACTAAAATGAAAAAACTCGAAGCTAACCTGGCTAAAGCTAATCCACTCAGAGTATCTGGCTTTGCCAGAGATATCGCCGACGGCGCTTTGTACCTTGCAAGTGATGAAAGCCGATTCGTTAATGCCCACGAT
>Ga0222633_1000856_pt1 | contig 21263 bp, 24 predicted proteins | sample AntAcemetageno48_FD_179816 | JGI IMG/M metagenome (GOLD analysis project Ga0222633, IMG submission 179816) | Saline water microbial communities from Ace Lake, Antarctica - #48 | ecosystem: Environmental > Aquatic > Non-marine Saline and Alkaline > Saline | place: Antarctica: Ace Lake | collected...
TGGACCTGGCGGGCGATCTCCTGGTCCGACAGGGGGGGGAGGAAGGAGAAAGTTTCGAAGAACCTGGGGGGGGGAGGAAGGAGAGGGAAGGTTAGAGGGTGCAAAAAAAAAAGAGTTGTTCCCTGTTCGTAGTAGGGCTTGGCCTGCCCAGCGGCCCAATTGGCGGTACGGAAAAAGCCGTGCGTGCGTCCCGGAGCGCGCGCGCGCGCGGGTGGTGCGACCTCGCGCGAGGTCGCCGTCGCAGATCGCACGACACACCACAACGCTCGTGACGATTCTTTGCTACGCAAACCGCACGCGCGCGGTGGGGCGCGCGCGCGTCGCCGTTCCAAGGCTGATTGTCACTCGGTGCGAAGATAACTCTTCCTCGTGCCAGGTCGGACGATCCGCCGCATATACTATCTTTGTCACGACACGGAAGTGGATGCGCATCGTGCGTGCGAATGCGGAAACACACGCGCGTCTCCACGATCTTTAAGAACAGCACAGGGCACACAATTGGGAGGAATCGTGGGTCGTGCCGTGCGCGGAACGCCGAGGCGCGCACCCGGCGGCGGTCTATCGCGAATCGGAAAAACCCGGATTAATCGGGGCGCGGAGGAAGCCGGCCGGGAACGCACTTGTTGCCGTGGGGCTGCCACACCATCATGGAGTTGGTGTTGGCGACCTTGCCGGTCGTGACAACCGGGGTCTTGGTGATGACGGGGGCGACGGCGGACATGGCGGCCATGGTGCTTGGAGTTTGAACGAGTGGTGGTTCGTGCGGGAATGGCGAGCGGAGAGGCGATCCGAAATGCTTTATCTATTTCGTTTGTGAAGCGACTCGCGAACGCGAAAAACGAGCACGAGTGGTTCGTATGGCTTTCCCAGTTTTCTGGAGTAAAAAGACCATCCCTTTTTGCCGTAACGAACCAACCCCACATAAAAAAAGAAAGGATAATAATCGAAGGGCCGGATTAGCCCGAGCGCTTGAACTGCCGCTTCGAAAAAGCGCCCGCAACGCCACGACCATCCAATCACCGCTCGGTATACCCTTTCCAACCTGATCCACTTCCCCGAAAAGGCGCTTTTCAGATTGCCTGCACTCGGAATAAAGAACTCCAATTGGCTGGTGGTGACTTTGCAAAACAAAGGGGGCTCGTGAGATTGCGTGCGCGCCTTTCGTTTTTCCCGGCTTTTTCACCCTCCGTGTAAACGCGACCGACCGAAACTCGCGAGGGCCGAGGATTTCGCAAAGCAAAGAAAGAGAAGATAGGCGCCCCGCTATCCGGAATCGGCCATTTATTTCCGCACCCGAAAGCCGTCGTCACCATGGCCGCCCTTTCCGCCGTCGCCCCCGTCCTCACCAAGACCCCGGTGGTCTCCACCGGCAAGGTCGCCAACACCAACTCCATGATGGTGTGGCAGCCCCACGGCAACAAGTACGTTTTCCGCTCGGTGTTTCTTCTGCGGGGGGTACCCCGGGGAGGATGCTCGTTTTCGAACGCGGCTTTTTTCCTCGCCACGCGGCACGCGCCCGATCGCGCCGCCACGACGGGCGCGACCCGAGGTTCACGCCTCGCGACCGCCCCGATCGTGCATAGATGTCGTGTCCGCGTTTTCCCCACGGACGCCTCGGTGACCGGACCGCGAAACACGCCGCGCGGTCCCGATCCCGGGCGGTACCGCGGCCGATCCCGGCCGCGAGTCGAAGGGCTTATCCGCGATCTCGGGAAAGGTTTTGGCGTCTCCAACTCGGGTGGCCGGCGCGGCTGATCTGTGAAACCCGCGAAGCGCGTGACGAACGCGTGTCATCACGGTGGGCGAAACGCGGTGTCGCGTAGACCGCTGTTGGATCGACACGAGCCCCATGGCATCGGCGTCCCGGTCCGGCTTCGTGACGCTTCTTCCGGGGCGAGGGGCGCACATCGGCGCTTTTTCCCGTTCGCAAACGGGAGATTAGGATGATGACCCAAAACGACCCGCTAACCCTCCCCCCCCCAGGTTCTTCGAAACTTTCTCCTTCCTCCCCCCCCTGTCGGACCAGGAGATCGCCCGCCAGGTCCAGTACCTCCTCAACAACGGCTGGACTCCCTGCATCGAGTTCGAGTCCGCGGACAAGGCGTACGCTGACGGCCACGGCTGGTCCAACCTGGACTCCAGCATCAACGCGTGCTACTACGACAACCGCTACTGGGTGATGTGGAAGCTCCCCATGTACGGCTGCACCAACCCCGAAGAGGTTCTGCAAGAGATCCGCGCGTGCACCTCGTCTTTCCCCGAGTGCTTCATCCGCGTCGCCGGCTTCGACAACATCAAGCAGGTGCAATGCTCCTCGTTCCTTGCCCACCGCCCGTCCAACGATCGCTCCTTCGCGCCCGTCAACGGACGCCAGGTCGGCACCGGCGGCGGTGGCGGCGGCGGCGGCGGTGGCGGCGGCGGCGGCTGGTAATTTGCTCAGCACCGCGTACCGCATGCTGACCAACATATCGTTGCGCTGCACACAGCCCATGAGGTCGCGAGCCAGGCGCGCCGACGGCGCGCTGGTTCGGTGTTCCTTTGGACATAAACTATTTTTGCGGGTGTCGATGTAAATATTACCCCGATCGTTGCAAAAAGATTGCGCGCGCTTCACTCTTCATCACACGTTACTACACTGATACACGGTTACACTACAATACAATACAACAAACGTAACACGCAACCCTAAAACTGTTGAGCAAAAGGTTTCCACTAATCATGCTCCGGCCGCCCGCGCAACAACGGGTCGGTGAGCTCGTCTCCGTCTAAATCGTCTCCCTCACATTCCTCCTCTGCCGCTCTCGAAAGTTGCGCGCTTCGCGAAACACACGCGCGACGCGTGCCAAACACGACGCCCGTGAAAACCAACAGCCCTGCCGACCTGAGTTGGAAGCGCTTTTGAATTGTTAAGCGCGCGACCTCCGTAACCGCTTCCGTCATTACCTCGACGCAGTACCCCGCTAGCGACAAAAGCGCGAAGAGCCAGGTCAGACGCGAGGAGAGAGGTGGTTGCGAATTCGGGGCGCGAGTTTCGGCGGCGCGGCGCGGTGGGTCGTCATCATCCGCATTGTCCGCCGTGGATAATTGCGAGTCGCCGCGTGTCTCGTCCGCGGTGTGGTCCAAAACAAATTCTTCGTCAAAATTGGCCGTTTCCGGAAGACTCGACGCACCAGCGACGGCCAGTTGCTTCGCTTCGGCTCCCAAACAAGCGGCGCATACACTGGACGTGCTTTCGAAAACGCACACGAAGACTACCACCGCGCATCGCGAAATCGAATCGGCGTACCCGCGCTCGCGCCGCCAACCGAAACCCGCGGCGAACAGTGCGAGCGCCATTACGGCCATGGACGGAACCAGAGACACTTCGTTTGGAAGCGTGTTTCTTTTCGTTTCGTCTCGTACACGGTGAGGACCCGTCTGTTTTTTTCGGTCAGTACCTGGATACGCCACCCCCCCGACCGCGAGAGTCGCAGCGAATGCCGCGATCTGCATCGCGGCGAGGAAGAAACCGTTACCGTTGTTGTTCGCAAGGGACGAAACGTCGTTACCCAATGGTGTTTCGTCCTCGTCCTCGTGTTTTGCGCCAACAAAAAGCAGCTGCCAGTTCCCCGCCACGAACGCGTGCGTCGGCGCGCAGGATAAGCTCCACAAACACCAAAAAAACACGCGTTGGTTTTTCAGAGCGCGGGTAACAGCTTGAGTCGCAGACCAACGCTGGGTCGGGTTGTTCTTGTTTCCGTGCCCTGACTTTTCAAACCCTAAAGGTTGTTGTACATCGGACGATGATGACAACGATTCCGCGTTGCAATTATTTTCTCCGTTTGAAGCAGCAGCGCCTTCGCCTTCGCCTTCGCGTTCGGTGAACAAAGTCGCCACGAACCCCGAAACTAGCTGCGCCGCGAGGGTCGTGACGAACACACTTTTTTGGTACCCGCGTCCCCACAGTACTTGTCCACACAATGACGACCCCGCGGTCGCGAGCAACGCAACCGCCTTCACGCCGTGCGCCGCGGCAGGGTGGTACCTCGGCGGGAGCGTCGCGAAGGTTAGCCCGAGAAACGCTTGGTGCGACGCTTGGGAAAACGCCGCTGTTGCTTGGCTGGCTATGAGCAAACAGTCGTAGGCGTTTGTCCCGTGCGTTACGAAGAGCGTTACGGCCACAGTGAAACAAGCCGCGGCTGTTCCTGACAGCACGGTGGCTTTACACCCGAAGTGTTTCGCGGAACACGCCATCAAAACGAGCGACGGAACTCGGGCGTAGGCCCAGGCTGGAAATATTTGTGAAGTGATGTGCGACGCCGCGAACCCGTGGTTCACGTACGTTGCCACCAGGAACGGCTCGCTCGGTTTGAACTCGCGAAGGAGCGCGAACACGAGCACTTTGGTGAGCGTTGGGCCGTGCGTCGCGTCCGAAAGCGCGCGCGCAACGCCGAACACGCCGCCGCCGCTTGGTGGTTGGGAGACGGAGACGGTCGTGGAACGCCCAACGGCATCGTCGTTCCTACTATCGTCCATCCAACGCACGCGGTCCTCGGTGCGTTGTTCCAAAGTCCGCGTCGCATCACGGTCACGTCGGTCCGTTCCAACGACAACGTCACCGCGCATGACAACGCGACGCGATATCCGGTATACCCACCGCCGCGGACACGCGCGCCGCGCGGTGGCGAATGGTCGGGCGCTTTGAAGACTTCAATTTAACGCATCGCATCTGATTGTTTCGGCACTTCCGGGATCCCAGACCTCACCCCGCGATCCCGACGGCGCGCGCGGGGGCGACTCTCTACACCCACGCCACGTCTTACTTGCCGTCACATGGCATGCGTAAACGTCTGAAGACCTCGGTCGCCCCCCCGAACCGCCCCCCCGCTTCGGAAACACGCGGACGCGGAGGACACGACGAGGGGTGAAAAGAACATTCATTGTTCTTTGTTGTCAACTCGCTACCTTTCTTTTCTTCGACGACGACTCGCGCAAAACACCTCCGGTTCCTTTCAAGGCGAACGACCCTCCTTCCGCCGTCGTATCTTGACCTTCTGAGTAGAACCGGGAAGGCACGTCCAGGGTCATGACAATTTTCTTGTCCGCGTGTTTGAAAACGGACGTCAACTCCGTGGACGCGATTGCGGCGACGTCGATTGTCGCGACGGCGTCGAAGGTATTTTCGGAGTTGGAGTTGTCGCTCTTTCCGCCGCAAGCAGTGCCATCCCTCGCCTTTTCCGAAGAATTACTCGTGGTCTCCTTCGCAAACGCCCCATGGAACGCCCCCACCGGCGCCAAAACACTGGCCACCGAATCGGGCAACCTACAAGCCGTGGAAGGCGCGTGGTTGAGCCAGACGTTGACCAGAAAGGTTACTCTTTTTGTTTTTGTTTTTGTTTTTTTTGGAGACTTGCTTTTCGCTTTTGGCGACGAGGTATGACTCGACGGTTCGTCTTCACCAGGCCGCGCAAGCGCGGGAAGCGCGCCGTGCAGCCACGAGCCGTCGAAGGATACGTGCTTGCCTACTTGTGGGTAGCTTAGGAAGGTATCGCAATCCGTGTGTTGAGGTAGTTTTCGATTATTTCCAGAGTAATTGCAGGCGCAACTTTCCGAAAAGTCGTCCAACGTTCCGGCCGCGCTTTCGTGGTGGTACAGCGGGGTTCTTTTTTCGGGAACGAAAAGAAAAGTGTCAGTCGCGCGTATCGCGATGTATTGGACGATGGCCTGGTCAACAGTCACCGGCCATCGGTCTGAACAGTCAGGGCAGAGGGAAGATGTCCCTTCGTAGGACGAGTGCGTCGCAATGTATGGACAAAAGTCACAGGCGCGTTAGAGGTAAAGCAGTGTGCCGCCTGATTTGGTGAAAGGCGCGACTAAACCGAAACGCGACGGACCACGAACCTTTTCCGCACAAACAGCGTCGGCGCGCCTTTTGAACACAAATACGTCACGGTCGCGATCTGCGGGTGGACGTTCAGATCGCTGTTCTCCAGGGCGTAGTCCTTGTCCCAGTGCATGCCGATTTCGTCCTCGACGCTCACGACCTGCGTCCACCACTCCGCGCCGGAGTTTGTGGGGTCGAACGGGAGTTCCTCTGACTGGTTTTCTTCTTTTTTGGAAGCACCGCAGCACCTCGCGGCGTCACTTGTTTTTAGTTTCGCCTGTGCGAACGCCTCCACCGCGCGTTGCGTGTGCAGTTCGAACACGGTTCTCGCAATCTCCTCCAGGCCGCACTTCGGGGTGTCCATCGCACCCAGCCAGTACGTCCGGCCGGAAGAGTACGGCCCGGTCTTTTTGGAAGTCGCGCGCGCGGTGAATGCGCGCGCGCAGTCCGACCGTAACTTTTCGTGCAATAATTCGCTCGGGACCATTTCGTGCTTACCATCGCCATCCTTCCGGATGTCGTCCCCTTCGTGTCCCGGCCGGTGCGTGTTCACGAACTTTGACACTGACTTGAACCCGTCCAGATAAAGAAACGGCAGTAACGGACACGCCACGCGGCCGTCCTCGGCTAAGGCCAGGTTCAGGGTGGACTCGCTTGCCGAGGCGGAGGCGTCGTCGTCGTCTGTTTCCTCGAAGTCGTCGTCTGCAGATCCTTCGGCATCATCGTCTTCCGCAGACGCATCCTCGTCATCGTCAGACTCGTCATCGGCACCGTCGTCGTCGTCGTCGTCGGAAACATCAACATCGTCCGTTCCTGAATCGTCGATCGGTCGGTCCAATTTCTTCCCTTCGGATTCGTCCAACAAACGCATCGAGGGGGCACCGCCGCCGACGCGGGCGCGTGAGAAATGAAGGCATCGTGACACTCGGGATTTTCCGAGGCCAAAATATCGGCGCTGAATGCACTTTATTGCGCCGCAGTTCAAAATGTTTGGTGCGTCTCTCCGTCCGAGCCTCGAGGCACTCCGCCCCGCGTAGCGCGAACGTCACAGCGTCGGACGTCCTCCACGGACGCCGCGCGAATATCGGTACACGAGTTCGCGTAATCGCGTTCGTCTCACACCACACGCGGACGGGTCCACTACGAGTTACGTCGTGTTGACAAACCCTTTTTGAAACACGCTAAGGGCGTGTCTTCGATTTAAAAAAGATGACCACCGTGGCGGCGTCGTGCCCTGCGCTCGCGCCCACGCGTGTGGGGTCACGATTTGTTACACGCGGTCGTCATGGATCCACCAAGGTCAATCGCGTGACGCGCGCTTTGGCGGCGAACCCGAACGGGCACAACCACCGGCCTTCATCCCCGACGCGTCAAAAGCCACCGCCTGGGGCACCGACGCCGGGGTCGCCCGTGCGCACCGCGAGGGCGGTGGAGACCCCCGCGATGGTGAGCTCAGCGCCAGGTCGCACCACCTCCGGGGCGAGCTCTACGTGGCCGAGACAAAACCAACAACTGGCCACGGTTGCTTCCATGGACAAAGCGGTTGGCCCGCCCACGACTACCGCCGGCCCGGCCCGGTCGGTGCGCGCCGCGTCAGGCACCACCGCCGGGTTCCAAAGAACGTCCTGGTACGGCGCGGTTTCCGATGTGGTTCCGGTTGGTGGAGGGAACAAAACATCCAGCACCAGACTCGCCGCGACATCAGGCCGGACACAAGGCCCTGGCCCTGATGGCAACGGCGTGATCGTAAACCCCGCGGTGGTCAAGCAAGGCCGGGGGAGCAATCCCACGAAAGGCTCCATGGACGACGGCGACGGCTTTGCAGATGGTTTAAAAACAAAAGCGTCCGAAAAGATTTCGGCGTCCGCGTCGAAGCCGTTCGCGGAGGCTTCGTCTTGTAAAACCGAGCTCTCGTTACCGCGACAAAGCGAAACGCAAGGCAGCGACGAGAACAAGACGCAAACAGACAACGCAACAGGATCAACAAAAAAGAAAGGCGCGCTTACCCGTTTGTTACGCACGCCGCTTTCGGGCGGCGTTTTGAACAGCATGAAGGATGCGGATCTGCCGAGCGTCGCCGTCGCGGCGCGGAACTTGATGGAACTGGCGGATTACGCGGATTTGTCCACCATAATGTCCAACATGAACCACCGCCGGACCGGGTACCCGTTCGCAAGCACGGTTGATTTCGCAACGGACGCGGACGGGTACCCTGTTTTCTGTCTGACACCGCTCGCGATGCACACGAGGTAGTATTTCCCAATCACCACATTCCACTGACTGATTGCCCATACACGACTGACATTTATTTTATTTCAATCAGGAACCTGGCGTACAACTCGCGCGCGTCGCTCACCGTAAAGATGAACGGCTGGGGAGGGTTGGCGAACGCGAGGGTGACTATTTTCGGCGACGTCCACCGCCTGCCTCCGGAGTACCAAACAAGCGCGAACGAGATCTTCAAGGCGAAGTACGCGGCGAGGAAGGAGGCGTCGGATTTGGACGACCGCTGGGGCGACTACACGTTTTACCGCATGAACCGCGTGATTGACGTGTACGTGTTTTTCGGCTTTCCCAATTCCGTCAACACCTACGTTTACTGCAACTCTTTGCGTGCACCACCCGTAACACACACTGGCGCACTGGCAACGTTACGTTACGAACCCACACTCGCCTTCCGGAAAAGACGTTAACCCCTTTCCGCGTACCAACGACAGGTACTTCGTGGGCGGTTTCGGAACCTTGAACTGGGTGGACATGAACGATTACAGGAACGCGACGCCAGATAAAATCGTCACCCCGGGGGTTGGGCACAGCGTGCTGGATACCCTCTCCGAGCTGAACACGAAATACGGCACCCTCCTCGCCAAGAGCGGCGCGGTTTTGGGGAACTCAATCGCGCCCAACGAAGCGGACCGGGAGGCGCCCGTGCTCGTGGACGATCTGTGGTACGTGCAGGGGCTTTCCCAAATCATACACGACGGTTTACGCGCCCCTGTTTGACTGTTTGAACGCACTACGGCCGTAACACTTACGGCGTACTGGCAACTGTTACGTACATCACAAGGATACTGTTTTATCTCTCATCTGGTGACTGTTCAGACCGATTACCCCTCCCTGTTATCCATACATCGTCCAATACATCGCGATACATAGTACACCCGTACTCGAGACTGACCTTTTTCTTGTACAAAAACAGGATCATCTCTATCGACCGCATGGGCATCGACGTGCGCGTGCGGCTGGACGGGATCTCGCAGGTCCGGCGAATCAACTTCATGGGGTGCGTCGAGACGCGGGAAGACGCTTGTGCCGCGCTGGATGCGATCGTCAAAGGCGAGGTTTGGGAAGGGGGGGACTGCGACTGATGGATGGGACGGGTTGGGGGAACTGATGAATTGGATGGATGAATGCTTTCGAGAAACTTTCACACGCACGTTGAGTTTGGCGGTTGTGACGAGCGTGGAGACAGTCCTGTATATCGCGATGTATGGACAACAGTCACCAGCTTCGGTAAAACAGGGAGGCGGGATTTGGGAAACGCGCAACGTGCGAGTCTCACAAGACTTTAGATGTAAAACACAGCGCCTGGAGAGGTATTTCACGTGGACGGAGAATTGTTGGACGAGTTGTTATTGAACCAAACCGGTCATACAAAACATCGTGACTAAATACAGTGCCAGGTACTCGCTTTCTGTTTGGTTTTTTCTTCGTGCGAATGCCAAAAATTCGACCCCGACCTCAAAAAGTTCATCGGACCGCCCGATGAACCGTTCCGAGTTCCCTCCACTCGAAGTTTTGTTTCACGGTCAGGGTGGGTCACGCGCGTGCCAAACACACGCGAGACGGCCACGTGACAGTCTCGTTTCTCCGTTCGCCACGTCGACACACGGCTCCGGACGAAACCACGTCTCTCGATTTGCGACTTGGCGCGTCAAAACGCTTCCATTTCGCGTTATTTGCTTCCATCCTCAGCAGCGCTCGCCATTCCGCTCACGCACACACACGAACCCACTCCCGTGTTCGACCCAAACCTCAAGCCTTCCACCACGATGTGCATCGCTGATACCCGCACCGAGTGCGTCGCACCCAAGGCGCGCCGCGTTGGCGTTGAAACCAACCCCACGCCCGCGTTCGCCGTCGTCGCGCCCGCGAAACGCTTCGACGCCACCGAGGCGGATGCGAGGTGCGTGTGTTCCCGGCGTCCCTTTCCGCGCTTCATGGCCTGGTCCGTCGTGTCAAACACGCCACCACCGCGCGTGGCGTGTCACTCGCCTTGACAGTAGTCAAAGGGCGCCTCGACGCGCGCCAGTTCCAACGAAAGGCACCGCCCCCGCGCGGTTTCCGGACCCAGGAGGTCCGACGTTTCGACACCGCTTTTTTTGCACAAATCGCGTCGCAAAGACGGTTCGACGCGTCCGTCGTGTCGTACCGAACGCGCTTGCACCCTTTTGCGACGTTCCGTTTAGTCCTCGCGCACGCTTTGGTGTTGCGTTTGTCTACACGCAAACACGTGGAACGAACCAACGGTGCATCCGAAGAGACCTCCAAACGACCGGACACTGACCTTGCCGCCGCTCTGTTCCATCCAAACACAGATATGCGATCAACTCCCTGACCGCCAGGGCGGGCGCCGAGCCCACCAGGATTTGCGCCACGCGGGGCGGCGCCCTTTCCGTGCTGGGTCGCGAGTGCGACACCGGCATATGTGTCATCGAGCAACCCGGCCTAATCGCGGTGCTCGTGTCAGGCACGGTCACTGGTGAGATGTTCAAACGCGCGTACGCCGCGACGCTTCCCGAGCTTGCGGATACCGGAGTTGACGCGCCGGAGGGCGAAAGCCGACGCCGGGTCGCGGCGTTGAAGAAAACCCTGGGCGATTTACACGCCTCCGGCGGCGCTTTTTCGGTGGTCGCCTTCGACGCGATCGCGGGCCGAGTCCTCGCCGCGCGCACCGCGAACAGCGCGCGCGTTGACTACGGGTTCACCCAGGACGGGTCCCTCGTGGCGTGCTCCGGGTTCACCTCTGCGACGCTCTTTCCAAACGCGGGCGACGCGGCTTTACAGTTGACGCCGCTGCCGAGCGGCCGGTTCATTTTCGGACACAGGTTCGTCAAACCCATCGAGTTCACCAACTTCTGGGCCAGCGCGTCCGCGAACAGGGCCGCGGCGCCTGCAAGAGGGGTGGGTGAAGTGAACGACGAGTCCCTTGATTGCGGCGCCGCGGAGTGCCAGCGCCGACGGTGGGGCAAAACGGGAAGCGCGGGGGACGCGAGCGAACGGTGGGGCACTTTACAAAAAGTGGTGACTGACATCGCGGCCACCACGTCAACCGGAAGGACCACGGCTCAGAAGTTTCCCCTTCACGCCGCGGGCGCTAATGCGTACGTGCCTCCTTCCGTGCGGAAAGCGCGGGCTGAGGCGGAGGCGGCGGTGGCGGCCACCGCGGTCGCGACGCAGAAACCCAAAGAAGTCGCGACTCAGAAACCCGAAGAAGAAGTGACTGAAACCCAAGAATCGAGTGAACCCGCCCCCGAGTCACCAAGAACGGCGCTCCGCAAAGTCGAATCGGACGCGCAAATCGCCAAAGCGTTCCTCGCAACGGATTTCGTCTCCTCCCTGGGCGAGGCGCTCATCAGCGCCGTGGCGAAAGCGCCCCCCGCGCTGCGCCGAGCGAGTCTTGATTTGCACCGAACCTCGCTACGACGCGCGTCGCTGGACATCATGCGAACCACGAGCCTTCGGTCGAACACGTTCACCGTGTCCAGAGTTCCCGGTATGGAAACCAACAACGAGCACCCAACCTCGTGCGCGGAGGCGCACGTCGGGTTCGCGTCCTTCAAAGCGAACTTTGCACGCATGAGCAGCGCCGTGCACCATTAAAAAAGCCGGCGCGCTTTTAACCGGGGTCGCGGGAACCGGGGGGGTATAATAATGTAGGCCGAGTCCATTCGTTGGACCGCTGTAAGCTAGTAGCAATAGGTAGTAGACACTCTATGTAAAAACACACTAAAAGTATAGAAAGAACACTTGAAACTTTTCCACGACTAAAACGCCCCTCGCTACCTTTACTTTACAACAATCAAGATATTCACCACTACCTTCAAGGTAATCGCTCGCACCTGGTCTACCGCCGCGCGCCTAGATGCACCCGGGGCGCGCGTTCCTTCGTTTCCCCTTCGTCTTCCGGAGTTAGAGTGTCATTAGCTACTCGGAACCCTTGCGTGTGTTCCCTTAGTTGGCTTAAAAACTCAGCACTGGCGGCCGGGTCGGGAACGCCCGTGGTTTTGTTCACCGGTTTCGGCACAAGCGCCAAGTCGCTCGCCCAAACCTCGCCGACGTAAAACGTCTTTAAGTAAAGAAACGACTTTGATTGTGAACGAAAAGTGTCAGTGTTGTGGGGCAAACAGTGTGCCTGGATTTGGGAAACGCGCAATACGTACCTCCTTGGACGCGTGGTAAAGCTTGCGATGCGTAAAACAAAGTGTCAGTGTTGAGTCTACAGGTATACTATGCGCAAACAGTGCACTTGTGATGTATGTGTTGTTGCCAGTACTGGTAAATGTTACGGCCGTAGTGCACTCAAAGAGGAGCGGTAAACAGTTGGCGGGATTTGGGAAAGCCCCGGCGCGCACCTCAAAGTGCCGCGTCGCGTCCACGCCCAAGGATTGGCCGGGAATGATCCGGTCGCCCCCAGGGTGTTCCGGTAACCACCGCTTGACGTCCAGGACCATGCCGTCGATGACGATGCGCACGCCGCCGGATGCGTTGTGCTTTTTTACCGACTCCCACGAGTGCGTTTTTATTCTGTTTTCGTGTGCGCCGACCTGCGACCTGCATTGGTCCGCGAGCGCGACCAAACCAAGCTTTTCACTAGCCCCGATCAAACCCTCAGCCGCGCGCACGTCCCACTCCGGCGTCGTCGCACCCACAAAATCGCACTCCAGCCACAGCAACACGCGGTCCAAGGTTTCGCAATCCAGGTCGATTTGGATGGACAAAGGGTTTGCGTTTGTATTTTTCACGTAAGAATTTCCAGTTTTTTCAATTTTTTCATTTATTTCACCCCGCGTCGTTTCGTCGTCACCACCGAGTCCCAAATTTTCCAATTCCCACGCCTCCCTTTTCCCGGAACTTCGCGCCCCGCCAGTTAACGCAGCGCGTACAAACTTGGTCAGCGCCAAACACGGCCGTAACAGCGCCGCGTGCACGGGAAAAACCTCGCCGTCGCTGGTGGTGATCGCAATCGTCTCGGCTTTTTCGTTTTCGCGTCGCGCGTTTGCGTCGTCCCTCGACGTCGAGTTATAAACCGTCAATGGGCCACAAACAGTGGTATTACTCGTGGCACATTCATCACCTTCGGCGTGACAATACACAACAGTTTCAGGAGTCACCACGCCCCGGAAACAGTGGTACCCGGGTCGCAAAACGTCGGCCGATTTTGGATCCGCGGTGTTGACCGAAACGACCCGCGCGCGAACCGTGTTTTTGCTTGTACTTTTTGACGCCGCGTCCCCTGTGGGATTTGAACCAACGACACTACTTTCCCCACCACCACCACCACCCACCCCCTCAATAACCTCCACGGAAAGCAGCTCGCCCGCGCACACCCACCGGTTACGCAAACGTTCCGTGAGTTTGTGGGTTAACCACGCGCCGTCGATTTCGATTGCGGACGAGTCGCCCGCCGGTTGCGAAAAAGGGGTGTCAACGGTTTCGTCCGTCTCGGGTTCGTCGTCGTCGCAACTCGACGTCTCCGTTTCGTCGTCGGAACACGTTTCCACGCCCGGCACGTCCGTCACCGCCCGTCGCAACAGCCGCACCTCAATCTCGATGTCAAACAAACCATTCCGCGTTGTCTCACCAGGCGGGTCCCACACCTTGAACGAACACGTCTGGTCCTCCGCGACGTGTACGTTTATTCTCTGTTCTTCGTTCAGGGCGAGTCCGCCTTTTGGGCATTCCTCGGCACGACTCGCCGCCACCACGGGTATCACGCAGTCGCTTCCCGCCTCCAGCTGGAGAAGCACCACCCCGGTCGCATCCGCGTGTCGTAACAGTGGGCACGTCTTGTGCACGAACGCGGGGCCGTACGGGGTAGCACTGGCCATGACACGCAGGGACAGTGCGCCCGCTTCCGCGCGTAGCACCCGCTTTGAAACGTACTCCCCATCTCGCTCTTCGGGTCGCGGGGCGTTTCCCATTAACGAGTTCGGACCTCTGGGCTGTTTGAAGTTGACCATTGGGCGTGTTTGTTGACCGCGCGCGCGTCCACCGCGGAAACTCACGACCGTACCGACGCGCCGCAGCCGCGGCGTGCGTCACTCGCAGAGAGGAATAAGAAGTGTTGTTTACGACAAGACATGTTTTGTCTAAGGTCGGCACCAACACATACATGTATCGATACGATATGAACCACGACACCCTATCCTAAAACCTAATACCCACACCTCACTCCCGTCCCCACATCTCCCCACCCACGCCTCGCACGCCTATCAGCCCCGCTAGCAGGCCGTAGTGCGCGGTGAGCAACCGCGTTTCCGCCTCCCCAGTCCCCGACGTGCTCCGCAGTTTTCCCTTTTGCGGTTTCAGCCGTTCCGCGCGTGCGCGTCTCAACACCGAGTCCCGAACCCCCATTAACGTGTAAAGCAGCTCACCTTCCGTTGAGAGAGGATTTTCTGAAGCTTTCCTTAGCCAGGTAAGCGCCAGCACCGCTCTTGTCATGGCTTGTGTGTTACTCACGACATCACAGGAAGAAGGTGGTTTTTCAAACTCCACCCTCGTCTCTTCGAACAACGCCAGTCGCACCCGGTGTCTCTGATGGGCCTTTATCGTCCGGTAAAACCGGCGGTACAAACCCGCGGCGACCGCGGAGAAGCTCCCGGCGACCCTAGTGGACATCGGGAAAAGGCCACGTTTTTTCTCGGTGGGCCCCACACCGGGGGGACGCCACGCGGTGTGAGACACGGGGCGTCGTGTTGATGAAACGCGAAGCGAGTTGCCGGAAAAGTTTTTGGAGACTTTGCAGTACCAGGTACGAGTGATTCACGTTGCGTTCCAACACCCACCCACCCGTCGGCCACACGCCACGCGCGGCGCCGCGAAGGTATTTCGCGCCGTGTCACCGTGGAAACACCGCGGGCGGTGCGATGTCGCGCGGACACGAAACTGGCGACGACCGGTTCGGCGAGGACGACGCACCACAGCTGACGACGGTGAGCGACGACGAACAAGACGTACTCCACAACGATGAAAAAGAGGCACCACAACGCACTCGTAAGGTCGTCGTGGTGAACAAGTTCTTCGCGGAGTCGCACCTCGGTCCACGGGCAAAACACCCCGATGGCACGGCTGACACGAAAGCGCAACTCACGTCGCTGTGGGTGCTTGGTGACCCTTCCCGGCCGAAACGCGAACCGCGAGATTTGGACCCGCCGGGGTTGCATTCTTTGGGAATGCAACCGAAAGCGGACGACGGTTGGTGCGCGTGTTTGCCCGCGAAGTGCGGGCCGTGCCACCCTGACGGCAACTGTAGCATGCACGAGCGTCTGGGAAGCCGAGGAGGCACGGCGGACACGTGGGGCGATGACAGCGATTATTACGGCAACGGCAATTTGTGCGCACCTGCGATGGATGAATGCGCACCATTCGGTAAAATCCGAAAACAAAAAAAACACGCGTGGAGCGACGACGACTCGGTGGACCCGGTTTCCGCGCAGATTTTAAAGGAACAGCGTGTCACGCGCAGGCCCGCCCCCGAACCCGGCGCGCCAAACGAACCCCCGCCGAGTGGGTGTTTCAGTGGGTGTTTGGGGGACGAAACGTGGTCTTTGGATGCGAAAGGACGGCGAGTTTTGGTAAAAAAAAAGGGGTGTCTTTTCGGCGCGCTCGGCGCGGAGGACCCGAGGACGGGCAAACGACATGGCAACGGAACCTGTTTAGGTGGTTTGTTAGTCCCAGTCACAGACTGCATCGACGGCGCACTAACCGAGGAAACCGGCACGCGAGTGGGCGGGTGTTACGGTACATGTTTGGGCGACGAAAAACCTTCCGGGAGCGGAAAACGCAGAGGCGGTTTGTGCGGCGAGGGTTGTCTTTTTGGATTTCTCGATTACGACTCGGATGGCGAGTTCCGACGACAAGGCGGGTGTTTAACGGGATGCCTGTACGGCGCCGAGGACTTACGTGACAAAAACACACCCAAGCGACGCACGGGAGGGTGTTTGGGTTTGATGATGGGCGACGTCGACGAAAAAACAAACGCGCGGCGCGGCGGGTGCTTGGGGTGCGTTCTGGGCGACGAGGACCCCGCGTCGCCGGGCACACGAAAAGGAGGTACGTATTGCGCGTTTCCCAAATCAGGCGGCACACTGTTTGCCCATACAAGACGTTAACCACTTTTCTTTGTCAATTGCAGGAGTTTGTGTATCCATGGGGTGTATGTTAGGAAACCTTTCCCAAGACGAGGACGGCACCACGCGACGCCGCACGGGCGGCTGCGTTTCGTGTTGTCTCGGTGAGGAAAGCGAAAACAGCAACGCGCGACGCGGAGGGTGTTTGCGTCCGTGTGTCGGTAAGTATTTCCCCATTTCCACATTCCGCCTCCCTGATTGCCCATACAAGACTGACATTTCTTTTTTTACAATCAGGGGACGAGGACCCCGAGACCGGCCGGCGAAGCGGCGGGTGTTTAGCGGAGTGTCTTTTCGGGGACCACCTTTCTCCGTACGAAATAGACGCAGATGGACGGCGACACCGAAGGCGCCCTGTTCCGAAAAAAGGGTGTCTCCAGGGGTGCGACGAGGACAGCGACGCGGCCGGCGGGTCGAGCGACGACGACGGCGAGGATGATTACACCAACAAAAATAAATCGAAGGAAAAAAATCAAAGGGGGTGTTTAGCGGAGTTGCTACGCGCGCTGTGCGGGTCGTCGGATTTGAGTCGGCGCCGGCGGCGGCGGCGGCAACGACGAAGACGTGAGGAAAGGAGGGTACGAGAGGACAAACTCGCTGCTGCTGGTGACCAAGATGACACCGACCCCGAAGACTTTGACGATGACTCGTCCGAGTTGCGTTTAGGGGACGAAACGGACTGGGCGGTTGGGGCTTGGGCGAGAAAGCCAACCGGGTACCTCGACGTCCGCGAAAAAGTGTTCGCGAACCACCACTCGATACCCCGGATCGTGGTGGACTTTGACCGGCCTTCCATCACCCTGTTCTCCCTGCTCGGCGCGTTCTTCTCGCCCGCGGTGTGGAAGGTAATGAACCGAGTTTCGATGCCTGTTCCGAAAGTGGGCTCCAAAGCACGGTGGTCAAAGGACAAGGCGAAGGAGAACAACGCGGTGCAACAGCTCACGAAACAGACGTTGCCTTACCTGCCCCCGGTTCAGCACGAAATTTTAGGCGCCGTGCTCGGGGTGCTTTTCCTGACCCACGCGTCGCGGCTTGGGACGACGCGTCACAATGAGTCACACGAAAAACGAAACGGCGCGTCCCAAAAAGGCGCGGAGGTGTTTTTCTCGCGCGGGTTGTTTCCGCAGTTCCTGTTGGCGGCGAAACAAGAACGACTCAGGATTAACTCGCGAAAAAGGGCCGTCGTACGCATGAGATGGAACGCCGAGCTGGTGCGACGAAACGAGGAGTCAAAAGAAACGTGGCACGACGTGGTGCCGATGAAAGAAGAAACGGTCGCCGTTGCGGAAGAAAAGGAGGAGAAGGCTGGCGAAAAACGGGAGGACAAAAAAACGTCATGGAAATGGCCCTCCCTCGCTCTTCCAACGCTTCCTGATTTAAACCTCTCGGACGTCTCACTGGAGTGGCGCCAACAGACGAACCCGCCCAACAATAGCGACGTGGCGTTCGACGTCTCGATCGAAAAAGCGTTGCGCGCGAACATGAAGCGGCACCGGAAAAAAAACAAAGGACAGAAACTGTTCTGGGCGGGGACGGAACGAACGGCCGGCGGCGGCGATTCGGATTCTTTCGGCGTCGCGAAGCCGGTTGATGACGTTTCATTGAACGACGACACGGACCGGGCCATCGGGCTGGGGCTTTCGAAAATGAAAAGGTGACGACAGGCGGGGGCAGGGTTTGCGTCAGGGTTTGACTTCAGGGTTGGTAGGGTATTATTTGCGCGTGGGGAAGTGGGGTATGAGGGATTAGTTAGACATGTTTGAGGGATTAGTTAGATATTGTATGCGTAACAAGATATGAGTAACAAGGGTTGAGTAAGCAACTCATCACCTCGCCTCCAATAATCTTAATCATCACCTCGCTTCCACTTTTTCTTTTTCCGATAAATCGAGCGTCTTGCCCGTGATCCGCGTGTACATCTCGAGCACGTCCTCCACGGTGGTTTGGAAGTGCGTCGTGGCGTCGTACCCTTTCGAGATGAAACACTTGTCTGGAGATTGTAAAAGAAAAGTGTCAGTATTGTATGGGCAAACATTCTGAGGATCTGGGAAATACAATACGTACCTTGGGCGCCGTCGTTCGTGGGGACCAAAATATCGCTGACGTGAATGAACTTCTCGTCGATTGCGCCTAACAGGTCCAACCCGGGCTGGATCTCCAGATGCGGGTTCGCGGTTTCCACGGTCGTGCTGACGAAGGCGAGGTACTTTGATTTCGAAAGAAAAGTGTCAGTCTTTCGTAATGTGTATGAGTAATTACAGGCGGACAATCGGCAAACAGTGTGCCTGGATTTGGGAAAGGCCCAATACGTACCTTGCCTTTCGCGCACACGTTGTGCTGCGACGAACACGCGAAGACGTACATGTCCGTTCGTCTGTTGAGTTGCTTTTGGGGAATGATGATCTGCACGGACGCTGCGTCCCCGCAGTTGGGCACGGGGTGCGACAAAATGCACAGCGCGCGGACGACTTGCCCCACCCGCTTGGTTTTCCCCGGGAAGTACGAAGGGTCGCCGATCACGAACTGGCACGATAAAACCCGAAAGGGTCAGACGGTCGTGACGTGCATGAGGGATTGGAAAGGGTATACTGTACTCCATAGTATGCGTAAACAGTCGTGGTAATCGGACCGATCAGGCAGGCGGAACGCGGTGATTGGGAAAGCCCCGCACCTTCGCCTTGGCGGTTTCGCCTTCCGAAGTGACCCCGACAGCGACGCCGGTTTCGTCAAACGCCACAACCGCGTCGGGCTTGGCGAGCATGTACGTGCCTCCGTATACGGCCGACAAGCGCGCGAACCCTTGCGGGAGCTCGCCTAGGCCGTACAGGGGGTAGATGTAAGGGCTCCCCGTGTTGAATCGCGCGAGGGACTCGCTGTAAAGTTTCACCGCGCCGACCATGGAGCGCGCCGGTTTGTCCAAGTAACTCTCATCCGTGTACAGCGCAAGCGCGTGGCCGATGAAATCCACCGTTCCGGGTTCCAGCCCGAATTTCTCGAACAAGTCCCTTGAGGTTAATTGATCGAGGTCGTAATACGTGAAGTTCCCGAAAAGATCCTTCGCGCCGTGGGTTTTCGGATCCGCGTCGTCGTAGTCCTGTACGAAGATGAAAAAACCTGGAAGCCGCCGGTTTGCGCGTACGGGGAGGTAAAAGGAAGACGGGGCGAGCAGTCAGCGACGTACGCGGTGGACGGTGGTTAGACGTGGTTTCGTGGTACATGCGGGCGTCGGTTCGAAGTCAGACGGGAGGGATAGGTCGTCGGACGTCTGGTCCTATGGGCAAACAGTCGGGACCGCTCCTGAAAAAAAAAAAAACGTACCTCGCGCGCGGCGTTTTTCAAACATCCCCATCAGCGAACTTTTCAGCGCGTCCATGTCATTCGCGGGGACTTTGTACGTCTTGCCTTGTTTCATGACGTAGCTCCCATCCACGGCTTTGAACTCCAAGTACTTGTGCACGCCGGTGTGCACCAGCGCGCGTACTAACAAACCGTTTCCCATCATGAACTTTGGGACCATGTCGAAACTGGCACGATAAAAAAGAAAGTGTCAGTCGTGTCATGGCAATCAGGAGGCGGTGTGTGGTGAGTGGGAAATACGTACCTCCAATCTTGCCACCGGCCGTATTTCGTCGGTTCGGGCTCCCCAGGCCGGAACCGTTCCCACAGCTGTTTCAGGTTGAGACTGGCGGCCTCGCCGCCGTAGTACGAGTTGCGGTCCATGTGAAGGACCTTCATGCCGTCCACGGAGAGTAACCCGGCGAGAAGGCACTCCTTCAAACCAGTCCCTAAGATCACGGCATCGTACTCCTGGTCCATCTTGGCGAAAACTTTAACTTTTGCTTCTTCGCGGATCAGGGGTTGGAGTGGTAGGAAACACGACGCTTGACCGTGTGACTGCCGGGTTTACGAAACACACGAACGAGCTATGCGTAAATACACCGCGCTGTCTTGGAACGCGAGGTGCGCCGCGCGTCCGCACGTGTGCGCAGATCTATAAGCGACCGCAGAGTTGGGCTTGAGCGGAAGCCGCGTCCAGTTATTCGACTTTTGGACTTCACTTGCGATTTCGTGTCGACTCCTCGGAAACGTCCTCAAAAAAACAACGACTCCGGTTTTCGCACCTTGTGGCGCGCGGAGCGCAGACGCACGTGCGCGCGGAGGTGAATAATGGGAGGACTTAGGCGGTGCTCGCACAGAAGGCAGAAACACCAGTGCAAGGACTGTAACCCGTGTCCCCACGGCAGCGTGAAGCATAACTGCGCGGCGTGCAACCCCTGCCCGCACGGGAAACTGAAAAGCAGTTGCACGCACTGCACCCCCTGCCCGCACGGCAGGGTGAAACGTTCCTGCGCGGACTGCAACCCCTGCCCTCACGGGAAGCGGAAAAGCAGCTGCGCGGTGTGCAAACCTTGCCCTCACGGCAAGCTGAAACACGGTTGCGCGGCATGCAACCCCTGCCCTCACGGCAAGCGGAAGTACGACTGCACGGTATGCAACCCCTGCCCTCACGGCAAGGTGAAAAACATGTGCGTGGACTGCAAACCCTGCCCTCACGGGAAGGTGAAAAGCAACTGCACGAAGTGTAACCCTTGCCCTCACGGCAAGCTTAAATGGAACTGCGCGGTATGCAACCTCTGCCCTCACGGCAAGCTGAAAAAGAACTGCGCGGCGTGCAAAACGGCACGCGCGGGTCCGCCGAGGTCGAAGCGAGTTAAGCGCGAGCCGGAGAGTTCGCCCGAGATCAAGCAGGAGCCCGAGATCAAGCTCGAGCCTGAGATCAAGTAAGAGCCGTTCACCATTCGCGGCTACTTCGGGTTTGACGACGGCCGGTGAAACGAGTTAATCCTTTGATGACATAAAAAAAAAAACTCCGCGGTACGCACCTTTGAAGGTTCTTCAAGTTCGTCCGCTTCGTTTCGCCCGCTCCTCCCTACTGTCTCACCACATGCACACCGCAGCTGCAACGTACCTCTGCACCGCTATGGACG
>Ga0222633_1000857_pt1 | contig 21254 bp, 13 predicted proteins | sample AntAcemetageno48_FD_179816 | JGI IMG/M metagenome (GOLD analysis project Ga0222633, IMG submission 179816) | Saline water microbial communities from Ace Lake, Antarctica - #48 | ecosystem: Environmental > Aquatic > Non-marine Saline and Alkaline > Saline | place: Antarctica: Ace Lake | collected...
CCAGAAAGGAGCCAGCGGACGCGATCACAATCCCGACGGCTTCACCACCTGGATGATGGGCGCGGGCGTGAAGGCTCCCTTCACCTATGGAGCGACCGATGAATTCAGCTACAAGGCCGTCGAGAACGTGACCACCGTCTACGATTTTCACGCCACGATCCTGCATTTGCTGGGACTGAACCACAAGCAACTCACCTACTATCACAATGGATTCGAACGCCGACTGACGGATGTGCACGGGCACGTCATTCACGACATTCTTTCCTGAACATTCCCGAATTTCCTTCTAGCCCTCCATGATCCCACGTCCTCTCCTCATTTCTCTCTCGATTGGTGCGGTATCATGCGCCCTCCTCATTGCTGCAGGCCCATCGAAGAAAGAAGCCATCCCTGATCGAATCGTGGTGCTGACCTTTGACGACTCAGTCGTGAGCCACGCGACTTTCGTGGCCCCGCTGCTACAAGCGCATGGCTTCGGAGCGACCTTCTTCATCACCGAGGGCTTCGAATTTCTGGTCGATAAAAAGCACTACATGACCTGGGATCAGATCAAAGCGCTGGACGCCGCCGGTTTCGAAATTGGAAACCACACCCGTCATCACAAGGGCGTGGCCGGGCAGCCGCTCGAACAATTGACGGCGGACGTGGAATACATCGAGCAACAGTGTGAGAAATACGGAATCGCCCGTCCCACCAGCTTCTGTTATCCGGGTTATCAAACCAGTGAGGCTGCGGTGACGCTTCTGCGCGAACGGGGCTATCAAGTTGCCCGGGCAGGCGGTGCCAGGGCCTACGATCCGGGGGAGGACGAACCGCTTCTTTTACCGCAAGCATTCGACGGCAAGCCGGAGAGCACCCTCGAGCAATTCAAAGCCGCCGTAGAAACGGCAAGGGATGGAAAGATTGCCGTGATGACATTCCACGGCGTGCCCGACATCAAGCATCCCTGGGTGAACACCGATCCGGAAAAGTTCGAACAATACCTGGAGCACCTGAAACAGGAAGGCGTCCGTGTGATCGCTCTGGGCGACCTGCCAAAGTTTGTGGACTTGAAAAAACCGCAGGAGTGAGAAATCGATTTCTCTACTCCGATTTCAAGGCTCCATCTCTTATGCCATGTAGCGAATCAGAAAGGACGAATGGCGGAGTGGTATTATACTCTTTCGGACGGCGGCAATGGCGGCCGGTTGTCCGCCGGGGAGATCGGGTCGGGTCCACATCCAGTCAGCGGTCTGAATAACTTTTCGTTGGTGGCAGCCGGGACAGTAGCCACGAATCTTGCAGGTGAAGGCGGGAAATCTCTCATGACCGCAGTCCGGGCACTGGAAGCGGGATCGTTATCAATGGATAGCGACGATCTCAAGCATTGCCCAAAGATTCGACGTGAGGTTCCTAAGGGGCGCCGCAAGAAAACGGCGACCCCTCCGATGGAGGACTTGCCCTACGCCAGAATATCGTGAATCGGTTCGAACGCGGGATCTGCGATGGGGAATTTGCGCCCGCCGATTTCAAACTTACCGGTCGATCTCAGGCCGAGGGCGCGAAGATAGGTGTGAAACAAATGGCCGGCATCGACTTCATTTTCAATCACCTCGGTCCCGTTGTCGTTCGTTTTCCCGTAGGCGAACCCACTCTGAATTCCACATCCGGCGAGGCAGACGGACCACGCGTTGCCCCAATGATCTCGACCGTAACGGGAATTGATTTTCGGAGTGCGCCCGAACTCTGACAAAACCACAATCAAAGTGCTATCGAGCATGCCGCGTTCGTTCAGATCGCTCACCAGTGTAGCAAATGGCTGATCGAATTCGCCCAGTTGTTCATGGTGAAAATTGAAGTTCTCGTAATGGCTGTCGTAGTCATTGTGCCGGATCTGAACAAAGGTGATTTCATTCTCGAGCAAGCGGCGGGCCATCAGACATTGCCGTCCGAAGTCGTGGGTGCCGTAGCGTTCACGATCTTTCTCTGATTCCCTCGAGAGATCAAATACGTCGGCGCGTTTCACCAATTCTTCGGCCTGCTCAAAACTCTGAACGTAAGCGTCCGTTTCGGCAGTGCGGCGTTTTCCGGCGAACTGATGGTTCGCCAAATTTCGAAGTTGATTGCGCGCGGTTTCCGCGTCCCCGGTCAGATCGGCAGGTCGGATGCTGTTGGCGAGAGGCTTGTCGCCACTGATGGTCATGCTGGCATACTTCGGGCCAAGATATGCTGAATCGGCGCTGCGGGCACCGGTACCGTTGGGCGCCACTTTGATGTGCCCCGGTAGCGATACGCCGGAGGTATCCATTGATTTCGCGATGACGGCACCGATTTCCGGATACTCGGCCCCGGGCATGGGATGACGACCTGTCATCATCATGAAGGTGCCTTTTGCATGGTCCCCGTTCTTGGTGTTGATGCCCCGAACGAGGCCGAGGTGATGCATCTGCTTCGCGGTGTGCGGCAACAGTTCGGAAATGTGAATTCCCGGCACCGAAGTCGGAATCGCTCGGTAGGGTCCACCCGTGTCAGTGCCCGGTTTAGGGTCCCAACTTTCGAGCTGGCTGAGACCGCCCATCATCCGGATGACCACCATGCGTTTTTGATTGCTGGCAAGTTGTGCGGATGCCAGCGGATCAACGAATGCACCAAGACCGGCCACCGCTGCTCCACCAGTGACGAGGGATCCAAGAAAATTCCGACGAGCAATTTCCTGTGCGAAGTTGGAGTTCATTACATGATTTGGTGTTCAGTTCGTAAATGATGAGATCAGTGCTTAAAACGGAATTCAACGGAGGATAGAAGGGCCCAGCCCAATTCCTGAATCGCCTCCGACTTCTTTTCGCCTCGCGCTTTCAGGTAATCTCTCACGCTGGTGAGTTCGATTGCCTCCGGAGGGCGAGTCAGAATACTGAGGTAAAGCTCATCGGCGATCGCTGCGGCGTCTTCCATTTTCAGGAGACGACCACTCAGATTCTCACCCGAGGGCCGCAACCAGCTGCGCACCGTTCCGTCGTTGGCGAGAAACAGCGCCTGGTCTGCGGTCGCAAAAAAATCATTCTGCGGAAGTCCGGCCTGCCCGCCAAATAAGGCAACGAATCGTCCGGTTGTCGCATCGACTTTAGTCCCGACATAGTCCTGAACGTGCTGCTCGCGATCAGCTTCTTTCAAAATAACTGGAGCCGGTTTCTTTGGGTCGGGTTTCTTTTCCGGCTTCGCTTGTGCAGTCTCCTGCGCCGCAAGTTTCTTCGTGAAGTCGGCTTCACCCGCAAGGAAATATTTATCTACTTCACCCGTGGCCTGAAGCATCGCGTGGCAAAGTTGTTCCGGGGTGAGTTGAGTGAAACTTCCCACTGCAAACGCGTCCGCCCAACGGTCCGTCAGCGATTCCAGTGTTGCCGCCTTCTTTTCACGGACCTTTTCTGCTGCGGATTCTGCCACATCGAACTCCACTTTCTTTGCTGCGAGCGTTTTCGATGCGGTATCGGATCGCGCGCTAGCAGCCTTGCTTCGATCGCCGAGAACCGATGCGGCCATCACCAGATCGTCGTCATCAGGCAATTGCGAACGAGCAGACTGCGCACTATCGGCGGCGGCCTTAAGATCGACGGCAAGCCTGTTGCGTGTATCCGACTCGCGTTGCACCGCTTCGAGTTCAGCCGCCAGTTGATCGGCCTTACTAATTGTCGGGTTCGATTCCCTAACTGCGACAGCGTATTCGATCAATGTTTCGGCGTCCTTCAATTTCCTATGCGCCAGCTTCCAGGCAGTTTTGTCGTCGTCGTATTTTCTCCGCGCAGCATCGAGTGTCGCTGTCACGGCGGCGACTTTCTTCTGCTCGGCATCGACCGGAGGTTTTAGTTTCGCGGCATCTGCAGTTGCTGTTTCAAGTCCCGTTTTCGCGGTGTCGACCGCTTTTTGTTTTGTCAGGACAGCGGCTTCCAGTTTTGCCAAACCGGGATCTGTTTTTCCCTCAAGTGTTTTGGCGACGACTTGCTCCAGGGCTTCTTGCGTGGCGGTCAATTCGTCCCTGACTTTCATCCACGCCGCCGCTGCAGCGATTCGCTTTTTGTCCGCCACTGTAAAAGCTGCTTCAGGAACAATCGCAATTTTTCGCGCCTCATTCCACGCCGTTTTTTCCTGGTCGAGTACCTCTGCCGCAGCTTGGGAAATTTTCATGCGTCGCTTGTCTTCCGACTTGAGCGCTTCCATTTCTCCCGTCACCTCATCTGCCTGTCGGGTCAGTTCGGCGGGCATTTCGAATCTTCTCTGATAGGTTTCTGTTAGAGCCAATTCGCGCAAGAAGGCCCGCAGGTCATAATTCATCGCTGCGAATTCTGAAGCAAGCAACTCCAGCAGTTTCGGGTGGGTCGGCGGATTTGACGCGTGATGAAAATCGAGGGGCTCGACCAATCCACGACCCATCATTTGAGCCCAGAGCCGGTTCGCGATGTTGCTATTAAAAGAAGGATTGTTGCTTTCGGTTGCCGCCTTTGCGAACTGATCGCGACGGCTGAATTTCGGAACCGGTTGAACGTTCTCGTCCTTTGGGTTCGGCTTCACCTGGTATTCCTCACCGGGCTCGAAAGTCGGGTCGGGAAGCACAACTTTGCTGTGTAGCATTTGCGGGAACGACGTGGCTTCCACATCTGTAAAAACGGATTTGAATTCGCCGCCGCCGATCGCTTTTTCGGCAAGCAGGGCGGGCTTTTTCTTGTCTGGTTGGAAAAGGTAAGTCCGCCCGAAAAACGCAAACATCCCGTAGTAATCCCGCTGCAAGTAGTCCGAAATGTTCGGGTGATCGTGGCACTGGGCACATTGCAGGTCCTGCCCGAAAAAGAGTCGCGCCACGTCTCGCGTGATCAAGTTCGGTTCGCCGAGGCGATCGAGATAAAAGCGTGCCGCCTCCCGGTTTTTTGCGTCCGTTCCATCTGCCGCAAGGATTTCGCCGACCAGCTTGTGGTAGGGTTTATTCGATGCAAACGAGTCTGTTAGAAATTTTTTCCAACCCGGCGATTTCACGTGCGCTTCAGCCCGGCGCTCCATGAGCCAGACATCGAAGGTCGTGGCGAGATGCTGAAAATGTTCCGGCTTCCTCAGTAATTCGTCGATCAATTCGGTGCGCTTGTCAGGATTGGGATCTTCCAAAAACACCCGCGCTTTTTCCGGCGAGGGAATCGTGCCCGTAAGATCGAGAAATAGGCGCCGCAAAAATTCTGCGTCATCGGCTCGTTCTCCCGGTGGCGCGACGATTCCCGCTGCGATCATTTCATCGATCTGTTGATGAAGAGGTGACCCGGCGGAAAAAACTGGCGACAACCCTGCCGCAAGCAGAGCTAGTCCGCAAAAAACAACATTCAGTCGACCGACGAAAGTATACGACATGCGATTCGGTATAACCCTTTGTATATTAGGCTCCCCGCCGCCGGTTACAAGGCGGGCTCACTGGCGTGATAGAGGAATGCGCGAACGCGGGCATCCACGAACTAACTAACCCTGTTCGTTCGATTCTGCGGAGGCTCACGACTTCTCCGGTTTCTCGACTTTCTCCTCGATTTTCTTGTCCATTTTGTGGATCAGCAGGTGGCCATTATAATGGGCCGTCGCGAGATGCAATCCATCCGGCGAAAGGTTGAGATCACGCGCCGTATCCGGCAATTTGATCCGGTGAAAATCTTCGGCTTCTCCCGGTTTCCAAAACAATAGATATCCGGCGGGACCGCCCACCGCCCCGATGATGGTTCCTTCGGGATGAAGCACCACGCCCCACACGACACCGCGCAACGCACCTTTGGAAAGATGCTCGATGAGTGGCGGTGCACCTTTTTTCCAGTCGAAGATGACGACCGACGGATTGCCGATCCCCGCGAAGGCGTTCGACACATTGGTGATTCCGCTTCCGGCAAGTTGGCTTCCGTCCTTGTTGAAGGCGATGCCCCGATACCCACCGATGAAGGCGAGGAATTTCTTGTCGTAGTTTAGAAGATTCTCCGATTTCCAGGTCCGGACTTGCTTACCGCTTCCGAATTCCCAAACGACCATGTTGGTCTTCAAATCACCCGAGACGAGGTGTTTTCCGTCCGGGTGAAAGGCGAGGTTGTAGATGTGCGATTCGTGGCCCTTAAGTTCGCGGATCAGTTTTCCGTCGCTCGCGTTCCAGATTTTGACCTTCAAATCGTTTCCGGCGGAAGCGATGAATTTTCCATCTGAACTCGTTGCGACCGCTCTGATCCACCCGTCGTGCCCTTCGATTTCCCGCTCTGGTTTCAGTTCCCCCTCTACGGCAGGATCCGCAACGGGGAACCAGATCAGGCGTCCGTCCGTGCCTCCGGTGATGATCGATTTGCCGTCGCCGGAAAACGTCATCCCACGCACCCAGCTATTCGTGAACAGTTTCGTCTTCTCACCAGTCTCGATGTTCCAGCGCCAAACGGCGAAATCCTGGGCGCCTGCAAAAACAAATTTCCCCGAGGGATCGAAGCGGCACGAAATGAGAGGGTTTTCGTGGGCGAAGTCGTGGGCGGTGTGCGTTTGGGTCACATCCATAAAGCAGCGGGCTTAGGTCGAAATTCATCTCACACCAAATCGGCAGGATTGGGAACTGCATTGAGAGGCGCATTTGTGGACCTCCAGCCAGCTGATCGCCAAGTTTCAGCGTTGAAAAACAGGCAGGTGAATTGGGCAGAGGCGACAGCCACGCCGCCTCATCGCTGTTCATGGTGAGCTGAACGGCCTCGTCGACGTCGGCCGCCGAAGAGAGAATCGCCCGCAGAAAGGTGCCAATCGCCGCCTCGTGCCCGGCGAGCAGGCGGAGGAATTTGCTGTGATGGGGGACTCTTCGGAATTCGCCAGAGAAGGTTTTCTACTATCTTCTTCCGAAGATTGCCGTCATTCGCCGAAAAAGATCCGGTTTCCAATGAGGGATGCGTCACGTGACTGAGATCGACGGTAGGATTGTGAAGTAGCGGGCCAAAATAGAAACTGAAAACAGACGTGTGGAACGCTTGCGGTGACAGCTTAAATAATTGTAACCTTCTTACAGTCAATGACTCGATTGGGATCGATTTTCCTCGCCGCCACTTCTGGATAGTTAAAGAGTTCCGAGAATACACGTGTGTGCAAAGCGGGTACGTTTCGCCCGTTTGTCCGAGTTTCGAGGCTGGGGGAGGGTTACTCCAGGCTCCACCCCTCCCGATATTTCCGACCGAGAAACTTCTCCGCTTCCGGAGCATTCGGGAACTTCATGTTTTTCGCATCCCATTCCAATTTCGTGTTGGCGCGGAAGGCGACGTTGCCAAGGTGATTGGCCTCGGTGAGCGGGCCGGAGTAGCCGAAGTGGCAGAGTGGTCTAGGTCCTTCGCCTTTGCAGGCGAGAATGAACTCGGCTTGCTGCCCGGGTGAGGGCGCGATGTAGGGTTCGGGCCTTTTGAAGTCGGCGAATTTCTCTTCGGGCAAAAGGACGTTCTTGCTGTAGTCGGCGAGGAGCATGCCGTCTTCTCCCACGAAAAGGCAGCCTTCAGTCCACTGGGGGATTTTGCCGTCGTTCCAGAGTTTTGGTTTCACATTTCCCTGATACCAGGTCAGCTCGACGGGAGAAAGTTCTTCGCCTTTCTCGTTCTTGCGCGCGCCGTAAGTGTATTTCACCGACATGGTCGCGGGGGCGATGTCGTGATGCGGCTCAGGGCCGGAGGTGGGCTCAATCGTGAGCGGGGCATCGAGTTTCAGAGCCCACCAGGGGAGGTCATTACGGTGGCTGCCGAGATCGGACATGGTGCCGTTCCCGAAGTCCCACCAGCGATACCAGCGCGGCCCGGGAAAGTAGAACTCGTGGAAGTCGCGGTAGGGAGCCGGGCCGATCCAGGTCTCCCAATCGAGGGCATCGGGAACGGGCATTCCACGCTCGGGCGTGTCGGGGGTGTAAATAATGTCTTTGTTGGCTTCGGCCTGAGCTTCGGTTTGCCAACCCCAGGCGCGGCTTGTCCAGACGTGGCATTCGGTCACTTGCCCGATTGCACCGGACTCGATCACCTCGACGACGCGACGGAAGTTTTCGCTGGCGTGCATTTGCGTACCCATCTGGGTTTGCAGGTCGGGCCGCGCTGCTGCCGCCTCGGTAATGATGCGGCATTCATGGACATCGCGGGTGAGTGGCTTTTCGCAGTAGACGTGCTTGTTAGCCTTCAGGGCTGGAAGGGTAGCGAAGGCATGAGTGTGCTCCGTGGTGGTCACGAAGACAGCGTCGATATCGCCCATGTTTTCGTAAAACTCGCGAAAGTCACCGTAGCTGCGGGCTTTCGGGAATTTCTCGAGTGCAGTACCGAGGTTGATCTCGTTCACATCGACCATTGCGACGACGGGCTCGCCGATTTTCTCGACCGCCGCGAGATGACTCCGTCCACGTCCGCCGACTCCGATCATGGCGAGGTTGAGTTTCGAATTCGGTGACTGGCAACTGGTGATCGCGGGAAAGCCGAGCGTCGATGCGCCGGCGAGAGCGGTGGACGTTTTGAGAAAGCGACGACGGTCGAAGGTAGATCGATTCATGGTTCGTAGCATATCGGCTAGGTGCTATTGGCGGAAAGATCGAAATTATACGCGATCACTGTTAGCCGCAGAGCCATACCGCTTCGCGTATCCGGCAAAGCTTGAAGGCGAGACGGAAAAACTGCGAGACTTGCTCCATGAAAAATGCCTACCTGTCAGCAATACTAATCGCGTTTATCGCGACGGGCCTCGCCGCGAAAGATGCCGCCTCGTGGTTTGAGAACGCGGAAAAATCCGGCCTTGAACTCAAGTCGGCCGGAAAGATCGCCTTCGGTCCCGACGGAATGCTACTGATTTCCGATCCGCGCTCTGCCTCAGTCGTCGCCGTCGATACGGGAGACACCGGGCCAGTTCAGAAGCTTTCCAAACGCGTCGATGACATTGAGTCGGCTCTCGCTGAGGCGACGGGTTCAAAGGGAATCACAATCGTCGATATGGCGGTGAATCCACTCTCAGGGAAAGTCTATTTTTCGGTGAATGCCAATCCTGGAAACGTCCCTCACATCGCCGTTTTGGCGGCGGACGGGAGGCTGTCTTCGTTCACCCTCGGAGATAAATCTCATGTCCGTGTTTCCCTTCCCACATCGGAGAACGCCCAACTTCGCAATGTGACCGATCTGGCATGGGGAAAAGATTCCATTGTTGTGGCAGGTCAATCTTCTGAGGAATTCGCCAACAAGATCTACCAAATTCCCGCACCGCTAACCCATGGTGAAAATGCCGACTTTTTCTCAGCCGAGACCTACCACGTTGCTCATCGAAAGTGGGAAACGAAGGCTCCGATTCAGAGCTTTATTCCGTGGGAGGAAGACGGCGAGTTCTACATCGTGGGTGCATTCGCCTGCACACCGATTGCGAAGTTTCCCATCGGAGATTTGGAGAGCGGGACGAAAATCAAAGGGACCAGCGTGGTCGAGCTCGGTAGTGGCAATCGCCCCCGCGACATGTTCACCTACGAGAAAGATGGCGAGGAGTGGCTCGTGACGAATACGCAGCGGTTTCAGAAGAATCTCTTCGGACCGAGTAAATATTGGGCCGCGCGGGTGAATCTGAAATACCTCGACGCCGATGCTCCCGATGAGATCAACGAGAATGCGGCACGCCGCGATATCAATGCACCGGACGGGCCGGGAGCTAAGGGCATCGAAGTCGTCGAATCTCTTTTCGGCGCGGTGTTCGTGAGCCAGTTGGATAATGCCGAGGTTGTTGTGATGCGCGAGACTGATCCGGAGAACGAGGACGCACCCCACGCCGTGGAATTGGTGACGTTGCCGTGAGAGCGGAAGGCGCAGGTAGCCGCGACCGGCCCGGTCGCGCGGGAGTGGTGTTCGGGTACCTAACTGAGTCCGCGAACCTGCGAGGCCGCAGGTTCCTACCCCTGCTTGCGGTCGCCGTTATTGGTTCGACCAGTATTCTGTCTGCCGACCCCGATTCCCCCGTGCGGATCGAGCCGGCCGTCGAAGTTGTTCCAGCCAATCATCTCAAATTCTACCTGCACTTTCCCGAGTCGATGGAGCGGGGACATGTTTTTCGCTATCTCAGGTTGGTCGAGATAGATGAGGCCGGAAAAGAACTCGCAGAAGTCCCGGAACCGTTCCGTGAGGTGGAATTGTGGGACGAGACATTTACTCGGATGACACTGTGGTTTCATCCCGGACGTCAAAAGCCGGGTGTAAATTTGAATGTCGAGATTGGCCCGATTTTGGAAGAGGGTAGACGGTATCGGCTGGAGATATCGGACGAGTGGAAAACGGAGTCAGGTGATCACTTTGAAGGTTCATCAACCCACGAATTCGTCGCGGGTCCACTTGATGATAAACAACCCGACCCCGCCAATTGGAATATATTCGAAATTACGAGAATGCACATCGTCGCAGTGAAGCCGAACGAGGTGCTTGATCCTGAATCTGCTAAAAAACGAATTCATGCATTCGTCGATGGAGAGCCGAGGAAAGTATCGTTCGTGAATGGATTGATACACATAGATGTTAATCGCACGGGGTGGAAGTCCGGGCGACTCATCATCGATCCTCGATTGGAGGACCTGGCTGGAAATAGCGTTGTTCGCCCCTTCAATCTTGACCTCGAAGCAGATTCGAAATCAATCGAAATAACCGATCCAATCGAAATCGAGTTTACACGTCCCATTCCGCTAGTTTCCCCTTTTGCCTTACCTTGATTTTGAGATTGAAAATTTACTCTGATCTTACCATGCGCCGTGTCTTTGCTCTCTTTGCGCCCTTTATTATCCTGTGTTCTACCGAAGCGAAGCCACCCAATATCGTCTACATCCTGGCCGACGATCTCGGAATCGGGGACGTCGGTTGCTACGGGCAGAAAATTCTCAAAACACCTCGCATCGACAAACTCGCTGCCGAGGGAATGAAGTTCACGCAGCACTATTCAGGTAGTTCGCTCTGTGCTCCGACGCGAAGCTGCCTCATGACTGGTCAGCACACCGGGCACACGCGCATCCGAAAAAATGGAGGTGGCGATCTCTTGCCCGAAGACGTCACCATCGGCGAAGTGATGCAGTCCGCCGGATACAAAACTGCCGCTATCGGGAAGTGGGGTGTCGGGGAAGAAGGCACCACCGGTGAGCCATGGAGGCAGGGCTTCGATCATTTCTTCGGCTACCTCAATCAGCGAAACGCTCACTACCACTACCCGCCCTTTCTCTGGCGAAATGATGAGAAGGTTCTCTACCCTGACAATCCGACAAAAAAGACCCACTATAGCCACGACGAATTTACTCGCGAAGCGCTCGACTTCATCCGCGAGAACAAGGATACGCCGTTTTTTCTCTACGTTCCCTACACGCTGGTTCACGCGGAACTCACCGTTCCGGATGACTCACGAAAACCGTGGATCGGGAAAATCGAAGAGACTGAACCCTACGGAACGCCCGGTGGACAACACTATGCTTATCAGAAAACCCCGCACGCTGCTTTTGCAGGAATGGTTTCCCGCCTTGATCGCGACGTTGGCCGCATTGTCGATTTGATTGACGAACTCGGATTGGCGGAGAACACCCTTGTCGTCTTCACGAGTGACAACGGACCGACCCCCGCCGGTGGAGCCGATCCGGAATTCTTCGACGGGAATGGCCCGTATCGCGGCATTAAATTTGATTTTTACGAAGGGGGGATCCGTTGTCCTATGATCGCCCGCTGGCCGGGCACAATAGAGGCGGGTTCTGAGACGGATCATATTTCGGCGCAGTGGGACGTCCTGCCGACCGCTGCTGAGATCGCCGGTGCGACGGTTCCGGACGAGGTCGATGGAATTAGCTTTCTGCCGACGCTGAAAGACAAAAACGATGCCCAAAAACAACACGACCATCTCTACTGGGAGTTGTCGAGTGGCGGCGGATGGCAATCGATCCGCGAAGGTGCCTGGAAGGCGCATTTGATCGGAACGCGCAAGAGCGAGTCTAAGTTTGAACTCTACGATCTATCCAACGACATCGACGAGTCGGAAAATGTTGCGTCCCAGAATCCAGAGATCGCGAAGCGTTTGAGCAAGCTGATGTCAGAGGCGCGGACGGTTCCCGAGGGCGCCGATGAACTATTCACTCCTGCGAAGCCGAAGAAGAAAAAGTAGAGGGAGTTCGAAGCGGTTCGATTGGAATCAGCCGGAACTTTTAGCCAGACTGTTGCAAAACTCGGCATCTGCGGAAATCCTTTTCAATCCGTGTTCCATCCGTGCAAAACTTCCAGAAATCCCGGGAGTTTTAACACAACCGGAGCGCAGCGGAGATAGCCGAAGGCAAATTAGAAAGGATGAAACACGGATACCAGGGATTATCTCGGCCCACTTGGATGTCGGGATGGTTTTGCAACAATCTGTTAGCAAGTTCCGCTACGCCGACTCCCTGTAGTGGAGCCGAGACAGCCAGAGGCAATTTGCAAAAAAAATCGCCACTTTTCGCGAACGCTATGCAATCAACTCCGTCACCACTCGCGCGTCGGCGTTGTTGATCAGCTTCTGATCCTGTCCGTTGCGCTTATAAGTCAGGGCATTGGGATCGAGGCCGAAAAGATGTAGCAACGTTGCGTGGTAGTCGAAGTGGTTCACGACATTTTCCACCGCGTGATGACCAAACTCGTCCGTGGCCCCGTGAGTGTATCCCTTTTTGAAGCCGCCACCGGCGACCCAGGAACTGAATCCGTAAGTGTTGTGATCCCGTCCCACCTTCATCCGGTCAGGGGCACCTCCTGCGCGGTTCTGGATCACTGGAAGGCGACCCATTTCTCCTCCCCAGTGAACGACGGTGCTGTCGAGTAGGCCGCGCTGTTTCAAATCCATGACGAGTGCTGCCGCAGGTTGATCCACATACTTGCACGCGGTCGGAAGCGACTTGTTAATCGCGGTGTGATGATCCCAGGTCTGGTTGCCGGTGAACAAGCTCACCACGCGCACACCACGCTCGACCAGTCGCCGGGCGATGAGGCAACGCGAGCCGAAGTCTTCGGTCTCTTTCTGATCGAGACCATACATTTTTCTCGTCGCTTCGCTTTCCTGGCTGATGTCCATCGCCTCCTTCGCGGCGAGTTGCATGCGTGCGGCGAGTTCGAAGCTTTGAATGCGCGCCTCCAGATCGCTTTCGCCGGGACGTTGATCGCTGTGTTGACGATTGAGCCTGTCAACGAAACTCAGGTAGCGATCCTGCGCCGCGCCCTTCAATGACATCGGCGGATCGAGATTGAGAATTCGGGGCTCCTTCGGTCGGATCACGGTTCCCTGATAAACCGAAGGCAACCAACCGTTGGTGAAATTGTCGACGCCGACAACCGGTAAGCCACGCGGATCGGTCAAGGCGACGTAGGCGGGCAGGCTGCGGTTTTCCGAGCCGAGACCGTAAGTCAGCCAGCTGCCGAGAGTTGGTTGTCCGCCAAAAATCGTTCCATTGATCAGAGCGTAGATCGATTGCCCATGATTGTTCACGCCCGTGTGCATCGAACGGATCATGGTGATTTCGTCAGCGATGCTGCCCATGTGAGGCACCAGTTCACTGAAGTCCATGCCGCATTGTCCGTGCTTGGAGAATGCGAATTGCGACTTCATCACTTCGAGGCTGGCACCGGCCGCATCGTCGTATTTTATCTCGCCGGGGAAATCCTTGCCGTCGAGTTTGTCGAGCTCCGGCTTGGGATCGAACAGATCGATGTGGCTCGGCCCGCCTTGCATGAACATCGAGATCATCGCTTTGGCCTGTCCGAATCCGTGGGCAGGTTTCGGCTGAACGTCGAAATGCCCCGTGGCGCCGTTCGCTGCAATCGCCGGGTTCGCGAGTAGCTTTTCATCGCGCAATAGAGTGGCGAGAGCGACCGAGCCGGCTCCGAATCCGGCGCTGAGAATATTGCGTCTGCTTATCATGAATTCAGATTTAGTCGACGTAGAGAAATTCGTTCGCGCTGATCAGAGCGTGCCCGAGCGCCGCGAGTCCGAGTAATTCCGGTGGGGCATTCTCTTTCTCCTCCGGTCCCATGACCCGCTCCAGTTTTGCCGGATTTTCTTTGTAGTAAGCCGTTTGCGCAGCGACGAATTCGAGGGCGGCTTCGCGATCATCGTTCGTCGGCGGGCGACCGTAGGCGAGCAGAAAGGCGCGCTCGACCTGTGCTGTGAGATTATCAGGTCGGTCGGTTTGCAATCGCTGGGCGAAATACTGGGCATGCTCCCGCATGCCGATGTTGTTCATCAAGAGGAGGCTTTGCGGGCTGACTGTGGTCACCGAGCGAACGTCGCAATTCGGCTCCATCATGTCCGGAGCATCAAAGGCGGCGAACATCTCCAACGGTTGGGTCCGGCGTACTTGCACGTAAATGCTTCGGCGAAATTCCTCCCCTTCGAGGTCGATGAATTTCCCGGTTTGGCGACCCGCAGTGTCCGTCGTGTCGGCTCCAATAACGACTTGTCCTTCCTCGTTCATGCAGACCGGAACCGGTTCGCCCCCGATCTCGGGATTGAGTTTTCCAGACACCGCTAGAAGGGAATCGCGAAGGTTTTCTGCCTGGAGACGCAGCGAGTTTTGTCGACTGAGAAGGCGGTTGTCCGGGTCGATCGTATTGCGCTCGGCATCACGCAGCGAAGTCTGGCGGAAGGCGTGGCTACTCAAAATTTGACGGTGCAGTTGTTTGATGCTCCAACCCTTTTCCATGAACTCCTCTGCGAGCCAGTCGAGCAGTTCGGGGTGGCTGGGACGTTCGCCGAGTACTCCGAAATCTCCCGCACTGGCAACCAGGCCTGTGCCAAAGTGATGCATCCAGACACGGTTGACCATGACTCGCGCCAGAAGCGGGTGCCCGCCATCAGTGATGGTGCGGGCATAGGCGAGACGGCGCCCGGTCGTCGTCAGTGTATCCGTGTTTTCCGGGACCTCCACCTCGCGCCAGGAATCGAGAACTGACAAATCGCCCGGCGTCACCTTTTCAGTGGGAGACTCGAAATCACCTCGATGGAAGATATGGGTCGGTGTGACTTCTTCAGGCTTCAGGGCCACTTCCGTGAAAGCCTGCACCTGCGTCACCGGCGGCTTGGTGTCGCGGACTTCTTTCGCCTGGGCGACCATTTCTTTGATCGTAGCGGCGTGCTTCGTTTTGTAAGTCGTATCGTAAAGATAGAGCGAACCGGCTGAGAGTTTGTTCACCTTCGGATGCAGTTTTAGCAGCGCGAGATGTTCCGGCGTCCGCTCCTTGACCGTGGTTTGGTAGGCGGCACGTAGATCGGCGCGGATCGCTTCGTCTTTCTCTGCGAGAATTTTTCCGAGCACGTCCTCGATGAACTCGTTTTGCTTCGCGACACGCTCGTCATCCAGCTTCTTCGCTTCCACCTCGATCGCGGCGGCTTTGGCGGCATCTTCTTTCGTCTGCAGCGAAACCAATCGCTTGGCCGGGTTGCGCCAGCGGGGAGGATCGAAGCCGGGTTCAAAAATCGCCCTTAGCCGGTAGTAGTCGGCATGGGAAATGGCATCGTAGCGATGATCGTGACACTGAGCGCAACCGATCGTCATCCCGTAGAGCGACGAGCTGACGATCTTGATCGTGTCTGCGACACACTGGTTACGGGCTTCGAGATCGTTCTTTGCACCTGTGCCGTCAGGAGCCATTCGTAGAAAGCCGGTCGCTACGAACAGATCGAGATTGCGTTTGCGCAGCGCTTCGTCCGGTACGTTGACGTGAAGTTTTTCCTCAGCAGCAATCTCGTCACCGGCAAGCTGCTCGCGGATGAACTCGTCGAACGGCTTGTCGTCGTTGAAAGCCGCGATGACATAGTCCCGGTAGCGCCACGAGTTTTTCCGTTCGAGGTCCTTCTCGGTATAGCCGTCGGAATCCGCATAGCCAGCCACATCGAGCCAGTGCCGTCCCCAACGTTCGCCGTAGGCAGGAGAGGCGAGCAACTCGTCCACGAGCACTGACCACGCTGCATCGCCATTTTCGGCAGAAGCGGCAATGAACTGTTCGATTCTCTCGGGAGTCGGCGGCAGGCCGGTGAGGTCGAAGCTCAGCCGGCGAATCAAAGTGGGGGCGTCCGCCTTCGGCGAAAAGACGAGACCTTTCTCAGCCATCTTTGCAGCGAGAAACGCGTCGATCGGATTCTTAGAAGGTAGCGCGGCCACTTCGGGAACGGCTGGTCGCTCAATCGGCTGAAATGACCACCAGGCGCGATCCTCTTCGGTAAATAAATAACCGTCGCCGAGCTCTTCCGGTTCTGGCCGGGCAGTCGGCGCTCCCGCATCAATCCATGCAGCGATCGTTGCGATATCCGATTCGGGAAGCTTGGCCTTCTCTTTCGGCATTTCCCCGCTGACCAGCTGCTCGATCAAATGGCTTTCAGCTGAGTTGCCCGGAACAATTGCGGCACCGGATTTTCCACCCGTTTCCAAAAAACGACGCAGCCGGACATCCAGCCCACCCTCTGTCTCGCCTGCCTCACCATGGCAATGGAAGCAGTGTGTTTTCAGGATCGGACGAATGTCTTTCTCAAACGTCAGTTCATCGGCAGAAGACGACCCTGCTGACGCGAAGAATGATGCGACGAACAATCCGATGCAGAGGTTGAGAGGATGTAGTTGGGCGGCCATGGATATCAGGTAGTTCCCGGAGATCGAAAGGAAAGTTAGTCGGCAGTCGTTGCGGGGACAAATCGGCTCCCGCACGTATAGACGCCAGCGCTGAATAACCACTGTATCGCTAGGATAAGATCGAAAATCCCATTTAATCATGAAAGCCGGCCCTATCTTTTTTGCATCTCTGTTTCTGTCAGTCTCCGCGATCGGTGCGGACTATTTTGATGAGACAGAGATGACGACGCTCTTTGCCTTTGACGATATTTCGATCCCCTACACGCAAAACTTAAAGTTGGAAATGCGCTTGCCGGAGCGGCATTCGGAGAATCCCGTCGTCCCGCGCGGCGAGCCCGGCACACCGGATTCCCGGGCGGTTCAGTTCTACGGATCGATCATTCGTGAAAACGGAAAATTCCGCATGTGGTATGCCGCAGCAGGGGATGGAAAGAATACCGGCTCAAAATCGGTTCCATGGCGGGTCGCTTACGCTGAGAGCGAAGACGGCGTTCATTGGACTAAACCCAATCTTGGTCTCGTCGAATACAACGGAGATAAAGACAACAACCTCGTTCAGATGGATCCGCTGCTCGGAGCGTTGAATGTGAAAGTCATCCGCGATCCCGACGACCCCGATCCGGAGCGACTCTACAAAATGGGCGTCCACGCTTATTGGAAAAACGGAGACGCCCGGCACGGAACGCTTGCACCCTATGCCAGCGCTGACGGTCTCGATTGGAAGCTTTTGATCGATGCCGAACCGGATGGATCGATGATGAGAGCCGAAGATCTCGTCCTACCGGGATTTCACTTCGAACCCGTTGGAGGGCTTTACAAATGGGAGGGTCTTTTTCATCTCTCCGGGCAGAATGCGATTTCCGCCTCACGTCCTTATCACGGGAGGGTCGCGCGAACGTTCATCTCCCCGGACTTTATTCACTGGTCGCCTGAGAGCTCAATTCAGATCGTTCGCGATGCGCAGCACGAGCTGCTCGGTCCCGGTCGTAGTCGCGAGGGCGAGCAGACGCACGAAGGCATCAGCGTCTGGGAACGGAGCAATGTTCTTGTCGGAACGATAGGGCGCTGGCACGGCGGTTCGGAATGGAAAGATGTGACCGTCGATCTCGGGCTCGTTGTCAGTAATGATGGTATCCGTTTTCGCGAACCGGCTCACGAGTGGGTTTTTCTCGACTACGGCGAGGACGGCGAATGGGATCAGGGAGGGCTGCTTCAGGGGCAGGGATTCGAGAACGTCGGCGACGAAACGTTCATCTATTATGGTGCCTGGGATCCGAGGAACTGGGAGGATTCGCCACCGCGCGGAGGCGTCGGGATTGCGACTCTGCCACGTGACCGGTTCGCCGATTTAGTCACCGACGAGTCGACGAAAGGGGCGGGTGATTATCAGATGGAAGAAACCGTCTGTTCACTCATGACGAAACCGCTCAAGACTCCGGCAGAGATTTATGTGAACGTTGATGGGCTCGGCGATGATGCCCGATTGCGGATCGAATTTCTCGGGCACGACGCACGCCCGATCGGTGAATCTACTACCATTGCGACAAACGGATTTCAAATTCCCGTGGCGTGGAACGAGTCGGCGCAGCTTCCTGAATCAATCCGTCTTCGTGTCATTTTCGAAGGGGAAGAGCGTTCCGGGATCAGACTCAGTGCGATTTACCTCAAGTAAAGTCGCCACCCGGTATTTACAAAGCTGCGTCCAGATTCTCGAAAGCGCCGGATTGCAGAGTTGTTTAGAATTGGTCATCTTTGCGATGACTAGACCTTGTTAGGTCATTGACCAAACCCTGTTGGGCACCCCTTTTTTGAATGAAGCCTTTTTTTCTCATCCTGCTAACGTTGATCGCCGCGATTGCATTCGCGAAACCGGAAGCCAACCGACCCGATATCATTCTGATCATGGTCGACGACATGGGGTTTTCGGATCTCGGTTTTATGGGCGGGGAGATTGATACACCCAATCTCGATGCTCTCGCGCATGGCGGAGTTCGCTTCTCGCAGTTTTACAATTCCGGTCGCTGCTGTCCGACTCGGGCGACTTTGATGACGGGCCTGCACCCTCATCAGACTGGGATTGGATGGATGACGGAGCCGCCGGGAACGAACCGTGGTGACAATGCGCCGCCCGCTTATGCAGGCAACCTGAACGACCAGTGTGTCACCGTTGCAGAAGCGCTGAAGTTGAGTGGTTACGCTACCTTGATGGCCGGGAAGTGGCACCTCGGTTATGACGAGAAAGAAGATTGGCCGTTGCAGCGTGGTTTCGAGAAATACTTCGGCTGCATCTCCGGAGCGACCCGTTTTTTTTATCCTGACGGCGACCGCGGAATGGCGTTCGGGAATGAGCCGGTCGAAGAGCCGAAAAGCACAACCGACGAAGCTTTTTACACGACTGACGCATTCACCGATTATGCGATCCGATTTCTACAAGAGGAGAACGAAGGTGATGGCCGCCCGGCATTCCTCTATCTCGCCTACACCGCTCCGCATTGGCCGTTGCAGGCATTTGAAGACGATATTGCCAAGTATCGCGGCAAGTATAAGCAAGGATGGACTGCACTGCGTGAAGCGCGATACGGTCGTCAGATTAAGTCGGGGCTGATTGACAAAAAATGGCCCATCTCTGAGGCGACTCCCGGTATTCCGGCATGGGATTCGCTCGACGAGAAGAAGCGCGACGAGATGGATCTGAAGATGGCCATCTATGCGGCGATGATCGATCGGGTGGATCAAAACATCGGAAAGCTTGTCAGCTATCTGAAAGAGTCCGGCACTTACGATGACACGCTGATTCTGTTTCTGTCCGACAACGGAGGATGCCAGGAGGGAGGAATGTTAGGGCGGGGCGAGTTTTTCGATGTCGAAAAACGGAACATGGAGTCTGGCAACAGCTACGGCGAGGCGTGGGCGAATGCGAGCAATACGCCGTTTCGACTCTACAAGCACTTCGTTCACGAGGGTGGTGCCGCGACTCCATTTTTCATGCACTGGCCGGCGAATATTTCACCTCGAGAAGATTGGTTCGAGGAGCCTGCGCAACTGATCGATATCGTGCCGACGATTCTGGATGTGGCGGGCGCTCAGTACACGGAGAGGGGTGATGTTCCTGCGCTGGACGGAGTGTCCCTGCGTCCGGCTTTCGGTGGAGACGATCTGGGCCGTGATGAGCCGATTTTCGTTGAGCATGAGGACAACGCTTTCGCCCGCGATGGAAAATGGAAGCTCGTCGGAAAAGGGGTTTCGGCTCCCGGCGGAGTGGATCGGGCGAAGTGGGAGCTCTACGACATGACCGAAGACCGGACGGAGATGAACAATCTCGCGGCTGTGCATCCTGAGAAAGTATCGGAACTGGCGACGAAGTGGGACCAATGGGCCGGGAGAGCCGATGTTTTCCCCAAAGAGAAACCAGGTTCGAAGGAGCCGAAGGCAGAACCCAATCCGTTGCAGGTGAAGGGTCGTGCCTTTTCCCTGACCGCAACGGTTCGGTCGCCGAAACCGGAAGGAGTCCCGCTGAGCGGTGCGGCCATTTCCCATGGCGGGGTGCAATTTGGCTATTCGCTGCATTTTCGCGACGGGAAGCCGGTGTTCTCGATTCGCGACGGGGGCAAGCTGACTGAGTTGGCGGCTGAGAACCCGGTTAAAGGGAAAGCGAAGGTTGTGGCGAAGTTAGACGCGGAGACGATGTCGATCTCAGTGAACGGCAAAACCGTTGCAAGCCGGAAGTCGCCTGGACTGATGACCGGTCAGCCTGCCATCGGAATGTATATCGGTGAGGATTTTAAAGACCCGGTCGGAAATTATAAAGTCCCTCACAAGTTCAAGGGGAGGCTTATCAGCCACAGTGCGGAAGCGAGTATTCCGAAAGTGGCAATGCGAACGCGTTGGGCGGAAACCGTGACCGCCGAAGAGGTTTGGCAGGAATACCCCCGCCCGCAGATGCGACGCGATGAGTGGACGAATCTGAATGGCAAGTGGGACTATGCCGTGACTACGAAGGCCGTCACCAAGGCGCCCGGGAAATGGGATGGGGAAATCCTTGTTCCCTTTGCGATTGAGGCGCCGTTGTCCGGCGTCGAAAAGCGATTCACTCCGGAGGATGCGCTGTGGTATCGCCGGTCGTTTGAGACAGAGAAGAAGGATGGAAAGCACTACCTTCTCAATTTTGAGGCAGTCGACTATGAGTCCACCGTCTGGGTCAACGATACCAAGGTTGGGTCTCATATCGGAGGCAACTTGCCGTTCTCTTTCGACATGACCGATGCCCTGGTGAACGGGGAGAATAAAGTCACCGTTCGCGTGACTGACGCGACCGATTCCGCCTATCAGTTGCACGGGAAGCAGCGGCTCAATCCGAAAGGTATTTGGTACACGCCTGTTTCGGGCATCTGGCAGACGGTGTGGATGGAGGAGGTTGACCATACCTATCTGACGAGCGTGAACATCACCCCGAAAATCAGCGGGCGAGTCCGTATCGATTTATCGAGCGAGGGTGGGGGACGTGCCGACGCTGTGGCAACTGCCTATCTTGGCGAAGTGAGAATTGCTTCGGCAAAAGCAAAAGGCGACACCATCAATTTGTCGATCCCGAGCCCGCGTTTCTGGTCGCCGGAGAAGCCGAATCTTTACGATCTCGTAGTCGAGTTCG
>Ga0222633_1000861_pt1 | contig 21151 bp, 21 predicted proteins | sample AntAcemetageno48_FD_179816 | JGI IMG/M metagenome (GOLD analysis project Ga0222633, IMG submission 179816) | Saline water microbial communities from Ace Lake, Antarctica - #48 | ecosystem: Environmental > Aquatic > Non-marine Saline and Alkaline > Saline | place: Antarctica: Ace Lake | collected...
GCTCCACTGCCTCGCCGCTGACCAACCGCGGCGGCGCCCGGCGAACGTCGCTCGTCGTCGTCGCGACCCGCGGGGGGCGGGAAGCTTTTCCCGCCGTCGCCACCCCCCCCCTCGTCCCCGAACCTGTGCGTCGGCCTTGGTAGGTCAGGGAACGCGGTTGCGAGGGGCGAGGTGGTGAAGTATTTATGCGTGAGCGCGCCTTCCGCGGTCAAGCGCCGGTTCGGGTCGAAGGCGAGCAGTTTTCGTAACAGATCGAGCGCGTCGGGCGGCGCCGTTTTGAACGCGAGCCTCAAATCAGGCGCGCGCACGCTTTGAAACTCCATGTAGTCGGGTAACACGGCGTGCCCTTGAGATACAAAAGAAAGTGTCAGTCTGCGTGGGCAATCAGGGCGGCGGAATGCGGTGATTGGGAAAGGCCCTTACCGGGCCACGTCAGCTCGGTTGGGGTACCCAGCGCGGCGTACGTCCGGCCGAGCTGGTCGATATCGCTGCTTCCAGGCAGGAAAGGTTTCCGCAACATGAGCTCCGCGAAAACGCAACCCACCGCCCACAAATCCACGCCGGGGCCGTACACCTTGGAGCCCAGCAAAAGCTCGGGCGCGCGGTACCACCGCGCGAAGACTTGGTGCGTGAACTTTCGATTGGGGGAGCCGAAGACTCGCGCGAGGCCGAAATCCGCGAGTTTCAAAGCTCCGTTGGGCGCTATTAGTAAGTTGTTGGGCTTCAAATCACGGTGCAACACCCAGCTCGCGTGGCAATACGCAACCGCCTTTAGCGTCATCTGGAGGTAACTCTTCACCGCGTTTGTGCCTAGATTCAAAAACTTGTCCTTGATCACAGCCTCCAAGTCGCTCTCGCAACACTCGAACACCAAGTTCAAGTTGCGTTTGTGCGGGAAGCAATCAACAAGCTCGATGACGTGCGGGTGCCGCAACTCCTGCAGCAGCTTGATCTCGCGAATCGCGGTGAAGTTCACACCCTCCTTGTACTTCCCGAGCCGGATCTTTTTTATAGCCACGATTTTGTGCGTCACGGTGTCCTCCGCTTTCGTCACCACACCGAACGTTCCTTCCCCCAACGCGGCGCCTTTGATGTACCGCTCCTTGCCCGTGGGAAGCCCCGCGGGCCGGGAGGCGTCCATCGTGCCACACCACAACAGGTCGTCTTGTGCCCCGTCGCTGTCGTGTGTGGCGAGTCGTGATGAAAACGACAACCACAAGTTTCGACGCGCAGATCGTCTGCTGTGCTTTTTGGACCTCGGTGGTTCCTTGTTTTTCATCAGGCCGCGGCACTCGCCGATCGCCACTCGAACAGGCGCGTCTGGAGATACGCGGTCTGCGGAGATGAGTGGTCTATCCCATGATTTCGCGAAGGTGCAGCTACAGGCTGCTATGGCGACGAAGGACCTGCAGGAGCCCCGGCTCGGTGCGTACCCACGCGACCTTTCGTGTTTTCGCGTGGAGTTTGGCACACGTCTGCCCACCTGCGACTCAACCGCACCAGATCCACATCTGACACCCACCACCCCGTCTTCCAAAACAGAGTATCGCACGGTGACCGCGGTGAGCGGCCCGCTGGTCATCTTAGACAAGGTCAAGGTAAGACCCCAAGGGAAACCCAGGCGCCTGAAAACCAACCCAACGCTGGGTATCGCCAACCCTAGATTCCAGATTGCAGGCGCTCTTTCAGATTGCAAAGCTCTTTCTTTCGCCTGTCCTTGTTTTCTTTCGTCGAGTCGCTGACCCCTCACCTTCTTCCTCTCCCCACCGCAGTCCGCGAAATTCGCGGAGATCATCAACATCAAGCTTGGCGACGGAAGCACGCGCAGAGGGCAGGTTCTTGAGGTGGACGGCGACCGCGCGGTGGTGCAGGTTTTCGAAGGCACGAGCGGCGTGGACGGGCGGAACACAAAGTTGGAATTCACGGGCGAAGTTTTGAAAACCCCGGTGTCGGAGGACATGCTGGGGCGAATTTTCAACGGCAGTGGGACGCCTATTGACGGCGGCCCCCCCGTTTTGGCGGAGCAGTACCTAGACATCCAAGGCTCGTCAATCAACCCCTCGGAACGCACGTACCCGGAGGAGATGATCCAAACCGGAATCTCCACGATTGACGTGTGCAACTCCATCGCGCGCGGGCAAAAAATTCCCCTCTTCTCCGCCGCGGGCCTGCCGCACAACGAAATCGCGGCGCAGATCTGCCGCCAAGCCGGTCTCGTGAAAAGGCCGTCCACCACGAACGGCGTGAAAAAAGACGAACCCAACTTGATGAGTCTGGACGAGCCCGGCGACGACAAAAAAGACGCCGACGACGACGAATTCTGCATCGTGTTCGCGGCGATGGGCGTGAATCTTGAAACGGCAAACTTTTTCCGCCGAGATTTCGAGGAAAACGGCTCGCTCGCGAAGGTTGTTTTGTTCCTAAACCTGGCCAACGACCCCACGATCGAGCGAATAATAACCCCCCGAATCGCCCTGACCACCGCGGAGTACCTCGCGTACGAGTGCGGCAAGCACGTGCTTGTTATTTTAACGGACATGTCGTCGTACGCCGACGCGCTTCGCGAAGTGAGCGCGGCGCGGGAAGAAGTGCCCGGGCGCCGCGGGTACCCCGGGTACATGTACACTGACTTGGCGACGATTTACGAAAGAGCCGGTCGTATACAAGGACGCAAGGGAAGCATCACGCAGCTGCCGATTCTCACCATGCCCAACGATGACATCACGCACCCGATTCCCGATTTGACCGGGTACATCACGGAGGGCCAAATTTACATCGACCGGCAGCTGCACAACCGCCAGATTTACCCGCCCATCAACGTGTTGCCTTCGTTGTCGCGTTTGATGAAATCCGCGATAGGCGAGGGGATGACCCGGGATGACCACGGCGAAGTTTCAAACCAACTCTACGCGAACTACGCCATCGGGAAAGACACGCTCGCCATGAAAGCCGTGGTGGGCGAGGAAGCGCTGTCGAGCGAAGACTTGTTGTACCTGGAGTTTCTGGACAAGTTTGAAAAGAAATTCATCGACCAGGGCAACGAGGGGCGGACGATTTTCGAAGCCCTGGACTTGGCGTGGTCGTTGCTTCGAATCTTTCCCCGAGAACTCCTCAGGAGGATTCCGCAGAAGACCCTGGATAAGTACTACGACAGGCACGCGTCGATTCCGGGGCAGTAAGGAGGGGAGCGCGTTGAGCGCCCGACTTGTAATCTCATCTCATTCTGTGGAGTTCTTTGCTTCTTTCGTGAAAAATTCGTAAATAAAATTTGGGGAGGCTGTTTCTTTCGAGCCAGCCAGATTTCGGTAGGACCCGGCCAGTCCGTGCGCACACACTGAGAACACATCCACACTGCCGTACCAAGTTATCGGATTTGGTTTGAACTTTCGCGTCTTCATCGCGTCTCGTATCGACTTCCTTTGAAAAGTAAGGTTGTCTTTTTTTGCAAAAGCGTTTTTATTATTTTAACGACAAGAATGCTGACTTCTTCAAAGCGCAGACCTACCCGCACCACCTCGCGACACGTGGATTGAACACAGAGACTTGTTCATTAAAGTCGTCATGCCTATGAATGTCGCAAGGGCAAGGAGAGAGAAAGATGGAGAACCCTGGATATGCGCACCTCACGCATGATACACGGCATGCAGTACCACTTGTCCTTCTCGAGCTTCGACCTAGTCAATGCGCTTGTATTTCTCCTTTCCGTACCGCATTTGGAGCACTGGCCACGGCTGGCAGTGAGCTGCGAAAATGAGCAGCGCGGGTATTTTGTCAGGATGTGACAACACAAAGATTATAAAATATTGACGCGTGGGGATCGACGCGCGTGACATACCTGTCGGTTGTAGCAAACGCGGCAGACCGGTTTGCCCTTATCGTCCCTGTTGGCGTACCACCGACTCGTCTCCGTGCTTTCGCACTCGGAGCAGACCAGCGCGACGCCCTGCGGAGGAATGAAAGTTCGAGGGTGAGTTTTACGCGCCGTTGACGGGCAACGAGAACGATACAGGCGAATGGGTCCTGGACACCTCACATCAATGCGGAGTGCGCACCTTTTTTATCCATCGTTCGGCATCGACGACCTCCGGAGACTCACTGTGCCAGATCGTGCGTCGAAGAGCGAAAAGAGTTTTGTCAGCACACGCCGTTTTGCCAGGAGAAATCGTAAACAAGCGAGTACAAGGGAAGCACGCACCTGCGGGGAATATATGCTTGGCGAATAGCTTCGCCTTCCGAAGGTATAGACTCGTTGCTCGGTGCCATCGCCCAACGTCTGGGCGTTCGCGTGTCGCCAAGAGCACGCCCGTGCCTCGGTGTTTGGTCGATCCAGATGGACTGCTCGGTGTGCCGAAGCGCGTGCGGTTTGACACGACGTGAAACGAATCGAATCCGGCGAGCGCGGAAGGTTCGCGTGCGTCGTGGAGTGTGGCGCGCATCGGTTCGAACGGCCGCCGGCTGCAGGCAGTACTCATGGGTATCCGCGCCACCGCGTGCAGCCCGGCCATGTTGAAGCACGCCATCGTGCTACGTCCATGCGCACGTGAGATCTGACTCGTGAAGCCAGGAAACTTCGTCGTCACGAAAATATTTTGCACTTGCGGCATAGTCGCGCGCACCAGGGTTACAAGACGCGGTCCATCTTCCCGTGTGGAATCGTCGTTTGGCCCGTTAATCCACAACGTCCTCGTCGCGTCCTCGCCTCTGCTTTCGTTTGTTCTCCGCGGTCGGCGTTTCGGTGGGATGATTCGGTAAGCGTCGGTCCCCTGGCAACTCGGGCGTGACGACAGGACATAATGGACCGCACGCGAGCCACGGAGCATCCTTTATCCACGACGCGCGATGAGGAGTCGCAAGCCGCCGTTTCGTCCACGCATCAAGGCAGTGCTTTGGACGGGGGCAACGCGCTGAGGCGCTCGCGAAGCCGATCGGGTTTCGGGAGCGTAGGAGATTCCAATCCAAATGGCTTTGGGTCGTTCGACCACGGCACAGGCGCGGAAGGTTTGCTCGCGTTTCGCAGTAAACCCCGCTCCGCACGCGTGAGCGCCCGGTTGAATCGCGTGCGGAGCCGGGTGGCAGGCGGTTTAGGTTGGGGGGTTAGGGTCGTAAACGCCATAGGCTTCGGGCGCGGGTTCAGGAAACCGCGGCGCGCCGCGAACCTTTTCCGTCTCGTCGCGGCGCTCGCGGCGCTCGCCGCTGTTTTAAACCTCACGCGGTGCGGGTTCGTGCTTTGCGCCGCGGGGAGGGGAGGGTTGGGGATGGGTTTCGGGGATGGGGCGGGGGGGGGGTACGAAAAAAGCACCCTGGCGAAGGAGTTAGCGTCGCTTTATGTCGGGGACGGGGACGCCGAGTCGAGGTTTGGGGACGCCCGGTTCGGGGACGAAAACAAACCGCGAATGATTCCAAAGTTGATTCACCAGACGTACAAAACCCGCGACGTCCCGGACGCCGCGCGACCCATGATGGCGACCTGGGCGGACATGAACCCCGGGTGGGAGGTACGGTTCTGGGACGACGCCGCTTGTTTGGAGATGGTGCGCGTGGCGTTTCCCGAGTACGCGTCGGCGTACGAATCGTTGCCGAAAAACGTCGAGCGGAGCGATTTTTTTCGGTACTTGGTGGTTCTGCGGTTCGGCGGCGTGTACTCCGATATCGACGCGACGTGCGTCCAGCCTCTTGATTCGTGGATTCGGGGTTCGGACTCCCTGGTCGTGGGGTGGGAAGGCGAGTTCGGCACGGACGAGATGGCGTACTCGCGGCACTTCGTCAGGAGGCGCCAAGTCCTGAACTGGGCGTTCGCGGGCGCTAAAGGCCATCCCGCGCTTCGCGAGGTTTGCGACCAAATCGCGTCGCGTTTTCAAACAACCTTTTCGAACAACGCCAACCGCGACACGCTGGAGCGAACAGGACCCGGTGTGTTCACGGATGCGGTGCTTCGGCACTGGTGGCGGCACAGCGCGGGGAGGAACGCGGTGCCTCGCGAGGTGCTGCCTGCTTCTTTGGGGGGGGGGGACGATTTTTGGGACGACGAATCGAAACGCGGCGGCGAAACCGGCGAAACCGGCGAAACCGAAACCGAAACCGAAACCGAAACCGAAACCGAAACCGAAAAGTGGAGCGTTCGCGTCATGCCGAAAGTCTCCTTCGGCACGCACCCGTCCGGCGAAGACGGGGTTTCGCAAGCCGACGAGTCTGTGTTGATCGCGCACAAGTATTTGGGGTCGTGGAAAAGCGGGAAAGGGTGGAGCGCCGGCAAATCGTGGGCCGACCTTTTGCGCACGTTCTGGCACAGCCTGGTTGGCGACCTGGCGCAACACCGAGCGGCGCGCGCGGCGACGGATAAGTGGTACGCCATGCCATCCGTGAATCCGCACCAGGGATACCCGGTCAGCACCAACTTCGACCCGCCGTTCGATGTTTTGACGCACTTGCTAGGCACATGGCGCACCCGTAGTGACACGGGCGTGATGGTGAACGAGCGCGACGTGGAACACGCGTCCACCGAAGCAGCGGGCGCTTCTTTAACCAAGTGGGGGCGGTACCAGCCGAGCGGAGAGCGTGACGTTTCGCGAAGAGACCCGCAAACCGCGGACGCGCTTGTGGGTTCTCTTGAGACGCTTCGCGGCTCGGTGGATGCAAAATTCCACCTCGTTGACGTAAACGCCGGCTTAGGGTACGTTTCCCTCGCCGCGGCGTCGCGGGGTTTTTCCGTGTTGGCGCTCTCTGCCGAAAACGACGCGCGCGCTCTTTTCGCCGGCGCCGCGAAACACAACGGGTTTGCGAAGCTGATTGAGATTCGCGGCTTGCGAATCGGCGGGCGCGGCGAGGGTTTCTGTCGCGCGCTCGTGGCGGCGGAGCGCACTCGCGATCGCGATCGTGGTGATCAAGCGATTTCTGGTGCGACGCAAGTCACGATTGAGACGTTGCGGGTAGCGCGTATTAATCGAGAGGACGGCGCGGGAAGCTCTCAGACGGCGGGATTCGCGGAGACGCGACTTCCCTTTGCCTGCGCCCTCGCGGCATCGCTCGGGATCGTCGCCTTGGATGATTTAATCTTGGTTGGTGACGAAGACACGTCTTCTGGAAAGAAGATAGGTGCGCTCCGCGTCGCGTCAAACGGGTGGGAGCTCCACGTCATCCGCGGCGCGGCGCGTTTGCTGACCGAAAATCCGCCAAACGTACTCGTGCTGGAGCTCGCGCCGTTTCGGTTACGTCTGGCGGACTTTTTTGCGAGCGACGACGACGACGACGCGGCCGGCGCGACGGGAGGGGACGAGTTGTTGTTGAGTAAAAATGAATTGGCGCGACGCAAAGAGCTGGTCGAACAGGAGGTGACTGCTACGATGAAGTGGCTGTGGGGTCTGGGGTACACCGCGGTGGCGCACGCGGGCGAGGCGTGCGACGAACGCCGGCGGATTTCCGAAAAAAATGAAAAACCGAAATTGGAAAGAGAAACGGACGAAAAGCAAACGTGGTGCGCGTTTTCCCTTCGCGACGTCGCGTCCTTGTGTTCCTTGCCGCACGCGGAACACCCGGAAACCGTGATGCTGCGACATAGGGGTGAGGTGGCTGGGTAGGTAGATTGATGGGAGAAATATTTTATTGATTTCAAAATCACTCGTCGATTTGTTCGTTTGCCCCAGCCGGCGCCTGATCCTGTTTCGCATTCGAAGCCGCCTCCCCGGGCGCGGGTCTTTTCTTAAAAGATTCCATCCCCGGCTTCACGCCCATGAGCCCCACGGCTTTGCGTTCCTTTTGTCGTTTGGGACGCGCCAGTGAGGCCGCTTTCGCCAGCCGCGCCGCCTCCGCCGCGGTTTGCTTGTTCACCCGTTTCAACTCGACTTGTTTCTCATCCTCCTGCTTGGCGAGCGCCGCCCGCTCCGCCGCGCGCTTCGCCGCAAACGCCTCAACCTTGCGCTTGTTCTCCTCGTGCCGCGTCTTTTCGCTCTCCGCCTTTTTAAGCTTCGCCGCGGTGGACTTCTCCCTGGCCTGCGTAAGCACCACTTTCCGCTCCGAATCCTGCGACTCCTTCACCGCCTTCTTCGCCTCCAGGTTCTTCTTCAAGTTCACAGCGTGCTGCGCCTGCGCCTTTGCGGCTTGCTGTGCCTCCACTACCCGCAAACGGTCCTCCTTAGCCCGGGCCAACTTTTCCTTGGACTTCTTGACTTTCAGGTACGACTGCTCCGCGGTGAGCGCGGAGACGGGTTGCGACGATGTGTGGACGGGTTTGCTTGGAACCTTTTGGGGTCCGCGTTCGGGGGGCGGGCCGAAACTCCCGGTGGCCCGAACCTTCGCGTGCGAGCGCGGGGACAGCGTCGGCGACGCTTCGTTTCGCGACGAAGGCGAAACAAACGCGCGCGCGGTCGGCGACTCTTTTTTCGCGGAGGAGGGCGAAAGCGCGTCTTCCGAATCCTCGGCGGCCATCTCCGAGGGCTCATCAGCCTTCGCCGGCGATAAAGGCGCGTCGTCCGACAACGGCTCCGTGTCCGCATCGGGCGACATCGATAACTCTTCGCGAATCGCGGGCGCCGCGGGTCGCGCGCTCCGCGCTTTCAAAACCCGCCCCTCGTCCTTTCCAACTTTCGGCGAAACCTTTTCCCGAATCGGATCCCGCGGGCTCCGCGGTTCCGTGGAGCTCGCCGACGTGACCCCACCGCCTCGGCCATTTTCCGCGGCTTTTTTTAGCAACGCGTCCCGCTTCACCAACAGTTTCGCCTGGATGCGTCGCTTCTCGGCTTCCAATGAATCCGCCGCGTCGCGAGCCGCGTCGTCGCGCTCGCGATCGCGAAGCCCGCGCTTCGCCGCGATTTGCGAAATCTCAAACTCGCGCTTCGCTCTCTGCGCCGCGAGCGCCGCGCGCGCGGTGGGGTTCGCGGGTCTCCTTGACTGTTCCGAGCCAGCGACGAACTGCGAATTCGAGGTTTGGTGTGTGCCGTGCGAGTTGTAGGACGAGCGCGCGTCGGAGTGCGCGGAGAGACGCGCGGCGGCGCGTTCGGGTGGAGGCCTCAACTCGTCCCTGTGGCCGTCGCGGCCAGGCGGCCGGTCGCCGCGTCGCTCGGCGTCCGCGGGAACGCGCTCTCGGTCGAAAACGCTCTCCAATGAGACGAACCTCTCCATGTCGTTTTCGTGGTGTGCGCGAACGCGGTTCGCGCGCTGACCGCTGTTCCGCGCAGGAGGTGACGCGAACGGAACGTCCACGAGTTTCGCCATCCGCGGCGGCGCGTCGCGCTGGTGCGACGCGAGCGGCGCTTGAGCGCCTCGGTTCCCGGGCGACGGCGGCAACACTCTGCTTCCCGGCGATTGAATAAGCTCCGGTGACGGGTTGTAGCTCCCCAGCTCCTGAGCCAGGGACAGGACGTGGAGAGCAGCTTCCATGTCAGGATGTCCGGCGCCGTTCCGCGCGCCGTATTGCGTCGCCGCTTCGCGGACGATGGCGCGCAGGTGGCCCACGCCGGCGCCGCCCACGGCGGTCATCGAGTGCGCCGTGGCGAGCAACACCTCGGCGGCGCACCGCTGGGATTCGCCGAAAAACGGATCCGCGGGGTCATCCACCTCAGCCGCGATCCGCGCCAGCGCCCCACCCGCCGCGCGCTCCAGCGCTTCCTCCGCCGCTTCCTCGCCTTTCAAACGAGCCGCCAAACGCGTCGCGGCTTTCAGCGCGATTGCCCTTTCGCCCGCCGGGTTCTCCCCCGACGTGTGATCAAGCGCCGTGCGCAGACACAGCGCGAGCAGGTGCAGCGCGGGGCGCGCCTCCAGCCTGGCGTGCTCTGACATGCTCGCGATGAGCTCAAAATCAACCCGCTTCAGCCCCGGGTGCTGTCCCCCCGCGCTGGTTTGCTTCACAACCGGGTCCACCAGAATGCCAACCGGGATGTTGCCGTGCGTGTCCAGCGCGACTTTCAGCTCGGCGGTGATGAAGTCCCGGACCGGGTCGTTTCGCATGTGCTCGATGAGCATGAACACGATGGTTTTGTACACCACCGGCGAAAATGCATTCGCGGCGTTGATAAACGCGTGCAGGAGCTGGAAAAGACACGCGAGGGCGTGAATCTGCGTCGACGTCTCGACGTCCCGCGCACCTCGTTTCAAAACGCTAATCGCCTGCCGGCAGTCCTCGCCTTTGACTTCGATTTCATCCGGGAACGCGGACCAAAGCGTGGTGAGGAGCGTGATGGATGCTTCCCTCAGATCTGAGGGGCCTTCCGCGCACCTCAGGGCTTGTAAAAGAAGCAACCCTGGGGTGTCACCCGCCGCCAGCGCGGCACGCGGCGACGGCCCGCGCGCAAGCAGCGCGGGGGTCAACACGTTCAGCGCGTCGATGTATAGCTTGGGGTTGGACCGCGCATCCGCGCCGTTCCTCAAGTCCTCCAACAGGAACGCTTTGAGGTGTTTCGGTGAGTCCGCGCAGAACCGCTCTATGAGCTCCGCAACAGCAGCAGCCTCCGCGGCGCGCTCCGCGAACTTTGTGTCCGAGGTGTCATCCGCGCGGAACGCCAACGAAAACTGCGTGCCGGCTTTTTCCGTATCCCGCGCTTCATAATTCGGCGCGTACCCGTGTGCCGCGTCCTGCGCTGCTGCTCTAGCTGCGTCCGCCGCAGCTTTGGCGTCACCAACCCGTATGTTCGCCGGGCCGTACCCAGCCGCGGCGTTTGTTAAAATTCGAACCAGGTTCACGGAAGGCCCGCCCGCCGCGGCAAGCCACGTGTGCGCTTGCTTCAAAACGGGGAAGTCCTTCATGCGTCGGCCGAGCGCGCACAGGTTTTGTAACGTACCGTAGTACACCCGCCGGTCGCTGTGCGCGAGGCCCGCGCCCAAAACGTCGAACACCGCGGCCGCGGCGCCGAGGGAAAGCTGATCAGCCGGTTGGCTCGGTTTCCCGCAAAGCATCGCGGCGAGGGTTTTGATTTCCAAGCGCACGTTGTCCAGCCAGTTCAACGCCGGGTGTCCCCGGCCTCGCGGGGCTCGCGGGGGATCCTCCACGCCCGTCATCCAGTCCTGGAACGTGCTAAACTGCCTCGCAAGCAACACCTCGCCTTCACCTCGTTTCAAACCGAACGGGATTTCCAGTGACCGCCCCAGCAACTCCAGCGGCGTCTTCGGCGCGTTCGGGTCGTCGAGGTACGTAAACGCGTCGCGCGCGTCGTCGGCGCCTCTGAGCGGCTGCGCCACCGGGCCCGTTTCCCCGGCGAGCTTTTCCGAGGAAAGCGGCTTGTTGGGCGAGAAGTTGGACGACGGGTCACCAGGGTTCGTGTCGCCGAGCCCGGAAGATTTGTGGTACGAATCGTCCCGAGACACGCCCATCTCCGCGACGCGGCTTGAAATCGGCGACGGGTCGAACTCACGATCTGCGGCACCGTTGTCAATCTCCACGTTCCACATCCCGTTCCGGTGGTTATCGCCTACGGTGGTTTTCGGAACCAGCATGGGAAGCTCACCCACGGTCCTTTCGTAGAACCAGGACAGGACGTGCGAGATGAAATCCAGGTCCCCCGCCACCACCAGCGCTTTGTCGTCGCCGCTCAGCGCGATCCCGAACGGTTTCAACACGGGGACGAGCAGGTTCCAGTTGTACAGCCGTGACACGGGGGAGCTGCCTTGCTTGAACGCGTCGATTGGGGCGGGGGGCATGCCCCGCTGCGCGCCGAGGGAAGAAAGAAGCACGCCGAAGCCCTGTTTTTGGGAAAGGAAAGGAAGAGTGGGGACCCCTGGGTCAGGGAAAGACGGGAGGCACGTTTCGGGTGGCGCGAATTGGGCCTCTGGGCAATCAATCCCGGGAAAGGGAGGGCGGGAGTTCCACAAGTGACGCGTTCGTACGTACCGCGCCGTTTTCAAAGTCCTCCGTGGCGTCCGCGTCCAAGGTGATCATTCCCGAACGGTTTATGGGGGGCGGGTTTGACCCATCCACGATGTGCAGCGCCCCGAGCCAGTTGTACACTTCAGGGTGAATCTCCATGTTGGCTCACGCAATGCGAAGGCCCGATATGGGGAAAGCGCGCGGGATGAACGCGGGACCGATGGTCCGTCACCGCCGAACGCAGTCACGCAACGCCTGCAACGACGCGCCGCGTAGTCAACCTCAGACGTGCCCGGTTACTGCGATCGCTCCGAAGAAGGGAACACGAACACGCGCGCACGTTCGCTATGCCCGATCGTTCAGGACTCGGTAGGCCAATTACATATGTCACCCACAGTCAACCGCGCCCTGTTTCTCCGGTCGGGATTTTTGGCCTCCCTGTTCCCTCCCTTTCAAAAGACGAATCCGCTCAGATTTGAAGCGAATAAATCAGAAAGATGGGAGGTAAATGGGTCGATTTCACTTGTCACGATCAACGCTTTGTTTTTTTTACAGACGGCCGATAAGCAAGGGTAAGCCATAAAGTTGGCCGCGGAGGTGTCCGACATTGTAGCGGAGGTGTCCGACATTGTACTTGTATAAATATTGCTAAAACGACGAAATCAACTAAAGGAGACACGAGGCTCCCAGACGTCCACTCCATGGGCGTAATCGAGCACGCGGCGCTCATGGAAACCGCGCGCGGCCCTCGCCAAGGGCTCATCGCGCAGGGCACGTGCTGACGTGGCACCTATAAATCAATCATTTCTACGCAAAATTACAGCGCGGCGGTTCCCGCGGCGACGGCGGCTTCGAAGGCTTTGGCGCAGGCGTTTTCGTCCACGGACCCGGCGCATGAGGCTTCCATCGCCTTGAGCGCGCCGCCACCTTTCATTTCCAAAACTTCATCGCTGAGAATAAGGTTGAGGCCGGTGTTGAGTTCTTGGCCGACCATCGCGGTGATGGCGACCATGGCGAGGCGGCCGTTGTTCAGCTCGCGGAGGCGGTGAATGTCGAGCCACTCCTCGTCTTTGCCTTTTGACAGACCGAGGGGGTCGAAAGCGCCGTAGTCGCCGGGGGTGTGGTCATCCTTCATCAAACCGAGGCGGGAGGCGTCGAAGGGGGATTGCCACGCGATCTGCACGCGGCTCGCCTCGACGACGAAGATAAGCGCGCCGAGTCCTAGCCAGAAAGGCAGAGGGACTTGCTGGAAGTGGTTAATCGCGGGACCCGTGACTTGCGAGTCTGTGATTGGGAAAGAAAAGGGTCAGTCTTGAGTCTTGAGTATAGGTTCATAACAGTTACCAGTACTGTGTCAATTTACCACAGTACTGGTAAACGTTACCCGTAGTATACTTCCTTTTAATGACTAGTGTACTCAAAGGGGCAGTACAAGTAAACAGTGTTGGGATTTGGGAAAGGCCCAATACGTACCGAACAGGAAAGAAGATCCTTCCACGGATTCGCCAACGATGAAGCCAACGCTCGCTAGCATCGCAAGGCGGCCGTGGGTGATTTCCACGTCCGCGTACCGCTGCGCCTCAGCCTGGTCGATGTCGTTGAAGAACCCGAACACATCGAGGCCTTCGTCGAAGGGGGCGACGGCCTGGATCAGGCCCGCGTCCACCGCGGCCGCGACGTTGGCGTACTTTTGGCCAGCCTTGGGGACCGCGGCGGCGACGCCGCCGGCCTTCTTCGCGTTCGCGCGGACGTCGCGCTTGGCGGTGGTGGATCGCGCGAGGAGGGTGGGGACGTTGAGGGCGCAGATGGTGGTCATGTTGGGAGTGGTGTTGGGGGAGGTGAGGTGTGTGGAGGAGTGATGGCGATGGAACAAAACGCACTCCTGGCACCCACGTGGCACGCGTTTCGAAGTTTCGTCATCGTTTCGTAAAACGCGTTCGCTATGCGCCTTACGTTGATGCACTTTATGCACTTTTTGCGAGCCACGTTTCACCCGCAACGGCACCCTGTATGTCCACGTCACCCCTTCCCAGCACCACACACAACAGAATAAAACAAAGTGTCAGTCTTGTGTGGGAAACAGTCTTGGGATTTGGGAAACAATACGTGTGGAATACCGCTCAGGTTTGAACGCAAATAACGCAGAAAGAGGGGTTGATTACACTTGTCTCGATCAACGTTGGTTTCAAACTTTCATCACACGAAAAAAAATCATCTCTTTGCGTCGTCCGAGAAGACGGAAGCCCCACATCGAAGGACGCGCGCCAAAGACGCACGACGTCAACCACACGACCGTGATGTCCTCCAACGCGACACGTACTACCGATACTCCCACGGTAGGTGATGCCGCGACACCCGCGCACCACATCGACGCGGAAGAGGCCTTCCCCGGCCTTCCGCAAGACGTGGTCGCTCACATTCTGAGATCTGACTCTGACCCCATTGTTCTCGCGCGGCTACGCGCGGTGAATCGCGCGATGCGCGACGCGGTGGACCAGACGGGACTTCGCGTGGAGGAGATGACGAGTGAGGAAGCAGCGGAGCTCGGGTGCTTAGATACGCTTCAACACAAGCTCGAGAAAGGTCGTCTGAACAAGAGGAAGGTGTGCGAGTTTGCGGTAAAGGGGGGGCAGCTCGAGGTGCTGCAGTGGTTGCGCGCAAACGGCTGTCCGTGGGGCGCAAACACGTGCTCGCATGCGGCGGAGGGCGGGCACCTCGAGGTGCTGCAGTGGGCGCGCGCGAACGACTGCCCGTGGAACGAGTATACATGCATGAGGGCGACGGAAGGAGGGCACCTTGAGGTGCCACAATGGGCGCGCGCGAACGGCTGCCCGTGGGACTAGAGCACGTGCATGTTCGCGGCACAGGGCGGTCACCTCGAGGTAATGCAGTGGGCGCGCGCGAACGGTTGCCCGTGGGACAGTTTGACGTGCGCGTATGCGGCAAAGTGCGGGCAGCTCGAGGTGTTGCAGTGGGAGCGCGCGAACGGCTGCCCGTGGGACGAGTTGACGTGCGCGTACGCGGCGAAGGGTGGGCGTCTCGAGGTGCTGCAGTGGGCGCGCGTGAACGGCTGTCCGTGGAACGAGCAGACGTGCACGTACGCGGCAATATGTGGGCAACTCGAAATGCTGCAGTGGGCGCGCGCGAACGGCTGCCCGTGGGACGCAATCACGTGCTTGGGAGTGGCGCAGGGCGGGTACCTCGAGGTGCTACAGTGGGCGCGCGCGAACGGGTGCCCGTGGAACACAAACACGTGCTCGTGGGCGGCGACGGGCGGGCACCTCGAGGTGCTGCAGTGGGCTCGCGCGAACGGCTGTCCGTGGAACAAGCAAACGTGCACGAGGGCGGCGGAGGGTGGGCATCTCGAGGTGCTGCAGTGGGCGATCGAGAACGGCTGCCCTTGGGAATGGCATGAGTGCATGGTGGGTGCGACGGAGAAGGGCACACTGGATATGTTGGCCTGGTTGAACGAGAACAAACCACCGGAACCGTGAGAAGACTACGTACGAGACCCTGCGTTTCTGTTTTGCTTGGAACACGTTCTAGTTTCAATTTCACCATGTCTGTATGTAGACTCCAGACTCTCTACTGGTTCGCGCGTTCCCGCGCCGCCGTGGCGTACCTCCCACCCTCGAGCATCTGGAAGTTATGCTCGCGTTCGCGCAGGGCGGGTGTGTTGCCTGTTGGTACACCGGTGGCGAGCTCAACGCCGTTGTCATCGACTAAGATGAAGCGAGAGAAGTTTTCGTTTGATGTCTCGGCGACGTTGACTTGACGTGACCCGGCACCCAAACTAACTTCCACGCGATTTTGGATTGGAACTGCAGGTGCGACATCCGCGGGTGGCTCCGAGTTACCGCCTTGCGCGCACGTACACCACGTGCCACCTGGGCTTAACTCGGGGTGAGCAAACAGTCTCATAAGCATCATTTCAGATGGACACCTTTTTATCTACCCTCGACTCTCCTCTCCCTAACGAAACACAGCCTGGTTTTGCTCACCGGTGCATGCCCCGCATGATTTCCGCGATGTCGTCTTTCGTGATGGCGTAGTCTGCGCCGTTGCGTTGCTGGAGCTCCGCGAACGCGGCGGAGAGGCCGTTTTTCAACCCCGCGAAGGCGGTTGCCATCTTCTGTTGCGAATCCATCGGTAACGTCCCAAACGCCTCGGCGCCTTGTTGCTCCAACCCGATTCCCCCGTTGTTTCGCGCATCAACTTCCCGTTGCGCAGATAATAAATCGGCGATGCTGACGTTGCCGTCGGCGTCCACCACGGGCTGCGCGACGTGCACCACGTTCGGGTCGTTCGGGTGCGTTTCCGTTTCCGCGTCGAAAGAATCATCCCCCGCGCCGTCATCGGCGTCGCCCTCCAATCGCCAGCGCAACAAACTCCCCTCGCCCGGGTCCTCCAACGACCTTGCCGTGAGCAAAACCACCGGCCGGATTTCTGGTGGGAAACCCATGTCATCGCGCGCGTCGTAGTGAAGCTCCCATGTGGTTTTCTCAATCGAGTCAGGAGATTGAATCGATTCATTCGGCGCAGTCGACGCGGGACTTGGACCCGCGACGGCGGGTTTCTTGGCCGCGCGCAACGTCGCGCCCCACCACACGACCGTTTCCGAAAACGAATCGGCCTCGCCGTCGCGTATCACCCACCGGACCTCGAGGCGGTCGTTCTGTTTGTTTTGGTGTGCGGGTGGAGATTTGGATTTTAAAACAGGTCAGTGCGTATCGTCGCGAAGCGACGACGCGGGTGCGCGACGCGCGACGCAAAAAAGAATTGCACACCCAGTTGGGTTGGCGCGTGTTTTTAAAATGACATCCCCGAGCGCGAGATCTGGGTCACGTACCTCCTTCAGTCCGAAGTTGCGCGCACTTTGTGCGTCTGTTGTTTCCGCCGTGACTGCCGCGGTGTTCGCGGCGCCGCCTAATGCGCGCGCCAGGTCTTCCGCGCTCACCTTCGCGCGCGGCGCCGCGCGTTCCGCGTCACCCGCGGGTGCATCGCTGGCTTTGCGAACGGTGCCCACCGCGTCGGTGTTCGCCTCGTGCTCGTGCTGCGCGGCGTCGTCGGACATGTCGGGCGAGGGTCACGGGGACGTCAAGGAACGTTGGGTGTTCGGAGGGACGTCGTGTGGCGAAGGCACGGGAGGTGTGAGGCGCCAACATTCTTTCCAGTTTTTATCGCTGTGGCGTAAAAGTATCTGAGCCAAAACGCGAGTATCTCAGGCGACAGGCAAGGAACTCAGACACGAGTGGTGGTTTTGGAAGGCTTTTGATCTCGTGACCCTGCACGCCTGCAGCCTGCAGACTTGAAAAGCCGTACACGCGTTCTTGATACCAATCCCACCTCCGAGCGGTGATACAAATAGGAGGGCCAAAAAATTAATTGTCTGTGTCTACAGGCCGCGGGTGCGTCATTTCGGTTGTTTCCAACAATTTGCGACACCGTTCTTATTGGATGTTGTGCTTTCACGTCCTTTCGAAAAAAATATTCTTGCCTCGAAAAATTCCCCACAAGTGCCGGTGAGTGACCGCGGCCGCATCACACCCTCGCACGTCCCCCAGTTGCTAACCCTCGCGACGCCTTTCAGATGGCGTCCGACAGCAGGAACTCCACGGGACCCATCAGTAGTGACTCCACGGCACTCTCGCTCCCCTGCCAACCGTGCGGCGTTGTCAAGGTGTTGGTTGGGGACGAGGCTGGGCGAGGCACGTGCCACAAATGCGGTGGCAAATTATCGAGAGGGAACTTGGCGCTGGCGATGCAGTGCGGAGGTTGCAAGACGCGATTTCACGGGTCCGACTGCGGTGGACGCCTCGCGGACGCGGGGTACCACGACATGCACGATAAATGCCCCAAGGTGCGTGCGTCGCCGCGTCGTCTCCGCCTCCGAGATTCCTGCCAACAGAAAGAATTGGGTGTTGTGAGAACGCAAAAAAAGACTGTTTGAGAACTGACCCTCCCAGCCCCTTTTCCTCACCGCTTTCTCCCCCAAAAAAGTGTTCCGGCATTTGTCTCTGCGTCGGCGGCGCTTGCGAGTGCCACGCCACGAATGCCCGGCGCAAGCGCCGGGTGATCGCTAGTTTGCGCGAGGTGGTGCACCGCGGAAGTTTGGAGATTATGAACTCGGCGCACCGAAGCGAGGAGCCCCCGCCCGTTTCCGTCTCCACGCTCGCGGCGGTTGAGCTTATGAAGAGCGCGCGATTGACCGGCGCGGGGGACGCCGCGGTCGACTCGGAGACCTACGTCGGGGCGAAGAAACAAGACAGTAAAGTGTTTGACACCGCAGTCGACGCTTGGCAGGCGAAACAAACCCTCGCGTCTGATGACGACGCGTATTTAATGAACGTTTTGGTTGATTATGACGCGTTACGCGACGAGAACGACGAGTTGAAATCGCAAAACCGACGCTTGAAGGCGCAAAACCAAAAGCTTCAGTTGGAGGTCACCGCGTTGCGCGCCGCGGTCGGGTCGAACAGCGAAAACGAACCCGTGGTGAACATGTCGGAGTTCGCGGAACAGTTCGTGCAAGATCCTGAAATGCGCAGAGGGGGACTCATGGCGTTGTACGAAAAACACATCAACAGAGGGGGTACGCGCGCGCCCGCCGCGTCGGCGCGGGGAACGCCCGTCGCGAAGAGCAAGCGAAAAATGCACCTCTCAGAGTTCGGCGCCGATCCGGAACCTCCGCGACCCGGCCCGGCGTGTGAAACCACCGATTTCCGACAGAGGGTCGTGCGAAACTTGAGGTACCTTGGACGGTTCCTCGCCCTCCTCGGCGTCATGGCGCTGTTCGTGTTTTCCATGCAGAACCAAAAGTATTACTCCACGCGCGTGTTCTGCGAAGAAAACAAAACGCAGGTGAACCCCGCGTTGCGGCACGGCCTCGGCGTCTCCAGCGCGTTCGGGTTTTTCCCGGGGATGACGTGCCACGACAAGGTGCACTTTGCCATGGCGGGTTACGCCATCTTACTATTGATATGGCACATGCTGTGCATCGAGGCGTGGTTGGGGTTTCGGTTCGTACGCGCGATGCTTTTGATGTGGCGGTGGGATTTGAAAAGTAGAGCAGCCGCGAAGAGGAACGCGGCGCTCGCGCGGAAAGACGCGCTTCGCTCGGATGCGGACTGGGAGAAAAATGCCCTGGAAATCGTCATCAACGACGAAACCGGCTCAAACTGCGAAACGAGTTCCATCTCGAGTTCATTCAACGACTCGGCGCAGGGCGACGACTGACGGGGGGTTTTCGAGGAGAGGCTTCGTTTTCGTTTAGTCGTTTAGCTCGTTGATGTAGTTTTATACAACAGGTCAACTCGCCAGCCTTTGCGTACCTGTGCCTTCGCGAAGTTTTGGAATGTGCTCTCCTCGAGCGTGTCGCGCGATCGTAGCGTTTTCAAAGTGCGCAGCCGCGCGCTCAGAAAGACCAGGAGGATCAACCGGTCGAATGCGAAAGTCGAAACATCTCACATGGTGCCGTGGAGTGCACAGACAGTGTAGGAGGCGATGACGGCGAACGCGTTTCAATCCGAGCTCTCGACCCCCCCCTGTTTGCCTTCCAAACGTTTCAGCACGTTCTTAATGTTCATCCCCGTCATGGTTTCCACGGTGTCCGGCAAGCCCGCCATGATGTTCCCGATATCAGTGGTGAGCTTTGACGGCCCGCTGCCGTCGCCGCTGACGAAGATCATCTTGCCCGTGTTTTTCAACGGCGCTGCGATTTTCTCCGCAAGCGAGGGGAGTTGGTTCATCTGTTTTTTTGTTTTAAAAAGGGTACGGGGTAACAGTCACGGTAAAGTTGGGTAGGTGGTTAGTTCTTATTGTTATGGAGTAGTTGGTCACTGTCAACAGGACTACGAGTGGGAGTGGTCGTCGGTTCGAAGTTGCGGTAGGAAGGGTAGTGTTCGGACAACTGCATGCAAACAGTCGTCCCCGACTCCTTGAAAAAATAAAACGTACGATAATCTGCACCATTCTCTCGTCCGCGTACGAGGGATAGGCTTTGACTTTTTCCGCCACGACCTGCGCCTCCGCGATGCCTTGTGCTTTCACGGAATCCGCTTGTGCCAAACCGATTTGCCGTAACTCAAACGCCTTCGCCTCGGCGTCGACTTTCATAGATTCGGCTTCGTTTCGTTGCGTCAGCAGTCGCGCCCCCGATTCACCCTCCGCCTGCGCTTTCATGCGCTCCACCTCCCGTTCCGTGACTTGCAACATCACCGTGGCTTCCTCAACCTTCTGCATTGTTTTCTGTTTAATCACTTCTTGTTCCTGTTTCGCGGTTTCAATTTTCAACGCCGCTTCTGCCTTAGCCGTGGCCTCGTTCACTTCCTTCTGGTACTCCTGTTGCTTCAGCTCTAGGTCACGTCGCGACGACGCTTCGGAGGCTGCGAATTCGTTGGACTGCACCTTCGCGTTCCGCGCCTGCTCCGCCTCCACGATCAGCGCATCCGCCTTGGCCTTCGCCACGGTTTGCCGGGCAGAAGATTCGTTCCGCGCGCGGCCCTCCTCGGCTTCGCGTTTCACCGCCGCGGTTTGCGTCGCGCCCAGCGCAGCGATGTACCCTGAGATTGTAAAAAGAAAGTGTCAGTCTTGTAAGGGCAAACAGTTGATCCTTGACGAAAAAGAAAAAACAGACGCATTGGTCTTGTAGTCTTGGTAGTAGGAGTGGGTAGTACTTTCCGACTGTACTCCATACAACGCATTAAACAATCTTGGGAAATACGTACCTTCGTCGTCGTCGATGTTCGTCACCGTGTACGACACCAGCTCGAATCCCATGTTTTGCAAATCAGGGTCTACTAACTCCTTGACCCTGGTGCTAAAACTCGCGCGGTCTTTGTACAGCTCCTCCACCGTCAACGTCCCAATGACCTGCCGCTGATGGCCCTCCATCGTGCGGTGCACTGCGTGCTGAATCTCCTCGCGCGTGTACCCGAGGAAGTGCTAGGGTGTGTGGGGAACAGTCATGGTAAAGTTGGGTGGGTGGTTAGTTCTTATTGTATAGAGTAGTTAGTCACTTCGTAAAAGTTGGTAGTACTACGAGTTGGGAGAGCGTCGTCGGTTCGAGGCGAGGGGATAGTAGTGGGACTGAGGGCAGTAATAGGCCATAGGAAGGGTAGTAGTCGACGTCTTCGTAACAGTCACGAGTACTTGCGAATGTTCCCAAGGAAACAAAAACAGGGTTGAGAAGTTGTCCGACTCCTTTAAAAAAACACACACCTGCGCCGCGAGCTTGACTTTGTCGAGCTCCACGTTTGTACCCGACCCAGTCATGATCTTGATCTGCGCGGTACTTGACAGGGAAATCCTGACGCCTTTCGCCGTCTCCGCGGATTTGGAGGAGACCCCGATGGTCATCAA
>Ga0222633_1000862_pt1 | contig 21118 bp, 17 predicted proteins | sample AntAcemetageno48_FD_179816 | JGI IMG/M metagenome (GOLD analysis project Ga0222633, IMG submission 179816) | Saline water microbial communities from Ace Lake, Antarctica - #48 | ecosystem: Environmental > Aquatic > Non-marine Saline and Alkaline > Saline | place: Antarctica: Ace Lake | collected...
AACAATACATCACAGCAGGGAGTATCAATGGTCGTCCTGTTCGATATCTTGTAGATACTGGTGCCAATGTTGTTGCTATAAATGCCAACACGGCGAAAATGTTGGGTCTTAGCGTTGAAGATGGGGTCAAGGTGAATGCGTCTACTGCCAGCGATGACCTCCAGGCGACGATGGTGATGGTCGAGGAGATGGTAGTAGGCGACATTACGCGGAACAACGTACAGGCGATCATCATCGATGGAGAGAACCCAAAGGACATCCTGCTTGGCATGTCCTTCCTTCAGCATGTTGATATCAGTGAAAAGGCCGGGTTGATGGTCCTAACCAGCAAATTATGAGTCGTTTTCTATTCCCGGGTCAGCTGCTACACTAGAGGCCCGTTTCGATCCGGAGGCTTCGTTGCCCGCTACTTTTGTCGCATCCTGCCGCTTACCCACGCCGTTTGGGGAGTTTCGGATGCACGGTTTTGAAGATGCGGATACCGGCCAGGAACATGTTGCGCTGGTGCTGGGTGATGTGGCTCTTCAAGATGCTGTGCTGTGCCGCGTGCATTCGGAGTGTCTTACCGGTGACTGCCTTTTCAGTATGCGCTGTGATTGCGGGTCACAACTCGAATTTGCGATGCGCACTATCTCTGAAAATGGTTCTGGTGTGATTCTTTACCTGCGACAGGAAGGTCGTGGTATTGGTCTGATCAACAAGATCCGTGCCTATGAGCTGCAGGACAAAGGTGCGGATACTGTCGAGGCGAACGAAAAACTTGGGTTTGATGCCGACCTGCGCGACTACACGATCTGCAAGTCGATGTTTCTTCACTTGCAGGTCGACAAGGTCCGACTGATGACAAACAATCCGGTTAAGGTGCAGGCATTGAACAAACTTGGTATTGAAATTGTTGAACGAGTGCCAATCGAAACCGGGCACAATGATCATAATGCGAGATATCTTGCCACCAAGGCTGGCAAGCTTGGCCATCTGTTTGGCGACCGCCAGACCTAGAGCCGTGAGTTGATCGCTGACTCAATATTGCTGGCGGTTAACCCCACCATTTTTCGCATATTTCCCGGTTCATCCTGATCGATAAAATGATCTGGTACACCCAGGTTAAGCAGTTGGCACGCCAGGCCCTGGCTAAGGACATACTCATTAACCGCTGATCCGGCTCCACCTGCAATGGCGTTTTCCTCGACGGTGACCAGCAACTCATGCCTTGAGGCCAGTTCTGTAATCAGTTTCGTGTCCAGGGGTTTTACAAAACGCATATCGACGAGCGTCAGGTCCAGTTTCTCTGCTACAGATTCGCTGATATTACGGGTGGTACCAAAAGCGAGGATCGCGGCGCGTTTTCCTTCACGGCAGGTCTGCGCTTTGCCAAGCTGCACGGGTGACTCACGCTCACCGGTTGTTGCCCTTCCCCTGGGATACCTGACCAGGCAGGGACCATTGTACTCAAAGCCGAAATCCAGCATCTGTTCCATCACCACCCTGTTAGACGGGCTCATGATGACCATATTGGGTATCGCTCGCACAAAAGAGTAATCGAATACACCGGAGTGCGTAGGGCCGTCTTCTAACAGGGATGCTCGATCGACGGCAAACATTACATCCAGGTTCTGTATCGCTACATCGTGGATGAGCTGGTCGTAGGCGCGCTGCAGAAAAGTGGAGTAAATAGCGACAACGGGTTTGGCTCCACCGGTAGCCAGGCCCGCGGCAAGGGTGACCGCATGTTGTTCAGCGATGGCAACGTCATGGAACCGGTCCGGGAACTGCTCGGAAAACTGCGTTAATCCTGATCCTTCCTTCATCGCGGGCGTGATCGCGAACAAACGACTGTCAGTGGCTGCTTTCTTCGTGATCCATTCTCCAAAGACAGCAGAGTAGGTGGTTTCCGGGTTCTTACCCTGCTTTTCAAGCTTGGTCAGTGAATGGCTCGATACCGGAGATATTTCAGCAGGTGCATAGCCTTTGCCCTTCCTGGTAACCAGATGCAGTAGCTTGGGTCCGGAATGAGCTTGTAGTGCGTCCATGTTCTCAAGCAGCACATTAATGTCATGACCGTCCACAGGCCCCGTGTAGTGGAAACCGAGATCCTTGAAGATACTGCCCGGGGTGGTATCACGAGCTTGTGCTTCACGGCTAACCGGATCGGTATTGCCCAATTCGTGAGCTGAAATATTGCGGGCGAAATAGTTTGCCAGGCCGCCGACATTCTCTGAAATCGACATCGCGTTGTCATTGAGTATGACCGTCAGGTTTGCATGACAGGCCGCTACATGATTCAGGGCTTCAAAAGCCATGCCCGCTGTCATCGCACCATCGCCTATCACCACCACCGTTTGTGACTGCCGTCCTGCATTTTGGTTGGCGAGTTCAATACCCAGCGCTGCACTGATCGAAGTCGAAGAATGCCCTGTGCCAAATACATCAAAGATGCTCTCGGATTGTTTCGGGAAAGGAGCCAGGCCGTCAGGTTGGCGGAGGGTGTGCATGCGCTCTCGCCGACCCGTTAGAATTTTATGTGGGTAAGTCTGGTGCCCGACATCCCAGATAATCTGATCGGTAGGGGTGTTGTACGAATAGTGAAGCGCAATCGTGAGTTCAATGACGCCAAGGCCCGCGCCAAAATGACCGCCGGTTTGACCGACCGAATACAGCAGGAAATGGCGAAGTTCCGTGGCAAGATCAGTCAACTGCTCCGGCGCAAGCTTTCGCAGGTCTGAAGGATCATCGACGGTATCGAGTAACGGGGTGTCCGGCCTTGAAGTAGGGATCTTGTTAAACATTGATTAGGGTAGGCACAGGTTGGGTTCGAGCAGGATACCGGTCTAGGTGTCCAGCGAAGGATCGTCCGGGTCTTCGAAATCCTCTTCGGATATCTGGCCGTTTTCTTCGATAAGCAATTTTACCTTTTGCTCAGCTTTCACTAATGCCTGCTGGCATTCTCGCGTGAGTTTGATCCCTTCCTCGAAGGTTTTTAGAGACTCTTCCAATGACAGGTCTCCTGCTTCCATCCGTTCGACCAGTTGCTCGAGTTTTCCCAGTGATTGTTCGAAGGGGTAACTTTTCTTTGCTGCCATGATGCGGGCTCAGTGAATTAACTTCGGAACCTTACGTTTCGGCTGGCCGAAGGTCAATTGTGACTTGGGTGAACTGTGGGTTATGCTTCGCGGACTTGATAGGTTATTTGGAGAGTTGGATGAAGCAGTTTTTAAATGGTGTGTTGGTTCTTGTGTGTCTCGGGTTTGGGCAGTTTGCCCTGGCGGATGGAGAGGTAGAAGTCCAATACAGGCAAGCGGTGATGAAATCGATTGGCGGTCACATGGCTTCAATGGCGACGATCCTGAAAAACCAGGTTCACATGGAAGATCTGGTCCTGCATGCGAAGGGTCTGGCTGGATTGGCGGATATTGCGCCGGAAATATTTCCTGAAGGCAGCAATACCGGCAAATCTAAAGCGTTACCTGCCGTCTGGGAAAATCCAGAGGAGTTCAGCGAGGCAATGCAGCGGATGATAGACGCAGCAGAGGGTATGGCTTCGGCTGCCGCTACTGAAGATATGTCGGAAATTGGACCGGCAATTCAGGCCCTTGGTGGTTCCTGCAAGGGTTGCCATGACGACTTTCAGGCTGAATAAGTCGTTTTTTCGATCCGTCGGACGCGCTATAAGTAGTTGATCAACCAGTAAACAAATCCCGCACAGGCCGCTAGCAGTATTGAGGCAGTAACGGATTCACGTAAAAAAGAAGGCTTGTCTGCTGATGCAGGCAGGCCTTTTTTATATCCCGAGATCATCGGCAGGATAAGGCGGTGTCTTTGGTAAAGTTCATGGAAAATAATCGCGGCGAGATGCAGTCCTATCAACACATAGAGTGCCTTGGCACAAAAGTGGTGAATCGTCGTCAGCCTGTCGCTGGTCGCGTCATCGACCAGGTGCACTAGTGGCCCTTCCAGGAAAATATCGTCGTTAGCAAACAACCCCGTTGTAGCCTGGGTTCCAAGCACTAATAACATCGCGACAACACTCAGTGCGCCAAGCGGGTTGTGACCCGCGATGCTGTCCTGGTCCCGGCTTAGTAGCCGCTTTGTATAGGGGATGAGCTCGGACAGGTTAATGAACGATCGGAATCTGGAATGGGTGGTTCCGATGATTCCCCAGATCACCCGAAAGATCACCAGAGTAAGAATCCCGTAACCGGATAACATATGGTAATCCATTTCCTTGAAACCACCGTTGATACCCGTATAAAGCGAGAAGGTGACCAGCAGGACGAGGGTCCAGTGAAACAGGCGCACAGGCAGATCCCAAACCCGCTGTTTAGGGGGTAAGGAGCCCTCAGCGGGTAAAGAGCCCTCAGCGGTTAAGGAGCCCTCAGGGTCTAAAGAAGCTTCGGGGGGCATAGAGTCAGCCAATGTAAGAGTCCGTTTGGAAAGCCGATTAGTATGCCTTTAGTGCGACAGGCTAATCCAGTCGTCTATAAGCTGGCATATTGAATAAGACCACCACCAGTACGATCAGGCACGCGGCAGAAATACCCACTGCCCACTGGGGGCCAAAGAGATCGGCCGCGACGCTGATTGGGTACATCGCAATGCTAAGTATCGACATTTCCAGCATGTAGATACTCATGACCCGACCCCTGAACTCGTCCTCGACATAGGCCTGTATCAGCACGTTAGACAGTGACATTCTTGCCGCCTGGCCGAGCCCGACGAAAGTCAGCAGGAAAACCGAAAGCCAGTAATGAGTCGAGGCGGCAAATCCAAGCAGCGCTATTCCCATCAGCAATGCGCCATAAAGCAGGATACGGGCACGCCGCCTGTTAGGGAGTGATGCCACGAGCAGAGAGCCGACAAGGGACCCAATACCCGATATGGAAATGAGCATACCCAGTTTGTCCGGGCCAGCATCCAGAACGTCCTTGACGAAACCGGGCAATAACATGAAATAGGTCAGGCTGAAGAACACCATCAGAAAATTCGCGCCAAGGAGCATGAAGATAACGGGTGTCCGAAACACATAGTCGAACCCGTGCTTTAGCTCTATTAGAAAGGGAACATTGGGTCCGCCGGTTCCCTCGTTGTCAGCCACCCTGACTTTGAACATCGTCAGGCAGGCGAACAGATACAGTGCCGACATCAGCAAATAGACCCACTTGGCCGGGTCGATATTTCCGTCACCTCCGCCGAGCGCGGCAACCAGACCACCCGCCAGACCTGGAAGTAAAAGACGAGCGGTGTTCATGCCGGATGTGCTGAGGGCAATAGCGTTGGTCATCAGGTCAAGGCCGACGACATCCTTGGTCAGCGCCTGCCTCGAAGGCATCATGGCGTTCATGACGATACCCTGGAGTATGGAGGCGATCAGGAGATGTTCGAACAATAGTGAGCCTTCCGCGATAATCCACGCGACCCAAAGGGTAACGAGCATATTGCAGGCCCCCGAGATCTGGATGACATGGGTTTTTTGCTTCACTCGATCTGCCACAACCCCGCCAAGGGGAGCTGCGATCAAACCGACTAATCCACCCGCTGCTGTCATCCAGCCGAGCTTTTCATAGCTGCCGGTTATCTCAAACACGAGCCAGCCGCGAACAAACATTTGAATGTTCATCGAAGCGAAATTGCCGAACAGGCTGGCGAAGAACCAGCGATAGTTCTCGATCTCAAAAGCCCTGAAGGTGCTACCGAAGCGGCGTTGGGTTTGAAAGGGAGGACTGTTCATCGACCGGATAGTAGCATGCTTTCCAGGCCGGTGATGAACCAACGAATTGACACTGTCGCGATCAGTGAGCGGCTATAGCTGGATGCTGATCACTCTCGCCGCGACGCTTTCAACTACATCATCAGACTTAAAACTCCATCCTGAGGAGATACCGATTCTCGCATTGGCTTTGACAGGGCCGAGGTTTCTGTTTGTTTCAGCGCGCTGACCGTTAATGACCGCGGTAAACTGCACCACGGCGGATTGTATCGGGATCCTCGTGGTATTCGTGATGGTTGCCACCAGTGTGCCGTTGCGGTCTGCGGGCTGGGCCTGAATGTAATTTGACGGATTGTCCGCTATATCCAGTCTGACGTAATTGTCCGTCGCAGATTCTTTAAACGGTCCCTCGCTTCTGGCGACAGCAGCAAAATAATTTTTGGCGGCATCCCTGTCACCTAGCTGTAGCGAGAGTGTGCCTAATTCGTTTGTTGCTACAGACGTCGGTAGCAGTTGATTGCTTCGTTCGAGGTCAGCTCTTGCCCTTTCCCTGTCCCCAAGTTTTGAGTAGGTCAGGCCTCTACCCAGGTAGTACTCGTAATAGTTTTCGTCGCGCCTGACTGCAGAATCATACGATTCAAGCGCTGTTCGGTAGTCTTTTTTACTCTGTTGCAGGTTGGCTTTTAGCCCATAGAACCTCGGCTCATTGGGTTCGAGTTCGATGGCTCGATCGACACGTTTCAGGGCAACCGCTGTTTCCTTCTTGGATGCCAGGGCAGTCGCCTGGTCGTAGGCAGCGTAAGCGTCGGATTTACCGCGCAGGTAAGCCAGCTGCTGCTCGAATCTGTTTTTACCGGTTTCCCAGTCTTTGGTTTGCATCGACTTGATTGTCTTATTCGTTTCAATGTTCGTGGCGACCCGCTGTTCGGATGGAGGATGGCTGGCAAATAATCCCTCGGCCCAGGACGTTTTGCGTTCCTTGCCCAGTTCGACGAATTTTTCCTGTAGTGAGATTGCCGCTGCAGGATCGTATCCAGCGCGCGCCATGTACTCCATGCCGTAGTAGTCAGATTCAAGTTCTGCCTGGCGTCCATATCGCTGTGAGATCAGCTGGGATCCCAGCATGGCGCCACCCATGATGTAATTGGAATACTCCGACCCGCTTGTACCAATTGCTGTGATGAGGGCGGCCCCCTGAAGCAGCATGTTGCGTTCCATCGACCTTGCACCGTGGCGGGCAGCAGCGTGCACAATCTCGTGTCCGAGTACGGCGGCGAGTTCAGCTTCGCTGTCGAGCGTCACCAGTAATCCACGATTGATGGCTATTTTACCGCCAGGAAGTGCCCAGGCGTTTGGCGTTGAGTTGTTCAGAACGACAAACTCATAAGGCAACTGCGTATCGCTCACGGCGGCCAGACGATCTCCTACCTGCTGAACGTAGGCGGTCAGGTCAGCATCAACCTGGTACAGGCCGCCCTGGGATTGCTGTGCAGGCAGGTACTGCTCGATTCCAATGGCGATCTCGCTTTCCTGGCTGACCAGCGCAAGCTCGCTCTTGCCTGTTACAGGGTTGGTTGAACAGCCAACGAGAGTCAGCAGGATAATGAGTGCGAGCGAGATGCGGGTGGTCATTGACATTTTACCTTTCTGTGGACGGTGATTAACCTTACCAAGCTAACGCCTGTTTGGATTGGTTGCAATTGTGCCTGAATGCTAGAAAATCGTCGTAATGCCCCTTTTAAAAATAGAACAAATTCACCGGTCAATTACCGAACATTCGCCGATCGAATACCCGGTGCGGGAAACGACCAGACAGGCTGCGGTGTCCATCGTACTCAGGGCTGGAAAGAAAGATACCGAGGCGCTCTTCATCCTGCGAGCGACAAGGGACGGTGACCCCTGGTCCGGACATATGGCCTTTCCGGGGGGACACTACGAAGTCACGGATGATTCCCTGCGACACACTGCTGAAAGGGAGACCTGGGAAGAGATCGGGCTGGACCTGACGGGAACAGCGAAATACCTTGGTCAGATTGACCCTGTCCAGGCTAATCCCCGGGGTCGTGACCTTGATATGATCGTCACGCCCTTTGTCTACGAGCTAAGTGTTCCCGATGTCTCTTTTAACCCTAACTATGAAGTTGCTGGCGTACTCTGGGGTTCGCTCAGGGAGATGCACGAAGGCACCTCCCATACCATGGGTGAGTTTGTCGTCGGAGGGGAAACGGTGAAGTATCCGGGATATGCTGTTAGCGACGAGATTGTCTGGGGCCTCACCTACAGGATGGTAGATCAGTTTTTTGCAATGCTGGACCCCAGTTGGGAAGAGCGCTAGAAATCTATTCGATATCCCTTCCCACTATTGCGAATGTGACCAGCGAACCCCGGTCCAAAGTGAGCAGGAAACATCAGTGCACCAGTGTCGCAGCAACGTTCCAGGATGTTTTGCCTGGTCGTCCTGGCTGCATCAGGTAGCTCACAGTAAGCGCTGTTGAGTTCGGGCATTGCAACCTGGATCGGATGGTGGCAGATGTCGCCCGTGAAAATCCCAAGCTCTCTTTTGTCTTGAACTTCGATACTGATGCTGCCCGGCGTATGGCCCGGTGCTGGTTTGATGTTGAGAAGGTCTGCAATCAGTTCGGTCTCTCCTTCAATCAGTTCCGCCAGGTGCATAATGGGAGTCACACTGTCGTCGAATGTCTGGTTGTTTACAGCGGCGAATGATTCACCGCTATTCTTGCGACGCTGCTCTTGCCAGAATTCATGTTCAACTTTTGAGAAAATATACCTGGCGTTAGGAAAGGTAGGAACCCACTGACCGTCCCTGAGTTGAGTGTTCCATCCAACGTGGTCAACGTGAAGATGTGTGCACATGACGAAGTCTATTTCGTCCGGACTGACGCCCGCCTGAGCGAGGTTCTGTAACCAGGGGGTATTCATTTCATGCCAGTCCCGGTAGGGCATGCGCTGTTTATCGTTTCCGACGCAGGTGTCGACAAGGACCTTGTGGTGACTGGTCTCAATAAGCCAGGAATGCATACTTGCGATGATTCTCCCCGTTTTGTCGTCGACATGATCAGGGAACAGCCAGTCGCGATGTATCTCAAAGTCATTGAGGTCAAGGTCAGGGAAGAAGCTGGCCGGGTCAAACAAAGGGCCGATTAACTCCTCGATTCGCGTGATCTTCACATTCCCGATTTGCCATTGCATGACGGTGCACCTCTATCTGAATTGCGGTATGTTGGGAGACCTCGATCCAGTATAGAGGATCTGATTTGTTGTCAGGAGGAGAAATGTCGAATAAAAATACCGGCAAGAAAAAAGTCGTTGTCCAGTTACCCGGTGTGGCGAAACAGATTGCACTCGAAGAACGCTACTCGCTCGAGCTTGAGTCGCTTGATGAGGTGGCCGAGCTGGTAGAAGTTGATAGCTCAAGCCCGGGCAGTTTTCTTGAAGGCGCCAGAGACGCTGATGCGCTGCTGACTTCATGGGGTATCAAGATTGATCAACAGATCATTTCCGGTCTTGAGAAATGCGTCGTGATCGGTGTCGGTAGTGTCGGGGTGGATATGGTCGACGTGGATGCGGCGACCGAGGCCGGTATTGTCGTCACCAATGTGCCTGATGTTTTTATTGAGGAGGTGGCGGATCACACCTTAATGTTGCTCCTTGCCTGCGCACGGCGAAGCAAGCTCATGGATAAGATGGTCAATGAAGGCCGTTGGTATAAGGGCCGTCCTGTCCTTGAAAAGATACCCAGGCTCTGGGGACAGACACTCGGTCTTATTTCCTTTGGTAACGTCGCCACGGCGGTGGCGCGAAGGGCGAAACCGTTTGGGTTGAATGTCATCGCCTACGACCCCTATGTAACGGAACTCAAGATGACGGCAGAGGGCGTGCAGCCGGTCAATCTGCACGAGCTTTATGAAAAAAGTGATTATATTTCGATTCATCCCGGCCTTAACGATACTTCCCGGGGCATGTTGAACGATGAAGCGTTTGCTGCCATGAAAAACACCGTCAGCATCATCAACTGTGGCCGTGGTCCAACAATTGATGAGGCTGCGCTGATCAGGGCACTTCAGTCAGGACAGATCGCCGCCGCGGGTCTGGATGTGCTTGAGAAGGAACCGCCTGAACCCGATAATCCCTTGCTCCATATGGATAACGTTGTACTGTCACCGCACGCGGCTTCAGCGACAGACAGGATGAGACCGGAAACCCGAAGGCGAGCGGCCAGGGAAGTTCGGCTCGTGCTGGACGGAAAATGGCCAATGAGTTGTGTTAACCCCACGGTATTGCCCCATGTTGATCTGGAGCGGTGGCAGCCGTATCCGATGAATCGGGGCCCTAATAGGTAGGCCAAAATAGATAAGCCCAAGTAGATAAGCCCAAGTAGACAGGAAGGTGTTCGAATGCTGGTAGCAAATGCGATTGCGGAAGTACTGAAGCGGGAAAAGGTCAAATTCATTATCGGCTATCCGGTGAACCCGATTATCGAGGCGGCGGCGGAAGCTGACATTCGAACCATCATCGTTCGTCAGGAGCGGGTTGGCCTGCACATGGCTGATGCGGTAAGTCGCCTTAGTTCCGGTGATGACATCGGGGTGTTCGTTATGCAACATGGCCCGGGTGCAGAGAACGCCTTTGGTGGCGTCGCCCAGGCCTATAGCGAATCTGTGCCGATTCTTGTGATGCCTGCCGGCTACCAGAGAAGGCTGGCGAATTATTTTCCCAACTTCAATTCGACGCTGAATATGCAGCATATAACCAAGTGGGCAGAACCTATTACCATGGGCAAGGCGTTGCCGGAAGTGATGCGTCGTGCATTCTCGCAGTTAAGAAATGGCCGGGGTGGTCCGGTCCTGGTTGAAGTGCCGCTTGATGTGTTTCGGGAAGAAGTGCCGGATGATTTTGTCTACGTGCCGAGTTTTAAATCCCGCACAGCGCCCGATCCGGCTGACATTGCGACAGTGGCGAAACTACTTGCAGAGGCCAAAAACCCGGTCATCTATGCTGGCCAGGGCGTTCATTATGCGAAGGCCTGGGACGAACTCAAAGTGCTTGCTGAGACATGGAATATTCCAGTCACTACAAGCCTCGAAGGCAAAAGTGCCTTCCCCGAAGACCACCCATTGTCACTTGGGTCCGGCGGCCGTTCTATGCCGAAAGCCGTCCATACCTACCTGCAGGAAGCGGATATCATCTTCGGTATCGGTTGTAGCTTTGCGTTAACAGGTTTTGGCGTGCAGATGCCCCGGGGCAAGCGGATTATTCATGCAACGCTTGACCCGATGGACCTGAACAAGGACGTGCCTGCCGAGTACACGCTGACGGGCGATGCGCAACTCACCTTGCAACAGCTCAACTACGCGATGGAAACGTTGGATAGAACCCAGGCAAAGGCGCGGGAAGCCGCACCGGCACGAATAGAAAGTATCAGGACAGCCTGGCTTTCCGACTGGATGCCCAAGCTGACCAGCAACGAAGCGCCTATTAGTCCCTATCGCGTGATATGGGAGCTGATGCAGGCGGTTGATCCTGACAATACTGTCATCACTCACGATGCTGGCAGCCCAAGGGATCAGCTGTCACCCTTCTGGGTCAGTACCAGGCCCCTTAGTTATATTGGTTGGGGAAAGACAACGCAGCTTGGTTATGGCCTGGGTCTCGCGATGGGTGCCAAACTCGCACGTCCGGAAGCGCTTTGTATTAATGTCTGGGGAGACGCCGCGATTGGTTTTACAGGCATGGATTTTGAAACCGCCGTCCGTGAGAACCTTCCGATATTGTCGATCCTGTTCAATAATTTCTCGATGGCGATCGAGCTTCCCATCATGCAGGTCGCAACCGAGAAATATCGAAGTACCGATATCTCAGGCAACTATGCAGATATGGCGAAGGCATTTGGTGGTTACGGCGAGAGAGTGACCGACCCGAATGATATTGTTGCCGCTATTGCCCGCGGCATTGATGCCACGAAGAACGGCCAGGCGGCGCTTCTTGAGTTCATTACCGACAAAGAGCTGTCGGTCAGTACGCCTCAAACAGATTTCAAATACTGAGAATAGGTCCAGGCGAGGAATTTCTCGACACCGAATTTGACGTATTCACTTCGCAGTGAAGGAAAGACATCGAAAGCGTGTTGGGCCCCATTGAGCTCTACATAAGCGACCTTGTGTTTTGATTTGCTGCGAAGTGCCTTGCTGAATGCACGCGATGCCTCAACCGGTACCAGCGTGTCATGGGTGCCCTGTATCACCATAAAGGGTGGCGCTTTATCGCTGATATAAAACTGTGGTGATGCTTCTTTGAACACTTGTTCGTTGCTACTCATGTCCAATTTAAAGATTGAGTCTTCAAGTATTTCTTCCATCCCGTCGTGGGGGAAGTGATTTTCTTCATCAACAAAGTCATAGACGCCATAAAAAGGCACGGCCCCTTGGACCGTTGTGTCCTTGTCCTCGAAACCTGGCTGGAATGCTTCATGACCAGCACTCAGTGCCAGTAACGAAGACAAATGTCCGCCGGCTGATCCGCCCGTTACGATGACGAAATCCGGGTTTCCGCCGTACTCCGGTATTTTTTCCTTTATCCATACCAGCGCCTGCTTACAGTCAATGATATGGTCCGGAAAAGTAGCGGTTGGGCTAAGGCGGTAGGAGCTGGAGACACAGATCCAGCCGCGTTTTGCCATGTGGTTCATCAGGGGAATACCCTGGCCATCATCTTTCCTGCCATAGGTCCAAGCGCCACCGTGGATATGTAGCAGTACAGGCATTTGAGAACCTGCTTCGCTGGTTCGTGGTCGCCTGATATCCAGTTTCTGGCCGAAATCACCAAAGTGCACATTTCTGATCAATTCCACGTCCGGGTCCCGAGTCTGGAATGGGTGTCGGATTAGCGCCCAGTCTGGTTCTTCGGCAAATTGCTGCCGTAGGTCTTCATTAATCTGAGATCTGAACCGTTTCCCCAGACCTTCTTCCAGACCAGAAATGACCTCTTTCTCAGCCTTCGCTCCGTCGTAATAGTAAAATGCAATTGCGCCCCATGAGGCGGTACAGAGCAGGAAGCCGATTGCCCCGAAAAGCCCCCATACCGCACCTGTGAGGACGAAAAAAGCAACGCTGACTGCCTGCCAGAAGATGACATGCAGGCCGAGTTCACTGGTAGGCAGCCCAAAAACGAAGCTCAGGAATGACCATCTTTGGTGATGGAAATTGGGGTGGTAGAGATTCCAGGCCATCCAGGCGTAAAGAATGGAGAGTAAGAAGAAAATAGTGCTCATTTCGTTGAGTCCATTGGGTATAAGGGAGCTTTATGGTTTGCCTTGATTCCATTATTATCACGTATTCACCATTGCCCGGCTACCTCGCCTGGCGAAACCAACCAAAGGTCTGCGAGTGTAGATGAACAAGACAAGAATCCACCTTCTGCTCGGGATCAATACGCTTGTATTGTATGGCCTCATTTTCTTTCTTTTATCGGAAGGCAGTGCCAGTCAATTGATCGTCATTGGGCTTGCGATGGCGGCGATGATGATCATGCCCTCCCTGGTCATCAACAAAGCGCTTAATTCTCTGGAGGGACGTGCCATTGAGGCTGAGGCCGAGCTTGAATCGGCCATTGCCGAATTGGCTGACCTGAAAGAACGGTTCTCCTCGGTGACGACACTTGATGAACTCACAGGCTGTTATAACGAAAGCCATTTCAAGGAGGTGTTGCTACAGCACCGTGCCATGAGCGAACGTGGCACCTATGAGTTTACGGTTGCTGTGCTTCAGGTGGACCAGTTTGCAGATATCGTCGACCGGCACGGGCTTGGCAGCGGCAATGAGACATTGCAGTTGTTTTCAAGGATTGTTAAAGCCGCACTTCGGGAAGTTGATGTGTTGGCCCGATTGGGCCCGGATGTGTTTACCATTCTACTGTCCGGCGCAAGTGAGGATGACGCCGTGATGATTATTAATCGGATTAGCCAGTTGATCAGCCAAATCAAAATTAAGGATGATGATGAGCTCCAGGTAACAACCTCAGGCGGAATCACCACCTTCCACGGGACCGAATCTGTTGACGATCTGATTGCCAACGCCACCAAGGCACTGGAATTTGCCGTTGAGCAGGGGCGTGATCGCGTAGCAGGTTTCAACTACAAACCGCCAGCAGAGCCGGAAGAAAAAATTCCGGAGGGCGCTGATACATCCGCCCTGGTGGAAGAAGAGAAACCCTCTACACCTCAGCCTTAAATTTTCCACTTTGCTTCAGCCTGACCACACTGGCGGCGATCTTGTGGCCCGGTCTGGTCTCGCGGCGTCCCGGGGTGCAACACCCTGAATGTGGCAGGCGAGATAAGCGCCATTAACTGCATCGCCTGCGCCCGTTGAGTCCATCGGCGCAGCGTTCTCCGCTTCAACCCTGGTGGCAGTCTGGCATGGCAACCAAACTGGTCATTTCTGGTTCTTGTTTTGAATAAGATCCCGGATAACGTTTGCGTGATCCCAGGACGCGTTCAGTGCCTTGACATAGGAGAAGCGCTTTCCTCCAGCCTCGAGAAAGATATCCCTGTTCAGAATTTTGATTTCTTCTATGGTTTCCAGGCAATCAACAGAAAAACCTGGGCAGACGACAAGCACGTCATGGATTCCCTGTCCGGGGAGTGATTCCATAGTGATATCAGTATAAGGCGTCAGCCATTCGGCTGGTCCGAAGCGGGATTGGAAGGTCAGCATCCACCGATCATGTGGCAGGTTCAGGCGAGCCGCAACCAGGGATGCAGTAGTCTTGCATTGAAGCGGGTAGGGGTCGCCGCTGTCTGCCTGGGATTTCGGTATTCCGTGAAATGAAAATACCAGTCGTGGCGTCCCGTCCCGGTAAGCCTTGGACTTTTCAATGGATACCGCGATGGCATCGATATAACCCGGATGGGTGTGATAGTCGTTAAAAAAATCAATCGCCTGTCGACTTGTTGAGCTCGCCAGCGCCTGCTCAAGCGCGTCCTGAACTGCGCCGGTGGTGGCGCCCGCGTACTGGGGAAACAGCGGCAGGACAATGATTCGTTCTGCCTCTGACACCTGGCCCAGCGCATCACTCATCGAGGGGTTACCGTAGGTCATCGCCGCGACGACGGGTACCTCCGGCATGAGGGCGCCGACACGTTTCGCGAGGGCATTGGTGATGTTACGAATGGGCCCATCCTTTGTGCCCCAGACAAGCTTGTACTTCTCGACCAGCTTCGGTGGTCGGACCCGCAGGATAATAAGATTCAGGATAGACAGCCATAGCCACCGGGGCAGGTTGACGACTCTGGGGTCGGACAGGAATTGCTTGAGGTAACGCCGGATGGAGTCTTCATCGGGAGCATCCGGGGTCCCCAGGTTAACCAACACAATGGCCGTTTTTTCTTGCACGTTTATCTTTTGCACGCTTTGTTTTTGCTCGTATGGGACCCGTAGATCATCGAAGGAGGTAAAGGCAGGTGTGTTGCAGCCCCTAGCAAAGGGCTGCAATCAGCATCTGCGGTTCACGAGGTTATTCGTCGTCAAACATATCCGGCTGTTCGGCCACGATCACATCATGGATCGGTTTGAAGCTGAAGTAGCCGCCCATTGGCTGGCCTACCTGTGTCTGGGTCAGGGTGGCAATATCGGGTCGTATCTTGATCGGTGTGCCGGCAGCTTCCGCCAGTAACTGTGCCTGGCAGGTTCGTTCCATGCTGATATACCACCACGCAACTTCATCCACTGTCTGGCCTACCGTCAGTAGTCCGTGATTCTGCAGAATGGCAGCCTTCTTTGTACCAAGAGCCTTGGAGATCCTCTCGCCTTCCGATGTGTCGAGTACCACGCCGGTAAAATCGTTGAACAACACATGATCCTCATAGAAGGCGCAGGAATCCTGGGTGAGTGGGTCAAGTAAACGCCCCAGAGAGGCCCATGCCTTTCCATACAGTGAATGGGTGTGGGCGGCTGCAGTGACATGCGGCAGGTTCTTGTGAATCTGGGAGTGAATTGCAAAAGCCGCCTGGTTCAACAGACCGCTGCCTTCTACGATATCGCCGCTGTGATTGACAAGAATCAGGTCAGAGACCCGCATCTGTTTGAACGAGCGACCAAAGGGATTAACCCAGAAGTGATCAGTTTGCTCCGGGTCCCGGACCGTGAAATGCCCTGCGACACCCTCATCAAATCCGAACTTGCCAAATACTCGCAGAGCGGCCGTTAGCTTGCGTTTTCGTTCCTTGCGTTCTTCAGCTGTCGTTGCGAACACGGGAGGGTAGCTGGTGCGTCGTGTGATTTCGGGTTTACTGGCTGCTGCTTCTGACATGGTAGTTTCCTGGCACGCTAAAAAGTCAGGCATTAATATCATTTTTTGAAGCTTGTTTACAGTTGACGCTTTTCTATATGCTTTAATTCAGACCCTGTTGTCTGGGCTAACTGCTTATGACCATTGAAGTTTCTGCCATTACGCCAAACATTGGTGCTGAAATTACGGGGCTCGACATATCGCAGCCCCTGGATCCGGCAACGGTTACAAGGCTTCGGGAGCTCTTTCTTCAGCATCTTGTGCTGGTATTCAGAGACCAGGCGCTTATCCGTGAAGATCATAAACGGTTCGCCGGTCTTTTTGGCAAACTGCATGTCCACCCATCCCACCGCGGTGGGTTAAATAAGGGCGCGGACCCCGAGATATTTGTCATCGATACCCCGGCCGATGCTAAACAAAGCAACGGCGAGGCCTGGCACTCGGATGTCAGCTGCGAGGTGATCCCGCCCATGGCTTCACTGCTGTACGTGACGAAGGTCCCGGATAATGGCGGTGGCGATACCCTGTTTGCCAGCATGTACGAGGCATACAGCGAACTCTCAAATGACCTCAAGGCGCTTCTTATCGGAAAAATGGCCTTTCATGATGGCGAAATTGACCTTCGAAATTACGGGATCAAGTTGCGAGCCGGCCAGCAATACCCCCAGGCGAGTCACCCGATTATTGCCAGGCATCCCGAAACAGGCCGTCCTCTGCTCTTCGTCAATGGTAGTTTCACCTCCCACATCGAGGGGATGCCCCGCTGGGAGAGTGAAATGTTGTTAACCGGCCTGTTTGACTTTGTTGCCACCAATGCCCGACTTCAGTGTCGGGTGAAGTGGACCCCGAAGACACTGGTGATGTGGGATAACCGCTGTGTTCAGCATCAGGCAATCAGGGATTACGCGGGATTCGCCAGATACGGCGAGCGCGTTTCGATCCTGGATGGCAAACGACCAGAAGCAGCGCAGCGCTGAATTCTGGGTTATCCTTTCAGCATGGCTTTCCACTATGCTGGCAGCCTCATCGGGTGCTAGTCGTGCTTAAGCAATGACCGTTCGTTTGATGAAAGACTAATTGCCAATTAATGAGATCAACCAATGAGTGTACAAGCGTTAGGCGCCAATGAAATCCCGAGTTGCCACGGTGGGTTGGAAAACCTGGATGTGGAGTATGACTACGACCTTGACGATATCGAGGGCGAACTACCCAGCGATATCAAAGGTACTTTCTACAGGAATGGTCCTGGCAGGCAGCGTATTGGTGATTCAAAATTCGGTCACTGGTTTGATGGCGACGGCATGTTATGCCAGTTCACCTTCAATGAAGGCAAGGCGCATTTCCGAAATCGCTATGTGCGAACGCCAAAGTACATTGAAGAGACAGCCGCACAAAAAGTACTCTATCGCGGTTTTGGTACCCAGGTACCGGGCGGTTTTCTCTCTAACTTCCTGAAAATGCCTGCCAACCCGGCGAACACCAACACGATTTATCATGGTGGACATCTGCTGGCCCTCAACGAGGGTGGTAAACCCTGGGAACTGACACCAGGGTCGCTCGACACCATTGGTGAGTTTACCTATGACGGTGAACTCGAGCCATCCATGGTGTTCAGTGCGCACGGCAAGGTTCACCCCAGAACCGGTGACTACATTAATTATGGTGCCGGTGTGTCTGGTTTTGGTCTCAAGGGACCCAAGCCGTGCATCAATATGTATCGTATTGATCCTGAAGGAACCTTATTTAAAAAGGCGCAGATTCCCCTGGATTCTTTCCCTTTCTGCCATGACTTTGCACTGTCGGACAAGTACGCCATCTTCTTCCTGGGTTCCATTGTGTTCGGCAACATGATGCCGGTCATCCTGGGAACCAAAACCATTTCTGATCAGGTGACGTTTGATGAATCCATACCCATGCAAATCGTTGTGGTTGATCTGGACACGCTGACGGAAGTGAAGCGCTTTCAAACAGACCCTGGTGCGATCATCCACTTCGGCAATGCCTTTGAAGAAGGTGACGAGCTTATTATTGACGGAATGTTCCAGGACAATTTCGGTGCCAACGAAACCTTGCAGGATGTCTTTAATCCAGACGGTCGATTTGGTGGAGGCTGGTACAGGCGCTATTTCCTGAACATGAAAACGGGTGAAATGAGATCCGAACAGGTGATGGATACAGAATGTGAATTTCCAACCTTCAATACCGCTCTTACTGGATCAAGGAACGAAGTCACCTACACAGCCTGTTCCGTAGATAACGGCGCCAACAGTTTCTTTAATGGGATATCACGGGTAACACGTGACGGGGATGCGACTGTGGTCACACTGCCGCCGGGGTGTTATGGCTCAGAGCCCGTGTTTGTGCCAAAGATAAATGCGGCGAAGGAAGACGATGGTTATCTGATGGAAGTTGTCTACAACGCGTTCGAGCACAAAAGCGAGCTGCAGATCTATCGTGCCGATGACGTGAATGACCAGGTGTGTTCGTTGAAACTAAAGCATCATGTGCCTCACCAGTTTCACGGTTTTTATACACCAGAAGTGTTTGCGACAACTTAACTTTTGCGAATTCCCGCGACCTGGAATATGGCCTGAATGATTAGCGCAGCACGATGGAACTAATCGCAGTTCTGGCAGTGCTGTTGCTGTTCGGTGGATCGATCGCCGGACTGTCAGCGTTGATCTCGCTCAGGTCAACGCGGGAAGAGCTGCGTAATCTGCAAATCAAACTGGCCCGATTAAACGCTGACGTATCAGCGCTGACCTTGTCTATAGAGTCTGATCAACCGGTATCCTCTACCGATGCACGCGAGCCGTCAGATAATGGCCGGGGGGATCAGAGGTCAGGCGAGGATCATTTTGACGAGAGTCCCGGCATTCAGGAACAGGCCCAGGCACCGGAGTCACTTCCAGATGCCTCAATCTGGGAAGAAACCTCAGAACCAGACCGAACTGATAAATTTACAGTCCCTCATCCGATAGTCCGCAATTTACAGGACCACTGGATGATTTGGTTGGGCGGTGCCTGTGTTGCCCTGGCGGGCATTTTCCTGGTTCGATATTCGATCGAGCAGGGACTGCTTGGCCCAACTGGCAGATTTGCCGCTGGTCTTGCAACCGGGCTGGGGCTGCATGCTGCAGCTGAATATTTTCGTCGCAAGACCGGATCTGTTCACCCTTCTTTTGCGGCTATGGCAGGGGCGGGCAGTATTACCCTGTTTGCCGCATTGCTGGTGGGTCTTCGATTATTTGAACTTATCTCCCCGGGGACTGCATTTGTATTGATGGCGCTGGTGGCCATTTTCACCATGGCAATGGCTTATATCCATGGCCCGGTGCTGGCGGCATTTGGCATCCTGGGTGCCTACCTGGTGCCAATTCTCACCTCATCAGGCGGAGGCCAGGTTGTCATCGCTATGATCTACGCGCTGATCATCTCTGCGAGTGCGCTGATGTTGTTGCGCTATGTTTACAGACCCTGGCTGTGGGCAGGTTTTCTTGCCGGTGCGTTTGGCTGGTGGATAATTTCTCTGGGCGACAGTAACGGGGACAGTTTCAGGGCCGCATATCTGACCATCCTGGCGTATCTCATCGTCGCCATACCTGGACTTGACTGGACGTTATCCCGCCGAGTCGAAGTGTTAACTGACAGACTTGACCGCAATATCTTCAAAGCGGTTGAGGATGAAACAGAGCGGAGACTGCCGCTTGTGTTCGGTTTACTGGCAGTTGCGTACGCCTTAACGATCTACGAACAGGCGGCGTATCTGGGTTCATGGATCGTGACCCTGCCTTTCTTTTTTCTGTCCTTTTTCATTGCACGCGGCAGGGAACAATTAATGTGGCTGCCATGGGTGCTTCTCCTTGGGCAATGCGTGGCATGGATACTCCCGCTCTGGCATTTGACAGGCGATGGCTGGGAACTGGAGCAGCTTACGCAGGCGCAAGGGCTTCCCTTTTTAAGGGATCTGTTGGTTTGTGGTCTCGCTACTACTCTGCTGTCGTTGTGGAACTGGAACGCTTGCCGCTTCAAGGCGCTCTGGGCGTCTCTTGCGACAGTAGGGCCGTTCCTGTTGCTGACACTGGGTTATCTGCTGACCTCAAGGCTGATCGAGAGCTGGTACTGGAGCCTTGGCACTGCGCTTCCTGCACTGGCTTTAATGGCGCTGGCAACAAGCGTTCGCAGAACGAAGAGTATTGATTCCCTCAGCGTGTGGCTTTTTGTTGCGGGTCATTACGGGCTGGCACTTGCGGCATCCATGTTGTTTAACGAGGCCAGCCTGACATTGGCGATCGCGCTTCAGATGGTTTCGCTTGCCTGGATTATTCGGTCCTTTGAATTGCCAGCGCTTGGCTGGCTGCTGAAGCTGGTGGTCGGGATTGTGATTATCCGGCTGACTTTCAATCCCTGGCTTGCCACCTATCCGAGCGAAATTCACTGGCCGCTATACAGTTATGGTGGCGCAACACTGTGCGCTGTGGGAGCGATGTTTTTGCTGAAGGCAACGCCTTCCATTGCGAAGTGGTGCGAAGCTGCAGCATTGCATCTGTTCGTCCTGACACTATTTGCAGAGGCTCGCTACCTGTTTCACGAAGGGGAGGTCTTTGCATCGGATTACACCTTTGTAGAGGCCTGCACTTATATGGCGCTCTTCGCAGCGCTGGGTCTTGTTTACTACCGTAGAAGCCTGGTGAGCGAATCCCTCAGGCGACTGTATGAACTGTTTTCTTCCGGATTGATTGTTCTTGGCCTCCTTAACTATCTGCTTATCTGCTGGAACACCCTGACCCACGAGTCGTGGGCGATGCTGTCGATTGATACTACCCCGATTTTCAATATGGCGACGGTCGCATATGGTATCCCGGTCATTGCAGGATTGTTTTACACATTGTCCTACCTTCCCCGACATCGCAAAAAATCGATCGCGTTTGCCGGTCTCGCCTCGTTTATATTGATCAGTATCCAGATAAGGCATCTCTGGACCGGGACGATTGATCCTGGATACCCGGCCATGAGTGATGGCGAGCTATACACTTATTCGGCGGTCTGGCTGGGGATAGCGATAGGCACTATCCTCGCCGGTTCATGGCGCCTGGGGCAGGATTGCTATCG
>Ga0222633_1000863_pt1 | contig 21103 bp, 8 predicted proteins | sample AntAcemetageno48_FD_179816 | JGI IMG/M metagenome (GOLD analysis project Ga0222633, IMG submission 179816) | Saline water microbial communities from Ace Lake, Antarctica - #48 | ecosystem: Environmental > Aquatic > Non-marine Saline and Alkaline > Saline | place: Antarctica: Ace Lake | collected...
CGCCCGCGTTTCGTGCCGCCGCCGTTTTGCAGCTGGGACCAGTTCCCCTGTCCCCCCACGGGCGCCGATTGTTTTCCGCCGCCGCTTTTTCCGCGTCCTCCGCGACCGCCTCCCCGCCCCCCCCCCGGCCCGGCCTTCCGCTGGCCGTGCTGCTGCTGTTTCGCAGCCTTGAGCCTTCTTTGCTCGGCGGTCTTCAGCGCGTGTTTTCTTTGCGCGTCGATCTTTTTCCGCTCCGCGCCGCTCATTTCAGGCACCACCCGTACATCCTCCCACTTGCTGATGTGCGTCAGGGCCTCCACCATGTCCCGGACGATGGTTTCGCCCTCTTTGTCCCCCGTCCAAGGCGGCGCCGGGCCGTTCTGTGCTTTGTGGAATCCCACCCCGCCGCCGCGGCCGTCGCGCCCGCCCCCCGACGCGTTTTTCCGCGTCGCGTCCACGTCCAGAATCAGCCGGCGCACCAAACCTTGAATTTTCTCCCGGAGTTTCACAACAAGCTCCGCCGCCTGCGTCGGGACGTGCATACGGTAGTACCCATCTAACGCGAGAATCTCATCGTACCCGTCACCGCCGGTTTCGTACAGCTGGTTGCCGTCCTTCCCTGACCCGTGCTCGCGGTGCAGCTCGCCTCCCGCTAACAGCATCATCGCCAGCGGCGGCACGGGCGTGCTGTCCCGGACGTAAACCTTGGACGTCTTGACGCGCTCGTGAAACGCGACGTAGCACGAGCGCCAGGCGTTTCCGTCCAACATCCCGTTCACCGATCCGGGGTGCACGGACGCGGCGTCCGGTTCTGATAGCGTCCGGTCAGCAGCACGGACGTGCAGCTTCACCGCCGAAGACGACGCCGCGCCTTTCTTCGTGGGGGGGGCGTGCAAATACGCGAGCTGCGGATACAACCCGGCGCAAAGCAAACCGGCGAGAAGCGCCGAGGGGGGCGGTTTCAAGCGAGGCTCGCCGTTTGGCGCCGGGGGGGGAGGAAGAATCCCGTGTCCATTACCAGGAGGAGGGGGAAGAAAACCCGGCCCGAAGTTGGTTGCGTGTCCTCCTTGTCCTTGCCCGCCCCCAGATGATTCATCCAAGCCGACCACCGCGGCTACGGGAAGTTGGCCCAGCACCAGCCGCACCCCGTCGCTCCCGTCGTGGCGCCGCCCGACGTACTCGACGTGGCTCTTACGGATCCCCCGCGGCACCACGCCGAGCGAGCTCAAGTTTTCTAAAAGTTGCCTCTTGCTGTTCGCGACTTGCTGCAGGGTTTTTATGCTCAGAAACCGCTCCCTGGCGAACTCGAACCTTTGCTGGCCGGGAAGCGCGTCGAACGCGTTGTACGCGGCGAGCGCGCCTAGGACGTCGGACTGGGGGGTAACGCCGAACCGCTTTTTGCTTTCATCAGCGGCTTCCCGGGCCTCGCCGGGCATCAGAAAAGGCGACCGCGAGCCCAACAGCGAGGCCAGGGTAAGCGCCTCGTCCGTCATCCCAAGGGCGCACCCGTACACCACCAGCTTCCCAAGCCGCGCGTCCGTGGGGAGCTGCGATAGCAACTTCCCCAGCGGAGTTAAATGTTCGTCTTCGTGCGCCAGCGCCCCGATGCACCGCAAATCCTCCACGGCGTTGCGCACGGAGAGAAGCTCGGGCGGTTCCGGAAGGCGCGCGCACACCTGTTCCGCTGACCCGGGCAGGGACAGCGCTTTGACCCGCATCACGAGCTGCTGCAGCCCAACCCTGCGCACTTCAGGGTCCGTGTACTTGTTAAGGGGGGCGTCGCTGGGGAACAGGTGGAACGCGATTCCCGGCCGCACGCGGCCGGCGCGGCCGCGGCGTTGCTTCGCCGCCGCCGCGCTGACCGGGACGTCGTCCAAGGACGACATCAGCCGTTCCGCGTCGTACCGCTCTTCCTTGACCCGCCCAGTGTCGATAACACAAACCACGTCATCGATCGTGATCGAGGTCTCCGCGACGTTGGTGGATAACACAACCTTGACCTTGCCGGGGGGCGGCCGCTGGAAAACCCGCCGCTGGTCGTCGGGAGGCAACGCGCCGTGCAGGGGTAAAATCCAATCCGGGTCCAACACGGGGCCGCCGCCGGCGCCGCCCGATCGCCCACCGCTTTGCGACGCCGCCGCAACCAGGGTTTCTCGAAGGTTGTCGATTTCCTTGGTTCCGGGGAGGAAAATCAAAATAGCGGTCCCGCCCGCCCCAGACCCGCCGTCGTCTTTCTCCCGTTCCGTAGTTTGCGCCATCCCGCGGTCCCACCGGTCCTGGTGCGCGCCCGGCAACAGCGACAACGCTTTGTCAACGTCCCCGCTCGCGGCGTCCACGAACCACTTCACGAGTTCGCAAATCAGCTGCTGGTTCACCACGTCCGTGTCGAGCTGCGACAGGGAACGGCACGCGGCTCTTGCTCTGGTTTGATTCGGGTTCGAACGTTGCAAACGTTGCGCCCACTCCGGTTCGCTTGGCGGTCGCTTGGATTCATCCTTCGCCGCCGCCTTGCCGCTTTTCCGCTGGTTGGCGTGCGACCCGTGGCACCACTCCGCTTGCCGGTCCACCCAGTGCTTCGTGGTGGCAATAGCGTCCTCCAAGTGAAGCGTCGCGACGGGGAACGCCCTTCCCGGGAAAGAAACCCGGGGGGCGCCGTCGAAGTACTTCGCGAGCACGTCGCCGTCCATCGTGGCGGACATCAAACCCACTTTGACCATCGGGATTTTGTTTGTATCGCCCGCTTCTTCTTTCCGCGCCAGCATTTCTTTGAGCGCCATTAGTAAGAAGTCACCCTCCACGGTCCGCTCGTGCACTTCATCTACTAACACGTGCGTGATGCCTTGTAGGGTGGGGTCTTTCTCCAAACGCCGAAGCAGCACGCCGGTGGTGCAGAACAACAAACGGGTGTCGTCGCACACTTTCGTTTCGCCGCGAATGGCGTACCCCACGGCGCCGACGCCTACCCGTGGTTCGCCTCGCTCGCTCGCAACCCTTTCCGCGACCCCGATAGCGGAAATACGTCGCGGCTGCGTACAGATGATGTTCACCGGTGCGTTCGTCTCAGACGCGTGTTCCAGTAAGTACTGCGCGACTTGCGTGGTTTTTCCGCTCCCGGTTTCCCCCTCCACAATCGTCACGGGGTTGTTCACAAAGGCGTCGATGAGTTTCGTTCGGTACTGGTACACGGGTAAGGACCGGCGCACCTTGCCGTGCGGCCCGCCGTTCGGTGGCGCGGGCGGCGCGAAAAGGCTACTGCGCACGTAATGCCCGCCGTGGTCCTTCTCAGCCTCTCCAAATTTCTTGTCGAGGTGATGCAAATCCGGTTGGGAGGATGCAGCTTTGAAATCCGTGTTGTCGAGTAACCCGGGCGGCGTCGGTGCGTCCGCGGCAAGACGCATCGCCCTCATCGCGGACTGGTTCACCACCACTCTGCGCAAAGGAGGCGCCCATGGCGACCCGTCCTTCGTAGCCCCCGCAGCGGGCTTGGGTTTTCCACTGCCACCGCTTTTGTTTCCACTGCCCGCCCCTTTCGGTTGCTTTCCCACGAAACCGGAGGTGCCCGCAGGCGTCCACACGTCCTTTCCCTTGCTGGGCTGCGCGTACCCTTGGCCAGCGCCGGTGCCTGTTTTCGCGCCCCAGTACCCTTCAGGGCGAGCGTTCAACGTGTTGCCGCGAGCCAGGGCGCCGTACCCGGTCACCGGAGCACCCCCCGCGCCTTGCTGGCCGAAGGATGTGGACCGCGCGCCGCCGCCAGCGCCGAATGAAGGATTCGCCTGCACGAGCAGCGGGTTGGCCCCGCCAGCCTTGGCGAGCGCGCTTTGCGTACCCGAACTGTGCCAGGACGGGGGTTGCCCGGTCCCACCAGCGGACTCGGGTCGTCCTTTGGAAAAGGCGCCCATCAGAAGGAAGGCGTCAACGAATCAACGCGCGCGAACCTCTGAAGCAATCAATGCCGCGAGATCCTCATAGTTTTTGTGTGGAAAGGAAAACGCGCCAAGCTGGAAAGAAAAGACGAACGGCACCGTCGTGCTCCCAACCTGCGCAGAGTTCGAGGCGCGAACTTTCACTCGCGGTACATGCGGAGCAGGACCGGCTCCGGCGGTCGTTACTCCGACCACCCGTGTCACAGCGAGGCGGACGAGGTGATGCACGCGGTGGGGTCACGTCCTGGATTCGGGACCGGCAACAACGGGTACGCGCGTTTCCGCGGCGCGAACGGGTCTACCGCGTACGCGGAGGACATCGCGATCGGCGAACGGCGGACGCTGCAGTGCGCCGCGACTGCGTTGTTCTGCGGGTTCGTTCTGGTGGTAACCGGCCTGAGCGTGATGTGGAGTGCGGACTACACTTCGGTGAAACTCAGGGTGGTTGCCGGGTACGACGAAATCGTCGATCGGTGGACGGATGTATATGCGCCGGAATTTGGCAACACGCGGTTCGACGTCGTGGTCGGGGACGTCGCCGTGACCGCGAGCGCGACGCACGACGTCACACCCATTGACACGGCCAGCGGCAACACACACGACTACTTTCCAATCGCGTTTGAGCTAGGGAGTTTGCTCGAGGAAATCGCGATTCCGGGATTGCGAGGGAACGAAACTTTGGGGTTGCCGGCGGATGGGTGGGGCGACGAGGTACTCGAAAACGCGAAAGAAACCGACGGCGACGAAACGCGCGAACACGCCACGCCTGTTTTGACACCAGAGCAGGAACGCGCGGTTTTCGAGTACCTCACCACGCCACGGGAGGTTTTCGTGCGCGCGTATTCTCCACTCGCGACGCGCGCGCGTAACGAATCGAGCGATGTTCTCACATCTGAAACTCCCGAAAACTTCGTGGACGTTTCCCTCGGCGCAAGAGCGTTGGTGACGAAGACCGAAAAGAAATCGAACGGGTGGAAGCCTTGTAAATACCAGCACGGGGGTTTCTTTCGGGGAGGCATGTGCACGACGTACACGGTGCTTGACACGCTTTGCGTCAAGGTGAGCGTAGATCGCGTTTCTGGAGTGTGGGGCGCGAATTCCACGTACGGCGGTGCCGGGTGCGACCCGCGGCGCGAGTGGGAAATCGAAACTCGCGCGATGACGCGAGCGCCCCCGAGTGGCGCGGACCTGACGCTCGCGACGATTCGGCACCTCGGACATGGCCGCGTGGTGGTGCGCTCGGCGTTCGACCCGCTAATCGCGGCGCGGAACATCACGGATGGGAGCATGTTTTTCGCGGAAACGCAAGCGTCCCAATCCGCGGGCGCGGTGGTTCTGTTAGTCGTGGGATGCGCGTGTTTGGTGCCGGGGGTGATTCTGGGAATTCCGTTCGCCTCGCGTGCGTGGCGCGGACGGGAAATGCTGCGAAACACGCGCGGCGCGCGTAGAGGAACCGGTGGAAACACACACGAAGAAGAGTTTGACGATATAGTTTAATCAAATTAAGACAGGAAAAGCGAAGCGCACGAAGTGTTGGATGAATCAGGTATCAAAGCCGCCGCCGCCGCGCTACACTCGCGTTTCTTCGTTTCTGCGCCTTGCGATTTTCGAGACGTCCGCGATTGTCGCCGCGATTTCGGGAACGTTTTCGGGAACAACCGCTTCGTCTTCGTCCTTTCCGATTTGCTCGAGCAGGGGCGTGAGCTGCGCCATCGCGTTGGCGATTTCATCCGGGAACACCTTCCACGGCGCCGCCGCGCGTCGAATCAAACTCTTCACCCTTTCCTCCGCCACCCGCAAACGCAACCGCCCCGCGAAGAACTCCCGCGACGAATCCCAAGGCACGATTTCCCGAATCGCGCGCTTGTGCAACATCACCCCCGGGGTGTCGTGCAGCGCCGCGAAGTGCGTGGCGAGCTGCTTGAACGTGGGCATCAGTTCTTTCTCCAGTTTCTTCTCCGCGGCGGCAGCGGAAAGGGCGCCGGCTTTGTCCTTACCGGGGGTCGTATTAGACGCGTCGCCCACGCTTGTTGAGTTTTGCATCGCGGGAATCGTGCGTTTCATAACCTTCACCAGGTCCGCTTTCCTGAACTTGATGTCCACCACCCCCTCGGGTTCAAGCACACCTCCTTTCGCGGTTTCGCTGGCGTAGAACTCCATCATGTCCGGGTTGATGCTGCTGTCTATAACGACCCAGGCACCGCCTCGCAGCTCACCGCCACACGGAATGTACACGAAAATGGGCGAAGTGTACTCCCGCAGCGCGTCCACGATGTACGCGCCGTATTTCAGAATCTCGCCGTACATATCCCGCAGCCCGCCCGCAAACCCGCGCCAGTTGGCGAAGATAATCAGCGGCAGCCCTTCCCGGTTCATATCACCAATCGCCTGCGCGGTTTTGAACGCGCTGTCGGGGAACCACACCTGCCCGGGTTGCTGTTCCTCCGCCTGCTGCGCGCCTTCGAACGCGGGATCCGCCGGGACGGTTTTTGTTGACGTGCGGGTTTCCACGGCGACGGCGCCGATTGGTAACCCGCCGAGGCGCGCGCGCCCGGTCACCACGGACGTGCCCCAGTCCGTCATGGTTTCCATGAACGATTCGTGGTCGAAGAACCTGTTGAGCATTTCTCTTGGGTCGTGCGGTGCGCTCGTCGGGGTGAACCCGATAGGCCGGTGCACGGTGTCGAACCCCCAGAGCGGCCCGGGAAACCGTTTCCGCGAAAAAGGAAGCGCCGCGCCGGTGCGTTTGGGGACGAAGGAAAGCCACCGCAGAACCTGATTGTAAAAAAAGAAATGTCAGTCTCGTATGTGCAATCAGGGAGGCGGAATGTGGTAAGTGGGAAATACTTACCGCCCGTACGCCCCTGACGTCGTCCTGGACAACCAGGTGCGACACCCCGTTCGCGCCCATCACCCGCGGGCCCCCGATCTGCGCGTTGCTGGTGTACACCTCCCGTCCCAACACCTTGTTCAGCGCGGACGCGCCTGTTAAAATCAGCGGCGCTTCTTGGTGTTGAATCACGCGCTGGCACAGCCGACTACAGTACGCCCCGATCCCCACGCTCCTCGCGGTGACGTAGGCCAGGGTTACCGTGTTTTTGTACGCCCGGGACGTCGCCGCCGCGATCTCGCCGCTGCCTTGCAGACACTCCACGCCCTGGCCGCCGCACACGTCAGTGAGCCTCCAGCGGACCTCGCCGTTACTGACCTCCTTAACCGCCTGCACCCGGCCGTTCGCGCCGAGCATCTCAAAGTCGTCCTCGCTGAGGTACACGTACTTGAACCCCTTGGTGGGCTTTGCGTCGTCGATCCAGGCTACCCTGAAGGCAGCCTTGACGGCCTCATCCAGCCCGATCCGCGCCCCCGAGTTGGCGCTGATGTACACGCAAGGCAAACCCTCCTTCACTGCTAAATCGAAACTCGCGCGGTACACGGCGTCTTCCTTTGGCGAAAACGAACCAGACATGTGCGTGATGTCGTTAGCGACCAGGATTATCTCACGCCCGTCCACGGGGTACTCGTCCGTCACCAGCGTGACCCTCCAGCACACCATCCCGACGTCGTTCAAACCGGGCGGGCGATTGGTAGGCACTAACTGACCGGTGCCTGTGTCCAAAACAAGCTCCACAAGCGCCTCGATGCGGTTGTTCGTCACCGAAAAAGGATTCGGTTTCGGTTTCGTCTCGCCGTCCCGCAACGGCTCCACCGAGTCAAGCGCCAGCGCGTTTGCGAAAATCTCGGGGAAGTCGTACGCGTACGTCGAGGAAAGGTTCTGGCAAATCATCCGCTTTCGCTGAATCGTGTCCAGCAGGGGGTAGGGCTCTTTGCCTTCGATGCTGTTTTCGAAGGGTTGCATAGCAGCTGTATTCGGCAATTCGGCATCTCCAACCTCGTCAGTCTCGCCGTAACTCGTCGTGGTCATGGTGAACTTCAAACCGCTGGTGTTCAGCGCCACGACTTCGCCCCAGTCCCCCACTCTGACCTCCACGCACGAAACCTTCAGCCGGCGCAAATCGTCAAACGCGCCGCCGATGAAGTTCGCCACCGCGGCTTCTACCCTTGGCACGTCATCGCAAGTAGTGCCCACCATGTTGATGTACACGTGGTTCCACGCCGTGCCGTGCTGCCCCACGGCGAGCTCCATGGACCCTAACACGTCCGCCAACACGCTGTCGTCGTCCACCGCGACGTGCCCTGTGTGTTCGTGCGCCACGTCCACGGCGACGCTGCCGCTCGGTGTGCGTTGGTGCCCCCCCATGGTGACGTTGACACCCGCGAGCAGCAGCTCCTTTTGGTACACGCTGGCGCGAAGGAAAACCCGCCGGTCCCGCTGCGGGAGTTTCGCGCCCTGCCGCGATTTCGGCACGAACTCCTCCGCCAGGAAAACCCCGATTGCGTACTCGCTCGGCGTCACAAAGTCAACCGCGCGCTTGCGGCCGTGCGACCGGCTGGCGATCATCCCGACGCACTCGACCTGGAAGTTACCCAGGCGCTCCACTTCCATCTGCGCCGCGACGTGCGGCCAGAACCCCCGGGCTAGCACAACCTCCTTGAACTCGCCTTCCGGCTCAAGGGGCGACCCGGGGGTTTCGCCGAGGGGGCCGAAGCTCCGGCGCCGTTGCGGGAGCTTCTGCGCCGTCGGGGACAACGCGTCCTCCGCGCCGGCGCTTGTTTCGGAACCGCGGCCTTTGACAGTGCCTTCGTCCGAAGCCCCCACCCTGGCGAACGTGAAGTGCTGCGGCGTCGCGCCTACTGCGAGGAGCGTCACTGCGACTCGGCTCGTGCTCGACGAAACCGCCCCGGCCAGGTTCTGCCCTGAAACGAACGCGGCGGCGGATTCCCGCACGTCCCCCGCCTCGCGCCCGTGAAGCCGCGGGTACGAAATCACAAACGAAAGTTCCTCCGGTTGCAGCGCAGACGCCTCGGGGAGCGCCGCCACCGCGTGCCCCAGGGACGGCGCGAAAAGCACCAGGTTCCTGCCTTTGTCCAGGCGCACGAAAGTCACCCCCGGCTCGCTCTCGAAAACCTCCGGGCCCGCGTTCGGGCCCAGGTTCGCCAGCAGCACCCCGGACGCGGCGAACAACGCGGAGATGGCGGCGAACTTTTCCGTTTCGCTGGGGGCTGATACCGGTAAAAGGAAGTGTCAGAATTGTGTATCGCGATGTATGGACAACAGTCACCAGCTGAGAGGTAAAACAGTGAGGCTCCAGATTTGGGAAAGCCCAGGAGGCCGTACCTTCGAAAAGCGAGCTCCAGTCAAACGCGCCGCCCGCGTTGTTCGCCAGCGCGCTCGGGTCGAAAGTCACCGAGGTGGGTGGGTGCGTGGGCGGGCTTAGAGATAAAAAAGAAAGTGTCAGTCTCGTATGGGCAATCAGTCTGCGGAATGTGGTAAATGGAAATACTCACCTCTTGGAGAGCCGCGACCCGCTGGTCGCCGAATCACCAACACCGCCTTGGCCAACGCCGAGATGGAGCTCCGCCACACCCCTCATCACCCCGTTCGCCTCGGCTAGGTTGGCGTACGAGTTGAACCGCGCCAGCGTGTTCGTGTTATCCAGAAAAAGCGTCCCCACACTTCGCCGTGTGGCGCGCGGCGCGCCGGGCGTACCGCCGTTGGGACCCCCCGCGCTTTCCGCCTCACTCGTCACGTCGCTCATCTCCCCGAGGTCATCCACGCTGCCGTACATGGACCCGGCTGATGCGAGGCCGAAATCAGACAAACTTTCCGACCCTTTCGACAACAGAAGGTTTTTGCCCCCGGCGCGCTCAATCGCCTTTTGGCGCTCGCGCCGCGATTTGCGACTCTCGTCCTGTTTCCGGACGATGATCTGCCGCGCCCGGTAGCTCACTTCCTTGTACCCCGCTCTCGATGCGGACTCGAGTTTCATCAGCCGCCGAACCGCGTCCAAACAAGGCCCAGAGTCCGTGGCGTCCCGTGTATCGACTTCGTCTAAAATTTTCAAAACAAGCGCCGACCGCCGCGCCAGCCGCGAGTGCGCGTGCGCGTAGTGCACCACCGCGTTGGCGTCGCCTTTGTACCGGCTCCTTAGCACCGAGATCGCGTCTTCAAACGACGCGCTGCACGCAAACGGCTCTTCCGCGTCCAGGAACGTTTCCAGAAATCGTGTCAAAACCCGAACCCGGTTCATTTGCAACCCGCCCTCGAACTGCTCCACGAAGTGGCGCATGGGGAGAAAATCGGGCCCGCACTTTTCAATCAAATCCTTGACTCGGCGCACCGCCAAGGACACGACGTCTTTCTGTCCAAGCGCCAGTTTCGACGTGTGTGGGTCTGAAAGCGCGAAGGTGTCGTTACCAACGGCACCAATACGCTCCGCGTGTACCGCGGTGCACAGCAGCTGTTCAATCGCGGCGAGTTCCGCGAGGGATTCGGAATCCGCCCTACTGCTCACCGCTTGCTTCGTCTCCGCGAAGTCATCCGCCGCCAAACACGCGGTGCCAATCACGGACAACAACGGCGTGACCGGGTCGTCGTTCCCGGTGAAGTCGTACCCTGCTAGGATTTGAATAATCCCCGCGTGGTTCGACGTGTGTGTCACGAGCGCGCTGTTCTTTTTCAGGGACCCGATTGTGAGTTTCCGAGGTTCGAAAACCGTAAACGCACCCGCGAACGGTTCGCTCACCTTGACGGATGTCAAATCCTCGACAAGCACGCTCACAACTTCGTCGCCCGTCTCGAGGGACGCGCCGGGCTGAAGCAGGTGCGTGATGCATCCCGTGCTCGTCGCGATCAGGGGCATCACGGTTTTCATAACCTCGATTTCGCAATACGGCGTGCCTTCCACCGCGCGTTCGCTGTCTCCCACCAGGTACCGCAGCAGCTTCCCCGTGCCGGGCGCGGTCATGCGCGTCGGGTCGCGGTCGTCGGGGAAGAAACAAGGCGCGCCGTCGACGTGCACCTTCAGGCCTATTTTCGAAGGCTCCGCGTGCACCACTCGCGCGCGTCCCCCGAGAAGCACTTTCAAGCCACCGTTCGCCAGCGTCAGCACCTCAGCTTCGCACGCGGCGACGTCGTTGACCCTGACGTAAAAAAGAGTGGGCGACCCTTGCGTCACCCGCAGCGCGTACTTGACGTCGTTGAAAATCAAGTGGAACGCGTGTTCTGAGAGGTTGGTCATCCACGCTTCGGGGGGTACGCCGCGGGTAAGCGCGTCCACGACCCGTTCCTCGAGCTCGTGATGCCTGGTGTGCGCGCGCATCACGGCGCCGCACATCACGACGGCGTGGTCGGTCAGCGCCAAGTCAACCGGTTTGTCTTTCGCCGCGATTAACCCGTCCAGCCACGCCGTGCTGTGTTGGTCGTTCCGGAACTGCTCCTTTTCAATCAAGCTGCGCAGGTACTTGATGTTGGTGTGGATCTCGCCTCTTACGCCGAGCTCACCGAGGGCCTGCGAAAGAAGCACCCCGGCTTCGTCTCTGGTGGGTTTGTGCGCGAAGACGTGCCCGAACTGCGAATCCGCAAACTGGTGAACCCCACCGCTGACGCCGACGCTGAAGTTCCCGGTCACCCCGGGAAGCGACCGGAAGTGTAGCTCGTGAATCGCACCGGAGGTTGGTTTGAAACCGGTATCCGGGTCCTCCGCGGTGATGCGGCCAGCCATGCAGTGCCCGAGGGGCGGGTTCTGGGGGCAGGTGTCGAAGTCAATCGGCGACACGCCGAGCGGGTCGGCTTGGCCGTAGAACTTGCGGATGTGCGGCATTTTGTGCAACGGGATGCCCATCGCGATTTGCAGTTGCACCGCGGGGAGGTTGACGCCGGTGATGGTTTCGGTGACCGGGTGTTCCACCTGTAACCGCGGGTTCACCTCAAGAAACGAACACGCACCGGTGGTCAGGTCGTACAAGTACTCAACGGTGCCCACCCCGGAGTACCCGACTTTCTTCGCCAGCCGTACCGCGCCTTGTTCCAAGCGCACGCAGGTTTCTCTCGGCGCCACGGTGACCGGGCCTTCCTCGATGATTTTCTGGTGCCGCCGCTGTACCGAGCAGTCCCGGCCGTACAGCGAAATCGCGTTCCCGTAGGAATCTGCCACGACTTGCACCTCAAGGTGCCGCGCGTTCGTGGAGAGCTGCTGGATGAAAATGGGCGACCCCGGGACCTCGGCCTGGACTTGGGTATACCCCACTCGGAGCTCGGCCATCGTGTGTACCATCCGGATCCCCTTACCCCCCCCCCCTTCCGAGGCTTTGATCATCAGCGGGAACCCCACTTTTTCGGCGCTCACCTCGGCTGTGATTGTAAAAGAAAGTGTCAGTCTGGTGTACGCGAACGCGGAGGCGGGATTTGGCGAAACACGACGGTACGTACCTTCCTCCACCGTTCGCAGCGTCGCCGCCCGCAACGTCTGCTCTGGAATCGTTGTACCGTCAACCGTCAGACCAGAACCGCTCCAGGGAATCACATCCACGTCACACGACTGCGCCAGGATGTTGGCACAGATTTTATCCCCCACCGCGTCCATCGCGGCGGCTGAAGGGCCGAGAAACGCGATGTCGTGGTACGCAAGCGCGCTCGGCAGTTTCGGGTTCTCGCTGGCGTGTCCCCACCCCGGCCACACCGCATCCGCGCCGCACCTCCGCGCCACTTTCACGATCAAATCAACGTTCGCGTAGTTGTTTCGGTTGCTGCCCGACTCCACCACAATGAACTCATCCGCCAACCGGATGTACTCCGCGTTTGCGTTCAAATCATCCTCCGTCGCCATGCACACCACGTGCAGCACCTCCCGTGAGCGGAAGGTCTCGTACTCCCACAAACGAAAACTCCGGATGGCCTTCACCGCGCCGACTGATGGGTGGCGTACGGGCAGCGTGGTTGGGGGTGGGGTCAGTTAACGTGTCGCTGGCGGCACGGTAGATTCGGACGGTAGGGAGGTCGTCCCTTCGAGGGGTGTCGTTTGGATCGGTTTGGTTGTCAATGGAAAACGTGCGACTCGAGGCACGTGAGATGGGACGAAACGCGGTGACCGGGAACGCACGTCCGTTGTTCGCGATGAGGATCTTGCGGATGATCCGCGTCCCTCCTCGGGACAGCACATAGTTCTCGTATTGTACATGGGCTCCAGCCACTACGGAGGGGAGGGGGAGGGGGTCAGAACCAGGTGGGAGCCGAGCAGGTTGCTTTTGTTGACACCCGATCGTCGTGATTCATCGGGCACGCGATGCACGGGGAAGGGTGACGTACTGTTGCCAGAACTCGGCCCGCAATTCGCGCGCCGACCGACGAGAGGACCACGCACACGCGTTTGCGTCCTCGCGTCCGCGCCTCGCGTCGCAGCGCCGTGAACAATACCCTTGGAGCGTTCGATGCTCGTCTGGAAACGCTCAGGCCGCCTCTTCCCAGCCCAGCGACTGTACGCCTCCCAAATTTTTCTCGGCACCTCGCTCGCTTTCCCTTGCGAAAGGCAACACCGTACGACACAGGCATTTAGTGTTGACCGGGAAAATTCACGAGCAAAACAAACCCCCACGCTTCCCTTGTGCCGTAGCAGTGCCGATGTCGAAGCGCGCGCTCGCGACACGAACAAAACGAGGCGACGCATTCATTTATAACGCTACGCGCTTCTCCATCGTTCCCTGTTCCCATGCTCGGTCGTCTCCTCAGCGCCGCCGCGGGCGCGGGCGCGACTGTTGCGCTCGCGGATATGTACCCCGATGCCCTCCCCACGCTCGGTCTGACCAAACCCAAGGACATCAAGCTGACGTACTTCGATATCCCCGGCGCGGGGGAAAAGATCCGACTCGCGTTGTTGCTTGGAAAAATTCCATTCAAAGACGAGCGCGTCGGGTTCCAGGAGTGGGGCGAGCTCAAGCCCAAGACGCCTTACGGACAACTCCCGTTGATGGAACTGGACGGCGAGGTGTTCGGACAATCTGGCGCGATGTTACAGTACGCGGGTAAACTCGCGGGGTTGGGTAAGCACCAGGACGATGACGCGCGTTCGGATTAGATCTAATCTTTTTGGTTCTTCACAGAAAACCGGAAACGACGCGTACCACACGACAACCCGATCCGTCTGACCTTTCTTTCGGTATTTTTTTACCACCACCACCTCACAGTGCCGAAGGACCCGAAGCAGTGCATGTACGTGGACGTCGCTATCGGTTTGGACGAGGACTTACGGGGTAAGATTCGCCCGTCCGTGTACCTTTCCATGGATGCGAGCGTCCCCGCCAAAACCAAGGCGAAAAAAGTCGCGGAGATGCGGAAAGTCGTCGCCGAGAAGGATATCCCGTACTACATGAACTTCTTTGAGAAGATGCTGGAGGGTAGGCAATTTCTGACGGGGTCGAAGCCCACCGTGGCGGATGCGCAGTTCCTGGTCACCACGCGGTACCTCACCGGCGGCGTGCTGGACGGCGTTCCGAAGGATTGCTTGAAACAATTTCCCAACGTCGTGGCGTTCAAAGCGCGCATGGAGGAAATGCCGGAACTCAAGGAGTACTTCGCCAAGAAGTGAGCAAAGACAGGAACGAATATCCTGGTGGTACGGCGCACCCGAGACGCACGCACGCGCGAGTCTCACCGAAAATAGCGTTGTAAAACAACCGATACGCGAATCGCTTCAAGAGTATCGTCGCAATCGTGAAAATCACAGCCTTTCCATCGCGAAGTCCACGTATGATGACAGATCGATCTGGCGCACAACGCGCCGCGCTTGGGCACCTGGGCAAGAATGGGTGGTGCGGGCCCCATGGATGGGCGATGGCAGACCGGCCGCGAGATCGAGGCTGCGTTGCCGCCTCCGTCTGAAGTGGATGATCCCGAAAACGTGTTCGGGGAAGGCGTGGTCGTGGATTGCGTTTCGCGTGTCGGCGTCCTCGCGATGCCCGCCGACCTCCCAATAGGGCTGAACCTCACGTTCACAGGCTCGAGCCATTTCCGGCTCCGGGTGGACGGTTCAGAAGACACTTGGGAGTTTGCGCCACACGCGGCGACGCTTCTGCGGACGTATTTAGATGCGCACCCCGCCTTGGTCGCCGCGGTCGTGCGGTCCGCGCACAAAGCGGACCGGACAAAAAACGGGGCTGTCGGTGAGTCGCAGCCGCGATTCGCGTGTGGAAAGTTCATCCGAGGCGTATCGCCCATGGCCGCCGCAGAGGCGAGGCAGTGGAGGGAAAAGAACCTTCCCGCAAACCTGCTCGCGATGGACAAGGCACACGAACCTAACGGCAAATCGTCATTCGCGGCCGCGGCCACGGGCGGGCAGGGCGGTAACTCGCGGACGCGGCGTTTGGAGCGCCGGCGGGACCCGAGTTCGGGTTCGGGCGATGCCGATTCGTCCGTAGCGGAGGCGCGTCCACCAACCAAGGAACCCAAAGCGAAGCTCGAACCGAAACCGAAACCGGCTTTGATCCTGGTACCAGCCTCCGCGCCTGCCGTGCCCGCGTGGGGTGTCCCGCGCGTACACACGAAGGGCGGTACAGAACCCAAAGGCGCTCAGAACATGGCGGACATCCTGGCGGAGGAATCGTCAAACGCACACCGACACGAAAACGAAAACGCCGCGCCGCGCGCCGTGCGCACGCGCGACGGCGTGGTGTCTCGAGATCCGGTTTCACTTTCACAAAATCCAAAAAGTTCTTCCGGCGGCGGGTCCTTCGCGGACCTGCTTCGCAGCGGCAGCTCCGGTGCGTCGCGAGATTCAAGTGGCGGGTGGGTCACGAAGTGGGCGGTGCGGGACGGTTTTCGGACGGGTACGGGTTTCGAGTCGTCGCCCGGTTCCGTCCAGACCCAAACCCCGTCGGCGCCCCAACTCCCCAAGATGACGCCCGAGAGTTTGTCAAAAGAGGCGCGTCGGTCCAAGATCGATCAGTTCGGCAAAATCAAGTGTTTGGTGTGCGGCAGGATGTACAAGAGCTACGGCCCGTTGGAGCAGCACCTCGCGGCGTCGCATTTCGGGCTGAACAGCACTGAGGCCAAGGCGATTGAGGCGGCGCTTTTGGCGAGCGGCGCGGCGGTTCCGGGGGACGGGTCGGGGCGAACGAACGAAAAAAAACGCCCGAGCCTTCAGCTGGGGCAAATTCTTGAACAGCCGCGGGGGCGTTTGGCGGACGGCGCCGCGTCCCTCGCCGCGTCCCTTTCCGCGTACATCCGGGAGGCGAAGCCGACCAAGGCGGCGAAACGAATCGCGGCGGCGAACGCGGGGGGGCCCAAGGGCAAGGGGAAGATGGTGGTGAACCCGAACCGAGCCATGTCCAGTGGGATGGTGATGCGCCGGGGGAAGGAACGGGAAGGGCCGAAAAAGAAGAAAAGGCCGACGAAACTGAAGCGGATCATACTCACCGCGCGCGCGGCGCGGGCGGAGACGGAGGAAGACGCGAAGCACAAGGCGGACGAGGAAGTGGAGGTCACCGTGGAGGTTGGCAGGGTGTACGTCAACCTTTTGTTCGACAAGATTGGCCTTCACGAGGCAAGCGACGGGCGCGTTCTGGTGGACCTGATTTATCTCGAGGACGAGGACGAGGACGAAGATGGGGATGGGGATGGGGATGGGGATGGGGATGGGGATGGGGATGGGTGGGAGGTTTTGGAGAGTGAAGAAGCTCAAGAAGCGGAAGCGATTGATGCGCGAGAAATCGACGAAACCCAGGATGAAACCGAAGAAGCGAAGGAAGAAATTTCAGTCCCGGAAACGTCGCCGCCAAAGCCCGACCCTCCGTTGACCGCAGTCACGCCAGTCACGCTCCCCACGAACCCGTGGGCGATGGCGGGCGGGTTCAAAGGAGCGCTGCTGCGCGCGGAAACGCTCGCTGCTGAGGAGGCGGCGGCGGCGGCGGCGGCGGCGTCTGGCGAAAGCGAAGCCGCCGCCAAGCCGAAAAAGAAGAAGAAACAAAAGAAACGCGACCCGACCGACGGTCCTGGCGAAAAAAGAAAGCCAGGCGTCGCGCGCACGTGCGACGTGTGCGACGTGACCTGTTCCGGCGACGACGCGTGGTTCGACCACTTGAAAGGCAAGGCACACGCAAAAGCGGAACGGAGGGTGGAACGTGATACGGGTGAGGGAATCGGCGAAACCGGCGTCGGCGGCGCGAAGCCCCACAACCAAAACGCCCCAACGTTTATAGGCACGGACGTTTCCATTCGCTACGCCGACCAGGTCATCACCCCCGAACTCAACGCGGTGACCACTGCGTGCGTTTCCGAGCTGAAGCGGTTCCAGGACCGGGCGTATTTCAAAGACCAGGTTAAGGCTCGGATGCGGCGGCGCTTGGTGTTCGGGTTGCGCGAAGTCGCCAAGGCGGTGCAGTTGAAGAAAGCAAGAGCCGTGGTGGTGGCGCCGAACATCGAAGAGACGAACGACGCGGAGGGCGGGCTGGACGACGTGGTGGCGAAAATAACCGCCGCCGCGCGGGAAAACGGCACCCCAATCGTGTTCGCGCTGACCAGAAACAAACTAGGCCGAATCGTGGGGAAGCGCATGCGCATAAGCGCGCTCGCGATTCTGGACCAGGACGGCGCGGTGGAGCAGTTCCGCGAAATGCTGGCGTGCGCCGCGGCGGGGCGAGACGCGTTTAGGGACGAAGCGGAAAAGAAAAAAGACGAAGCGGAAAAGAAAGCGGCGGACGCGGAGCGGGCGTCGGCAAAGGCGGAGGAGGCGGAATTTAGCGGGAAGGATGGCGAAAACCTTGGAGTGCAGGATACGCGGCGTCGAGAAGAGTCAAACCCCGGCGCCGAGCCCACGCTGAATCCAGCCGCGGCGACGTTCGTGCCGAGGAACGCGACGGCTTCGTAGGCGTTTTCAACATTTGAGAAATGGTCAGAAAAAAAAAAAAATATCCTTCAAAGAAATCTCTTTTCGTTGTTTGTTATCATATAGACCGTAGTCTCACGAGTCCGCAGTGGGGCAGACGCACGGCCCCCGCGTTCGTGTGTCGCCATGTCCGACTGGTTCGGGGGTTTGGCGGCGAGCTGCACACCATCGCAGGAGCCCGAGGAGGAGACGAGAGAGGAAAAACAGGCACGACGCGCGCGGCGACGCGCGGCGAGGGAGTCTGAGGAGTCGGCAAAAAGTAGAAATCGATGGGGCGACGACGCATCCGAGGTCTCGGACAACACCGAACGGAGCGCGCGGAGCGGGCGAACAGCCGTTGCGTCCGGGCGTACCACCGCGAACGAGGCGTTTCAAAAACCTCCCAAACACAACAGCGATGCGCGAAAGGTGTCGTACGAGATGGACGGTTTAGATGCGTTCGGCTCGGGCGAAGAAGCGACGTTTGCACCACGGAAAAATGTTCCCGGGAAAAAAGGAACCCCGCCATCCAACCATTCCATGGTCGCGCGCGAGCTTCGTTTGGAAAACGAACGCCGGGCCGCTGCAAAGAAAGCAGCGCTGTTCAACCCTGAGGAAGCGCATCGTTTAGACGACCCGACAATCGTGGCCCGGGTCAAAGGCGCGGCGGATGGGAAAGGGTGGAAAGGCGACGATGGGTCGTCGTCGTCGCGAAGCGCGGGCGGCCTCGACGCGAACGACCCTGAATCAAAATGTTTCGGTATGGACGTCGTGATTCTTCCCCAGGCGTGGTACGTTATGTACTGGGACGGGTTCATGATGCTTTTGCTGTTTACTATTATTTTCCTGCTCCCGTACGAAGCCGCGTTTGTGGTGTCGTACACGAATCTGGCGTGGGACGCCATGAACGCGACGCAGCGGGCGTTTATGGTGATGAACCGGCTGATGGATGGCTTTTTCGTCATAGACCTGTTCGTGCAGTTCGTGCTGGGGTACGTGGATAACGAAACCCAGAAAGTGGTCACGTCTTTGCCGAAAATCCGGGAACGGTACCTGCGATCGTATTTCGTCATCGACGTCGTTTCGCTGTTCCCGTTTGACCAGGTCGTCGAGTCCTCCAGCACGCCGTTCCTAAGGGCGATTAAGTTCCTTAGGATGCTGAAGTTACTGCGAGCGATGAAAGCCAACCGGATCATGGGGCGGTTGTTGTCGCACGTCGACGTGAGCAACTGGTTCATCAAGGTGTGCAAGGACTTGTTGGCGCTGGCGATCGTGATGCACTGTTTGGTGTGCGCGTGGGCGTATCAGGCGAGCGAATCCGGCGTGGACGACGTGGACCGGTGGATTTACCTCAACGACGTTGACATGTCAAAACCGTCGTACGTGTACACTAGTGTGATTCAGTTACTGTTCACGAGTGACATACAGGTCGCGCTGATTGATGACCAGCAGCTGAAAATCGCCACGTCGGCGATTATTTACATCTTAATGGCGTTCACAATAGCGGAGCTCACCGATATGGTGGCGCAGATGAACGAAGGCGACGCCGCGTTTAACCGGATGCTTGATGAGTTGAACTACTTGATGCGGGAACGGAACTTCCCCATGGATCTGCGGTTCCGGTTACGGGACTTTCTTCGGTTCAAACACGACGGGGAGGGCGATTTAGTCACGTCTCCGGAACGCCAGGAGCTGATGAAAGCTTTGTCGCCGACCCTACAAACGGAAGTCGCGGATCAGCTTTCGAAAGTCGGGCTGAAACAAGCGCCGTTGTTCAAGAACTGTAAGTCGGAAATCTTAATGCGCATCACCATGGCCGCCACGTCAAGCCTTTTAGGCGCCACGGAAGTCGTGAGCCGCGAAGGCGAAATCGCGGACCACTTGTGTATTTTGGACCGCGGGTTTCTGATCGCGGCGGGGCGCGTGGTGCGCGCCGGGAACGTGTTCGGGCACGAGTGCTTGCTGAGCGGCGGTTTCGAGGAAACCACGAACGCGCACTCCACGCACACGCTAACGTTCAGCACGATCACCAAGATTCACGTACACCAACTGGACCAGATTGTGAGGAAAGCCGATCCCGCGTTTTGGTGGTTGATGCGGAAAAGAGCGCTCGCGTCCCTAGCGGCGCGCGGGCTGGTGATGTACACGCAGCTGGCGAAGCGGTTCCGTACGGACGGTACGCGAGGCGCCCGGGCGCTCGCGTCGGAGATGGTGAGTCTTGGTGTGGGTCGTATCGTGGTGTACAAGATGTTGCTCGCGTTCAGGTACGTCAACGGCGAAAGCGCTACCGTCGAACACGCGGCGAGGAAAATCCAGAGCTGGTACCGCGGCGTGCGCGTACGGTCCGCGTTTAAAAAAATGGTGTTCCGCGCCAGGGTCACGAGCGCGTACTTGCCCACGGATTTGATCAAGGCGTCAATCGCGGCGAACCAGAGCGATTTCGGGAAGCTCATCGCGAGGTTCGGCGGCGGCGGGGATACGGATGACGTGCCGATGAAACTAGACGCGCTTTCAAGTTTGTGCGAATCAAACGCGCAGCAAATCGGGATGTTGCTCGTGGAACACCGGCGGATGTCCCGAACCGTCGATTCCGTGGCCCTGCTGGTGAGGAAAATCGCGTTAGGGTTGTGACGTGTATGTATTTGTTGTTTTGAGAACAACAGGGCAGTTGTCGTGTTAGCGAAATCACAGTACAACAGGCTAGTTTTATTACAAATTTACAATCAATCAAGTGCGTAGCGTCTCGTTCGTGTCCCGCGGCAGTCAAGCTAGGGTAAATAAGAGGACGTTTACCTACCCTACCCAACCACCGCCGCCGCCGCGACGCCAACCGCGCCGAGCGAAAGCCTCGCCCCCGTGTACACCGCGCACACGATGAGTCGTGCGATCCAGGGATTGGTGAACGTGGAGAGCGTGGCGTACGTCCACGACGCTCCCCGATACACCCCAACGCCGTAATCCCACACGCGGCGCACTTTACTCCGATCGTTTCCGCGAAGTTCGGAAAGCGCCACGCCCAACGCTTTTTGAAGCGCCTGCGGCGACGCCGACGAGGCGGCAGGGTGCGACGTGACGTACGCGGCGACGAACTCGGCAATCGCAGAGATGACATCCTCGGTCTCCACGAACACGTATTCAGCGCTATCGTCATTCGTATGGTCGTCTACCCTTAGTTGTGAATCCGGCGCGTCAACTCGTAAAGCCTCCTCCGAGTCGAAAACCAAAGCCTCCGTTTCGTCGTCGTCGTCGTCGTCGTCATTTTGCGCGTTTTGAGAATTACACGCACTCGTTCCGCTGCGAAGTCGCGCGAGGAACCCGGGAGACGCAACCTCGCGCTGGAGGTTGGCGTACACCTCGTCCGTGCCCTCGGAAGTGGCGAGCTTGCGCCGGAGGTAAGTGGGCGTGCTCGCGCGCGCCAAACTGCCGCCGAAGCGACGCGCGGTTTTG
>Ga0222633_1000864_pt1 | contig 21071 bp, 20 predicted proteins | sample AntAcemetageno48_FD_179816 | JGI IMG/M metagenome (GOLD analysis project Ga0222633, IMG submission 179816) | Saline water microbial communities from Ace Lake, Antarctica - #48 | ecosystem: Environmental > Aquatic > Non-marine Saline and Alkaline > Saline | place: Antarctica: Ace Lake | collected...
AACGTTAGCAGGGCTTAAGATTGTTGAGCAGACCTCTGCGGCACCGTCTCCGCCCTATGTCGTGAGACGTGGTGTTGATCGCGAGAACGTATTTCGTTCCTTAAACAACGCACTTGAATCACCAGGGTCGATCGACGCGAAAAATGCGTTGTTCTTAAAGGGTATAATTCCTACACAACGTCACCACTATTTTCCAATCTTAACTGAATATAAGACCGTCAGAGATTCGGCGTCACTTAATGACCGGCTCGTCTTTGATAGACGTTTATAAAAAATAGCGAAACACACCTTTTTAATAACAGGCAATAAGAAACCCGTCATATAGACGAGTTCGATAAATATGGTCAAGAATCAGGTGTATTTTCGCCTTGACCCCTTGGACTAAAAACCAAATTCTCCTCGACGCTCACACAGGCGGAAGTAGACTTCTCTTGTTCGGAACGAGAGAAGAACCACTTTGATAGCTCGAAGGTGCGATCAATCTGCGCCCGGGTGATCCCCAGGTTAATAATTTTCATGAACCCCGAATGGGTTAAGGCGTTGGATACCTTGCTAGCAAGATCGTCGAGCGCTGCATCGTCCTGCTCGTCATACGCCTCAAAGTCTATCGTTGGTATGAATACAGACATCGCCTACTCCTTTAAGGGTTAACTTTTAAGGGTTAACTTTTTTCTCCAGCCAGCTGACCAATTCGGCCCTCTCCTCAGGCGTCATACCCGTCAGATTGCCGAGTGGCATGTAGTCCGTCTGGACCGCAGTCAGCATTTGCGAGGCTGATTGCAGGATCACATTGTGGTCATCCATTAGTATTCCTGCAGGGGGTGCAACAAAACCCGGCTGGGTCGGTACTTGCGAATGACAGACCGTGCAGTGAGTTTCAATCAAGGCATATGCAGCACCGTCGGCTACATTCATTGCCATAGAAGCCTGCTTTTGCTCGTAACGCTCATACCCGAGCCAGCCAGCCAGCAAGAGGAAGCCAATAAAGGCTTTGACCAATATCGAATAATCTACCGTGCCCTGATTGCGCTTGTTAAAAAAGTGTCTGGCATAAGCGGTGATAGCAATGATTGAGATCAGAATCACCCAGTTATAGGTATGACCATACAAGAACGGGTAATGATTGCTGATCATGCAAAATAGGACGGGCAGCGTGAAATAATTATTGTGCATGGAGCGTTGCTTGGCGAACGCGGCGGGGGCCGGGTCAGGATCGTGCCCAGCTTGAACCGCAGCGACGAACTGTTTCTGCGCAGGAATAATGCCAAGAAAAACGTTACCCGCCATGATCGTACCCATCAGCGCCCCGACATGCAGAAAAGCTGCGCGATCCGAGAACAGCTTGGTGGCCAGCCAGCATTGCAAACCAATAAATACGGAGAGCAACCCGGCAAACATAAATGTCTTATGACGAAGGGGCGAGCGCACCAACGCTTCATAGACCAGCATCCCGGACAACAGATACCCGATGCTCGCTACGATTGCGACATTCGAATCAACTATCCATTTACCGGAGCCTACCAGATAGGACTGTGACTGCAGGTAATACACGGCAACCATCAGCAACGTGCCTGTTACCCAGGTCATGTAGGCTTCCCATTTCGACCAATGCAGTACTGACGGCCAGGTGGGTGGTGCAAGAGCGTACTTATTAAAGTGATAGATGCCACCGCCATGGATAGCCCACAGATCACCTTTTATCCCCTGATCTTTTTTGTCTTCATCAGGCTCTTCAAGGCTGTTATCAAGCCAGGCAAAATGCAGAGATGCACCAATCCAGGCAATCCCGGTGATCAAATGCAGCCATCGAACGATGACGCTGAACCAGTCTACAAAATACGCTTCCAAAACTACTCCTTTACTGTCTGGTCAGCTGGCCTTCAACATAGGTCGCCGCGACCGTTCTCTCATCGCCAATCGTCATCATCACGAAGAGCTCATCTTCTATCGTTTCAGACAACCCTATCCGTCTGGATGAGAGATCTGTGGCATTGGGATCAAGCATTAAAAAATCAGCTTCTTTACCGGCTTCAAAATTACCAATGTGTTTATCCAGATGCAGGCACTGCGCATTGCCCAGCGTCGACATCGCGAAGGCTTCCATCGAACTTAAAGCATGCCCGCGTAGCTGGCACACTTTGTAGGCATCCCCCATCGTTCGGAGCATGGACAGACTTGTGCCTGCACCGACATCCGTCGCCAGGCTGACGTCTATCTTATCCCGCTTGAGTTGCTCAAGGTCGAGTAGACCACTACCCAAGAACATATTGGAGGAAGGGCAGAAAGCCACTTTGCCACCCGCCTGTGCGAGCCTGCCTCGTTCCGATTCAGTCAGGTGAATGCAATGTGCGAATACTGAACGCTCGCTAACCAGATCGTATTTTTCGTAAGCATTCAGGTAATCCGAAGTATGGGGATGGATTTGTGCCACCCAATCAATTTCATCAAGATTTTCAGAAAGGTGTGTCTGCACCCACGTGTCCGGGTACTTTTTATGCAGCTCACCCGCCAACTGGAGCTGCTGCACGCTTGAAGACCCGGCGAACCGCGGTGTGATGGCGTATCCCAACCGGCCTTTGCCATGCCACTTATTGATGAGGGTTTCGCTGTCGACAATTCCACCGACAGCAGTATCGAGTATTTCCAGCAGCGCGTTCTGGTCCATGAGGACTTTCCCCGCAATCAGGCGCATGCCTTTTTCGTCAGCGGCTGCAAACAATTGGTCCGTTGCCTGCAGGTGACTGGTTGCAAACACGAGCGCAGTGGTCGTACCAGCGTCAAGGAGGCTGTTCAGAAAGGTCACGGCAGATGTCGCTGCGTAAGTGACATCCGCATAACGAGCCTCGGCAGGAAAAGTGTATTTGTTCAGCCAGTCCAGTAGCTGCTCACCGTACGAACCGATGATATCGAGTTGAGGCGAATGCACGTGAGTATCAATGAATCCGGGCACAATGAGATAGTCGGGTTCGTGCTGGCAAACTGCCAGTTGAAACCCCGCCTGCTCAAATCGTTCGGCAGGGCCAAGATCCCTGATCTTGCCGTCTTCAACCAGCAATACCCCATCGGGCAGATATTCGTACTTAAGCGGATTGGTCGAGGTGACATGCAGGATGCGCGATCGATAGGCCTGATTACTCATGACGGCTCAACTTCCCCGGTATGTCGAGTAGCCAAAAGGACTGAGCAGCAACGGCACATGATAGTGCTCGCTGATGTCAATAACCCGGAACGAGATATGGACGTCTTCATAAAAAGTACTTTCACCCTTTGAGGTGAACCAGGGTTCTACGTCAAATTCCAACCGGTACTTTCCGGCGCTAATCTCAAATGCCTTCCCCCAGACTTCCACCCGACCATCGGTATCAGTCTGCCCGTTTGAGATGAGCTGATCACCTGAGTACAGGCTGACCGCTACACCAGCAGCCGGTTTACCTTTAACCAGATCAAGAATATGGGTGGTAATGGGAGGCCGATCACTCATTTAGTCATCCTCTAATAATTTTTCGAGGCGAAGTTTCATTATCTCGCCCTGCTCTCTTGCGCCGTTAGCCAGCTCTTCATCGCGACTATTGTTGATACGAGCTTCCAGCAGTGCCAGCATTTCTGATGCCGACTTGCCTGTCGCACAGACAATGAAAATAAATCCAAATTTTTCCAGATACGCCTGGTTCTGATCACGTAACGCCAGCAGGACACTTTCATCGGCACTGGTCACCTGCCCCTGCTCGGCGCTGGCGGTTGATGCGTATTTGTTACGTAGCGCGTTCATGTCACCAATCTGAGGGTGACCGGAAAAAGCTTCCAACATCTCTTCTTCCGTTGCCTTAAGCCACTGGCCAGAACAACATTCCACCAGATTGCCTGTGGTCAAAAATGGCGCTGACGCGGCGACCCTCTCAGCCCATGCAGCGCAGTGGCAGCACTTCTGAAGTCGCGCCTCCAACTCCTCAGCTGTCAGTTTATTAATAGCGTCGATATTCATGTCTGTGGCGGAAATGCCGCACGGATTTCTTTCCATGTCAGGTCAGGTTTGATCTGGCTCGCCTTCACCGGATCCAGGGACAGGATCTGTGCAGCAATGGAGACAGCAATTTCCATGGGCAGCTTTCCTTTCACCGTTGGCATTCCAATAGGGCAATGACAACGTCCACGGTCGTCCTCACTCACGCCATCTTTTTCCAGCCGTGTGTAGAATCGCTTTGCCTTGGTGTCCGAGCCAATCAGCCCCACATAGTCAATCTCGGTTTCAGTCAGTATCTTATGGGTCAATCGATAGTCGAGCGCATGATCATGGGTAATGATGATGCAGCGGTGAGCATCTGTGAGCTCATTTACATAGGCAACAGGATCGTCAATACAAACCAGTCGCACGTTGGCGGAAACCGCGTCCGGGAACTGCCCCTCACGGGAATCGATCCACTCAAGCCTTGCATCGCACTGCGCCAATACCTGCATTAGCGCGCTTGCAACGTGACCGGCGCCAAAAAGTGCCAGCCGCATTGCGGTTACAGGGAAGGATTCGATGAGTATCGTCACACTACCGCCACAACACTGGTCAGCCTTGGTCGCGAGCGGGTAGTGATCTATTCTCTGCGCGGGTACTCGCGATGCGAGCATCTCCCTCGCCGCCTCGATCACCTTGAACTCGAGTTGTCCGCCGCCAATCGTGTCAAAGATAGTGGATTGCGTGACCACCATCTTTGCTGACCCGTCCCTCGGAGTCGAACCTGTGGTGCTGATAACCGTCGCCACAGCGAACGGATCACCCGCGTTGTGGCAATGGGTTACAGCCTGCTGCCAATTCATGCTCATTGGGGGGTATACCCTTTTGCCGCATTGATCGCGGAATAAACCTCTTCCGGCGTGGCAGGAGCATTCATGGGTGGATTGATTTTATAGTCAGCGAAGCTCGCTGCAGCATCGCGAAGCGCGCACCAGACAGACAACGCCAGCATAAGGGGCGGTTCACCAACGGCCTTTGACTGGTAGACAGTTTCCTCCCGATTGGGTTCGTCATAAAGCTGCACCGAAAACTTCTCGGGTACGTCATAGGCTGTGGGAATCTTGTAGTTCGCCGGGCTGTTCGAGATCACCCGGCCTGTATCATCCCAGAGCAACTCTTCTGTGGTCAGCCAGCCCATACCCTGGACAAAGCCACCCTCTATCTGCCCGATATCAATAGCGGGGTTAATAGAATGACCAACGTCATGAAGAATATCGACCTGCGAGACCCGGTATTCGCCGGTAAGCCCATCAACAATAACCTCCGACAGCGCGGCACCGTTGGCAAAGTAGAAGAACGGATGTCCTTTGCCGGCTTCCTTATCGAAATGTATCTTCGGTGTTTTATAGAATCCTGTGGCTGACAACTGCACGCGATTCATATACGCCGCTTTCACCACGTCGTCGAATGAACGCGGCTCTCCCCGCACCATAACCATGTCGTTTTCAATCGTCACGTCACTGATCGAAACGCCCGATTCGTTTGCAACGAATTCGACCAAACGCCGCCTGATTTTCTCTGCGGCATTCTGCGCGGCCATTCCGTTAAGGTCGGTGCCCGCGGAAGCCGCGGTAGGTGACGTATTGGGTACCTTGTCGGTCCGGGTTGAAGACACCAGTACCCGCTCGTAGGAAACGCCCAGCGTGCTCGCAACCACCTGTGCAATTTTGGTGTAGAGGCCCTGCCCCATTTCTGTACCACCATGATTAATGTGGACGCTGCCATCGGTGTAGATATGAAGCAGCGCGCCTGCCTGGTTAAGATGTTGGGACGTAAATGAGATGCCAAATTTGATTGGTGTTAAGGCCAATCCTTTTCTCAGGTTCGGGCTCTCCTGGTTGAAGACAGTCATAGCATTTCTTCGGTCCCGATAACCGGCATCGTTCGCCAGCTTCTCCATCATGTCGTGCAGCATATGCTGCTCAATTTTCTGGCCATAGGGTGTTTCGTCCCTGCCCGGAGCATAAAGATTATCCAGACGCACATCCAAAGGATCACGGCCAACCTTCCTCGCAATATCATCCATCATTGCTTCAGCAGCGATCATGCCCTTCGGGCCGCCGAATCCCCTGAAGGCGGTGTTTGAAACCGTATTGGTTTTGCAACGGTAACCATCGATCTTGCAGGCAGGATAATAATAAGCATTGTCAGCGTGGAACATGGCACGATCCACAATACCTTCCGACAGGTCGGCGGTGCAGCCACAAAGACCCGCCAGTTCCATCTGGACACCGGTAATGACCCCTTGCTCTGTGACGCCCGCACGGTATCGATTCCAGAAGTCATGCCGCTTGCCCGTTTGCACCATGTCGTCCTGGCGGGGCATGCGATATTTCACCGATCGCTGGTTACGTACCGCAAACAGGCTGGCAGTACATGCGAGTATCGCCGCCTGGGATTCCTTACCGCCAAACCCCCCGCCCATTCGACGCGTCTCTGATTGCACCTGATGAATATTGAGTCCCAGCACCGATGCAACGAGTTTTTGTACTTCCGATGGATGCTGGGAAGAACAGATGACGTGAACGCCTCCGTCCTCCGTTGGCAAAGCCATGCTTATCTGGCCTTCCAGGTAAAAATGCTCCTGTCCGCGCACATACTGCTGCGCCTCGACTACATGTGCCGCCGAATCTATCGCCTTGTCGACATCGCCCTTAACGAAGCTTCGGGTCGGCAAAACGAACGACTGATTAGCCAGTGCCTGCTGGGGCGTCAGTACAGCCTCCAGTTCTTCATATTCAATTTCGGCCAGCAGACAGGCTTTCTTGGCCAGCTCGAACGATGTCGCCGCCACGGCAAAAACAGGCTGGCCAATGTAGACAACCTCACCTGACGCCAGCAGCATGTCTCCGGTGAAGACGGGACTGACATCCGGATCTCCGGGTACATCATTAACCGTTATGACATCGACCACACCTTCGGCCAGTCGGACTGCGTCAAGATTCAGCGATTTGATGCGGCCGTGCGCAATGGTTGATTGGCCCGTAGCCACGTGCAACAGGTCAGCCGGTTCGAGAATGTCATCGACATATTGAGCCGCACCCGTGACATGTTTGATGGCGGATTCATGGGATAGAGAATCACCCATGCCGGATGCTGCCGAACTCACACCGGCACCCGCTTCGTTACCCGTTAACTTACGCATGGAGGTTCAGCTCCATGACGAGGGGTTGAGAGACACCAGAAAATTCATTGAGCGCCCGCTGAATCATGGAACAGGCCATGGCAGTTCGGTATGCGGCCGATGCCCTGACATCTGTCATTGGAGACATCGCCTCTCCCAGAGCCGTGCTAACGGTCGAAACCAGCTCGTCATTGACCGTTTGACCGATCAGGGTCTCTTCAATAGCGGTCAGGCGAACCGGCGTTGCCGCCATGCCACCGAACGCAATTCTCGCTGCCGTGATCATGGCGCCATCACCTTCAAATAGAAAAGCACCCATCACGGAAGATATATCGTCTTCTATGCGCTTGGAGGATTTATAGAACCGGGAAAAGGAATTGAGTGAATTTTTCGGAATCCGTATTCCAGCAATATATTCGTCGTTCTGTAAAACGGTCTGGCGATACCCGGTATAAAAATCATCCACATCCACTTCCCGCCTCTGACCAGAACTCGAACACAGCTCTAGCGCTGCCTCCCAACAAATCAAAATCGGCGGCATATCGGCAATGGGCGATCCGTTGGCCAGGTTTCCCCCAACGGTTCCACTATTGCGAATCTGGCGGGAACCAAGTCGATGCAAAAACGCTACAAGAGGTTCAGAGCGAGTCGCAAAAAAACTTTCCAGTTCTGTGTAGGGTACTGAGGCGCCAATGGAGAACGCGTCCTGGGTTTCGGTGATGGACCTGAGTTCTGCCACACGGGAAATATCAATCAGATGCTGATAAGACTGATAACGCTGCGTCACTTCAAGCATCAGGTCTGTGCCGCCTGCAATCAACGGCGCCTCCGGGTACTGGACCATAGCCTGCTGAAGCTCTGATTCGTTTACGGGTTGCTGGACGTTCCCCGTTGACTGCGGCTTTGTGTCTTCTAATACTGCCGGATTCTGCAGCCTGGATTCATAGCTGCGACCCAGCGCCCTCATGCCTGCCTGCACGATGGGTCGATATCCTGTGCAGCGACACAGGTTACCGGATATCCCCTGTTGCACCGTTTCTATTTGCGCAGGGTCTCTATTTTCAAGCATAGCGGCGAGCGACATCACAAATCCGGGCGTGCAGAAACCACACTGAGAGCCGTGACAGGCGACCATCTCTTCCTGCACGGGATGCAGGCCGGAATGATCAGCCAGCCCTTCTACGGTAACGACATGCGTACCGGCCAGTTGACCGATCGGCACAATGCAGGAATTGACCGTTTTGAACTGAACCTTTCCGTCTTTGAGTTCACCCACCATCACCGTGCAAGCGCCGCAGTCTCCAGAAGCACAGCCTTCCTTGGTACCAGTCAATCCGCTGGCACGCAGGTACTGAAGGGCAGTTCTGTCGGCCGGTTCATTAACCTCGACAGCTTGTTCATTGATCACTAGTTTCAAATCTTGACCATTTGGACAGGTTTTGTGGTAATTTAACGCAACCCGCCAAAAATAGCACCCCTGATGTATCGACTATGGAACCTGACATGAGCACCAACGAGGTACAGAAGCCACGGGGTAAACATTTCACGACAATTCTTCTGGCCGCACAGGAAGAATTTGCCACCCATGGGCTGAAAGGGGCACGAATGCAGGCGATCGCGGATCGGGCAGGACTACCCAAAGCAAACGTGCACTACTACTTCCAGAATAAGGTCAGCCTGTATCTGGCGGTGCTCGATAATATTATCGCCACATGGGATGACTACTTTAATGACGTGAATGTCGATGATGACCCGGCTATCGCCCTGGATACTTTCATCCGCGAAAAGGTACGCCTTTCCTTTGAAAACCCAACGGCATCCAGACTATTCGCTAACGAGATCCTGGACGGTGCGCCTTATCTCTCCGATTACATGAGCGAGGTCTTGCGGCCATGGGTAAATAATCGAGCGAAGGTTATTCGCCAATGGATGGATGCAGGAAAGATGACGGATACAGACCCTGTACTCCTTATCTTTATGATCTGGGCAACCACGCAGCACTACGCCGACTTCCAGGCACAGGTACTCGGTATCCTGAACAGGGAAGAATATGACGAGGATTTGATTAAACAGGTCTCAGATTTTACCAGCCAGACGATCCTTCGCGGTTGCGGACTGGAACCACCTGATCACGATACAACGGACAATCAATGAAAACCTGGATTAAAAATCCGACCGCCACCTGGACGGGTAATCAGACACCCGCAGCCAATGGGATTGTTGTCGAAGACAGCCTCATTACGGAACTCGTCAACGGTGAACCCTCATCACCCGTCGATGAAACCTACGACGCTGGCAACTGTGTTCTCTTGCCGGGCCTGGTAAATTGCCATCACCACTTTTACCAGACGCTGACCCGGGCATTGCCATCCGCTTTAAACAAAGAACTTTTTGAGTGGCTGGTCAGCCTGTACCCCGTGTGGGCCAATCTGGACGAGGAGGCAATCCGCGCCGCCACAACAACCGCAGTCTGTGAACTTTTGCTGTCAGGTTGCACCACCACGACCGATCATCACTATGTGTTTTCAGACAAGACCACAAACGGCATCGATATCCAGGCTGAAGTGACAGAAAATCTGGGTATACGCGCCATTCTCACCCGGGGTTCCATGAGCCTGGGAAAATCCGATGGAGGGCTCCCACCGGATGAAGTTGTTCAGTCTGCGGATGACATTCTGAAAGATAGCGATCGCCTGATACAGCGGTACCACCAGGGGAATAATGGGGCCATGTTACAAATCGCGCTGGCACCCTGTTCGCCGTTTTCCGTCACGACAGAGTTGATGAGAGATAGCGCCATACTTGCCCGGGAACACGGGGTCCTGCTGCACACTCATCTCGCCGAGACGCTGGATGAGAATGATTTTTGTATCGAGAAATTCGGCGTCAGGCCGGTGGACTATCTTGAGCAGGTGGGCTGGCTGGCCAGCGATGTCTGGCTGGCCCATGGTATTCACTTTGACACACAGGAAATGAATCGGCTTGGGCGTGCAGGCGTCGCCGTTTCGCATTGCCCGTCGTCCAATATGATACTGGCCTCGGGAATCAGTCCTGTGAAAGAACTTATCGCTGCGGGATGTGCGGTTGGGATTGGGGTAGACGGCTCCGCATCCAATGATGCGTCCAATTTAATCCAGGAGATCAGGCAGGCTTTCCTGATCCAGCGATTAAAATATGGCTCGGCGAACGTCAGTCATGAAGATGCCCTGCATCTTGGGACAACGGGGGGCGCCGCATTGTTCCATCGTCAGGACATCGGTGAAATAGCCGTAGGGAAGCAGGCGGATATTGCCTTATTCAACCTTGAAGAGCTCAGGTTCACAGGTGCAGGTGATCCTGTCGCGGCACTTGTTCTTTGTGGCGCACACCGCGCAGAAGCCGTCATGGTGGCGGGCAGGTGGCGCGTAAGAGAACACCAACTCGTCGACGTTGACCTTACAAAGGTAATGAACGACCAGCGAAAAGCTTCCTTAAAGCTGGCGGGATAAGCGCCTATTTAGGTAGTTCGTCCTTGTACTGTTCCCAGTTCGCAACCAGCTCCTTAACAACCACACTACCTACCCTGTAGGCTGCTTCCAGCGCGGCACGGCCCTTGTCAGGGTAATCTGCCGTCGCACTCCATGTCGCGGATTTTCCAGGTGGCGGCACCGTAAAGTTACTCGCGGTTCGCAGTATCAGCACCCTGTTCTCATCAACCTTGTTGATACGGGCCAGTCTATGAAGCGCGGTCATGGTGCCACTGTCCTCCATGTTGCTGGTCATAAAATTTCCCTGCTGAGATGAATAGAGCTTTACCCAATCGTTTGCCCAGTGGTTGAGATGATGACCATGCCAATAAGTGCTCGCAGACAATGTGTCACCGATGGTCACAAACGGTGGTTTCATGGCGTTTGGATGCTCATTGAACTGCGCTCGAAACCTGGCGACGCTGTCACTGGCCGGTATTTCAACATCTTTGGTCAGGCCGTAGGCCCAATCCACAAGTGAGTCATTGAGGGCAAACTTGATGGTATCGACCGTCCAGCCGGTGGAGAGGTCTGACTCCACCTTCGCCGGTTTGTAACCGCCCAACGGGATAATGCCATAGGGCCAGTCATCCGGGATTTCCCGGGCGTCAATTTCAAACAGGAGATCGCCATCGATGACGAACTTCGCCCAGGCTGCCGAACCCAGTGACAAATCCTCCGGGTCTGCGCCCGCAATACCAGCAACCAGCCAATAGGCGTTTGTTAAATCAAAGCGATCATCCATCCCGAGGGCCATCACCGATGCCGTTGCGTTGGGAATACCTCCTCCCGTGCACATTCCCAGCACGCCATCTTCACTGAGTCGAAGGTCAAACTCACCCGCAGGAAACGGCAGACTCTTATTCATCGGCAATCTTTCAGCCCAGAACTGGAACTCACCGGGCCGGTCTCCCGTTATTTCCCCGTGCTCAAACATGGAAATCACGACCACTTTGATAGGGATAGGGGTAGGTGCGGCAACTGCCAATAGAGGCGCTACTGAGAACAACAGCGCCAACCCTATCGTCTTTATCCTGAACATCTTCATTCCAAACATCTTTCTGCCTACTCTCCTATTGCTTATTCAATACCCAACAGGGCTGATAATCCTCGACGTTGATCTTCATTCGCCTCTGACTGATAAACTCCTTTAGCAGGATATCCAGTTCTGCCATCAACGCGGGGTCGCCATTTAATCTGTATGGCCCATGCTCCCTGATAAGTTGTATACCACTTGCCTTAACATTCCCTGCAACAATGCCCGAAAAGGCACAGCGCAACTCGGACGCAAGCCGATATGCTGGCTGGTCTTTCGTGAGATTGAGTGCAGCCATATTTTCATGCGTTGGATTGAACGGCTGTTGTAATCCATGATCAACGGTCAGATCCCAATTAAACCCATAGGCATCCTGGGTTTTCATCCGGTGTTTGCGAACACGCTCTACGCCGCGTTTGGCTGCCTTGGCTACGCGCTCGGGGTCGCCAACAATAATCTGGTAGTGTTCCGTTGCTTCCTTACCTAACGTCGCGCGAATAAACCGGTCGAGGGACTCGAAGTAATCTTCCTTTTCCTCCGGTGCAGTCAGGATAAAAGAATAGGGCAAATCCCGGTTTTGTTCATTCATGAGGACGCTTAACAGGTAAAGAACCTCTTCAGCTGTGCCGGCCCCTCCAGGGAATACCACGATGCTGTGAGCTACCCGGACAAATGCTTCAAGGCGTTTTTCAATATCCGGCAGGATGACGAGTTCATTGACGATCGGGTTGGGCGCCTCAGCGGCAATAATCCCCGGTTCTGTGATGCCAATGTATCGTCTTCGGTCTATCTGCTGTTTGGCATGGCCAATGGCAGCCCCTTTCATCGGCCCCTTCATGGCGCCGGGTCCACATCCGGTCGCAATATTCAGCGCACGCAGACCCAACTGGTAGCCGACTTCCTTGGTGTAGTCGTACTCCAGCCGATCAATCGAGTGACCACCCCAGCAGACCACCAGATCTGGCCGAAGATTTGGCTGGACAATATTGGCGTTACGCAGGATATCGAAGACAACCTCAGTGATTCCCTCACTGGTTTTAAGGTCATACAACCCGTCACGGGAAAGAATGTGGTTCACATAAACTACATCGCGAAGCACCGAAAACAGGTGGTCCTGGATTCCGCGGATCATGGTGCCGTCGACAAATGCCGAACCTGGTGCGTTACGAACGGCTATCTTCGGTCCCCGCGCCTCCGGGACGACCTCAATTTCAAAATCGGCGTACTCGGCGAGCAACTTGTTGACATCATCCTCGTCATTACCGGTATTCAGAATAGCCAGCGCACATTCACGAAATAATGCGCGAACTTCTTCCTTGGATGACATCAAACCCTGAATTTCCCGGTTTGATAGCAGGTTCAGCGTGCTGATGGGACGGAGATTTGACTTACTTTGTTTCTGTTGGCTACTTGGCATCGTGGTAGTTTACACTCAAATGACTTAACTGGTTTCAGGTTTTCCGTTGTACGAACTGTCCACCCCGCTGCTTGCCGTTGCGATCGCCGTTGCACTTTGTTGTTCAACATCCGGGTGTTTCAATGCAAGGTGCTGGTAACAGTGTCAGTTCCACGACCCATTCTGGAAAGAATCATTGATCGTTGGATCGATCAAGTGACAAGGAGATCGACGTGATATTTGTAAGGCAACAATCCCATCACGGTTTGCACCGTTACCTGCTGCTGTCTCTGCTTTTAATCTGTACATCCGTGAGCGCCGGCGATTACCCGGATCCCACGAAGTGGGACTACACGATAAACGGGTTCGCACTGGAAGATGAAATCGTTGGTAAACAGCCGGGCGCGGTCGTCGCGACCGGAAGTTCCAGCATGAGGTTCTGGGGACCTCGCATTCACAAAGATCTCGCACCACTGACCATCATTTCCAGGGGGTTCGGTGGCAGCAATATGAATGACGTTCTGTACTACCTGGACGAACTGGTGCTGAAACACGATCCTCGCGCCGTGCTGATCTACGAGGGCGACAACGATGTCTGGCAGGAGGTCTCCAGCGAAACGATTGTTGAGACATATACAAAAGCCATTGTAAAAATCCACGCTCATGATCCAGACATAAGAGTCTATATGGTCTCGATCAAGCCCAGTATCGACAGGGAATCCATGTGGCCACAGATGAGGGAGATTAACGCGGCGATGAAATCGATTGCAGAGTCCGGCGACAATCTGATCTATATCGATGTCGCCAGTTCAATGCTCGAACAGGATGGCAGTATCATGGCTGATATTTTTGTGAGCGATATGTTGCACCTGAACCAGCGGGGTTACGATATCTGGGCAGGTGCCATTGCACCCATACTGCTCGAAAACGAACTACCATTTGAAACTACAGTTCAGACGGACCTTCCACACTGATCCGATACGTATCGAACTTCTGTTTGAGCCTGTTTACACGATCGGGTTCGCGGGCAAGTAAATTTTTTACTTCATAGCGATCCTGTGACAGGTCGAACAGGTATTCCGGCTGACCCTGTGGGTCGAGGATCATTTTCCACCAGCCATCGCGAACGGCATATTCCATTCCATCCGGTGTTGGGATAGACCAGTAAAAAATACTGTTTCGTTTCAGAGACGTGCCTTCATCCGTATCAAGCAAGGCGGTGATGGATTGTCCGTCTATCGCCCTGTCCCCGGGAAGTGATAACTCAAGGTACTCAGCAATCGTCGGGAGAATGTCGAGCGCGGTGACCGGTGTGTCTACAGCGGACCCGGGCGCTATCCTGGTGGGCCAGCGAAATATGCCGGGCACCCTGAGACCACCTTCAAACAGGTATCGTTTCCTGCCCCTGAAACCCCCGGTCTCACCCGCCATGTTGAGCTCCCATGCTTCCTGCGGGTCACTGGTAACCGGTCCATTGTCGCTACTGAAAATAACCAACGTATCATCCAGCCTGCCGGACTGCCGCAATGAATCCAGCACTCGCCCCATCTGGGCATCCATGTAGGAAACGTTGGCATAGTATTCACCCTTACCTCTGTTTGGCCTGTCCGCCCAGTCCATATAATAGCGCCAGGGATCTCCCCTCGACTCATCAGTTAGAAACTGGTCGTACTGAACAAGGTATTCTTCCGGCGAGGCGATGGGTGTGTGAACTTCGCTGTAGGTCAGCAAGAGAAAGAAAGGCTCGTCGGATGCGCTGCCCAGCCACTGGATCGCTTCATCGGACACCAGTTCTGCTGAGAACTTGTCCGTCTGCCCAACAGGCTCGTTGTTTCGATACATGTTGTCTGGATACAGCTTGCCGGTCTTCGCCTTTTCGGCCTTCTCATTCTTGACCCAGGCCGCAAGGCCATATTGATAGTCAAAGCCGAAATCTCGAGGCTGTGGCGTATCCTCCAGATGCAGTCCGCCATTCAGGTGCCATTTACCAATCACCGCGGTTCGGTATCCCAGGGGTTTGACCAGTTGCGCGATCGTAAACTCATCGCGTTCAAGAGAAATATCGGAGTCATCGGGTATCCAGGATTTCACACCCGTTCGATACGGGGTCCTGCCTGTTAACAGGCCTGCTCGCGACGGAGAACACAAGGCCGAGGGAGCATAGAACTGGGTAAAGCGAATCCCCTCCTCCGCCAACCGATCGATATTCGGTGTTTTTACGACGGGATGCCCGTAGACAGCGCTATCACCATAGCCGAGGTCATCCACATAGATAATCAGGATATTGGGGCTGGCGGCGAAGCTTGAGGCGACAAACAGTAAGTGAAGTACAGTGAGTGTGAATCGCGTGATCAAATTTGCTCCTAGAAGTTAAGTATCTCTACCCTGACTTCCTGTAAATCCAGAACGCCAATCGCATTGTACCCGGCCATGTGACCAGCACATTCACCGGGATTAAACGTCAGCTGATCGCCATCATACTCAATCGTCTGGCGGTGTGTGTGGCCGTGTAAAATGATGTCGTAGTCACCGGGGTTAACCATCGAAAGCTCCAGCGGATCGTGAACGACAACCATCTTCTTTTCCAGCCAGTGCAACGTCAGTGGCGGCTCGATAAATTCAAAACCAAACTGACTTACCGCGCGGGCTAATGAATCCCGTTCACCAACGTCATTATTGCCAAACACTCCCCACAGGGGCGCATTGAGTCTGGCAAATATTTCCAGCGTTTTTGCCTGCGTGATGTCACCTGTGTGAATGACTCGGTCAACCCCCGCCTCATTGAGCAACTCAACAATTTTGTTACAGTTATTAAGGTTGTTATGCGTATCGCTAACCACACCGACTTTCATGAAGCCACTATTCCTCTCATTTTTTCTCCAGAAAAAAAAGAGCCGGACATCGCCCGGCTCTTTTGTTACCGCCTGGCGTTTTTTCCTAAGCGACTTTTTCCAGTATGTGAATACCACAGGCACTGCCAAGGCCGATCACATGCGTCATTCCGAACCGGGCGCCTTCTACCTGGCGCTTATCAGCTTCACCACGAAGGTGCGTACTGACCTCATAGATATTCGCAATGCCAGTTGCACCAAGTGGGTGCCCTTTCGAGAGCAATCCACCGGACACGTTCACCGGGATCCTGCCGCCAAGGGCTACTTCACCCTCGTCTATCATTCGACCTGCTTCACCATCTTTACAAAGTCCCAGGTTCTCATAGTGAAGAATCTCGGCAGTCGCAAAGCAGTCATGTAGTTCAATAAGACTAATATCGTCTGGACCAATACCCGCCATTTCATAGGCTTCTTTTGCGGCACGTCGAGTCACTGCATTGACATCAGGCATCACCAGATCGCGATCTGAATACGGGTCACTGGTCAGAATGGAAGCCTTAACCCTGACGGCGCGCGCCATACCCAACTCTCTGGCTTTCTTTTCAGAAACCAGGACTGCTGCTGCAGCACCATCCACGTTCACTGAACACATCAGTTTGGTGTTTGGATAGGAGATCATCTCTGCGTTCATCACCGTTTCCAGAGGCGTTTCTATCTGATACATCGCCTTGGGGTTCAACGTCGAATGATGATGGTTCTTCACTGACACTTTCGCAAATTGTTCAAAGGTCGTTCCATACTTACGCGAATGTTCCATACCCGCCTCGGCAAAAACTGCTGGCATAGTACCGGAACCAAGCAAGCCTTCTTTTGGGATACCTGTAGCACCGCCGCCGCCCCCAAGTAATCCTCTGCCCATCTGCTCAACGCCAACGGCCAGAACAACGTCATTGACGCCAGCCTTGATAGACATCCATGCTTCCCGGAATGCAGTCGCGCCGGTTGCACAGGCGTTTGCGCAGTTCACAACGCCAATACCGGTCTGGCCAATTTCCTGGAGAATTCGCTGGCCTACCATTGCACTGGCCTGACCCAGATTGCCGCAATACATTGCCTGCATGTCCTGAATGGTTAATCCCGCGTCGTCCAGTGCCAACAAGGCTGCGGTCGCGCCCAACTGTGGAACCGTCTTTTCAGGGAATCGACCAAACTTGATCATGTCGATTCCCATTACATATACATCACTCATAAGTCTTTCCTCGATTGACTGTTGCGCTCAAGCCGCTGGTTGAAAAAAATAGCTGATATAGCTGTTACCTTCTTTGTCCTTTCGCCCAAGAGCGTCACCGAACACGACATCAACGGGCATATCGAACTGGATCTTTGCCGGGTCCGGATCAACGTTGATCAGGTTACCCTTTACCGTTCCGCCACCCTCAAGATCAACAATCGCAGATATGTAAGGGACTTCAACGCCTGGAAAGCTCCGATGCACAATGCTGTAGACATACAGCTTGCCCTTATTGGACAGCCGGGTCGGCTTCAACTGATCACGGGCACCACAACTGGAGCAGTTGTTTCTCTCGCCCAGAAAAATCGCACCACATTCACATTTCAGACCTTCCAAATACGGGTCACTCGTTCCGGCACCCTTAAGCCAGGATACAACCGGCAGTGGTCCCTTGACCTTCGCTTGTTCAGACATTATTTACCTCAATGGTGGATTGCAAAGTCCCCAAGGGTAAACCTGAAGACCCTTGAGTTTCAAGGATTTAAAGGGGACGCAGCACTTTAACCGAGCCGCGTGACATAGAGGGGACGGAGGCAATGGAACCCTCCATCCCGTCTAATCTCCTCCGACCCCTTCAATAAATGTGCTGCGTCCCCTTTTTGTCCCTTTTGGCAGGGCTCCTTGGGGGTTAGCCAAAGACGCGGGTCATGGCTTTCTGGGCACGTTCTTTGAGGGTATCGATCTTGGCGGCCATGACCGGGAGTATCATCTGTTCAACGCCCAGCGCTTCAAACCTGCGCATATCGTCGAGAGATCTGACGCTGGCGTGGGGGCTGACGTACAGCTTGATTTCTGACATTGATCGGCCATTTTTCTCCAGTTGGGCATTCAGGTACGCCAGTCTTTCCTCGAGAGAATCCGGCGTGAGGTTGAAGCCATACCAGCCCTGCCCAACCTGGGCAACTCGCCGTAACGCGGGATCACTCTCTCCACCAAAGATGATGGGCGGATGGGGCTGCTGGACAGGCTTCGGGTTCTGATAGGACGCCTGCACGGAATAGTATTTCCCTTCAAAGCTGGAGACTTCGTCACACCAAAGTGTCTTCATGACGGCAAGGCATTCGAGCGTTCGGCCTGCCCGGTCCTCCCAGGGTACACCCAGGGCATCAAACTCCTCCTTGAGCCAACCGATCCCAACCCCAAGCTCAAATCGCCCCCCCGACAGGTAATCCAGATCCGCACAGACCTTCGCCGTGTAAACCGGGTTCCTCTGGGGAACAAGACAGATGCCTGTCGCAAGCTTTATCGTGGAGGTATGAGCAGCAACAAAAGTCAGTGCGCTAAACGGGTCAAGCAGGCTTCGAGGTTCACCGGCAATTCTGCCATCTTCTGTATACGGGTAGCGCGATTCATATTCCGGAAAAAACATCACATGTTCAGGCACCCAAAAACCATAGAACCCAACCTCTTCCACATGTTGGGCAGCCTCAATAATGTACGATGGGCTGGTGTATTCGTTAAACGCCATCTGGCATCCAATTTTCATGCTCACTCCTTTTTATCTAATAAGCAGACCACCACAGGCGTGACTGGTCTGCCCCTGTTTCAATACAGGGAATTCAATCCTGGGGCCACTATACCCGGTGATACGAAGGTTGTAGACAGACCCGCCTTCTCCGTTGGTGCTAAGCTCACACCGATGAATCATTGCGAACATCACTGGGCGTGCCGGGGCAGAAAACTTGCGCTGGACACTGTTCTGGATACCTGGCTTGGACCCACGCTGGCGCTAATGCATTGTGAGGACTGCGGACAACCGGCGCTACTGCACCTCGTTACCTGGCGCGGGAGCACCCTGGCAGAACGAATCTATGCCATCAGGCTTGTTGACGCCCCCATCAGGGATACCTACCTTGCCAACATCAACCGTGATTACTGTGACCTGACCCGTAAGACCTCGGAAACCGAAGCACTTATCGGTGCCTGCGACCAGAACGCACGGCTGGTCCTGGTCTCCATGCCTGAATTGGTCGTTGAAGCGCTTTCCCGGGATTCATTCAATCCTCCTGTCATCCCCTGGAGGCAAGTTAAAACAGAAACCTACAATGACTGGATGAAATTTTTACCCCTATAACAAGGTCTTTATAACCAGTGATCTATAATTGGTAACAGTGACACCTCCGGAAAAACACAAGAAGTTCGAGAATCTGGTACATGCCTACAGCGGCTGGCTGCACCGCTATGCCTACTGGATATCAGGCAACCGCACGATTGCTGACGACCTGGTACAGGAAACCTATTTAAGGGCCTGGCGGTTTCTGGACTCACTTAAAGAGGAAGCTGCAGCCAAAAGCTGGCTAACGACCATCCTCCGCAGGGAAAACGCGCGGCGCTTTGAACGCAAGCAGTTGGAGTATTCAGACGTGGAAATGGACTCGCTACCCGCTAGCCAAAACGATTTCGATGCCAGGCCCGAGGTGGTTGCACTGCGCATTGCGCTCAAAAAGCTGCCTGCTACCTATCGGGAACCATTGATCCTGCAGGTGATCGAGGGATACACACTGGAAGACATCGCGGCAATCATGTCGCTACCCAGGAATACCGTCGCAACACGATTGCACCGAGCACGACAAAAACTGAAACATCAGCTGGAAAATGACGAACGGATATCAAATGAATTGTCTTGAAACAAGAAGACTAAGTCTTATCAATCCCCAGGATGGCCATCCTGCAAGACTGGCTCACCTGCGAGAGTGTGACACCTGCGCCAGATTCGCGCGGCAACTTGTAGCACAGGACGAATTAATCAGGGAAGCAACGAAAGTCGAACTGCCAGAGGGTTTTGCGGCCAGAATACTCCTTAACCAGTCACTTAAATCGGTATCCCCTCGGTCCACGCGTTGGACATGGTTGGGACTGGCCGCATCTTTTTTACTGGCAATCACCTTTCTACCGGCAGTTATTCAAGACGCTTTCTACAGCCCGTTTGAAACCGAACTGATTGCCCATGTCACTGCCCATGACGTATTAACCAAAGACGCACATGATCATATGACCCAACCGGCGAAAATTCGCCAGGTCCTGGCTTCTGCGGGTACTGAGATGCCGGACAATGCCGGCAACATTATCTACGCATCAACCTGCGTTATCGATGGAGAGGTCATGGCCCACCTGCTGGTGGAAAATGGCGATCAGCCATATGTCGTTTTCCTGATGCCACAACGTTCTGTGGCAGAGCGGACCTTCAATCGCGCAAACTGGGCAGGGCAAATCACAAAGATCAATAACCGCAGTATCGCTGTGCTCAACCAGACCGGCACCGGTCTGCATGTCGCCACAACAGCATTTAGTCAACAGTTTTCGCAGCCAGTCTCAACCTCAACCGGGCGCACCATCTAACCGCTTTTAGCTTTATGATGTCTCTCTGACGAATCCTCGCCAAGGGAAATACTTATTTGCAAGCGCTAAAACTGGACAACACGCCGCTGTCTGCGATCTATTCACCTGCCGGTGAGGCCAGCGCCATACTCGTATTGGCACATGGCGCCGGCGCGGGTTTTGATCACGCGCACATGAACGCCCTGTCAGATGCACTGAACACTATGGGTATCAGCACACTGAGGTTTAACTTCCCGTTCACGGAAGAAGGCAGGCGGAGAGTCGACAACACTGACGTGTGTATCGATGCCATTGCCCATGCAGTTGCAACCGCGAAACGACTCTGTCCGAATCTGTCGCTGTTTATTGGAGGACATTCATTTGGTGGCAGGATGTCTACCCACTATGCAGTGGATCAAGCCAACACCGCGGCCGGTATTATCCTGTTCTCTTTCCCGCTTCACCCCGGTAAGAAGCCAGCCATAAAAAGAGCCGCGCACCTGGGGGCAATTAAGGAACCCATGTTGTTTCTATCGGGTGATCGAGACATGCTGGCGGAAGCAGCG
>Ga0222633_1000865_pt1 | contig 21012 bp, 17 predicted proteins | sample AntAcemetageno48_FD_179816 | JGI IMG/M metagenome (GOLD analysis project Ga0222633, IMG submission 179816) | Saline water microbial communities from Ace Lake, Antarctica - #48 | ecosystem: Environmental > Aquatic > Non-marine Saline and Alkaline > Saline | place: Antarctica: Ace Lake | collected...
AAGTTTGTCCTCTGGTACAACCAGGAACATCGTCACAGTGAGATCCAATACGTGACGCCTGATCAGCGACATCGCGGCGAAGACGGTAAGATCCTAGCGAAACGAAAGCAGGTGTATGAAGCTGCCAAGGCACGGAATCCGCTTCGCTGGTCAGGCAACACAAGAAACTGGCAACCGGTCAAAAGCGTCACACTAAACCCCAACAATCACAGTGATGAGGAGGTGAAACAGGCAGCATAAAATTACACCAGGAGGCGACACTTAGCTTGAAACCTACCGCAGGTGGCTATCGAAAAACGCCGGTCGCACAAATTGGCGCGGACATTTATTGCGACACGGCGTTGATTAGTCGATTGATTGATCGTCTGTATCCTCAGAATTCGCTTTTCCCGCAAGCGTTGGAGGCGACATTGGGCGTGATGGCCCATTGGACCGATACCTTCTTTTTTCGCATCAGCGTTTCTATGGCCTTTCAACCCAAAGCTCTGGCAAGCAGTCCGCTATTTTCGGACTCCAAGACGGCAGAAGCATTTATGGCCGACCGTGCTGCTTTTAGTCAAGGTTCTACAGAGCTTCGTATGGAGTTCTCTGAGGCTGAGCCGCATTGGTTGTTACACGTGACTAGGCTTGATGAGCAATTGGAAAAGCAGGATTTTCTATTCGGTAAAGCGCCGAATATCGCAGACTTTTCTACCTACCATTGCCTCTGGTTCGTTCACAATAACCAGGCACTGCAATCAGCATTTGAGCCATTCCAAAATGTTCTAGCCTGGATGGGCCGTATGGCAGCTTTTGGCCATGGAAACTTGGTTGAGATGGATGGTGCAGATGCGATTGCCATAGCAAAATCTGCCACATCAAACACTGAGGCAAAGCAGGGTGTCGTATTGTCCGAAGGACCGGTAATTGGCGACGCGGTTGAGGTGTTGCCTATAGATTATGGTTTTCAGCCGACTGCAGGTGAGCTGCTGGTGCATTCGCTTGAGGAAATTGCGGTCAAACGTCTGGATGAGCAGGTGGGCGATGTGGTTGTACACTTTCCGCGCCTGGGGTTTCGCATTCAGTCGGCGGGCTAGCTAGCTGCAACTGGCGGCAATAAGGTTTCCGTTAGTCGTACCCAGTAGCTGGCTCCAATCGGCAACACATCGTCGTTGAAATCATAGCCTGGGTTATGGACTGAGCAGGACCCCTCACCATCGCCGTTACCAATCCAAATGTAGCTGCCAGGTTTCTCTTGTAACATAAAGGAGAAGTCCTCTGAGCCCATCGCTGGAGTAGGGTTAAGGTTGACGCGATTAGCACCGACAATGCTGGCGGCAACCTGGCCGGCAATTTCTGCCTCCGCAGCAGAGTTTACCGTAGGCGGATAGCGTTTCTCAAAGGTGAACTCCATAGTCGCACCAAATGCCCTGCAGATATCTTCGGCCATCTGTTTCATTTTGCTTTCCAATAAAGCCTGGACCTTGGGAGAGAAGCATCGTGTGCAGCCGCTAATTTCGACTTCGTTCGGAATGACGTTGTAGGCGTCGCCACCATGAAATTGAGTGATGCTTAATACCGCAGGTTGTTGAGGATCGATGTATCGGCTAACGATGGTTTGGAACGCATCGACAATTTTGCTACCGACGATGATTGGGTCGACGGTGAACTGCGGCATTGCTGCGTGGCCGCCTTTGCCTTGAACTTTGACTTTGAAAATATCAAAGGCGGCCATCATCGGACCCGACTTGATAGCGAAGGTGCCCACAGGCATACCCGGAATGTTGTGCATACCAAAGACTGATTCAACCGGAAATCGGTCAAATAGTCCGGCTTCAATCATGGCTCGACCGCCACCTTCATTTTCTTCTGCCGGTTGAAAGATTAGGTGTACGGTACCTTCGAACTCAGCTTCTTCCTTTAGGTATTTCGCTGCACCCAGGAGCATGGCGGTGTGGCCATCGTGACCACAGGCATGCATTTTGCCGGGAATTTTTGATGCGTGCGCAAAGTCATTGGCCTCGTGAATAGGTAGAGCATCGAGATCCGCCCTTAGACCGATGGCTCGATTTCCACGGCCCTTCTGAATGGAACCCACCACACCGGTGCCGGCGATGCCGGTTTCGACTTCAATACCCAGTGCCTCAAGCGTTTCGGCTACAATTCGAGCCGTGCGATGCTCTTCAAAGGCGAGCTCAGGATGTTGATGGATATCGCGACGGAGTTTTGTGAGCTCTGCCTGGTGCGCTTCAAGGGCGGGGATGATATTCATGGCATTAGTTCTTGTTGGTTTTAAGTTAATGTATGTGCTTCATGGTTAGAAAGCAATTTTAGTCCCTCGGCTTTGATTCATAGGCCCGCAGCTCGTTTGCCAGCTCAAATACGTGGCAGTCAACCACCTTGTATTGCTGAAGACTTGCTTCTAGCTGGAGTAGATATTCGCGGTTTGGACCACTTGGACCAACTGATCGACTAATCTGACGGGCCATGGAATAGGTGTCGTCATGACCTAGATAGTTTTCATTGTCTTGGGCGGCAAGATAGGTCAGCCCCGTGATGTTCTCGCAACCCTCGAAAGACATCGGTACTTCCAGTCTTTGGTAGCCACCTTTCTCGCGATAATCTAGATGGTCCAGAACCTGATTCACTTCTTCTCCTGCAATTAGGTAGGCCATACCCCAGCAGGCGTCTTCAGGCGAATGTACTAGGGTGACCACTCGACCTGGTGCATCGGGAGTGCCCCGATGGTCAGTTGAGCCTTGCCAGAATCGTCTCGCCCAATGATTTATGGTTGCCGGCTGCTGCTCGATAAATGGAAAGTCGGCACGAAAAATTAGGGACCCATAGCCAAACACCCAAAGATCAGGTGGCAAAGGATCAGGAACCATATTGCTCGTTATGCTCTCTGATGTAGCGGACAGCGTCGAGTAAACCATCTGTGGAATTGTGCCCACAAACGTAGTTCGCAACGGCCTGCAGTTCAGGGTGGCCGTTAGCCATGGCGATGCCATGGGCAGCCATCTGTATCATGGCCAGGTCGTTCATTTCATCGCCGACGGCACAGATGTTCTGGTCGCTGAGTGAGAAATGAGTCATCAGTTGTGAGAGGCCATGCCATTTGTCGACGACCGCTAATGTGACTTCACAATAAAAATAATCACTTTCAGTTAGTGCAACCAGAACTATATTGACGTGGTCACAGCCCTCTTTAAGTAACGTCGCGAAACGCTTAAGTTTCTGTTCGGAATCGTAGGCACCGAAGACCAGGTATTGATCTGGCTGATGGAGTAGATCGGATCTTTGGCTGAATTTGGCGTTATCAGAAAAATAGCGCTCATTGACCGGGTTCCATGCAACAGCATCATCCATGACAAAGTCCACACCGCCTAAATGATGGGCGTCTCGCTGGGCTGAAAGTGCAATCCCGCATTGTCTCGCATACGCAACGATCTGTTGATATTCATCTGCAGAGAAGGGCGTACTGTGCAAGGTTTCCTGGGTGTGGTCTTTGACCAGGGCGCCGCCATTGCAAACGCAGTAAGCGTCTAGGCCTAGGTTGTCGATCACATAACGAGCCGAGCGGTAGCGTCTGCCGGTTGCAATCACAACCTCTACGCCGTCGTCCATTAGGCCGTGAAGTGCGGCCCGAGTCGCTGGTAGCACCTGATGGTTCTCTATTGCCAGGGTGCCGTCGAGATCCAGTGCGACAAGTTTAATTGGCTGCATGATTAACTGCCTAATCGGTAACGTAGTTTAATGACGAATACGTCGATCAACGCATCGGTCCAGGCTTCACTGAGTAGCTCTGCGAAATCATCTCCCGGCATGCTGGGAACATCTGAACCGCGGGTGTAAACGATAAAGAGGTCAGACAGCGGTGCGAGCTCCCAGCGGTATCTTGCCTGGAAAGTCACTCGGCTGATGGAAAAATCTCTATTGCTTGCACCTGCTGCGAGGTTTACCGGAAGTAGTGAGCCGTCTCCCAGGGGAACTGATAAGCGCTGGCTTTCATCAGCCTTTATACCTGCCCATTGTGCGGTTATGCGGAATTGTTGGCGAGCTGAAAGAAAAAAGTCAAATTCGATCTTGGGACGCCAGAATTCAGCATCGTAGGCGCCAAACTCTCGTCCAGCTTGATGCACTATCCAACTTTCCTTGTCTTCATAGGCGACCTTAGCGAGCAACGAAACGCGATCATTTGGTCTTAAAGCAAACTCAACGCTGTACTCCATAGTGCGGCCGCCAGTGTGCTCGCCGGTATAAAAGGTCCCAAAGCCCATGCTTAAGGGGCGGGATTCATCGGTTTTGATGAAGAAGCCGGTCTGCAAACGACCTTGCACTCGATAATCGCCGTTGCCTCCGCTATCACGATCTTCCCATCGTTTGGGAAAGTAGTTAAGTTCGTAAAAAATGCTATTGGTTGAATCGAAAGTGAGCTCTTGACTGGTAAACAGCCCCGAACGGGTGCGTTGATTGTCGCCGTTATATTCTTCAACAATTCTAATGTTGCTGACACGTTCCTGTAATCCAGCAATATTGTTGTCGTTTCTTTGGTAGCTATAACGTGCCGCCTTGACATCGTTTCGGCGCAAGAAGCCGAAATCATTGATATCAAGCTTGTCATCAAAATAGTCGATGGCGAGGCTGTGCTTTCTGCCTCGTTGGGGTGTGTAGGTCACATCGATAAAGCCGCCCTGGCCGGTCACATCGTTGACGTCAGAGGCGATCAGTTGTGCGTCTGCCTGCCAGCGTCCATCCTGGCTAAGATAATGTGTGTCGATTCCATGGACGGTAGCGTCACTCTGAGGGTGAGCAACGTGGGTGGAGAGCCAGCCGATAGATTTTCGAGCGCCACTACTGGTGTCCTCATACAACAATCGGCCAGCAGCGAAGTCACGACCATCCTGGGTAACATTGAACGGAGTGCCACCCAACGAGCCATTTAATTTTGTGTCTTCTTCAAACGCACTAATCACACCGTAACGCCAGTTACCATTCTGACCGGTCACCTTGGCGGCACCGAACAATTCGCTCGGTTGATTTTCCTCAACTGCCGTGAGCTTGAGGCCAAGAATGCCAGTGTCGTTGGGTGAGGCGCCGATTCTTCGTGTATAGATCAGCGATGTCGGCGTGCCTCTGCCCATCTGCCGACTGGCGCGAGGGCTGGTGTTAAAAATCTCTTGTCCTTCTAAGAAAAAGGCGCGTTTCTCGGGGAAAAAGTTTTCAAAAGAAGACAGGTTAACCACGACATTATCGGACTCGACATTGCCAAAGTCTGGATTAACAGTGGCGGTTAGCTGCAAATTAGTTAGAGGGCGCCAGAATATATCGAATCCACCTTTGAAGGCGTCGGGGTGGTCGCTATTTCGATCGTAGGCAGAGGAGGCGTAGGGATAGAAAGTGAGCTGCTTCTTTGGCGTGACGTTCTCAAACTCTATCGGCTGAAGCGCCGACATAAACTTGCTGCGAGTGCGGGGTAAGCCGGGATAGGACCAGCGTTCACCTAGCTCGCCCATCGACCGCGATAGGTAGTAACCCATCTTTCTCGTCTCGGTGTCTATCTCTGGCATGGTCATGATCGACCAGGGAATAAACATTTCCGCCGTCCAGCCCGTCTCAGTTTCTTTGGCAGCTCCGTACCAAGCGCCATCCCATTGGTTGCTGAACTGACGCTCAGGAATGACTGTGCCGTCCTGAAGTGTGCCGCCGAGATTGACGCTGAACCAGTAGCCGTAAGTACCTTCGCCACTGGGATCCAGGGTCAGGGATACTCCATCCCTTTTAATGAACTGGTCTCTCGAGCTAAGCCGAGCAAGGAGGGTTTCAGGTTTTTGATGATTCACGACACCAACATAGAGACCGTCATCGGTGTAAAAAAAGTAACTTTCAGTATCTTCGGACGGTGTTTCCAGGGTATCAGGTTCGATGACAACCATCTTGCCGCGGCTCAAGCGCTGGGACCAGATAGTTTCATCCAGATTGCCGTCGATCTTGATGGAAATGTCTTTATCTGCTCTATGGATCGTGAATGCTGGTAGATCCGATGCCGATGCCGATGCCGATGCCGAAAGTAGGGCGCAAAGGATATATAGAACAGGCGGAAAAATTGTCGTAATTCTGCGCTTTAAAAAGTGTGTCACAAGGAGTCCGTTGTCGAATTTAAAGGTCAATCCGCCCAGAGTCCCGTTGCTTATGCTTGTGATTTTCGGGAGAGCTGTTTAACGTCAGTGTTTGGGACGCCGCGAAGGCAGAAATTTTACGGGAATACTAAGCGTTAAGCCATTGAAACTAAAAGAACTCATCACCAAAATCTATCAGCAAACTGGGCTTTGGTTTATAAACCAAATTGCTCGATCATCTCCTTTCGAGTTGATGCGGGATGTGCAATATGGAGCGTCGACGCGGCAGAGGCTGGATCACTACCTGCTTGCTGACCATTGGTCGCGCCCCACAGTATTCTTTCTATATGGGGGAGGCTGGCGTAGTGGCAGGAAGGAGGACTATCGCTTTGTTGCGGACACGCTCTTGCTGTCTGGCTGTAACGTTATCATCGCTGATTACCGGTTGTATCCTCTGGTTCGTTTTGATCAGATCAAGCGGGATGCCGCTAACGCTTTTGCTCATGCTTGTGAAACAACCCCAGCAGATCAACCACTGTATATCATGGGCCACTCTGCCGGTGCACAGCTCGGTGCCCTACTCAGTCTTGATGAATCAATTTTGCAACAGCAACATCGAGACCGAATCGCCGGTTTTGTTGGGCTCGCTGGCCCCTACGATTTTTATCCGTTTACCGATGCTGATCATTGGGATTTATTTGGTCCTGAAAATACCTATCCTCAATCTCAGGCCGTCAATTATGTTCGAGCTAATGGGCCTCCGATGTATTTGCTGCATGGAGAGACAGACAGCAGAGTTCGCCGAGGCCATTCGAAAAGTTTGATGGATAAACAAAGGCAAGCGGGAGGCATTGCCGACCGGGAAGTTTACAAGGGTGTCGGACATGTCGAGATTATTCTCGCCTTTTCACGGATTCATCGCTCACAATCCAAGATCATCCAAGATATCCGAGCATTCTTGCAAGGTGCCGGTCAAAATCATCTAGAACACGAAATACCAACTAACCACCTAAAGGAGCCCGTCAATGGCGCTTAGTAAATCCAGTACTGACGAACTACTTGTCGAAACCAGGGATAATATTGCGATTATGACGTTGAACCGCCCAGAACGGCTCAATGCGATCAGTCGAGATATGTTGCAAGAGTTGTCCAAGAAAATGATCGAGGCGGACGAGGATCCGGATATCCGCTGCATTATTTTGACCGGTGCAGGGCGCGGCTTCTGCGCGGGGCTTGATCTTGTCGAGGTTGGTCAGGGTGGTATTGGAAGTGGTGCGGGTAAAGGCAGCAATAGACCCAAGCAGCTATTCAGCATTCGCAATGCGCCGATTACCGTGATGTGGAATATGGATACGCCGGTTATTTGTGCCTTAAATGGAGCAGCTGCCGGGTATGGTATGGATATTACATTGCTCTGCGATATCCGTATTTCCGGGGAATCTGGCAAAATGGCAGCAGTCACTGCAAAGCGCAATGTAGTGCCTGAAAGTGGCGGCACCTGGTTATTGCCGCGCCTAATTGGTTGGGCGAAGGCCAGTGAACTCTACTACCGGGGTCGAGTCGTCGGCGCACAAGAGTGTCTTGAAATTGGCCTAGTCAATACCGTGGTACCAGACGACAAGTTAATGGAAACCGCGATGGAATGGGCGCAGGACATTGCAGACAATGCTCCTCTTGCGGTGCAAACCACCAAGCGCATGATGCGCATGGGCCTTGAGCAGTCCTACGACACCTCCGTTGACCAACTCATGGTGCATTTGAATGGGATGTTTAATAGTGAGGACTTCCAGGAAGGCGTGAGTGCATTCTTGGAGCGAAGAAAGCCAAAATTTACTGGCCGCTAAGCGTGACCAAAACTATACGTTACTAAAAGGGGGATAAGCGTGGCTGATCTATTTGCAATATCAGACAAGATCTTGAGTGAGGGCGTGGCTAATGGTCCCTTTAATCGCATTAACCATCAGCTCTCAGAGCTAGACAGTGATGTTGCCATGGTTGAAGCCTTTTCCCACTCTATCGTGTTCAACACCGATGAAGGATTGGTGGTATTTGATACCAGTAGTGACAAGGGTGGTCAACCAGTTGTCGATGCGATTCGCGGCTGGTCCCCTGAGTCCTTTCATTCTCTGGTTTATACCCATGGGCATGTTGATCATGTAGGCGGTAGTGGTGCATTCGTTGCGGCCGAATTAGATGCCGGAAGAAAGAAACCGAATGTTGTTTGTCACGAGAATGTGCCAGCTAGGTTTGACCGCTATGACCTGACTAACGGTTATAATACAGTGATTAATTCTCGACAATTTGGTCCGGCTGCTGGATTCGGTCCGGGTAAGCAAAACAGATTTTTACCGACAGACGTCGCAAGACCTGATGAAACCTATCGAGACGATATGTCGATGAATGTTGGCGGTTTAGATATTCAACTTCATCATGCGATTGGTGAAACCGATGATCACACCTGGGCGTGGGTGCCGAAACACAAAGCGATTTGCGCCGGTGATTTTTTTATTTGGAATTTTCCAAATGCAGGCAATCCTCAGAAAGTTCAGCGATTTCCCCTTGAGTGGGCCGCAGCAATGCGCGCGATGGCAGCGCAGGGTGCAGAGATGTTTCTTCCCGCCCATGGATTACCGATCCGCGGCGGTGCCCAAATTAAAATGGTACTAGAAGATGTTGCTACGGCTTTGGAAGCTCTGGTCAAGGATACGCTGGTCTTAATGAATGAAGGCGCACGGTTAAACGATATTGTTCACGCGGTCAGTGTTGACCCAACTCTGTTGGCGAAGCCATATCTTCAGCCCCTTTATGATGAACCAGAATTTGTTGTGAATAATATTTGGAGGCTATACGGCGGTTGGTATGACGGCAATCCCGCGAATCTCAAACCTGCCAAGGAAAGCGAACTCGCAGCTGAAATCTGCCGTTTAAGTGGTGGTGCTCTGGTATTGGCTAATCGAGCCCAGGAACTGGCCGATGTGAATGATTTTCGTACCGCCTGTCACTTGATCGAAATGGCCGCCTTAGCTGCGCCTGAAAATCATCATATTCAAGGGGTTCGGGCTGAAGTTTATGCGGCAAGGCGTACCCAGGAGACCTCACTAATGGCAAAAGGCATATTTGGCTATGCTGCCCGCGAATCCAAGCAACGTTCAGACCCTAGCCCCTGAATTTGCTAGCTCAGGGATCGAGTTGATCTCTTTTTAGAGCTGAACTGATTAGACCTCCAATACCGTCTAACCTGCGCTTTGTTTCACGCTAAATTCGCTCCAGCGAAATATTTATATTTTTTCATCTGATTGCTCCAAAGTTTCAAACTAATTCAAGGCATGCAGCGTCTTATCGTGAAAGCCGTATTTTATAGCTAGGTCGAAAAGCTAGGTCGAAAAGCTAAGCCGAAAAGCTAGGTTTGAAATTGAGTTTGAAGGGAGAACTGAACGATGAATATCAACAAAGTGTTAGAGACATTATTACTGGGGATTTTCAGTAGTCTGCTCGCTCTCAACGTGGCGTACGCTGAGGCGGACTACACTACAACCAGTGACATGTTTAGCCCCCAGCGCGCCTATGAACAAGCGAATCTATCTCCTGATGGTCTGCATCTTGCCGTTCTCAGTCGCCAAAATGGACAGGCGAGCTTGCTGATTTTCCAAATAGACACGATGACCGCCGTTGCAGCCTTGAGTACCGAGAATCAGCAAGATATCTTACGCTTCTGGTGGGCGAACAATGAGCGTGTCATTGTGAATTTGTCTCTTCGCAATAGCATTGTTGACTATCCACTTCTGACCGGTGAATTGTATGCCCTAAATGTGGACAACACTAGAAAGTTTGCCGTTGCTGGTTTTGGTGCTGGCGATTCAGCCAACTATGAATTTCTTGATGCCTATTCTCCCGATGATAAAGAAATTCGCGTGATTCGGTCTGATATCCGCAACCGCCGAAACGTTGAACTCGATCTCTCTCGTCCAGTTGCTTATAACCTGGACATATACAAACGCTATCGGCGGTCTACGGGTACGAATCTTAAAGATAAGCGTCTGGAGAATGGATACAGCAGCCCATATCCCACCGGTGGTTTTGTCGCTGACAATGAAGGTGAGTTGCGTTTAGCCTATATGGTTGATAGCGACAATAATTTAAAACTCTCTAGACGTGATTATGATATCGATGAATGGGTTGAGTATGACTTTGCTGCGCCTATTGCCATTGAAAAACAACACAAGACCAATCCTGTGGTCGGATTCGATGCGGAAAATAGTGGTGTTTATTTCCTCGGTAAGTCTCCATACAACACTGTGGGACTATTCCATGTGCAACTCGAAACGGGTCAAGTTAGAGCGCTATACGAACATGAACAATTGGACCTTCGAGCAAAAGATCTTATCTTAACCTCAGATCGTGATGTCGTCGGCGTTAATCCCGCCGGAACCACAACGGCTCAATTCTTCGATAACACTCACCCAGAAGTGGGGCGTCTTCGAGGACTAGCAAATGCATTTAAAGGTAAAAGAGTCGAGATATTGAACTATTCTCGTCGAGGAGAGGGCGCGCTATTAGATGTTATTAGTGAAGGTAACAAGAGCGGCTTATACCTTTTTAACAGCCAGAATAATTCCGTTTCATTTTTGATGCCTGCAAACTCTTAGAGCTGTTTCGCCGCAAGGATCTGCTATTAGAAAACAGTTGAACTTCTACCAGGAGACCCAACGATCGCTCAATAAAAAGCCCCTCGACGCCTTCTCGCCGAGGGGCTTTTTGCTTTCTTATTGCAAGCGGCGCGGCAAGCTTATGAGGCCTTCTTATAGGGGGGGCGCATAGCGGCGGCGAGCTTAGATACAGTTTTGGATTGGGAGTAGATTGCTTTTGCATGACTGAAGGTTTTGAATCCATCATAGCCGTGGTATGAGCCCATACCACTGGGTCCAACCCCACCGAATGGTAAGTCTTCCTGAGCAACATGCATAATGACATCGTTCACGGTCACACCGCCGGACGTCGTATGAGTGAGCACTTTTTCTTCTTCCGCTGCGTTCTGTCCAAAGTAGTAGAGCCCAAGAGGCCGTGGATGCTCATTGATATATTGAATTGTCTCGTCGATATGCTTGTAGCGTTTAACCGGAAGGACTGGGCCGAAAATTTCTTCCTGCATGACCTTCATGTCATCGGTTGGGTCCATAATCAAAGTGGGCGGAATTCGATGATGTTGCTGTTGGCTAAAATCTTCACTCGCCGGGTTGATTTCAATCACCGCAGCACCTTTTTCTTTGGCATCGTCGATATAGCCGTTCAGTCTTTCAAAATGACGCTCATTCACAATAGAGGTGTAGTCGGGGTTGTCCTTGATATTTTTGTACATCTTTTTTACCGACGCTTGTGCTGCAGCGACAAAATCGTCGGCGCGACTTTCGGCAACAAAGACATAGTCTGGAGCGAGACAAATTTGCCCGGCGTTCATAGTTTTACCCGCCATGATATTCGCCGCTGTCAGCTCCATATCAGCATTTTCGCCAATAATCACCGGCGACTTGCCACCGAGTTCGAGGGTCACAGGGACAAGATTTTCAGCAGCGGCGCGCATCACATGACGCGCGATTGACGTGGCACCGGTAAATAAAAGGTGGTCGAAGGGTAGAGTACTGAATGCGCTGCCAACCTCGGGGCCACCGGTCATTACTGCGACTTCTTCTTCGCTGTAAGCTTCGGCGAACATTCTGGCCATAAGCGCAGAGGTTTCCGGTGTGAATTCAGACGGTTTAATCATGGTGCGATTACCCGCCGCGAAAATACCTGCCAGAGGGGCGAAGGTCAATTGTACTGGGAAGTTCCAGGGGGAGATGCAGCCAATCACACCGAGAGGCTGGTATACGACTCGAGATCTTGAACCGAGTAGCCCGAGGGGGAACATGGATTTGCGTTTTTCTGGGCGCATCCACTTAACAACATTCTTCTTGGCGTGTTCAAGGGGGCCAATGGAACCATCAATGTCTGTGAGTTTGGACTGTTGAATAGACCGATGTCCAAAATCTGCGGCCATTGCGTCACATAATTCTGAGCCGTACTTTTTGAGCAGATTAATTGAACGATCTAGCCTATCAATGCGTGTTTCAGCGCTGACAGCACCTTCTCGAAGGTAGTCTTGTTTTTGCCTATCCAGAATCGCCTGCATATTCGCTTTGATTTCACTCTCGCTCATGATGATTTCCTTGTTTTGGTCTTATGGGCCCGTCTTCAAAAATAATGCCTTAAAGAGATTGCTTTAAAAAGAGTACAAATATTACTCAATGGGCAAGATATCTGGAAATAGACTGCAGAGATAGGCGTTATGGCACTGGGTGATTCGCAGCGGCGTTGGTAATTTCCAAGATTCCGGATTGGAATTCCGAGCGCAACCAAAGATGTTAGAATTCCAACTCGTTTTGTGTACCTTGGATGGAACCGCCAGTGGCTAAAAATCTTTTTCAAAAAGTCTGGGATGGTCATATTGTCCAGCAGCTCGATAGTGGCCAGTACCAAATATTTATTGGTTTGCACCTGATTCATGAGGTCACGAGCCCTCAGGCATTTGGTATGTTGCATGACAAAGGGCTTAAGGTTGCTTATCCCTCTCGAACTTTTGCAACTGTTGATCACATCATTCCGACAGATGATCAATCTCGTCCGCTAAAGGATGATATGGCCGAGCAGATGATTCAGGTCCTTAGTGATGCAACCGAGGAGCACGGGATTGAGTTTTTCCCGCCGGAGTCTGGCTCTCAGGGCATTGTGCATATCGTGGGGCCAGAGCTTGGGTTAACCCAACCAGGCCTCACCGTTTGTTGTGGTGACAGTCATACGTCTACCCATGGCGCATTCGGGTGCATCGCGCTCGGGATCGGTACCAGTCAGGTACGTGACGTCCTCGCGAGCCAAACTCTCGCCATGGACCCATTAAAAGTTAGACGTATTCGAGTAGAGGGCGAACTGGCAGTAGGTGTCACTGCAAAAGATGTCACGCTGCATATCATTCGTACTCTGGGTGTTAATGGTGGAGTTGGTTTTGCCTATGAATACGCCGGCTCAACCATCAGTGCGATGACTATGGAAGAGCGCATGACCGTCTGTAATATGAGCATTGAAGGCGGTGCTCGCTGTGGTTACATCAATCCCGACCAGACGACTGTTGATTATCTAAGGGGTAAAGAACGAGTGCCGAAGGGTGCTGATTTTGATAAAGCAGCAGAAAAGTGGCTCTCTTACGCATCGGATGCGGACGCAACCTATGACGATGAGGTGGTGATTCAGGCCGCAGAGATCCAGCCAACTGTGACCTGGGGTATTACGCCAGGACAGGCTATTTCGATTGATGAGTCGACTCCAGACCCTGAATTGTTGGAAGGTCTAGAGAAGGCATTGATCAGTGATGCGCTGGGTTATATGAAGATTCCAGCTAACACTCCGATCAAGGGCACCAAAATTGATGTGGCCTTTCTCGGTAGTTGTACAAATGGTCGATTATCGGATTTTCAGGCCGTCGCTAAACTGCTTGTGGGCCATAAGGTCGCAAGCGGCATAAAAGCGATTGCAGTGCCGGGCTCCGAAAAAGTTGATGCCGAAGCTCGAGCCTTAGGACTACATAAGGTGTTCGAAGAAGCTGGTTTTGAATGGCGTAAACCAGGCTGTTCGATGTGTCTTGCGATGAATCCGGACAAACTAGTGGGAGATGAGGTTTGTGCCTCAAGTTCTAACCGAAACTTTATCGGTCGCCAGGGATCATCGACAGGACGCACGATTCTGATGAGCCCCATTATGGTGGCTGCATCAGCAATCGAAGGCAAGGTAGCGGATGCCCGCGAAGTATTTGGCCTCAAATAGTCAGAGCGAAAACAAATTATGGAAAGTAACGAGATTACCAAGATCAATGGCAAGGGTGTTTACATTGCCGGTAACGACATTGATACCGACCGAATTATTCCGGCGAGGTTTCTCAAGTGTGTGACCTTCGATGAGTTGGGCCCATCTTTATTCTTTGATGAGCGATTCGATACTGAGGGCAATAGTAAGCATCACCCTCTCGATGCTGAGGTACATAAAGGTGCAGAGGTACTGATGTCCGACGCTAATTTCGGTTGCGGCTCTAGCCGTGAACATGCCCCGCAAGCACTACAGAAATTTGGCTTCAGGGCAGTGATCGCCGAGAGCTTTGCAGAGATTTTTCAGGGTAACTGCACGACGTTAGGTATTCCTTGCGTTGTGATGGAGAAGCCTTACCGGCAAGCGCTGGCTACAATCATCGAGAACGCACCTGATATCGATTTAACCGTAGATCTGCACTCTATGCATGTGGTTTGTGCGAACCAGATTTTTCCGATCACCATGAAAAATAGCAGTCGGGAAGCCTTTTTAGCGGCTAACTACGACCCGCTTGATACCTTGCTTCAGGCCAACGACGCGATTAAGGTAACGGCCGAGCGCTTAGGCTACATATAACCCTGGGGTTGAGATGGCCAAGAAGAAAATTGAAATCTATGACACGACCCTGCGTGATGGTAATCAAGGGGAGGGTGTTAACCTCAGTCTGGGAGACAAGCTAGATATTGCCGTGGCTCTGGATGCCATGGGTATCGACTATATTGAGGGTGGATGGCCAGGATCTAACCCTAAAGACGATGAATTCTTTGCCCGCTGCAAAGATCTGAATCTTGTCACAGCCAAGGTTGTGGCTTTTGGGTCCACCCATCGCTCAGACGTTGAACCCGCCGATGATTTTTTTCTTCAAAAACTGATCGCTGCAAAAGCTGATGCAACTTGTATCTTCGGTAAAACCTGGGATCTGCACGTCGAACAAGCGCTTAGAGTGAGTCCCGATAAGAACCTAGATATGATCAGTGGGTCTATCGCTCATCTTGTTGCGGCGACCGGCAAGCCTGTTTTTTATGATGCGGAACATTTCTTTGACGGTTTTCGCAGTGACCCTGGATATGCCCTGGCAACCTTACTGAGTGCTGTCGAGGCCGGTGCGAGTCGCGTCATTCTCTGTGATACCAATGGTGGCGTGATGCCCCACGAGCTTGGCCACGCGATTCGCGAAGTCCGCAAAGAAATTCCTGATATTAAGCTTGGCATCCACGTCCATAACGATGGTGGTCTGGGCGTTGCCAATACCCTGCGCGCAATTGAAGAGGGTGTGGTTCAGATTCACGGCACTATTAATGGCATCGGTGAACGTTGCGGAAATGTTGATCTCACCTCAATCATCCCAAACCTAGAGCTCAAGCTTGGGTATCAGTGCATACCCGAAGGACGTCTCAAGGGGCTCACGAATCTATCCAAAGTTGTCTGGGAATATCTGAATATTCAGGGCCCACTGGGTCAGCCCTTTGTCGGGCCTTCAGCTTTTGCTCACAAAGGTGGTGTGCATGTTAGTGCAGTTCAGAGAAACCCGGCTACCTATGAGCACATAGACCCCGAACTGGTAGGTAACTCACGTAAAATTTTGATTAGCGAATTAGCTGGCGGATCCAACTTACGAGCCAAACTCGCCAATCGATACTCTGAGTTAGAAGACAGCAATGCGGTGAAAGCCATTCTGGGTGAAGTGCAAGACAAGGAGCACTCAGGCTACTCCTATGAAAATGCGGACGGCAGCTTTGACCTTTTGGTGCGTCGCCACATAGGCCGTTACATGCCGCAATTTGAACCCCTCTACTATCGAATTTATAGCCCATCTAACGAAGATCCCCAGGAATCCGACGGTTTGATCGAAGCCAGCGTTAAGGTACGAGTCGGTGCTGAAGTGAAGTTATGTGCAGCAGAAGGACACGGCCCGGTAGATGCATTGAACAAAGCTCTAGTAAAGGCCCTAATTGAACCATTTCCGATCCTGCTTGATTTACATCTAACGGATTATTCTGTTCGCGTAATTAATAGCACTCAGGAAACTGCCGCTAAAGTTCGCGTTTACCTTGAGCACAGTTTCGAGGCAGAGATATTCGGTACCATCGGTGTAAACGTCGATATTATCCAAGCAAGCTGGAATGCGCTGGTTGAGGCTTATCAATATACGTTAATGCGGCATGCTGATTTTGTGGCGGAGCTGCCGAAGAAGACCGCCGCCAGTGAAAACCGAGGGTTGAATCCTGAAGTCGGAGGCGCATGACGTGGATGGTGCGTGGGAACGACGTTGGCATCCGCTTCGAAATGAGTGGGTGACCATAACCAGTCATCGAAATCAGCGGCCCTGGTCTTCGACTGACACTCCTGCTTCAGGCAATACATCAGAACAAATCTTTGATTCGAACTGTTACCTTTGTCCGGGCAATGTCCGAGTGTCCGGCAAACAAAACGATGATTATGAGGGACTGTTCGTTTTCGACAACGATCACCCCTCTTTTAGTGATAAAGCCCCAACAAAACTAACCCCGGCGCCCGGTATATATCGAAATGAGTCTGCAACCGGAACGACACGGGTCATGTGTTATTCGCCCAATCATAGCCAATCACTGGCTGAATTAGACCAGCAAGCCTTTGAGGCTGTGATTGAATGTTGGGCCGATGAGACCCAATCATTGATGCAACGTAGCGACGTGACCCAAGTGTTGGTGTTTGAGAATAAAGGTGCTGTGATTGGTGTTTCAAACCCACACCCTCACTGTCAAATCTATGCCGCAAGCTTCGAGTTTAAAAACCTCGAATTAGAACGTTTGGCCATGGAGTCTCACTTTGCGGAAACCGGCAGCAGTTTGATGGGAGACATTATCGGCAGTGAGCGTGAAACAAGCGGTCGCGTGATCTTCGAAAATGAAGGTGCGATTGCGTTCCTGCCATACTTTTCTCGTTTTCCCTATGAAACCTTTGTGTGTCCCTATGAGCAGAAAAGCTGGTTATTTGAGTTGTCTCAAGCTGCGCGATCCGATCTTGCTGCCGCATTACGACAAACCCTCATTCGATTCGATAATCTCTGGCACATGCCCTTTCCTTACATGCTTGTTTTGCATCAAGGTCCCCTCGGCGCTCCAGGCGCTTATCACTGCCATATCCAAATTCACCCGTTAATGCGGCAGCCGACGCTGCAAAAATTTCTCGCTGGTGTTGAGTCAGGAGGAGGGCACTTTCTGAATGATGTTGACCCGGATCAGGCGGCCCAGCAGTTGCGAGACACCTCGAATCTCCACTATCGGAACGCTAGATAGGATCCCTTAAAGTCGGTATGGTTGATCCTTGATTTTGACCGGCTAAACCATCGGCTAAATGACCAGCTAATTGACCAAAAAGAGGCAAGTACTATGTACGTAGATTCACACTTGACTGCAGATATGCACAAGATTCCGGACCACATTAAGAAGTTGGAAGCCGAGGGTTATGACAGTGCTGGAACCGCTGAAATGAACCACGATCCGTTCTTCCCGCTCTTGCTCGCAGCGGAACATAGCGAACGGATTGGCGTAAGAACCGGGATCGCCGTGGCCTTTGCGAGAAGCCCAATGGTGCTTGCGAATCTAGGTCACGATTTAAATGCCTATTCTAAAGGCCGATTTACCATGGGGCTTGGTTCTCAGATCCGCCCTCATATCACCAAGCGGTTTAGCATGCCCTGGGGCGCACCTGCCAACCAGATGAAAGAGCTGGTATTGGCGATGCGGGCGATTTGGGCAAACTGGTACGAAGGCGAACCTCTGAGATTTGAAGGCGAGTTCTACAACCATACGCTGATGACGCCAGCCTTTACGCCTCAAGATAAGCAGTATGGTGCGCCCAAAGTCACGCTGGCAGCCGTAGGCCCCATTATGACTCGAGTAGCGGGCGAAGTTGCTGACGGCCTCATCATTCATCCCTTTAGTAACGAAAAGTACATTCGAGACATCACACTTCCGGCGGTTGCAGAAGGGCTCAAAAGGTCCGGTCGCTCAATGGATGATTTTGAAATCTCATACACACCCTTTATTATTTCCGGCAAGGATGAAGAAACGTTTAATGCGTCTAAGTTGGAAGCAAAGAACAGAATTGCGTTCTACGGTTCAACACCTGCCTACAAAGGGGTTTTGGGCGTTCACGGTTGGGGTGATCTGCAACCAGAGCTGAATGCAATGTCCAAGCAGGGTAAATGGGCCGAGATGGGTGAGATGATCACCGACGAGATGCTCAACACTTTAGGAGTCATGGCGGAGCCTGGTGAGATAGTACCGACCATCAAAGAGCGCTATGGCGATTTTGTCAGCCGCATAAACGGCGGATTTACCTTTGTCGATACTGAGGCTCGCCTGGAGATGGTCGCAAGCCTGCGGGCTAGCTGAATATTTTGAGCCAAGTGCCGAAATCTCTGTTGTGGGAGGCTGGTGAGCTTTATCTACTGGATCAAACTCGCTTGCCCCACGAAGAAATCGTACTTCATTGTCGAACAGTTGAAGCAGTGTTTGAGGCGATTTCCACATTGAGAGTGCGAGGAGCGCCTGCGATCGGCATAGCTGCGGCTTACGGTCTGCTTGTTGACACGGATCCCTTCATCACGATGACCGAACTTGAGCGGCGTCGTGATTATCTTAACTCAGCGCGCCCGACAGCGGTCAATCTAGGCTGGGCTCTAAAGCGTATGCTGGCGAAAGCCGCGCAAATTCACACTGGCGGCAACGTCGCTCAGAGGGAACTACTCCTTGAGGCCTTAGCGATACACGAAGAAGATCGTCAATCCTGTCAGTCAATCGCAGACTTTGGTCGGCCGCTGATAAAAGGTATGGTGAATATGCTGACGCACTGCAATGCTGGGTCTCTAGCGGTATCCGAATATGGTACTGCCTTAGCGCCTATTTATCGTGCGAGCGAAGAAGGGCAAGCACTGCATGTCTATGTTGATGAAACCAGACCCCTACTACAGGGTGCTCGACTAACCAGTTACGAGCTAGCGAGGCACGGCGTTGATCACACTTTGATTACCGATAGTATGGCAGCACATGTCATGTCACTCGGTAGGGTTGATGCGGTGATCGTTGGCGCCGATCGAGTCACAGCCAATGGAGATTCGATTAACAAGATCGGCACCCTGAACCTGGCGATTCTTTGTCAGTATTTTTCGATTCCATTTTTCGTTGCTTGTCCGGGTTCAACAATTGATCTTGCAACCTCCGCAGGGTCAGAGGTTGAAATCGAATGTAGGGGCGCTGAAGAAGTCAGACAATTTTCTAACAGTCTGACCTGCCTGCCTGACACCCCAGTCTTTAATCCTGCTTTCGACGTCACTCCGGCGTCGCTCATTACCGCACTAATTACTGATCGCGGTGTCGTTCACAGGCCGAATACCCGTCGAATGGCCGATATCCTAGCCTAGACCGGGTGCGGTGCAGAGAATGAAGGTTTAGTGGAAAGATCATAATCTGGTTGAGATTTGCCTGCCATTCGAACGAGAATGGCGGCACTCATTGAGGTTAACTAGAAATGTCTGAAAACAAGCCTGTTTTAATCGCACTGATAGTGACGGGAGTTTTGCTCCTGGGGTTTCTTGCCTACTATTTTCTATTATCATCATCAGAGCCAGATACGGTGTCAAATGTCTTGCCTTTACCTATAGAGCAGCCGGCTGCGATTGAAACCATTGAAACCATCGAGACATTAGGTCCAGAACCAAAGATCGATCTTGTCGCCGAAGAGCCAGCCGATCCTGCTTTTATACTGCCTCGACTCGAAAATAGTGACCAACTTATTCGTGATGGTGCGGTGAGCTTAACCCGTCACGAAGGTATCAATACCTGGCTCGGTTCGAAGGAACTTTTGAGCAAAATTGTGGCGTTTGTTGACAACATTTCGTACGGTAATATCGCAAAAGACGCCGCAGCGGCCCTGGCTCCTCGAGGGCAAATGTCGGTTGATGAGGTTTCCGAGGGGGTTTATTTGATGAACGAACGCTCCTATGACCGCTTCAACAACACGACCAACATTCTGTTGTCGATCGACACTCAGCGTTCGATCGAGTTTTATATTTTACTTCGGCCTCTGTTCGAACAGGCATACGCTGATCTGGGATACCCTTCTGGCAAATTCGACGAGGTGGTATTACGCGCCATTGGTCGACTGCTCGAAACACCGAGACTTAACAAGCCCGCTAAGATGATACGGCCGGTGGTGATGTACGAGTATCAGGATCCGAAGCTAGAATCGCTAAGCCCAGCTCAGAAGCAATTACTTCGTATGGGATCTAAAAACGCCGATGCTATCAAAGATAAGTTGCGGGATGTTGCCCGTGAATTGCGATCAAGCCTAGAATAAAGCCAATAAAAAACGAGCACTATTGTTCTGAAAGTGCCTTTTCCTGAGCACGCTTTAATGGTTTTAAAAGATAGTCCATGACGGTTTTCTTTCCCGTCATGATGTCCACGGTGGCTACCATGCCTGGCATAATTGGGAGCGGATTTCCCCCGGAGCCAAGATGATTTTCTTCGGTACGAACCCGAATCTCAAAGAAGTGCTCACCACGTTCATCGGTAATGGAGTCAGCGCTGATGAGTTCAAGCACTGCAGGTAAACCACCGTAGATGGCGAAGTCATATGCCGTGAGCTTCACCGTCGCGGCTTGGCCCGGATGGATAAAGGCAATGTCTGCTGGGCGAATTCTCGCTTCTACCAAAAGGGAATCATTAGTCGGCACAATTTCTACCAGGTCCATGCCAGGCTGAATGACAGAGCCGATGGTGTTCACCAGAACTTGCTTCACTTTTCCGTCAACAGGAGAGCGAACTTCAGTTCGTTTCACCCGGTCCTCCAGAGCAACGTTAGAGATGGACAGCAGAGAAATTTGAGTCTCAGCCTCGTTTAATTCTGCTCTAGCTTGAGATACAAATTGCTGTTTTCTCTCTTCGATTTTCTCTTCAGCTTCTCGGACTACTGCTTCAGCCCTGGGGGTGGCGAGACGAACTCCTTTAAGTCTTCCAACGGATTCATTGACCGCGAT
>Ga0222633_1000869_pt1 | contig 20934 bp, 21 predicted proteins | sample AntAcemetageno48_FD_179816 | JGI IMG/M metagenome (GOLD analysis project Ga0222633, IMG submission 179816) | Saline water microbial communities from Ace Lake, Antarctica - #48 | ecosystem: Environmental > Aquatic > Non-marine Saline and Alkaline > Saline | place: Antarctica: Ace Lake | collected...
TATAACGATCCAGCGGCGTGGTTTAGCAGCACTGTGTCCAACCGAAATCGCGCAATGATAGAGGCCACTTTTATCATCGCAGTATTTGAAGCAGAAGCACGCCAAGGCAACCTTCCCAGCGAACTGCTCTCAGCGGTCGATGAGGGGCGCGATGTAGCTGCTGCTCGTCGGCTGGCGAAGGGGGATACCAAGTGAACCGTTTAATCAGGTGCACCACTGCACCTAGTAAGGAGAGAGGAAGAGTGATGTCTGTCACGGACCCATTTGAGTTTTACGCGAACTATGACGCATCGGAACTGGTGCGCCTGAAAAGGGCATCATGGAATTATGACCGACACGAAGAGAAGATGGAGAAAGAATGCAGGCCGTATCTGGCCAAGTTGAAGCGCCGCGCAACTGCTGCCGTAAAGCCGCACAGGGTGGAGTTTTCATCAGGAGGTGCTTTGCCACGCTGGAAACCGCGCATCGTTTTCAGCGGTCACTTCATGCCCAACAGATACGCTGACGTGATAGGTAATCAACCTACGATAACGTTCACCCTCTTCCCGCGTGACATGGATCATTTTGACAGTTTCTTTCGGTCGATGAAGGCGGCACTGGATGCGCTCTCAGAGACAGAGATATATTTTACTCAAGAGGAATATGACCGCATACGAAAAGCCGCCGACCAATGAGAAAAGCCCCCGACTCGTCCCTGTAAAGGGTCATGCCGGGGGCCATGCTAGGCGTCTTGGGCTGGGCAGCTGGTGACGCTTCGCAGTCTCTATGTAGTGGGAAATCGTGGCGAGACTAGGGCTAGCTGCGCAGGGCTTCAGGGTGGCATATCCTGACAAACGTGCGATTGCGGTCATTTATCTTGGCGAGGCACCCGAACCCGTCCCGCTCGCCAGAACAGGCGGAGGCATGACTTACAGGGCGCGGATCAGAGCAGAAATCGTAGGCGGCAAGAGCAACCTCGCCACGGTGCTCAGCCTCACGGGCAAGCCAGACGCCACCAATGCCAGAAAACCCGAGGAACACCACCAGGATCAGGCAGCGATAAAATTGGCCTGCGAACGTCTCGCCCTTCAGTATCCGAATACGCGCGAACGCCTTATCGCGGAACGGCTTAAACCCCAGCTTGCGAACGCGAGGCTTTCCGGGCGGGGATGCGCGGCGCTTGGGGGCGGGTCTGGTTACCTGAACGGCCATCAGACACTATCGCCGCATTCAGCAGCCCACTTCTCGACATCCTTGCGCATCTTCAACCGTGCTTCGAGAGGGCTTCCATCAAAGGCGGCTCGGCTGATTTCCACGGGGCGCGTAATTTCACAGAGCGTCTTGTGCTCGATCCTGACTGCGCTTTCCATGGCTTCCTTAGTCACTGAATAAGAAGCGTCCGGTGTCGTCTGGCACGCCGTCAGAATACACGTCGTCATCAACAGCGTCAGCAATCTTGCGGGATTTCTCAATACGTTCATCTGCCTTTTCCTCTAGCTTCTGGAGTTCCTTGGTTGCGGTTTTCTGTGCTTTCTTCTCGGCCTTGGCGTTGGCCTCTTTTCGAACGCGCCTATCGTGAATTGCGAGCCACATGAAAAAGCCGACGATGGCCGCGCCGATCCCTAGCGCCCATTGGGCGGCTGGGTTGTTTTTCAGCCAGAGATAAAACGGGTATCCTAGGGGCATGGTTACACTTTCGGCTGCTCTGCTTTTTGCCTACCCTCGTAAGCAATCATGCGCCCAGCCCACCAGCGCCACCCGCCAATGATGAGCAGGATGCCAGCGAATGTACCGCCAGCGATCAGGATGGTCTGCATGTCATATGCTTTGAAAAAGCCGGTCAGCTCCTTGGCCGCGGGCGCGGCCATTGTTACCGTCGCCAGCCCACCACCGATGAGCGCAGTTTCACGGCCGCTATCTTGCTTGGACAGGCCCTTGAACGTCTGGCTGGTTTCCATCGGCTTAGGCCTAGATGCATCCACAAGCTTAGGCGTCTCGATCACCTTTTTCGTTACCGTCAGGGGCGCTTTCGCAGCATCCGGCAGCGGAGCGGCCTTGATCGGCTCGCCTACAGTGCCACCCAGCGCGATAAACTCGCCAGTGTTCAGCCAGGCGGTCTGCTGGGCGGCTGTCATCGTGTCCCATTCATCTGGCAGGGTCAGGGTGCGGGGCATTGGTTTAGGCTCTGGTTTGGGGGTTGGGGCAACAGGCACGGCTTTGATAGGCGTGTAGGCAGGGACTCCCACCAGATCGCGCCAGGTTGTGCTTGTGGTCGCATTCCATGCCTTGTCCGTTGGCAGGCCGTTCCACATCAGCACTTCGGCCAAACGTCGCCTGTAGAGGCCAAGGAGAGGCTTTCCGCTGGCTACGCGATACTTCACCCACCAATCACAGATTTCCGCTGTGGGAGCTTCCTCGTTGATTAGGCGGGTCAGGGTGTAGTTTGCAGCTTTCGTCTCACCGAAATTAAACAAAAATCCGGCGTATGCATCCCGCTGGCAGGGCTGAAGCGGCACCTTGATCAGCCGATCCATCGCAGGTTCAACTTCATTCCTGACGTAAGACCAGAGAAGCTGTTTAGCGGCAGCCTCGTCAATCTCGTCGCCAAGGTGGATAGGCTCGCCATCCTCCCAAGTCGTGTTGCCGTAACCGATCGTCACCAACCCAGCCGGGCAGATATAGGCAGACGGGCAGAACCCTTCGGCCTTGCGGATCAGCTCAATTCCTAGCGCCGACACTTGCATCATCGTCTTCAACCCCTTCATCGCTTGGCTCGTCGTGGTCAAAGCCGTTGGCCATCTCGTCTTCATCGATCGGTTCGTCTTCAAACGCCTCATCATACTCACCCAGCAGCAGTTCGCGTTCGTCATCGTTCTGGATGTATTTGTCATAGGTGGCGGTGAACTCGCCCAGCGTCAGGCCGCGCGTGTGGAGGATGTTGTCCATTGTCTCGCCATTGCGCCGGCGCTTCAGGAATATCTCGACCACTTCACGGGAATATTCAGCGCCTTCCCTGATCTTCTTGCCCCTGCGACGGGTGCGAACGCCCTTCTGTACGCCGGCCTTGATGTTATCGTGAACGCTCTTGGCTGCCTCGTATTCGGCCCATTCCTCCTCGGTCATGCGCAGGTCAACGTATCCATCAGGAACGTCTGCCGAATACTGCCGCTTGGGCCGGGCCAGAAGGGCCTGTTCACGCGCCACAAGAAGCATTGCAAATGCGACCGTAAACAGGGTCATCATCAGCATTTCACCGAAGCCAAAAAAGAGCGTGAAAAACAGGATGCCGCTCACGAATTGATGCGTCAAAGGCGGCTCAATGTCAGGGTTCCACGTCCATGCGCTAACCCTTGCCATGAGCACAAATAGCGGGTTGAACGCATCAACCATCTTTGCGTCGGTCGTGGCCGTCTCTTTCGTTACCAGCGAAGCAGCCTGCAACGCCTCAATCTTGGCATCGGCCTCATCTATCTTGGCTGAGAGGCGCGATTGAGCGGCAGTATTGGCAGCGCGGAACGTGTCAGCCTGATCATCATTGTTAATGCCATCGCTCGTGATGTTCTGGATTGCCGCCTGGTTAGATGCGACCACCAAAGCCGTGTCAGCGCGCCATTCAGCCTTTGCACCCTGGAGCGTGGCAATCTGCTCAGAGACGCCAATCGTGTTCACGTCCAGCACTTCGGTAATCACATCGGCCTTAGCGTATTGGCCCTTCATGATTTTAGCCGCCACGCCGTAAGCGTGAAGGAACAGTAGCACTGCTGCGATGGCACCCAGAACGGCCAGCAGGTTGCGGAATTTCGGCATTTCGTGGCGATGGCACCAGATTATGGCCATGCCCACGATTATAGAGAACCCGCGCACAGCCCATGCCAGATGCTGCGTCACTTCAGGCGGGATAATATCGCCTGCAAGTGGCCTGCTAAACTGCGCATCGATCTGGAAAAATGACCAGACCAGCCACATGCCCAGCCCGTAAAGCGCCAGGATCATCCAGAACGTGGACAGGAATGCGCCTGCCTCGTCGCGCACCCAACGGAACCCGTTGGCGATATCGTGCTTATCCATGTGAATACCCAGCCTGTTTTTGCTACATCACCAGCCGCACAACAGCGGTGGCAAGATCGGGCCTCAGAACGACAACAAGGACGCCAACGCAGGCAACCCATATCCAGTTGGCGACCAGCCATGTCCTGAGCGGTGATTGTGTTGGTATCGTATTTTTTGCGGCTTCTGCCGCTTCCCTGGCGCGTTCGGCGTCCCGCCTCTCAAGGATTTCATCGCGCTCCATGTGGATTTTCGCAGACCATGTGCGAAGCTGTTCAGCCGTCTCGTGGCCGTACATCTTGAACTCGTGCTTGCGCTCTTCAGAAGCATGTTGACGGTCCCGCTTCAGCAGTTCCTCGAACCTTGAGAGAAGTTTCTCTTCACGGTCCACCAGCGCCTCGCGTGAAATCATTGTGCGTTCAACCAGCGTAATGCGGGTCACCAGATCGTCTTCGGCCATGCCCCGGCCCTCGCGTTATACAGTCTCGATCAGCCGCCCGTGCATCCAGTGCATCGCCAGATCCAGCTTGCGGATTTTGTCTTCCCAATGGACGCGCTCGGTCTTGTTGGCGTGTTCAATTGCCCGCTCTTTATGGTGTTGCGCTTCACGGTAAATCGGAAGCAGGCGCGTGTTGGTCTGCTCGTAGGTTTCGCCTGTGCGGATAAGGTTCGCGATTTCCTCTGGCACAGCTCCCCTCGCATCGACCTTCGCCTTGGCGTCTTCCAGCTTTGTCAGTCCTGCCATAAGCACAGACCGCGCGTGTTCCTTCTCGATGCCGCGCAACCGTTCCAGCTCTGCCAGCGTCTCAGGGCTGTCCTGGTGCACCACGCGGTCAACCGTCACAGGCTCCGGCGCGGGTTCGCGGATAATCTCCACGCTGCCCATTGGAACCGCTGTGTGCATGAACTGGTCAGTGGTCCCGTCTGGAAACTGCACAGTGACCTCATAGGACTCGCCTGCGTTCATGTAGAGGTTCACCCGGCCTACGCTATCGGTTGGCGCGGGGTTGCGGGCTGGGGTGCGTAGATCAGGGTCGTAATAGATCACAGCCGGTGCCCTGCCCTGCCGGAACGCGATATGGGCGGAGACGGGCCCGGAGTGTCCGATGGCTTGGTAGCGGAACAGCGAAGGGGTGGCGTTCATCGTGCGCCTTCTGACGCGAGCGCGTTGCTGACTTGCTTCCTGTTGCCGCTGGGGGGGCTGGCTCTGCCGTTGCCAGATTCGGCAAGACCGGCATTAATAAATTCGAGCGTCCATTCCGGGCCCGCTTCTTGCATAAGTTGCTCAAGTGCGGCAAAAATGGCTTCTGCTATTTGTTCGTTTTTCATTAGGAGTCCTGCTGTGTCGATTATGAAGTTCTGGAGCGGACTAAGCTCAGTTTCTCTCGCTATTGGCGTAGGGACCCTGATTCCGCTTGGTGACGGTACATTTGTTGGTTCTGATATGCTGCCTGTTTGGACAAGCCTGTTACTAGTAGGCGCGTCCGGCGTGTCAGAGTTATTTCTTCATCGACTGAAGAACTAGAGCGCGCTCACGCTCTGCTGCGGCAATGTCTGGCGTAGGTTTTGCGTAAGGTTTTTTCAGACCTGCCGTCACCCTTGACACCGACAACAACAGGCCCGCATTTCGAGCCATCACAAACATTGAATGCATCACTTCCGCGCTTTGTTGCTTCTTTAAGGCCCTTTGCATACCGGCTACGTCACCCGCAGCGGCATATTTCTCAACGTCGGCCTTGGCTTCTTTTATTTTACGCTCCTGATCCTTCATACCCAGATGAGACACGCCTCCTTCGGCAAGGCCGGTGCCCACTATGGCGGCATCCTGAGAATTGAACCTGGGGGGGCTTGGGAACAGTGCAGACGGCTCTGCCGCATTTGGGCGGGCTCGAAATTTCCCTTGGTTTTTCCCTGTTGTGGTTGTTGTGAACGGAACGTTTTCACCCGCCCCACCCTGACGCCAGAAATCGTTTAGGTTTGCCGCTCTGGTATTAGCAGACCGAGGCGCATTAACACCGCGCGTTACCGATTTGGAATTTAGCAAAGCGTTCGCCGTTCGAGCCGCATCCCTGGCCACAATGTCCGACTTTTTAACAGCCCCCCCCCGTGTTCTGTAGCCAAGGTAAATACCAGCCGCCGTGCCTACCCAAGGCGATACTTTGCCAAAGAGTTCGTTGCCACGGCTTGATTGAGCATTTTCCTGCGCAGCCCGCATTTCAAGCTGGGTAACGCTGTCGCGCGCAAGGTTTAGTTCCTCTTGTGCGCCGCGGATCTCGCCTTCAATTTTCTTTGCTTCGGCAATAATTGCGTCTCTGGTTTTTGTCCCTATAACGCCATCTACGCCGTCCCCGGCTGGGCCGGTTGTGCCAAGGGGATATCCCCGCAGAAGCAAAATGCGCTGCTTCTCAACAGGATCGCTATTTGGGTCTCGCAGAACATCACGCTGTTCCTGGAGTTCTGGAATGGCTGTCGTCTCTATCTGCGAAACGCGATCTTTGACAGCCTGAAGTTCGGCAGAACCATCGCCCGTATCGGCTTTCGCAGGCGGAGCAGTCGTCAGTGCGCCAATGGCGGCAAGGTCTGCTGTGCGAGTGCCCTTGCCTACGCCAGCCCCGCGAATGGGGCCTTTAGGTGCGAGAGCATTGGGGGCGCGGCCTCCGCGCGGCGCGTTCATGCCCTGAACTTTGCGAATATCGGCCAGGCGCTTCTCGATGCCCTGCTTACCTGTCGTGGTCATGATATTGCCAAGTTCGCGGTTGATGCCCTCCTTGTAGACAGGAGGCTTGGCAATCGCATGTGTCACCTTGCGCGTCAGCGTCTTGGCAGAACCGACAGGGTTCAGGACAACATCAAATACCCCATCAATGAACCGTGTGACCTCGCTTTCACCAAAGACGGCGGCGGCTTTACCTGCGGTGGGTGATCCGCCTGTCATGCGCTTCTCGGCGTTCAGAACCTTGCGCTGGCGGTCAAAGATGGACGGAAGGTCGAGCTTTTCGCCCCCGCTCGTGATTTTGCCGCCACCCAATGCGTTGATCCGCTTGGTCTGGTCGCCTTGTGCGCCGGGCAGTCCCTTGCTCTTGGCAGTCGGTATCATTGCCAGCATCTTCTTGCGCTGGTTGGCTGACCCATAGAGGCGGTTGATAACCTGCGCCGACCCGCCAGAGGACTCGATTGCATCCTCCGCAGAGCGCATCCAGCCCATCAGTAGGGCGGCTTTGCCCAGATCATCCATCTCTCCGTCGATCTGGAGTTTGATGTCATCAACGAGGGTGCGCAGGCTCTTTCCGTTGGCAAATGCCTTGGAACCCGATTCAGCGGCCTGAATAGCCGTCTTATAGCTGCGGCTTACCGCCCGCCCTTCGTTGTACCCGGTCTCTGGATCGAGACCACTTGTCCGTCCGGTGCCTCGGATTTCTGCACTTGTGTTCCGGTATTTTCCTGCAAGCTCTGGCCGGTCTTTGCTGATACTTTTCGCTCTTCCTCCCAGAAACTTGTCGAGTTCAATGAGCGCACGTGTAGATACCTGCTTTGGCCTCGCAACCGCGCTGCCGACTTGCTGAGAAAGTTCAGCAATATGTCCTGAGGGTAATAGACCACCAGCAAAGCCCACGTCAGCTGCTTGTTTATGAATCGCTTCCACCTGATCCGCCAGCCGATGGAGTTCTGAGGCGGCTTCGAGTGATCCAGGATGCTGGCCACTGGCGACTTCGCCTGCTGCTTCCCTGATGGCTTTTGGCCCGCCGTCAAATCGGAGGATGGCAGGGAGGATCTGGTTGTCCCATGTTTCCGGCGAGACAGGTTTACTCGCAGAGGCTTCGTAGAGCGGCGATGCTTCACTGACTTTCTTCCTCTCAAGCCCTTTGACAAACCCGGCATAATCGTCCGCTTCCACGCCAGTCGCCCGGCTAAGGTAACGCTGTATGACTTCGGGGCTTCCGGTGCGGTATGCCTCGAAGAAATCACGCCACGCCCCTTGCGCATCGCCCGGAATGTTCGCCAGCGCCACGTTCAGTCCTTCGACCTTAGACGAGTTTGACAAAAGCCCCAGGGCCTCATCGACTGACCCATAGCCGCCATAGTGGTAGGCCTTCATCACGGCTTCGATCTGGTTGGCGTCCAGGCCCCGCTTGAGGGCGTGTTTGATGGCGTCCACATAGTCCTGCGTCATGCCTTCAGGCAGCGGTGAGCCGTCCTGCTTGAGCGTGACCATCTTCTTCAGGAACGGCGTGTTCTCCAGAGCCGTCAGGAGTTGCGGGTTCGGATTGTCCGCCAGCACACGTTCCAGCCCTGCCGTGTAGGCCTCCCCCAGCGACTTGTGTGGGGCAAGCTGGGCTTCCTGGACACGTCGAGGCGTCATGTCACCGCCACGCAGGCGCGGGCCACCAGCCTCGATACTGGCGCGGACTGAGTTCTTGCCACTATTCACAAGGCCGTTGCCAAGACGCGAAACGGCCAGCGTAGCAGGACCAAACGCATAGGATAGCGGGTCCGTCATGGCCTCGCCAAATTTGCCCGCGCGGTCTCCCAGCGTGACATCCGCAGACGTTCCGCCCTCAAGGCGCGCATCATTGTTTGCGCCTGCGATGCCCTCATACAGGGCATAGTCCAAAGCACCGACACCGGAATGGGCAGCGACCCGGCCAATAAACTTTGCCGCAGGACCAGCCTTCGCGGCAATAGACGGCGCGATAAGGCGCGGAGCCACCTGAACGCCCTTTTCATAGAGCGCCCCCTGACCACCCGCCAGAAGAGAAACTGCCTGCCCACCCCTGAACGCCAATGGCTGGTCTTCCAGCGCCCTTTTGGCCTCTGCGTCCCAAGCACGGCCAAAATCGGCAGCGGTCGGCGTCTGGCCGAAGCTTTCGCGGTAGGGGTTGGTCTCTGGTGTTGCCAAAGTGCTGACGATTGATTTGACGCCGGGCACCATCTGCGTAATGTCCAAAACACCCTTCGCACCTGCCTCGACAGCGCCCATTTTCGGACGCTTCAGGTCTATGAGTTCTTCGCCATCCTGAGCAAATGTTTTCGGCTCCCATACGCCACGGCTTTCGATCATCATGCCGGGATTGCCAGCGTTCATGATAGTCCTGCGGTCAGGCTTTTTTCGTTCTTCCCAATCGCCAAAGCTCGGCGCATAGCCTGACGCCTTCGCCATCTCTTCGGCGCGGGCCTGAACGTCTGCGGCGGTGTGTTGCTGCTTCCTTCCGTAAACGGCCTCGGCAATACCGAAAAGCCCGCTTCCCTTGCCAGAAAGCTCATCTTCGGCCTTGTTCTCCCATTGTGTGCGATAGCTAAATGGCTGCTCGTTCCATGCCTTGCCGGGCTGGTAGGCGTCCACTTGTGGCGGACGGCTTGCCATGCTGGAAGCGCTGCCTTGGTCGATCACAAAGCCTTCAGGCGGCGCTACCGCTGGCTGGTCGATCACAAAGCCTTCAGGAAGACCGTTCATTGGATTGGCTCCCATTGGCCGTTACGAAAGCCAATTTTCTGACCCGTCTGCGGGTTGGTGGCGGTTTGCTCGTATTGTGGAGGTTGAGGAGCAGCCCCGCCCTGAGTTGGTTGCGCCTGCCCATACATGCCCGACTCATAGTCTGCCTCGTAAGCCCGCTTCAGCAAGTCAACTGACCGCTGGACCTGCAACTTGTAGGCTGCAAGGTTATCGTCCAACTGGTCTTCGCTTTGCGATTTGGTAATATTGACCGCAGCCGCACGTAGCGCATTCCCTTCGCCCTCGGACAGCGCACCAAGCGTACCGCCTTGGCGCTTGAGGTTCAGGAGTTCTGACAACATGGCATTCGCGCCGATACTGTCGAGCGTGGCATTGAAGTCCGAAGACCACACAGCCTTGCCCGTGATGCCCGTATTCCAGAAATCAGACTGCTCAATTGCTTGGTCGATATTGGCGATGAGCTGGTCTGCCTTATCTTGAGCCGCAATGACCGCTTGGCCCGCTTCGGTCTGGTATGCCGCCTTCTTGCCTTCAGCCGTTCCGAGTGCGCGCTGGCTGGACTTGTAGCGGTCATCCTCCAGCGTCACGCCTTCCGGCAGTTCGGCCTGATTGATTTCACCCGTATCGGATGTTTGGATAAGAACGCGATTGTCGCTTGCATCGCGGCCATAAACGGGCGTCACACCAAACTTCGCCCCCGCTGCGGCTTTGGCAGAAGCGGCACTTGCGGAGGCCCGGTCAGCGGCTAGCTTGCGGTCGTACTCCATTTTCCACTGATCGTCGCCAACCTTATCGCGGCCCTGCGTGTATTCCTGCTCAGCATCGTAACGCTGGCCTTCGATCCGCTGCGCTGGCGTCAGAAGCTGCTGCTGGAACTGCTTCAGCTCCGCATTCGTCAGCTTGCCGTCTGCAATTGCCGACTGCACAGCACTGACAACGTTCGGATCCTGGCCATACGGGCTGTCCATAATGATCCGCATGGCTTCATCTGCTCGGCGCGGATCATTTTCGGGTATTTGCATTAGAGCGTCTGTGTTCGAAATGAGGTAAGCAATGCCGGATTTCTGGTCAGTGATTTCGTCCGCCTTCATCGTGCGCTGATGACCATAGAGCGCCATGCCGGTATCGATCTCACCTGCGCCGAATGCCTGAGCCGTTGCGCCCTTGAAGTCACCCGATGCGAGCGCGTTACCAAGGCCCTGCTTCAGCGCCTTGGACTTCGCAGCTTCTGCCTGCGGCCTGACATAATCCATCATCGCCAGATCGCCGCGTGAGGCCGCATAGGCCATAGCGCTTTCATAATCGCCGCTCGCCACCATCGGGGCCAAAGCGTTAGCCGTCTGCTTGTTGCGGATAGCTCCGCCCATCTGTTCGCCGGAAGCGAAGGCGTTGAGACTTTGATTGGGGTCGAAAAATGTTGGCATAGTTCAGACTCCATACATAGGATTAAAGGTTCCCTGCGTATATGTCGCAGGCGTTCCGCCACTTCCGCCACCCCAGCCCTTATAGCCGGCATACATGCCAGCCCCGCCCATCAGCGCGTTCCCGACGCCCTGCGCGCCCTGGTTCCACGCATTGGCCTGCCCAATGTAGCCATTGGCCTGCGCGTTGCCTGCATTCATCAGGGCATTCGATGCGCCGTTGGCGTAGTTCTGGCCTGCGCCCTGCATCTGGGCTGCTGCGCCCATGCCGAGATTGGCGAGGTTGAAATTGTTGTTCACGCTCTGCTGATAGCTCTGGTCAGCAACGCCCATTGATCGGTCTTGCAGGGCTGTCATGGCTGAACCAGACAGCAGCTTGCCCCGGCTGGCGAAGCTGTTCTCGATCGCGCGCCTGCCTTCGTCCTGCATGAACTGGTATCCCGGCGTCTGGCGCAGGCTTTGGGTCATTGGCCCTTCCGTTGGCCCGGTCTCAAGCGCTGGTGTTCCGCTCGGTCCCTGCTGCGATGCGCCGTCAACGCCAACCTGTACGGAAGGCCCGGTCTCAAGCGCTGGTGTTCCGCTCGGTCCCTGCTGCGATGCGCCATCCTGTCCGACCTGTACAGCCGGTCCAACCTGGCCTGTCGTTTGTGCGAGTGCGTTGGCTTGCGGCTGGTATTGCGGGACTTGGCGGCCCTCGTTCTTGCCGTATGTGTTGTAATGGTATTCAGCCGCCTTGTTCATGTCGCCGCCGAACTTGGACAGCGCCGCCTGATTGCTCTGAAAATACGATTTCACATCAGGGTTTGCATCCAGATAGCCCTGCCAGTTGTTTCCGCTCTGAGGTGCCGCCTGCCCGATCGGTGCCTGCCCATAAGTACCGCTGGCATAGTTTGGCTGGCCGCCTGTCTGCTGTTGTGGCGCTAGCGCGTTCGGCTGACCACCACCGCCGCCGCCCTTGCCGAGCAGGTCCATGACGCCGGACTCACCGTAGAGGCCCTGTAGGCCCGCCTGATAGTAGGGCTGCTGTAGGCCGCGCTGGTCGTAGTAGATTTCCTTTTGGAGAGCGAGGGACTGGTCTGACGCTTGCTTCTGCGCCGCAGCAGCCTTCTTCGCGGCGTCGCTTTGCTTGCTGGCACCGTAGATTGACGCACCGGCTCCTACAGCTGCCGATCCGGCAATTGCTGAAGCTATTGGCGCGGCTGCAATCGCTGCTATTACTGGCATGTCATCACCTCAATATCTGCATTCATTAGTTTCCGGAACGAGGGTTCCGATTGATCACACATCAACTCATAGCCTGCGACCTGCGCCCATTTGTTGTAATGGTAGGCGCCCTTGTGAGGCTGGTTATGGAAGCACATCGCGGTCGCCATGCCCGCAAACCTGTCGTTCGCCGGATCATGCTCATGGGCAGGCACAGGCACAGGGCTTCCCTGCTCGGTCTTGGCTGCCTCAGGTGTATGGTGGAACCATTCGCCCCATGCAGGCAGGCCCGGCGCATTGCTGGCCCAGTCCATCAAGGCAAGACGGTAGCCATCATATTCCCTGGCCTCGTACCAGTTGCGCCACCCCATCGAACGAGGCGGTCTGGAACCCGGCCGGGCCTTTGACGAATACGTCACAATCTCCTCAGCGTCCGTCCGGCAGAACATCCACATGAACGCATCACGGGCGGCGGCGGCAACATGCTTTCCCCGCCCTTCAGGCAAGAACATCGTGTGCAGGCAGTAATAGCCCGGATTGAGTTTGTGAAATACGAACCCGCCATGATCGGTGACGAGGAATACAGACGTATCCAGCAAATTAGACACATCAACCGGACCGCTATCAGGGTTGCCGATATAGGGCCGCACTGACGGGTCATTTCCCACGCTGTTCAGGAACTCCGCCGTGAAGTCCTGACGCACCATAGAGGCGCGCAAATGTTGCGGCACTTCAATCATCATCACTCTCTCCTGCAAAACTCGTTCAGGCAGTCAAACGCGTCATTCCGGAACCACTGGGTCCGCCGGATTTTCGGGAATCAGTTCCGAGGCCCGAAGCCCTACGAGCGTGGTCGCCTCACCTGCGAGTCCATGCCAGCCACCCGATGCAATCAGGTAGGCTGATCCAAGCAGTAGCGACAGCCCGGCCTGAGATAGCTCCTCTACCGAGCGCAGCGCTCTGAATGTATCGACGCAGCACACGACAATCGACCCCTGTTGCTGTGCGCCATAAATCGCCTCGGCCTGATCTGCGTCAGGATCATAGGCCAGCAGCGCGTCTCGAAACGCGGGAATAGAATTTGGGTAGGTCATCCGATTTTTCCTTTGTTGGCAGAATTACTTTTTTTGCACGGGGTGATCTGGCTGGCTGCCGCCAGCAGAAAGGAGGGAATTGTTGTTGGGTAAGTCATGGTTCACCTTTTTCTAACATCGACCAATAATTTGCGATCCGACAAATCCCACGAAGCTCGCAACGGCTCGCTGCCTAGTGCTGCCCGGCGCGCTTGGAACACATATGTCACGGTGCCAGAGCCGGGCGCGAAATCAATGTCGAACCCGTTCACCACGCTTTCAAAATAACCCGGAATGATAATATCGGTTCCAGAGATTGAGGCGGTCCCGCCTGACGTGTAAAAGACCGCCGTCGGCCCTTTGCAGACAGCATGGGTTGCCAGATAAATTTCGGTCCCGTTGCGTGTGATGCGATAATCAAGGTTTGAATTGGCTTGGTGTAAATATGTCCCGAGCGCGAGCGCCTTGGCGCTAAACTTCAAAAGCACAAACTGAGCGGAGGTTGGAACCGTGACGGCCTGCGTTGCGAGCGTGACCCATGTCGCGCTATTGACTGCGACGGATGCAGCCGTCTCGGTTGCGGCGCCGCCGTTGACTGCTCCGGCGTCGATTGTTGCTGTACCAACAGTGTTGGCGGTTGCTAGCGCGCCCTGCCCGTCAATTCCGCCCGCCGTATTGTCTCCGGTGACGTCTGATCCTGGCGCCGCGTCAAAACCCCTTTGAAGCGGCGGCGCGACAGTCTGCCCGGTTTGCAGAATTGCCATAGTTGGCCATGCGAGGCGGACGCTCGGGCTTGCGCCGTTCACATAACCAAGCACATCGACCCGCGCCCGCGTCGCAAGGGCGGGCGCAACGACGACTAGGCTCTCCTCAGTGAAAAAGTCCGCTTCGCCCGCGCCGGTAAGAATGCCTGTGGTGCGAGGTGTGCTTTCGGGGACAGAAACGACCGCGCCTGCGTCGTCTTGGAAAAGAATGCGGAGACGAATGGATGAAAGCGACGCGCCGCCGACGAGGCACCTAAACCCCACCCTGTCGCCCGGCTTCACCGAAAGCTTGTTTTTTAGCCCCGCGTAAACAAGAATATATTGTCCGGACGTAAACCCTGCCCCGACGGCCTGCCCAACGCGAATGCCACTGTCATAATCCAGAACGCTGAAACCCAGCGATCCGGCGCTATTGTCGTAAATCTGCCAATAATCGGAACCGGGTTGACGGAAGCCGGTGTCGACCAGACTATTCGCGCCAGTCCCGACCTGCGCGTTACTGGCCGCCGCCTCCGCCGCTGTTGCGCCCCAGCCAAGGGCCGCGTCATCCTTGTAAATCGCACCGCTGGTCGTAATCGCCAGATAGCCATTCGTCGGGGTCTCACTGCCCTGCGTAACCGCAACAGGCCCATCCCAGCGGATCAGGTCAGACGAGGCCCCGAACGCCGTGCCATACCGTGAGCGGATTGAACCCACCTCGGTGATGAATGTCTCGGTCGCCGTGTCGAATGCCGTCTGCGAGCCAAAATTAATATCCTCCGCAAGCAGTGTGATCTGGTCCGCTGCGAGATTGATTGCTGACCCGTTCCATGTGCCGTCAACATACCCCTCCGCAGCCGTCTGCTCGATTGTCGCCGCGTTCGTAGTTGTGTTGACTGTCCAGACAAGGCGGGCCGTGGCAGAGGAGTCCGTGGCGTAGGCTTCCGCAATCTGCTGAACATGTGCTTCATTGGTGGCTACTTGAGCTTCAAGCGTCGTGATGCTCGATGCATTTGCACTATCGCCAGACGCACGCGCGCTCTCCTCGGTAACAATGCTTGCGGCGTTGGTTGTAACCTGCCCCTGAATTGCCGAATCTGCCGCTTCATAAGCTGCTTCAAGCGTCGTGATGCTGGAAGCATTCGCAGCATCGCCAGAAGCACGCACGCTCTGCTCGGTAACAATGCTCGCGGCGTTGGTTGTAACCTGCCCCTGAATTGCCGAATCTGCCGCTTCATAAGCTGCCACCAGTGTGGTGGATAGCGTAGCCCGTGCGCCGGATGCATCCGCAGCAACGACTGCATCCGCAGTAATATAGGCACTCGATACCGCGCCATCCGCTGCCGTGTAGTCGGTCTGTAGCTGGACAATATTCTGCCGGTTCCGGTTCACGCCTGAAAGGATTTCCCCCGTCAGGCGATCCTTGCCCTGGAAATAGTTGATCCAGCCGCGCGCTAACCCGCCAAGGCGATTTGTCAGGCTATCGCGTGGCAAAGGCTCCGGCGTACCGGTTATGTCGTCTCCGGGTGCAATAGCCATTAACTAGCCTCACCCCATGACACGCCCGTCACCGTGAATGCGATTGGCTCTGCGACCTTGAAATGCAGGATCGTCTGTGGCCTGCGTCCTCGCCCGTTCTGGTTCCACTTGGATCGCTCGTCATAAGCGCCTTGTGCGCCAAGTTTGCGTGACCGGAAGCTCGACCATGTGTTTCCATTATCCGTCGATATGCGCATCTGAATAACTGGCGCAGAGCCATCGCCAGCAGCCAACCCGCCGCCTTTCGATCCATCCACCATGATCGGGCCAAGCGCAGGGCGACCCGCGTCATGCGGGATATGTGCGGTAAACTCGCGTGTAATATCCGTTCCCAGCGTCTCAGCATCTGCCTGCTCATCTGTGGCATAGTCCCGGCTAAGCCGCATGAATGCCGTTCCCGTGCGTTTGGTAGCGTATTGCGCGCCCCCGGCCGTCAGGATGCGCGAGAAGGCCCATGTGTCGCTGCTATCGGTCTTGCGAAGGTGCCAGTCCTGTGTCCCGCCCTTCAGCACAGCGCAGAAGTTTAGCCCGTTCAGGACGTAGAACTCATCGCCTTCTGCCTTGTAGGTCGATGCAATCAGATCCGATGCCGTCTCAGCCGCAATCAGGCGCGACAGCCAGGGCGGGCTGATGGTTTGCGTCTGCGCCCCAATCAGCAGCACGACATTGTTCTCAGGATCGACCCAGACCGGGCCAACGGAAGTGATTGCGATTGTATCGCGCGCCCTGCACCCTGTTGGCACCACACTGGACGCGCGGCTAAACGGATCAGAGGCATTCGATGGCTCAGAATACCACATCTCAAGCGTCTCAGTACCGAACATCAGGGCCATCTCTGCCCACCGTCGCACCGCAACCAGATTATCCGGCGAACCTTCAGCCGTGTAGAAGTTCAGGCCCGTCAAATCGTCAAAGTCCAGAACAGACGAGTAGAAGAACTGGCCCGCTGTCGTGGTCATCAAAAGCCGTTGGCTCATCACAGTAACCGACGTAATCCCTGACGGGAAATCAACATCCGTCGCTGCGGCGATTGTCGTACCCGCCGAGACGTAAACCGTACCACCCGACAGGATAGCAAGCTCAGTCTGCGAAATCGCCACGTCAGCCCTGTCTGTGCCGCTCACAGTGCCGGTTATCGTGCCAAACGTGCCAGTTGACGGAACCCATGTTCTCAACGTCGTGCCGTCGAGGATCAGCACCTTGCCAGAGGCGAACGCATCCTCTTGCGCCATCGCCCGGATATTTCCCTGAATGACGTTGCCAGCGTCCTTGTCCATCGTGCCAGGCGTCGTCATCAGCTTGATCGGACGGGCCGGGTCAGATTCGTTCGGCTCGGCATACATGTTGACCAGTACCCTCTCCGAGTCACCGGCGAAGGCACGGGCTGCATGGCCTGTAGCGAAGACTGCGCGTGGCATTATTCAGGCTTCATTTCACCACGAATCACCTCATTCGCATCCGCTGCCGTGGTGATGACCTCCGCAAGGTCGGGCCGCATTTCCTTGGCCATGCGAATGCGTGTCGAGTGGTGCAGCGTCTCCCAATCTTCCGGGATCGTACCTGCACCGACGCGCGGGATTTTCAACTCCTCGAATACCTCTTCCGGTGACTGCTCCTCGTCTGCCGGGTAATCATTCGGATCGGGGTCAAGCGATGGCTCAGCCTCAATCGCATCAACACGGACAAAGCCCTCAAGCGCCGACAGCTTGGCGATCAGCTTCTCATCGTCAATCTCATGCGTCTGGCCCAACTGGAACGATACGCCCCAGATATCGCGCGCATCCCAAGGCCCTTCGTAGCGAAATACTGCCATCGGTCGTCTCCTAGAAGTAAATGTGTGGTGTGGTCTCATGGTCAGATCCCTGCGCGATGATTTCGCGTATCAGGGCTTCGCCAGAGCGTTTGGCAGCAATGTATTGGGCGGACTCGCCAAGCGACATAAACGAGGTTGCGCAATTGGCACCAACCATGATGGTCATGCCACGCGCTACGCTCTCAGGGATGGCAGAGACGGCCCAATAGGCCAGCTTCTTCTCTTCCAGCTCTGCCATGATTTCAGCAATTGCCAGATCGACTGTGGCGTCATCCTCAGTCGATGGCGTTTCGCCGCCGATAGTGACGTTCAGGTAAAGCAGGACGCGGGCCACAAGCCCGGCTTGATCAACGGCCATTGGCTGCCTCCAGTGCGTTCATGAGAATCCAATCGGCATTGAACGCAAGCGCCGCAGCGGTGAGCACGTTGCGGTTCTTCGGAAGCACAGAGCACCCCTTGTTAAAGAACCGTTTCATGTTCACGCCGCGCCGGATGCACTCAACTATGGGATGTATGCGATGATGATACGGGCCGAACCAGCGGAAGCCGCTGTGCCGGTCTGCGCATACGTCGCAGTGAACGTGGTGTCCGCTGCGAGCACCTGCGTCACGGCCTCATCAAGTGGCACCATCGCAATCGTACCACCTGCAAGGTCGGTCCCGTACAGGTCATCATTCGCCGTCGTGCCGATGTCGATGAAGTTGTTCGTACCGGCATTGAAGGCGACGTTCACGCTCGCACCGGAAATCGGCTTGAGCAGGATAGCGCCAGCAGGGGCAGTGCCCACCGTGACGACACCGCTGTCAAAGTTCAGCGTTGCGTCAAGATAGTGCACCTGCTGGGTGTGGTATTTGCGTGCTTGAGACATTTTCTATCCCTCCTTTACGATGCAGCAAACAGGCCGGTGATCATGCCATGATCAATGCCATTGTAACGAAGTTTCTCGACTGACCAGAGCGACTCGACGCCAACGCCTTTGATGAATCCGTAGTCGTCTTCATTGCGTTTCGTTGACTTCGTGGTTTGGCCCCATGCACAGCCAAGCGCCTGAGCGCCCATGAAGTACACCGGGTAGACCGCTGCGCTGGAATTACCGATATTGCCGTAACCGCTAATCTCAGGGATTTCACGGTGCACAACACCGTCAATGACCAGATCCCCATCCTGGAAGATCGGGTTGCTTTCGACATCACGCGGACGGCCATCAAGGTTGATTGTGTCCATCGCCGTCTTCAGGTTGGCGAACGTCTCGACACCGTGGAAGGCGACGAAATACTCACGGCCCTGCGTACCCGTGCGTAGCGGGCGGATCGATGGCAGGTCGATGGAATCGCCCTTGTCGATACGGAACCGACGACGGGCCATGCGCTTCAGGAGGCGGGAACTCTCAACGGTGAACTTGTCGTTCGTGCCGTCAACGGTTGCCGAGCCTGTTGCAAACGTGGCGTTGTAGTTGGCTTCCGCGTTACCAAACAGTATCCGGTACCGGTTAGCAGCCGCCCATGTGTTCTTCTGGGCCGCTGTGGCGTCAGAAAAGAACACTTCCTTGGCATGGCCCGGATCGTCTGTATAAGAGCCGGATGCCTCGACTACAGAGCCAAGCGCATTGATGACGGAATCGCGCATGTCGTCCATGTCGCGAACCTTCAGCATGTCCTTGGATGCGTTCAGGAGGTCGATGACAGAGTTCTGCTCGTCGGACTTCTTGATCGCGACGGCATAGCGGTGCCAGTAGGGCTTCAGGTCATACCCGGAATTGCCAAGCTGCATCTCGTTTGCAACCAGCGTACCCGTGCCGGTATTGGTGCCTGAAAGGGCTGTAACCAGCGGGATGGTGATAACCTGCCCGCCTTTGATGAGGTCGCGCTTAACCACAATTGGGTTATTCGGCCCGGCGCCCATATAGGGCATGAATCCGCTCTCACGAACGAACTCTTTGAAGTAGTTTGTTTCCCACTTCTTGAGGACCAGCTCGGTGGCTGGGGTCGTATAGGCCATTTCCTATTTCCTGTTATTTGAACAGGGCGTCGAAAGCATCTCCATCCGCAGGTGTGTCTGAAGAACTTGCACCAGCCCCGCCACGTGCCAGTGAAGGCGGCGTGTTAGGTTTGGCATTTCCGTTTGACTGCACGGCAGGCTGACCTGTTGCCTCTGCCAGCCACTGCGCTTTAAGGGCTTCGAGACCCCCTGCGGACTGGATGGCTTTGACTTCGGCTTGCTGCTTGTGCCACTTCACAACCTCGCCCATCGGATGAGGATGGTTGACCAGTGAATAGCTGTACGCACTGACTTGGGGATCGTTTGCGCAAGCCTGATCGAAATCAGCCCATGCCTGCTGGACTTCTGCCTCAGATGTTGATTGAGACGCCATGAATGCGCTCATCTGCATCTTCATCTGGGACAGACTGCCCTGTGTGTAGCCTTGCGGATCGTCTTCAAATTCAAACTGCGGACCAGCGAACTCCGGGCCCTTGGTTTGGGGGGATTGGCCCGTGCCTTGCCGGGACTTCAGCTCCTGAAGCTCCTTGCGCAATGCCTGGACCACTGACAGCGGTACTTGGGTTCCGTGTTCATCCGATGGCGGCTCGGATGAATAACCGTCTGCTTCGACGGCTGTTTTAGCGCCCTGTTCGACTTGCTCAGCTTGCGCCTCGGCTTCGGCCTTTACGAACTTGCCATCTGGTCCACGGGTCGGCCCTTTCGAGGCGTCCTCCACTGGCTCAGGGGCCTGCTCGATAGCTTCAACCGGGGCTTCGTCAGCCATGAAGTCATCGTCTAGAAAATCCTTTGTCTCGCTCATAATTCGTCGCTCCACGCCCGAACAGCGGCGGCCTGATACGCCCGAAAATCACCCGGCGGCGGTGTTTGACCCTTGCGGGAAAACTTATCTGCGAGGCGCTGCCGGTGGTATGTCCGGCTTCGTCGCATTGATCATTGTGGCAGTTGCCTGCGCACGGTCCCTGGCCATCTGTGGCCCGGCTTTCGCCTCTTCCAGTGCCAGCTTGCGTTCCTCACGCATCGCCTTGGCTACCATGTCCTGAATGCGGGCCTGATCCAGTGCGCTCGTTGGCTCTGGCGGCTTTTGCTGCATCTGCTGTTGCATCTGCTGCATGGCCTTCTGCATCTCTTCGATCTGCTGGCCCGCCTGTTGCAGTTTGGCCTGCGCGCCCATCTCTTCCTGCAGGCGCTTAATCAACTTGCGCTTGTCCTTGATCTGGCTGGCTTCAAGCAACACGTCAGGCGGGATAGGAACGCCATTGCCTGCCATCTGTGCTAACTGCTTGAACTCTTCATGCTGGAGCGTGATCATGTCCGGCGCGGCTTCCAGAACGATGTCTGCGTCAATCTCAGCCAGTGAGTTCTTCATCTGCATCTGAGGCTGGCCCGTCATCGGGTCCACCTGCGGCTGCATCTGTGGTTGGCCGTCTGGTCCCTGCATTGGCTGGCCATCAGGTCCGGCAACAGGAGCCATCACAGGCTGCATCGAGTTGATCGGTGTGAACCGTGCACCGCCTGGCGCGTCCTCATCCGTCACCCGAAGGTAATCTTCCTCGGTCCAGAACTGCTTCGCCCTTGCCCACATCGCGCGGTAAACCCGCAGCTTCCAGTCATTGTGCGTATCGAACAGCGTGTTCTCTTCGGCCATGCCTGCGTTCTGCTGCAA
>Ga0222633_1000871_pt1 | contig 20905 bp, 17 predicted proteins | sample AntAcemetageno48_FD_179816 | JGI IMG/M metagenome (GOLD analysis project Ga0222633, IMG submission 179816) | Saline water microbial communities from Ace Lake, Antarctica - #48 | ecosystem: Environmental > Aquatic > Non-marine Saline and Alkaline > Saline | place: Antarctica: Ace Lake | collected...
AGGCTGCAGCAATGGAAAAGGTGATCGAACTGCTTAACTGAGGCGCCTATGCTTTACTTTTTACATCAACTGAAAGACTGGGAGTATTTGGATATACTCAACGTCTTCCAGTACCAGACGTTCCGTGCGGCGGGAGCGTGCCTTACGGCATTTCTTGTTTCCGTTTTGCTCGGCCCCCGCGTGATTCTGAAGTTAATCTCTCTCAAGGTGGGGCAGCCTATTCGTACTGCAGAAGAGGTGCATAAGCTTGCCGAACTTCACGGCGGGAAAGTGGGGACGCCAACGATGGGCGGAATACTGATTGTTGGAGCGGTTCTCATTGCAACGATACTATGGGCACGGGTAACGAACCCTTTTATCCAGACTCTTATTTTCGTGACGATCACGACAGGTCTTCTGGGATTCGCTGACGACTATCTTAAGGTTACCAGAAAAAACTCTGTGGGCGTACGGGGAAGGGTGAAGTTAATCGTGCAATTTGCGATTTCGTTTATCGCCGTTGGCTACCTCTACTATCATCCGGGGACTTCCGAATATTTGCGGCAGCTCTATTTGCCTTCATTTAAGTATGCAGTCATCAACGATATGGGGCCGTTTACATTCCTGCTCCTCCCGATTGTAATCGTCGGATGCTCAAATGCTGTTAATTTGACTGACGGGTTGGATGGTCTCGCCACCGGATGCACAATCACGACGGCGATGGCGTATGCCGTTTTTACTTACGTTGCCGGCCACCAGATCCTTGCGGAAGACTACCTGTTCGTTCCCTATAATAAGTATGCTGGTGAGGTGGCTGTATTCTGTGCAGCGCTTGTCGGGGCTGGTCTTGGATTCCTCTGGTTCAACTGTCACCCGGCAAGAGTGTTCATGGGCGATACGGGATCACTCGCAATCGGGGGGATGCTGGGAACGGTCGCCATCTGTTGTAAGCAGGAGATTCTCCTCGTGATCGTCGGCTTTGTATTTGTGATGGAGGCTATGTCTGTAATTCTACAGGTCGCAAGCTTCAAGCTGACAGGAAAACGGATTTTTAAGATGTCTCCGATTCACCATCACTTCGAATTGATGGGTTGGGAGGAGAGCAAGGTGATCAACCGGTTTTGGATCATCTCGATCATCTCCGCGATGATTGGACTGATGACATTGAAGCTCAGATAATGGAATTGAAAGGACGCAAAGTGGCGGTGTTGGGTGCGGGAGGCAGTGGCCTCGCGGCGGCCGCGCTTGCTCTCCAATGTGGGGCGTCCGTTCAGGCATTTGATAGCGGTGATCCTGCTAAGCTTGCGGGCGGCGTTGAGAGTTTTTCAAGGCTTGGCGTTGAACTCGTTTGCGGAGACGACGCCCTCATACCGCCGAACAAATTTGACGTTACCGTGATCAGTCCCGGGATTGATGCAAGATGGCCGATTGCCGTCGCTTTTGCCGGGGTGTCAGACGAATTGATTGGCGAAATTGAACTGGCATACCGCTTCTCGAACGGTTCGATTATCGCGATTACCGGAACCAACGGAAAGACGACCACAACCGCACTTGTCTCTGAAATGCTGAAAAGCAGCGGGATTTCATCGATTGCCGCAGGAAATATCGGTCTTCCATTCAGTGAAGTTGTGACCAGTGGCGAACGCTATGATTGGATCGTTCTTGAGTTGAGTTCGTTCCAGTTGGAAACGGTTTCGCAGTTCAAGCCGGATGTGGCGGTATGGATGAATTTCGCTCCCGACCACATGGATCGCTACGAGTCCGTCGAGGACTATCGTCAGGCGAAGATGCGGATTTTTGAGAACCTTCGTTCGAGTGACACGAGTATCCTGAAATTGGAGGACGGAATCAGTGTTCCATCGGCCGCAGTGACCTTCTCCGCTTTCGAGACCGGTGGCGATTTTTCCTATTCAGATGGATACATCACTCACGAGGCGAGTGGACGGCGATTCAACTTTGCGGAGTGTGAACTCCACGGTAAGCACAATGCGGAGAATGTGATGGTCGCCCTCGCGGTGGCTGACAAAGTTGGCCTGGACTGGGATGACGCGCGCACTGCGATCACCAGTTATAAAGCACCTGCTCATCGATGCGAAAAGATCGCTGAGGTCGAGGGTGTTGTCTACATTAACGACTCGAAGGCGACCAATCTGCATGCGCTCGAAAGTGCATTGGCCGGGCAGGAGACCCCTGCCGTTCTAATTGTTGGTGGAAAGGACAAGGGACTGGACTACTCGGAAGTCGCCGAAGCGGTCGCTGCTGGAGCGAAATACGCAATTTGCATTGGTGAGATCGGTGAAGAGATCTCGAAGGCATGGCTTCACGTCGTGGACTGTTCGGTATGCGGGGATCTGGAAAGTGCGATTGATGCCGCCCGAAGAATTGCCGAACCCGGAGACTCCGTCCTGTTCTCTCCGGGAACATCAAGTTTTGATATGTTTTCCAGCTATGTAGAACGAGGAGACGCTTTTCGCAAAGCGGTATTAGATCTAAGTGAAGCGTAGTGAAAAGCCAACAACCAACAACAGCAACTATGAACAACAAAAGAAGAAATCGGAGGACCGCGAAGAGCGCACGTAGCGGAGCAATGGGCAAGGCCCGTGCGCGGATGAAATTGGCGGCAAACGTCACGGAAGAGCAGGACTGGTATCTGGATACCCCGGATGTCCGTCTTTCACGTATTTTTACAGTCGTATTGCTATTACATGCCATTGCGATTGGAGGTATCCTCGCGTTCAAAATGGTCGACAAAGCTTCGGCAAATACCGGAATCACGATCACGACAGCGAAGACGTCATTTGAAGATGCCACGAAGCAACAGAAGGAACTGGCTTCACGTGTTCCGTCAGCACCTACTGAGCCTGCGGCGCTTCCGCGTCCAGCGACTCCACTTCGTAAAGATGCGTCCAAAAGCAATCAGTACAAAGTGCAGGCGGGTGACAAGCTTCCTGATATTGCGAAGCAGCTTAACGTAAGCGCTGCGGCATTGCGTTCCGCGAATTCAATCATCTCGGATAATGAACTCTATCCGGGAAGGTGGCTGAATATCCCGCAGTCGGGTGCGACGTTGCAGGCGACGGCGGTTGCGACGCCAACTGTTGCTGCAGTGGCTGCAGGCGGATCAACTTATACGGTTCAGAAAGGTGACACTGCATGGGCGATTTCCCGTGACCTCGGCGTTTCCTTTGATGACCTGATGAGTGCAAACGGTGTCGATCATCCCGAGTCTTTGCAAATCGGCCAAGTGCTCAAAGTTCCGGGTCGCAATTAGGTAGCCGATTGATCGTTCTCCCCTCGGTATTCCTATGCATCGTAAAAGCTTAGTCCTCTTGCTTGGCGCCGTCTCGTTCCTCATTGTTGTGGGGTTCGTGATGCTGATTAGTACTTGTATCTTTTCAGCACAGGCTGACTCGGCAGACGGGTATAAAGAGGCAAAGCGACAGGCGGTCTGGTTGGTTCTCGGAATCGGGTGCTGCTGGTGGGCTGCTTCGACGGACTATCGGTTTTGGAAACGGAATGTTTGGCTACTGTTCGGAGGAGTAGCGCTCCTCCTCGCACTTTGCTTTCTTCCCGGAGTCGGGTTGGAGGTCAATGGCGAACGACGCTGGATTGGTCTTGGTCCGCTGCAAATTCAGCCTTCGGAACTCGGTAAGATTTCTGTCGTTGTCTTTCTTGCCTACTGGTTTTCCCGCCATCCTGATTGTGGGAAGCACTTCGGTCGTGGATTTTTGATGCCGCTTTGTATTGTTGGCTTGCTGATAGCGTTGATTTTGTTTGAGGTCGATATCGGTACGACCGCTGTTCTGACTGCCACCACTTTTCTGATTCTCTTTGTTGCGGGAGTCGACTGGAAATATCTGACGGGATTGTCCGCCAGCGCGGTGGCAGTGTTCCTTGCAATGCTGCATTACGCTCCGAATCGGATGGAGCGGATCATGGCGTTCCTGGATCCCGAGGAGCACAGGCTCGGTGCGGGATTTCAACAATGGATTTCTCTAATGGCTCTTGGATCCGGCGGGATGAGTGGGCGCGGTGTTGGTGAGGGGCGCCTCAAGATGTTGTATATGCCGTTTGCTCATACCGACTTTATCTTCCCCATGATCGGCGAAGAAATGGGGCTCGGATTCACAGTGCTCGTCGTGATCGCATTCATTACCATCGCAGTTTCCGGGTTCACAATCGCGTTCCATGCGCCGGATCGGTTTGGTTCGCTTCTCGCGATTGGATTAGTCGGATTCTTGTGCTTCCAGGCGTTCTTCAATATCGGGGTGACGACTTCCATTCTCCCCAATACGGGACTGACTTTGCCTTTTGTCAGCTACGGTGGCTCCTCATTCGTTGTGGGCTGTCTCGCCGTAGGGATTTTGGTCAACATATTCAGGCAAGGTTCACCGGATGAAGTGACGGGGCGCGAGTGGGTTCGTCGTCGCAGGATCACTCCGCGAGTCTAAATTGCCGCACATAGGGTGCAATTTCGTTCTTTTCGCAGATGAGTCTCATGGCAAGAATGGCGCATGCACAGATGCCATTCGCTTCTTTCACTTTATCTCGCTTTCTTGCTGTCGCTCTCGTTTCAAACGCTCAGCGCAGGTGACGACCTGGTCTTCTTCGGAACCTATTCCAGGAAGGGCGATTCGAAGGGGATTTACGTTTCGAAGTTCAATCCTTCCGACGGCACGCTGTCGGCAGCAGAGGTCGCGGCAGAGGCTGCGGATCCTTCATTTCTGGAGATCGCCCCATCTGGCAAAGAGCTGTATTCGGTTGAGCGATCAGAGGATTTCGACGGTGCCGGTGCGGTGGCGGCCTACAAGATTGCTGACTCAGGCATTTTAACACTTTTAAATCGCGAGGCTTCCGGAGGTGAAGGGCCGTGTCACGTTTCGCTGAGTCCCGATGGAGAGTCAGTGGCAGTTGCAAATTACGGATCGGGTAGTGTGGCGAGTTATCGAGTAGGCGTCGATAAGGTCGTCTCCGAGGCAGTTAGTACGATCCAGCACGAGGGAAGTAGTGTCGACGAACGACGTCAGGGTGGTCCACACGCTCACTCGATCAATTTTTCTCACGATGGAAAGTTCGCCTACGCTGCTGATCTCGGAGCGGATAAGATTTTTGTCTACAGCGTTAATCCTGAAACGAGCGAGCTGACCTCGGCAGGGGAAGTCCAGATCAAGGCAGGATCCGGGCCGCGGCATTTTTGTTTCCGCCCTGATGGCAAATTTGCCTACGTCATCAATGAGATGGCGCTGACGGTCACCGCTTTCCGAGTCGACTCAGCGACGGGTGGACTGGATGCTCTCCAGACCATTTCAACGCTCCCTGCAGGCACCGGGGAAATGGGGTCGACTGCTGAGGTGGTGTGCCACCCTTCAGGTAAATTTCTCTACGGATCCAATCGGGGGCACGATACCATCGTCGTCTACAGCATCGATGAAGAATCGGGACGTTTGACGTGGATTGAGAACGAGCCGATTCAAGGGGAGACGCCACGAAATTTTGCTGTTCATCCTTCAGGCAAGTGGCTGCTGGCTGCGGGGCAGAAATCGAATACGGTTTCCGTTTTCGCCATCGACCAGGCATCGGGCGAGTTGGCTTACACCGGGAATCAGATCGAGGTGTTTAGTCCTGTTTGTATCCGATTTCTGGAGCGTAACTAGCAGCGTCCCCGGAACTCGCTTCTATGCACACTCATAGTTTGTCATCGTCATGTTCAATCTGCATGTAGCCGATCTGACGACACTGTTCGTTTACCTTCTGGGAGTTACCGTCCTCGGACTTCTGTCGGCGCGGAACGTGAAGAGTCTAGCGGATTTCGTGATGCCGCGAAAGTTCGGCAAGGCGTTCATGTTGATGCACGGGTTCGGTACCGCTACCCATTCAGATCAGGCCGTTTCGGTGGTATCGAAGACCTTCACCAATGGTCTCTCGGGAATCTGGTATCAATGGATGTGGTTGTTCGCGACTCCGTTTTTCTGGCTCATTGCCCCGATGATGCGGCGGTTTCGAGCGTTGACGACAGCGGATGTGTTTCAGGCGCGCTATGACAGGTCTGTTTCGGTTCTCTATTCGGTTATGGGGTTGGGGAAGTTCATGGTGAATATCGGACTGATGCTGAAGGGCAGTTCCGTGATTATTTCCGCGGCAACAGATGGAGCTCTACCAACCCATATCATGATTCCGCTGATGACGGTCCTCTTCGTCGCCTACGGGATGGCAGGGGGATTGAGTGCGGCCATCGTCACCGATTTTGTTCAGGGTATCCTCACTCTTCTCTTTTCTTTCATGCTGCTCCCTGTGGTTCTAAACGCGGTCGGGGGAATTACCGGGATGAAAGCGACCGTGAACGATCTTTTTCCGAATCAGGACATGCTGTCCCTCGTTGCTCCGGGTGAGATTGGGATATTCTTTCTCGTAATGATTTCGCTGAACAGCTTGCTGGGCGTCGCCGTGCAGCCTCATAATATGGGAACGTGCGCCGCCGGGAAGACTGAAATCGAGGGCGCTGTCGGTTTCATGGGAGGGACTCTCCTGAAGCGGGTCTGCACCGTGGCCTGGTGCTTGACGGGGCTTGCTGCTTTGGCGTTCTACGGAGGCCAGGTGGAGCATCCCGATCTTGTCTATGGAGCGATGGCTCGCGATTTTCTTCCAGAGATCATGCCGGGATTACTCGGACTTTTCATTGCTGCGCTGCTGGCAACCGTGATGGGATCCTGTGATTCATTCATGGTCGCCTCGTCCGGATTGATTGCCGAGAATCTCTACAAGCCTCTGTTCCCCAATCGGAGTGATCGGCACTATTTGAAAGTTGCCAGACTGTCGTCGCTCGTTGTGGTAGGCGGGGGTGTGGCGTTGGCCTATCTGGCCGAGGGAGTCGTTCCGCTGCTCGAAAATCTTTGGAAGATCAATACGATGATGGCGATGGCATTCTGGCTGGGGATTTTCTGGCGGGGTGCGACCGTCGCGGGTGCGTGGGCAGCGACGTTTGCGGCTCTGGTGACGTGGTGGTTGACGATTCAATCGTGGTTCGCCGCAAGCGTCAGTGATTGGCCACTCGTATCCGATTTCTCGATGATCAAGTTCGAGAATGGCGAGGCGGTGGCCTTTGGATTGCCCTGGCAGATGCTTCTCTATATTACGGTTGGGTTCGGGACTGGTATTGTGGTGAGTCTGTTTACAAAGAAAGTGAGCGGGGAGAAGCTCGAGAAGTTCTACACTCTTTTGAGAACGCCCGTTGAGGCCGGGGAGCAGTTGGCTGAACCTTGCACGTTGCCGCAGGGAGTGACTGCCGGTAAGAGGAATGTGTATTTTCCCGCATCGAGTCTTGAAATCCCTAAGCCGAGCGCACGTGCCGTGATTGGATTCGTGATTGGGTGGATCATTGTGGGTTTGATCATCGGCGGGGTTGCACTACTGATTGCCTCTTGAATGGAGTCTAAACCAAACATCCTGCTGTTCCTGATGGATGCCTGCCAGGCATCGGCCCTGGAGGCGGACAGCGAGTGCCTTACGCCCAACTTTGACAGGCTCCGTGAATTGGGAGTTCGGTTCGAGCGTGCTTATTGCCCCAGTCCGACTTGTTCTCCATCGAGAGCATCGCTCATGACGGGACTACTTCCGCACAATCATGGAGTCTTGGAAGTGGAGCACGGGCGCGACTTCGACCAGTGCAATTTGCGGCGGGACAAGCCCCATTGGGCCCAGGGAGTTCGGTCTGTAGGATATCGGACAGGCTATTTCGGGAAATGGCATGTCGAAAGGACCAATGAGGTGGATTTTTTCGGATGGGACACGTCGGTAGTTAAGGGCGCCGGGCATCACTCTGGATTGGGGAAGGGGATCGACCTGGCGGCACAGGCCGACGATCTGATCCCTGAATACACCCGTTACCAGACAGGCCCCGAGGGCTACAGAGACATCCTTCACTATGGGGTTTCGACCGCTCAGGTTGAGATTCGGTATCCTCATATTACGACGACTCAGGCGATCAAATTTATCGAGGATTCTTCGGGCGGGGAACCCTGGTGTCTCTGCGCCAGTTTCTCGGAACCGAACGAGGCGCTCGTTGCGAGCGAGGAGGTCTTTCGACGATACGACCCGGATTCTCTAACACTGCCAGAAAGTTTGCGCGACCCGCTCGATGGCCGTCCCGGATTGTACCGAAGGCAGAGAGAGATCGGCGAGTCTCTATCTGACGAGGAGTGGCGGATGGCGCGGGCCTGTTACTACTCACGAATTACAGAGTTGGACGAGCAGTTTGGTCGCCTGATCGCTTCGCTGGAGGAATCAGGCGAACTGGAGAAGACGGTCGTGATCGTGACCTCAGATCATGGACGCTATGTCGGAGCGCATGGATTTGATGCGCACAATTTCGGTCCCTTCGAGGAGATTTACAGAGTGCCGTTGCTAGTGAGCGGGCCGGGGATTCGCGAAGGCGAATCGAGTGCCGCGCCTGTCGGTTTGCACGATCTCTGTCCCACCATTCTTGAACTCACGGGTGCCAAGCCAATCGACGTGCCGGACTCCACGAGTTTTGCTGACGTGTTAGTAACGGGTGGCGACGGGCCGCGCAGAGGTGCCTACGCAGAATATCATGGCACCCGATTCCCTCTGGCGCAGAGGATTTGGTGGGAGGGCAACTACAAGTTCGTGTTCAACGGATTCGATTTTGACGAGTTTTATGATCTTTCCACTGATCCCTACGAACTGAAAAATTTGGCCGCCGCCCCGGACCAGCAGGAACGGGTGAAGCAAATGATGAAGGAGATCTGGCGCGAGATCAGGGAGACAGGGGACAGAGCGCTGGAGGAAACCCACTATTTCTCAATGCGGTTTGCAGCTGTTGGACCGGAGGCATAGTAATCAACCGGTTTCAGGACCGGTGATAGCCCATTGCAATGTAGGATCGTCCCGGTAGTTGTCTTCGCCGAGTCGCATTCGGATCAGGAGCCGCTCTTTGGAAAAGCCTAACGCTTCAGCTAGATTCACAGCCTCTTGATTGGTATCGGGAATGTCCCAAATGACCGGGCCGTCAGCTGGTAGCAGCGAAGTGACCAATGATTTTCCAGCTTCAGAGGAACTGGCAACGATCGGGCCCAGGTATTGGGAATGGGATCCTGCTCTCAGCATCCCGAATCCTTCCTTCTTCTGGAAGTTAGTTGCTAAACTCCCGGCAGCGAGTTGATGGAGGAATTTGAGCCGGTCGGCACCGAATGCTTCACGATCCATTTCCCTTAGCCACTTTGCCTCCAATGGGAGTGCAAGCCTGGGTGGGGAAGAAGGGGCCCTGGGACTGTCACACCTCCACCGGTGGAGACGCCAGTCCTCAACGAATCCAAGCCTTTCGTACACTTTCATCCCGTCAGGAGTAGCGTCGAGTTTGATGCTCCCGGTTCGTTCTTTCAAATAGCTGACGCACTGATCGAGAAGACGGGTAGCCACTCCACGCCGCCTATATTCAGGATCGACTAGAACCATGCCGATCCAGCCAACGTCGCCGCCATGGCACGTCGTTGTCGCTGTGCCTGCCGGTTCGCCGTCAAGTTCGCACAGGAAGCATCCCTCGGGCTCGTGCGAAAGAAGGCGCTCCCAGTCGGCACGAGTCTGATTCCAGCCCGCAGTCTCTCTGAGCTTCTGAGCGAAGCTGAGATCGTCACGGACGAGGCGTCTGACTTTGAGAGTTGCCATGGAGTGAATAGGGGATGGCAACCTTGCGCGCCACCCCTTACAATCATCATTTACTGATGCGCTATCAACTGGAATCCGCCGAACTCTTTGTCAGGAAAATGCCGCCTGATCGGCTGAATTTTGGAATCGGAAAGTCCGACGAAGGCGGCGAGGCAAAATCTTCTGCGAAACGGCGACCCAGCGCCATCCTCCTTGCTCGTGTTCGTATCGAGACATCGGACGGACGGAGTGCCGTTGGCTGCTCGGGCGACCGCCCATCATTCGGTTGGCTTGACAAACGGCCGGACAAGTCGCCCGCAGTGAAGCTTTCCATGCTGCTCGATCTTGTGGAAAGTTCCCGCGAGATCTATTTGGAGCAAGGCGCAGACTTCGCGAGTCCTTTCGGGCTCTGGCAGGCGGCGTATCCGGCTGTCGCGACCTTTGCGAAAGAACACGACTACGAGGATTTGATGGCGAGTTATGCGTCGGCCCTTTTTGAGCGTGCCGTGATCGATGGGGTTTGCCGGATCGAGGGAAAGCCATTCGCCACCATGGTTCGGGAGGATCGTCTCGGTATCGATCCCGGCGCTATCCATCCCGAATTGGAGGGACTCCGATTCGGTAGTCTTTTTCCTGAGAAGCCGAGGACATCGTTTCACATCCGACACACCGTAGGTCTGTCGGATCCGGTTGATGACTCGGACAGGGCGGATGGTCAGAGGGCCGGTGACGGGGAGCCTGAGACGCTGAAGGAGTATGCGGAGCGAGACGGGCTACGCTATTTCAAGATTAAGATTTCCGGAGATGCCGACGCTGATATCGAGCGCCTCGGTAGTATCTGGAACCGCGTCCTTGTATTGGCTGATCGGCCGGTGATTACGCTCGATGGAAACGAGGCCTATACTGATATCAAGAGTTTCGCTTCCTTCGTTGACCGCTTTGAAGAGGAGTTGCCCGGAATGTTTCAGCACACTCTGTTCATTGAGCAGCCACTGACGCGAGCCCTGACGCTTGATCCTGCGACGGCAGATTCCGTTCGCCGAATCGACAAGAAGAAGCCGTTGGTCATTGATGAAGCTGATGGAACGACCAGCGCCTTCCGGGAAGCCTTCGCCATCGGGTATTCAGGGTGTTCGCACAAGAATTGCAAAGGTGTGTTCAAATCTCTCTTGAACTACGCCTTGATCCATCATTGGAGTGAGGAATCGGATCGCGATATTTTCCTCAGCGGGGAAGATCTTTCGAACATGAGTCTGGTCCCGTTGCATCAGGACTTCGCTACACTCGGAGTTCTCGGCATCGAGCATTGCGAGCGGAATGGTCACCACTACGCCTACGGCCTCTCGCATCTCAATGAGGAGGAGAAGCGTGCCGTTGCTGAAAAGCATCGCGATCTCTACGTCGAGCGGGACGGAGAGTATTTCCTTCGGATCGAGGACGGTCAGGTCAGGGCCGTCTCCGTCCAGACCGAGGCGTTCGGAACGGTTACTCAACCGGACTGGTCCAGCCTGACTCCGCTTAAAGATTGGCGGGAAGCCAACGGGACTTAGACGGACTTTTGGCAAACCGTCTAGTCAGCCAACCACCGTTCGATATTTTCGTGGATGAAGTCTGTATCCAGCCATTCCGGGTAGGCTGCGGAAACGCGATCGAGTTCTTCCATCTGTCCCGGCGAGAGTGTCTCCGACGGCTCCAGACATAGCCGCGACGGTAGCAGTCCATCCCTTCGCAGCATCTCGTTGATTCCTGAGAGGCAGCCGGAGAAGTTGTTGGCCGGATCGAAAATCGCGCTGTTGAGATCGGTAAGCCCGGCATTCATCATCGCCCATTCGGCGGCGCTACCACTGCCATCCTTTACGTTTCTCAGCAGCTCAGTCGCACTTTTTGTCCCGATGGCCCACTGACCGAGCAGCCCTCCCGCGATGCGGGTAGGAGGATTGCCAAACGGAAACGGGGTCAATAGATCGTGGACAATGTTGTCGTCATTTCCTGTATAGAGAGTGATGTCCTCGCGACCGCTGTCTGCCACGGCGCGGACGACGTCGAGAGTCGCGTAACGGTTGAACGGAGCGATCTTGATGGCGACCACGTTTTCAATGTCAGCGAATGTCCGCCAGAAATCGTAGCCGTAGCTCCGCCCGCCGATCGCCGGTTGCAGGTAGAAGCCGATCAAGGGAATGATGGTTGCGATGCGGCGACAATGTTGAATCAAGGCATCATCATCGGCGTCTCTCATTGCTCCGAGGCTGAGAAGCCCGGCATGGTAGCCGTTGTTCGAGGCGAAGACTGCCTCTTGTTCCGCTTGCTCAGTCGTACCGCAAACACCGGCGATCTTCAAAAAGTCTGCTCCGCTGGAAAGATGTGCGTCGATCTCCCGACTGCAAAACTCAAGAACCGGCTCGAACAGCGCATGTTTGGGATCTCGGATTTCGAATTGGGTGGAGTGAACGCCCACAGCCAGACCTCCTGCACCAGCTTCCAGATAGTAGCGGACGAGCGCTCGCTGATGCCGCGTCGACCAGATTCTGGCTTCGTCCAATGCCAGCGGCATCGCCGGGATGACCTGCCCTGCAGCGAGGTGGACGCGGATTGAGTCTATATCAGTAATTGCCATCACGGACTTCGAAATGTGTCGGTTTGCCAAGTAGCGGCCGGTTGTTTTGGATCCAGTCGGCCACCCATTCAATCAGAGTATCCTCTTCAACGTCAGGATTTCCAAAAAGGCGGTGCGATTTCCCGGCGTCGTTCAGCCAGGCAGAGTCCGCTTCTGTTCCTTCGATCGTCACAGGTTTATTGAATAGCATGCCAAAGCGTTCGGCAACGTCACGAACAGATAAAATCTGTCCACCTGTGACATTCAAAATAAAGGGATCCGGGGCGGCGGCAGCATGCTCCAGCGAGCGGATCGTGTAACGGATCGCATCGCCTTGCCACACACAATTGAAGTATCCCATACTCACATCGACGGGTTCTTCCGAAAACACCTTCAGAGCGAGATCGACAAGGACACCGTAGCGAAGATCGACCGAGTAGTTGAGCCGAATCAGGCTGATGGGAGTGCCATGAGCACGCCTGGAATCCGTGAATGCCGTCTCCCGTCCCAGGCATGAGACCGCATACGTGCCTGCCGGGGCCGCGGGATCGTTTTCCGTGCAGCCCCCCGATTCGGGTGTGACGAAGGGATAAACGCAGCCCGTTGACAGAGCGACCGTTGGAATTCCCGCATAGCGATCCGCCACGAGGGCCGGCATCGTTTCATTGAACAGGCGCAGAGTTTCCGGCGAGTCGCTTGTTCCGAACTTGATCCCAGCCAGAAAGACCAACGCCTGCGCGTCCGGCATCCTGGCGACGTTCTTCTCATCCGTCAGGTCGAGCGAGAGGGTGCGGATGCCGCCTTGTTCGAAAGCCTCACGCGTCGTCGGGTCAGAAAAGCGGGATACCGCGATGACTTCGTGGCAACTCCCGGTGGAGTCAAAGACGCGACGCAACATGCGGCAGAGATGAAATCCCATTTTTCCTCCTGCCCCGGCAACGACGATATCGCCGTCGATACGCTCGAGAGTCTGAATTACATCATCAACCGGACGGGAGGCGACATCATCCAGTTCAGTTATCGATCGCGGCGGTTCAGGCATGCAGAGACTTATGTAGTCGCTGACCGGCAGCAAATCATCATGCGCGGTTGCGGAACACAGACTCAACAAGGTTGAGTCATGCACCTGACCCTGTCGGGTCAGAAAGAAAAAGAGTGGATGGACTGGGATTCGAACCCAGGACCAATTGGTTAAAAGCCAACTGCTCTACCAACTGAGCTACCCATCCAGTAAGAGCGCGCTGACAACACGTGGCTGCAGCGGGCGCGCAATGTATTCACCGGTTTCGGTCACGCAAGCGAAAGTTCATCCAATAATTCAACAAGTCTGCGCTGGCCCTTTCCAACCTTGAAGATGCCGAATCCAGCAGCAGGCGCGCCTTCCCAATCACAGACGGGATCATCTCCAACATGCAGGATCGTTTCCGGTTCGAGTTCCTGTGCCATCGCCGCCGTTTGAAAAATGCGTGGGTCGGGTTTGGATGCACCCACTTCGCAGGAGAGGATCACGTTTTCGAAATGACTCAGGAGATCGAGGTCATCGAATATTCGGCGGAGTCGGGCGTCGAAGTTCGAAATGACGAGACACGAGTAGTGGCTCCCCACCTTTTCCAATACCAACGTCGCGTCGAGATCAGCAATCCAGGTTCCGGGAGATTCGAAATGGGTGTAAAGCGCTTCGAAGAATTCGTTAAAAATTTCTCCATCCGGGAGTTCAGCACCAGCGTCTTCGAACACGACGCGAACGAGTCTGCGCCACCAGGATTTTTCATCCGGATCACAGATGGAAGATTCGGGGGAGAAGGGGAGATGGGTTCGTTTCCAAACGGTTCTGAAGGAGCAACTCAGGCGTTCCGCATCGGCCTTGATGCCGTATCGGGCTGCGACTCGTGAGTAGGAGTCGCCGACGGGTTCAGCAAGATGGATGAGGGTGCCTGCGGCATCGAAGCTGATGGCCCTGAATTTTTGGGAAGACATGGCTTGATTTACCAGTAAATGGGTGTTGTCTATCGACGGTCGGTCGAATTATGTTCGCCTTCCTGCAATCTTGAGATTGTCGGTCCTAACGGGGCCGATTGGATTAAGTGGGCTTGTCCCGCTTTTTTTTGTCTCATCATCAAAGGATCATCTGGAGAAAATGACAAACGAACTCTTAGCACTTTTCGAATACTACGAGAAAGAAAAGGGAATCAAGCGCGACACCATGGTCGAAGCGCTTGAGACCGCTCTCTTGTCTGCATCGCGCAAAAGCATCGGGCCTGCTCGGGAATTGACGATTCGAATTGACCCCGAAAAGGGCGTCATCCGAGCACTGGCGACTCTGTTGGTGAAAGATCGGGTCCAGAATCCCTACGATGAGATCGACATTTTTACTGCTCGCCGAATGCAGCCGGGCATCGACGTCGACGCAGAGCTCGAAGTAGATATCACACCGGCAAACTTTGGCCGTATTGCTGCGCAGACTGCCAAGCAGACGATGATGCAGCGTCTCCGCCAGGCGGAGAAGGAGATGATCTACGAAGAATTCAAGGATCGTGCCGGCGATATTGTCAGTGGCACGGTACGAAGATTCGAGCGTGGCGACGTTTTTGTCGATCTTGGCAAATTCGAGGGTGTCATGCACCAGCGTGAGCGCGTCGCGACGGAGGAATACAACGTCGGTGATCGAGTCCGTGCGTATGTTGTCGCCGTTGAGAATGGTGCACGCGGACCTGAGATTGTCCTGTCGCGAAGCCATCCAAATTTTGTACGCCGCCTTTTTGAGTCTGAGGTCAGTGAAATCGCTGATCGTACAGTGGAGATCCGTTCGCTCGCCCGGGAAGCCGGATATCGGACCAAGGTTGCTGTCCACAGTGCCGACGAAAAAGTCGATCCCGTCGGAGCCTGCGTCGGTCTGCGCGGAGCCCGTGTGAAAAATATTGTTCGCGAACTTAACAACGAGAAGGTCGACATCATTCGCTGGAGCGACGACATCAAAGCTTTCGTTCAAGAGGCGCTCAAGCCTGCGATTATCAAGTCGATCACCCTCGACGAAGAGAATAAGTCGGTTCGCGTAGCCGTCGACGAAGAGGAACTTTCTAAAGCAATTGGTCGTCGCGGACAAAATGCCCGTCTCACAGCCCGCCTTATTGGATGGGATGTGCAGGTCCAGAAAGATGAATCAGCTCACGAAGCGTTCGAAGCTCAAGTTGCTAAGGCAGCTAACGTGATTGCAGGAGAGGCTGGAATCGAGTCTGAGATCGCCGTCGCTCTTGTGCGCGGTGGACTGAACAGCCTCGAGCTGATCGCTACAGGCGTTGATGCGATTGATATTGCTGGAATTCTCGGTATCGAGGAATCCGAGGCCGCTGAGATTTTGTCCAAAGTTCAAGCCGCTGCCGGCATGGGGGGCGACCCTGCTCCGGCTGTAGAAGCTGAGGCCGAGCCGGTAACTGAAGACGCTCCCGCCGACGAGGCTCCGGCTGCTGAAGCTGAGGCCGAGCCGGTCGCTGAAGAAGCACCCGCCGACGAGACTCCGGCTGCTGAAGCTGAGGCCGAGCCGGTCGCTGAAGAAGCACCCGCCGACGAGACTCCTGTGGAAGAAGCTGAGGCCGAGCCGGTCACTGGAGACGCTCCCGCCGACGAGGCTCCGGCTGTTGAAGCTGAGGCCGAGCCGGTCAATGAAGACGCTCCCGCCGACGAGACTTCTGCGGAAGAGGCGGTTGCCGGGGCTGATGAGCCTGCTGCATCCGAAGAAGCCGAATCTGCAGTAGAAACCGAAAAAGAAGAAGAGGCACCTGCCAGTTGACCCTTCCCGCCCGTGGAGCGGCGGACTACGTAATTTGACAGATCGAACGATAAATACAGAGTAATCCCTCTCCTAAACCCTGTTTAACGCGAGGGTTTCACACCAGATTTTCATATGCCTCGAAAGACAACGACAGCCCCCGGAGACGACAATTCCGACGACCAATCCAAGTCGGTGGACGAGCAGAAAGCAGCGGCTCTAAATCTTTTCGAAAAAGACGAGAAGAAGACGGCCCGCAAAGGCAAGGCCGGCGCATCTGAGGCAGAGCAAGGTTCTGTCTACGGGCATCTTCGTAAGGACGACACTGTTGCTACGTTGAACGAAATGAAGGCTTCCCGCGTGGAGGTGCCGGCGGAAGCTGAAGCCGAGGTTGCGGCTGACGCTGAGACTGGCGCTGAGACTGGCGCTGAGACTGAGGCTGAAGAGGACGAGCAGACTTCGTCGGTTGAGGAAGTCGGGGATCTGAAAATCGTTCATATCAAGCCACCCATTATCGTCAAAGAATTGGCCGAGTTGATGGGGCTTAAGCCATTCCTTCTAATTCAGGATTTGATGGAGATGGACGTCTTTGCGAATCTTTCGCAGTCCATCGAGCCGGAAATTGCAGCGCGCGTCTGTGAGAAGCACGGATTCGTTTTCGAGAAAGAGCGCCGCGAAAAAGGCGGAGGTGTCCACAAGGTCGAGGAAGTCATCGAGGTTCCGGAAGTGGAGGACATCGAAGAAGTCGAGGACGAAAAGCTCTCGATTCGTCCGCCTGTTGTGACATTCATGGGGCACGTCGACCATGGAAAGACCTCGTTGCTGGATGCTTTCCGCGGTTCCCGTGTTGTTTCCGGTGAGGCAGGTGGGATCACCCAGCACATCGGTGCCTATCAGGTCACTCGAGACGACAAGACGGTCACTTTTATCGACACACCCGGTCACGCTGCATTCTCTGAAATGCGTGCTCGCGGGGCCATGGTCACGGACATCGTCGTGCTCGTCGTCGCAGCAGACGATGGTTTGATGCCGACAACACACGAGGCGATCGACCACTGTCGCGCTGCCAATGTTCCCATCGTGGTCGCTATCAATAAAGTCGATCTTCCTGCAGCTGACCTGAATAAGGTGAAAGGGCAGCTTCAAGAGAACGATCTCGCTCCGGAAGACTGGGGCGGGGAGACAATTTGTATGGAGGTCTCGGCCAAAGAAGGGACCGGTCTCGACGAACTGTTCGAGCTGATTCATTTGCAGTCTGAAATCCTTGAGCTTAAGGCAAATCCTGAAGGGGCAGCCCGGGGCATTGTGATCGAGGCCCGCACCGAGCCCGGCAAGGGGCCTACCGCAACTTTGGTGGTGCAGAGTGGAACGCTGAATGTTGGCGATGCCTTTATCTGCGGGTCTCATTCAGGAAAAGTGAAGGCCTTGCTCAATGATAAGGGCGAGCGTGTTCAAAGCGCCGGTCCTTCCACTCCAATTGAAGTCGTCGGCTACTCAGGTGTTCCAAATGTCGGTGACGAACTTATCGAGATGGACTCCGAGCGCAACGCTAAGAAGCTGAGCGGCGAGCGAATCGACCAGCATCGCCAGGACAAGCTCCAGCCGCAGCAGAAATCTGCTCTGGAAACACTTTTTGCCAACATCGAGCAAGGCAAGAAAGCTGTTCTCAAGCTCATCATCAAAGCAGACGTTCAGGGGTCGCTCCAGGCGATTGAGAAGTCGCTTACGGATATCGAGTCGGACAAAATCAGCGTTGATATTCTCCGTCAAGGAGCCGGCCCTATTACGGAAGCCGATGTTTTACTTGCAAGTGCATCCGACGCCATTCTGATTGGTTTCAACACCAAGGTCGAGGCCAAGGCTCAACCGATTGTGAAACGTGAAGGCGTGCAGGTGAAGCTTTTTTCCATCATCTACGAGCTGATCGATCAGGTGAAAGAATCCATGCTCGGAATGCTGGACCCCGAGACGCGCGAAAACGTCATCGGTCACGCCAAGGTTCTTGAGATTTTCAAACTCTCCTCCGGAAAAGTCGCTGGTTGCGTTGTTACCAACGGTCGCATCGGAAGAAAGGCCCGTGCCCGCGTTCTTCGCGACAAAGTTCCTATCTACGATGGTGGATTTGCGACACTTCGCCGTTTCAAAGACGAAGTCAAAGAGGTCAAAAACGGTTTGGAGTGCGGTATCAAGCTAGGAAAATTTAACGACTACCAGAAGGACGATATCATCGAATGTTACGAGTTGGAAAAACTCGAGCAGACGCTGTAGTCGTCGGCAGGGGAGTGGTATGGGGATGATGATTTCCCCGTCTCCGAGTCAGTCAGCAGTGGACGGTGAAGTGTTCAGCATTCCTTTCATCTACTCAGCCCAAAACATTCGATGAGCCAACGAATCGCAAGAGTCAACGAGCTGCTGAAGCGCGAGATTAGTACTTTTGTGGAACGGAACTTTGAATTCCCGGGGGTTCTCGTGACCATTCATGGCGTGAATACAGCAGTGGATTTGAAGGCGGCTCTGGTCTTCATCGGTGTCATTGGGTCAGCGACCGATTCCAAGAGCATCGTGGATAAGCTGAATCGGAAGCGCGGAATGATTCAGTCGGCAGTGATGAAACGGGTCGTCCTGCGAAATACACCTCAGCTCACTTTCAAGATCGACGACTCGATCGAACGTGGAGTAAAAGTGCTCGATATTCTTGATGAGATTGGTGAAATTGATCTTCCCGACGAGCCCGGGGAACCGCCCAAAGCCTGATTTTCTCAAGAACCTTCCGCCCGACCCTTTGCGGATGCGACATAACAGGGTTGGGGCACTCATCTAACTCTGTTGAATTTGACCGCGACTTTCGAAACCATCGGAGAGAGGATTGCCGGGGCGCGGCGTATCCTCTGCGTTAGTCATGACCGGCCAGATGGGGATGCGATCGGTTCTCTGGTTGCGTTGGGACTGATGCTGGAAAAGCAGGGCAAAGAGGTGGAACTGATCAACTTCGATCTTGTTCCCGAGGCCTTAGTATTTCTACCGGAAAGTGGCCGCGTGCGCCAACCGGAGGGTCGCTCTACGGCTGACCTGATGATCGTTCTCGACTCCGCTGGAAAGGATCGAGTCAATGCCGCTGTGTGGGCCTACGCTGAAGGCATCGGCGAGGTGATCAATATTGACCATCACATTAGTAATACCGCCTTTGGAGATTTGAATTATGTCGACAGCAGTTCTCCGGCCACCGGACAGATCGTTTATCAGTTAGCCGATTCTCAGGGTTGGACGCCGGACGCCGCAGTAGCCGAAAACTTATATGCTGCGATCTCGACGGACACGGGAAGTTTTCGCTATCCCTCGACGACGGCTGAAACTTATCGAATTTTGGCAGCTCTTGTCGATCATGGTGTCGACGTGGGGAATACGAATCGGATGCTCTACGAGAACTATCCTGAACGTCGCGTTTTGGTGTTGCGTGAATTGTTGCAGGGCATGCGAATCGATTTCGGTGGACAGTGCGCCAGCATCGCTTTGCCTTTATCTGTGACGGAATCTCTGGGGCTCAAATTGGGTGATACAGAGGGAGTCGTTGATATCATTCGCGCAATCGACACAGTGCTGGTGGCGGTCTTCTTTGAAGAGCTTCCCGACGGAAAAATCAGAGTCAGCTCACGTTCGAAGGACGAGCGTTGCAACGTTGGTGAGATTTGCGCCGTCTTCGGTGGAGGCGGGCATTCGTTGGCCGCAGGTGCTCGACTCCCGGGGCCGCTCGACGAGGCTCAGGATCGCTTTCTGGCGCAGGTCGGGTCGGTTCTAAAGTCGATTTGACTTGTTCCATCCCGGCAGGTTTGTGATCCTCTTCGCGAAATGTTGAAAGCTCTAATTGCATCAGTCTTTTTCCTGCTAGCCTCTGCGGCGATAGCGAATGAAGAATTCGAACATCCGTTCTTCAAGGCCATCTCGGGTGAGTGGACGGGTGAAGGGGGACTCACGAACGCGGATGGGGAAGTTTCTGAATTATCAGAGAGTTGGACTGCCGAAGCGAATGACGCCGGCGGATTCGAATTCTCGGGAATTCGGGAGTTGAGCGACCAGACTCAGGAATTTCGGTGGATCTTCTCTTACAATGTCGCGACGGAATCTTTTGAGAGCGAGTATTGGCACACGGGAATGGAGGATCCGATACGGTTCGAGGTTTCTCTGACCGATGATCGTGCTGATATGGTGTTGTATGGAGGTGATTCCGGTGGTGAGATTCGCGTTACCAATTCACTTTCGGATGGGGGAATGGAGAGTGTTGTGTCGGTGAAAGACGGAAATGGTCAAGAGGTCATGGGAGGAACGGTGAATCATATTCGGGTGAAATCTTCCGATCCCGAATGAAAGGGAAAACATCGTCTGCACTCGCTTTCACGATTGCCCTCGTAGTTTTGGTCATTGGCTTTGGTGCTGCGGGCACCTATGGGGGGCGCAAAATTCCAGAGTTGCTCCAGGTGACTGCCAGAGGGGTGGTTCCGCCCGGATTCGTCGCCATTCTTGGGAATCAGCGGAACTACACGGTGTGGTTGAAAATTACCGAGGAGGACTACTCCCTGGAAGCCGGTAGAGAGCGCGTCACGTTCCTTCCGCCGAGCGCCGAAGTGCAGATAGTCGATCTGAGTTCCGGTCAGCCAATCGAGCTGTCACAAAGTCTTCCAATACGGCGAAAGTCGGCCGGCGAATACACGGTTTCCTTTGCCGAATTTCAGAGCGAACGGGACGGGCAGCAGATTCAGCTTAGTGCCACGGGGCTGAGCGAATCGGTGACGATTAGCGTGATGCCGACGAATCTGGGGCGTGTGCTTCGCGTTTCGATGGGGTTGGCGGGGATCACAGTTGCGACTATCGGGGGAGCACTATCCCCATCGAAACGCGAAGCACACGCCCCA
>Ga0222633_1000872_pt1 | contig 20852 bp, 23 predicted proteins | sample AntAcemetageno48_FD_179816 | JGI IMG/M metagenome (GOLD analysis project Ga0222633, IMG submission 179816) | Saline water microbial communities from Ace Lake, Antarctica - #48 | ecosystem: Environmental > Aquatic > Non-marine Saline and Alkaline > Saline | place: Antarctica: Ace Lake | collected...
CCCGAATTTCTCACAGATAGAAAGGACGGCGAGTTGAGATTTGGTGTAAGGTGTTGGTGTTCAATTCAATGCCAAACAACAAACCATCAACCGCCGCATGACAGAGTGTACTCAGCAAACCTTCGCATTTCAAGGACTGGAATCGAGACAAGTGGTTTCCAATTTTGAAGGTGGTTATCTCTCCAGCGATGGTGGAGTTCTTTTTCTCCGCGAGGCGGACCGGAGACATCGAATCTTGAAAAAACTCTCCGACTGCTTCGAGGACCGCCGTGATCCCGACTTGATCGAGCACAGTGTCGAAGAATTGCTCGGCCAGAGGATCTTCGGGTTGGCTCTCGGCTACGAGGATCTCAACGACCACGACCGGCTTCGGCACGATCCACTTCTGGCAGTCGCCTGTGGTAAGAGCGATCCGCTCGGAACCGGTCGCCGCGAAGAGCGGGATCGGGGCAAAGCACTCGCGGGAAAATCCACACTCAACCGGCTCGAACTCGCGGTCGAAGAAGGAGCCTCGACACGGTATAAAACCATCAAGGCGAATTCGGAAAAGGTCGAAGACCTCCTTCTCCGTCTTGCCGTTGAAGCTTTGCCGCGCAAGCAGCAGATGATCATATTGGACTTCGATGCGACCGACGACCGGATCCACGGAAACCAGGAGGGCAAGTTCTACCATGGCTATTACAAGAGTCATTGCTACCTGCCGCTCTACTGCTTCGTCGGCAACATTCCGCTGTGGGCGCAACTGCGCACCAGCGACCGCGACGCCAGCAACGGGACCGTGGAAGCGTTGGAGAAAATCGTCAAAGCGATCCGGGGCCGCTTCGGGAGAAAAGCGAAAATCCTCGTGCGCGGCGACAGCGGATTCGCCCGCGATGCGATCATGAGCTGGTGCGAGAAGCGGCGCAATGTCTTCTATCTATTGGGAATGGCGCGCAACGCCCGGTTGCAGGCGGAACTCGAAGATGACTTCGCAACAATCGAGCACGCCATTGAAGCGGGAGAACTCGAAACCCCGTGTCGTCGGTTCAAAGACTTCACCTACCGAACTAAAAAGAGTTGGAGCCGGAAGCGTCGCGTCGTGGGCAAAGCAGAAAGAACCCGACAGGGAACCAACCCGCGTTTCGTAGTCACCAACCTGGCAGCAGAGGACTATCCGGCACGGATGTTGTATGAGGAAGTCTACTGCGCCAGGGGCGAAATGGAAAATCAGATCAAAGTCCAACAGATGGATCTGTTTGCCGATCGGACTAGCACTCGAATCATGAGCGCGAACCAGCTCCGCCTGTGGTTCAGCGTCTTCGCGCATTTACTGGTAGAGTTGTTGCGGGAAGGAGCGCTCAAGAAAACCTCCCTGGCCTCGGCGACCATCGGGACAATCCGATTGCGATTCTTCAAGGTGGCGGCGCGGGTGAAAGTGAGCACGCGACGGGTCTTGGTGGAATGGTGCTCGGCCTGTCCGAACCAAAGAGACTACCAACTCGCGCATGCGGCCTTGAGCGGGTGAAGCCGACGACAGATGATGGTTCGCAGTTCGGGCACGAGCCGGTGCCTTGGGAATAATCGTGTCCCCCGGCCTCGATTATGCATACGTTAGAGATGGAAATATAAACAACTCTGGTTCTTCGGTGTCAGAAGCGTCAAAAATGCTGCGTAGCCGTCCTAACCGTCCCAAAATCTGTTTTCGCTACCTGCGTGGTGAGAAATGCGGGTTAGCTTACCCTCCCCCCGACCCGAAACACACAACACCTATTCCGCATGAACGTTCATCATCTTGAGCTGTTCTATTTCGTGGCAAAGTTTGAAGGCATCACCGAAGCCGTTCGAAAAATGCCTTACGGGATTCAGCAGCCGGCCGTGAGTGGTCAAATCCTTCAGCTCGAGAAAGATCTCGGCGTGAAGCTTTTTCACCGTCGTCCCTTTGCCCTTACCCCTGCCGGGGAGGAACTCTACGACTTTGCCTATCCCTTCTTTTCCCGCCTCGATCAGATGAAGGAGCGCCTCAGCGGAGAGGAAAGCCATCACCTCCGGCTCGCTGCCTCGGCGGCTGCCTTGACCAATCACCTGCCCGATGTCCTTCAGGGTCTCCGCGCTGAGTTCCCGACCCTCCGCCTCACGCTTCGTGAGTTGAACAATGGAGACATCGAAGAGGCTCTCCGGAAACAGGAGGCGGATGTCGCCGTCGCGATCCTGCATCGCAAGTGCGGACCGGGGATCAAGTCGATCAAGCTTATCGATTTGCCCCTCGCGCTTGTCGCCCCGGCGAGTTCGCCGATTAACAAATTCCGTGAACTGACGGCCAAGGCCATGGGTGGACAAATTCTCCAACCCCTTATCTCCCTGCCGAAGCACGAACCCGTCGCGCAACTCTTTCAACGCGGACTCACGGCGCGGCACCTGAGCTGGGAAACCTCGGTCGAAGTCTCCGAGATCGGCCTGACCTCCAGCTACGCCGCGAGCGGTTTCGGCTTCGGTGTCACCGTCGATATCCCCGGAACGGTCTGGCCCGAAGGCACTAAAAAAATTAAACTTCCTTCCGATTTCCCACCTCTTTCAATCGGGGCCCTTCACTCCGGCGATCTCAAAAAAGTCGCGAAACGGTTCATTGATCTGGCTGCCGAACAGGCTTCTCTTCTCGAAGGAAAAAAGAAGCGTAAGGAATAGCACGATGCCGGAGGCCCTCATTTTTGATTTCGACGGACTGATCCTTGATACCGAAGTCCCCGTGTATGAAGCGTGGCGTCAAAACTACGAGGCACACGATCAGATCCTCCCTCTCGAGACCTACGTGAATTGTGTCGGGAGCGACTTCAATCGCTTCGACCCGAAGGCCCACCTTGAGACCCTGACCGAAGCCAAAATCGACTGGAGTCACTGGGATCCGCGCCGCGAACAGATTGCCCGCGAACAGACGATGGGCCTCGCCCCCTTTCCGGGGATCATCGCCCTTCTTGAGGAGGCCGCCGCTTCGCAAGTGCCCTGCATCGTCGCTTCGAGTTCGCCACGAAGCTGGGTCGAAGGCCATCTCGATCGACTCGGTCTGCGTCACTTTTTCAGAGCAACCCGCTGCCTCGACGATGTCGCCTCTCCCAAGCCGGCGCCGGATCTGTTCCTCGCCGCCGCCGGGGCGCTCTCGATTCACCCTGACAAAGCCATTGTTCTTGAAGATTCGCTCAACGGACTCAACGCCGCAAAAGCCGCCGGGATCGCCTGTGTCATCGTCCCGAATCGAATCACGGCCTCGCTCGACTTCACCGGAGCAGCCGCCGTTTTACCGACGCTGGAAGGCGTCTCAATCAGCCGACTGGCATCGATCAAAGCGGGTCGAGACGAGGATCTTTGCATGAGTTGAGGAAAAGTTCGTCTTACCAGGGAAAGCAACTCAACGCATTCCCCGGATATGAAAACGATCTTCAGTCTTCCTCTTCTCTCAACGACACTCCTCGCGATCACCCTGCCGGCGTCTGCCGAGTTCAATCTCGGCAAGGCCATTCAAAAAGGCATCGAGATAAGCCAACAATCTGAAAGACGGCCCGCTCCCCGACCTCTTCCCGTTTATCAGGGCCAACCCAAAGTTCAGCCAGCCCCACCGCAGCATTTCCAGCCAAAGCCCACTCCAAGTTACCTTCCGAAGCCGACTCCGTCTTACAAGCCTGCTCCCGCTCCATCCTATAAGCCGGTGCCAAGCCCATCTTATCAACCGAAGCCAAGCCCACCAGTGCGCCCCGCTCCGATGGACTCCGGTAAGATGGTTTCCGTCTTGAAAGGAAGCTCTATTTCCTCCGCAACACCTCCGAAGATTTCGGATCGCACCACGAAAATTGATCCCAAGGTCATGCCGAAAGGATACGAGGTTTTTCGCATGAAACAGGGCCGCGACCGGGCCGAAGGGATCTCGTCCCCTCCCGCGCAGACAACGAGGGTCAAAGACGGCCGACCTATGGCGAGCGGAGAATCAACTCCCCCGCCGTCATCGAGCCGTCCACCTCGTGTCGAGACACCTCCTCCAACCCTCAACTATCGTGTTGATTCCGATTCCCAACTCGCGACCAGCTCGGTTCGGTTTCGCAAAGGGAGCACCGAACTCGCCGACAGCGCCTCTTATCAATACCTCCAAAATCTCGCCTCGGCGCTTCAGGATCACTCGCTCATGAGCCACCGCTTTGTCGTCGAAGGCCACGCCTCCGCCGACGGCTCTGACTACGCCAACCTTCTTCTCTCACAACGCCGGGCCAATTCCATCTTTGATTTCCTCATGAGCCAGGGCGTCTCACCGGACCGGCTCCTCGCGGTCGGACATGGCGAAAGCCACGCCCGCTTCCGCTCCGGAGATCCCGAGTATCTCCTCGCCCAGGATCGGCAGGTCGTGGTCTTTAGGCTGGCTGATTGAGCGGTAGAGTGTTGCCAATCGTTTCTGACTCTCTGAAACAGTCTCGCCGGAAGTTCCCCTGACGGGAGGAACGGTTACACGATCACAGATCCTCGATCGACCCCGGTCAGTCAGATCGATTCCGCTGCCTTCGATTGCCCGAGTCTGCGTGAGGGTTATACTGCGACCGTGTTAGCGCGGATTTCGCCGCTAATGGGATAACGCGAATTTCGCTTACGCTTAATATACTGTTCTGCAAAGCACACATTGAGAATCACATCCCTGATGCTATATTGACATGTCATTTCAAGGTTGGACTAAGCGTATCCTTCAGCAGATTTGGTGTGTAAACCCTTTTGGTGGAGACTGCCTTCCAAGCCGAGTTTCCCTGTTCGGTCTTGGGCGACCCGCCGCGCCGGTACCCCTTCCGTGGAATTATAGGGAGCCCATCCGGATTTTTGAAGCCTTCTATTCCGGATCGGAAAAAGAGACCGGCTGGGGAGAGCATAATCGTTATCTCTATGCTGCTGGATTCCCGCCCGTCCTCGTTACCCGTGATCCCGGAATCATCAAGGCGATCCAGGCAGACACCGGAGACAAGCCGGGGCAATTTGACCGAGATACGAGCCCGACCGCCGGGATTGCCCGCGCGACGGGGGAAGACTCTTTGCTATATGCCAATGGTGCAATCTGGCGCCGCCAGAAAAGCCTGGTCGCTAAACCGTTCAGCCGGTCAAACCTGTTTCAACCACAGAAGTTTCACGGCTTCGAAGAGACCTTCAGAAACACGGTCAAGAAGCGGCTGGAACTCCTGCAATCCCTCCAGGAATCCCGTGGCGAAGGAAGGACCCGGGTCGAACTGGATCCGGAGATCAAGGTCGTCATGCTGGAGATGCTGGTGAACAACTTTTTTGGAGGCACTGTATCTTATGACGAGTTGCGAAACCGCTTCGTTCCCGCGCTGGTCTATATGATCGACCATATGGTTCGCGACACGGTGGCGCCGAGAGCCCAGGCGATCGCGAGGAAATTGTCCGGGGGTGAGAAAGCCCTACAGAAGCACACAGCCGCGTTCGAAGAGTTGACCGACATCGCGCTGGCCGGGCGGGCTCAAGGGCTCGGCTTGTGGAAAGAGTTTCAATCCGATGCCTCTGACGACGCACTTCGCAGCAACATCCGCGTCTTCCTCGCTGGCGCGATGGAAGCCACGACATCGTTCGCGACTTGGGCAATCAGTCATTTGTCCCGCAGCCCCGAATGGCAGGACAAGGTCTGCGAGGAAGTGAAGGAGATGGATGTCTATGATCCTGACGACTTCACCGGAGCGCCGCACCTGAATCGGGTGCTCGAAGAGACACTGCGTCTCACCCCGGCGCTTTATTTTTTTCCCCGAAAGGCTACCGTGGATACTTGGGTAGAGACTTCAGATCATCGGAAGATGATGATACCAAAGGGCACCCACATCCGGCTCGATGTTTGGCATGCAAATCGTTGCGAGGAGTTTTGGGGAGAAGAGGTGACGGGGTATCCTGCGGATGTGTTTGCTCCTGAGCGGTGGGACGTCATCAAAGAGAAGGGGCTTCCCGAAAAAGAGATGCTTCACTTTGGCTTTGGACACGGCCCGCGGTTTTGCCCGGGAAGGTCTCTCGGGCTTCTCGAGGTCGGTCTTGTCGTGGGCGCCATCGTAAAACTCTTCAAGTTTGAGGCAGTCCATGACCAAACCGGGCCCAGCGCAGGTGTTTCAACCAAGCCCTCGGATGGAGTGCTGGTGGATTTAGAACTTAGAAACAATATGAAATCGGGCAGGAGCGAGGATTGAACCCGCTCCCCTACCGCCCGTCATACATGTCTGACGGCGGTCGTTCCTCCTTTGCCACTACTCGGTCGCCTCGCGGCTATCCATGTCTCTTCGCTCCATTGCAGCGGGCGGTCCCTATCACTCATGGAATCTCCGGATGGTGACCTTTCGAATTCAGGAGGATTACGTATCCCGCAGGGAAAGATCCCCTCACTCCACCACCAGCACCACGCGGAATCCGTAGTCATCGTCGCGGCGATCTCTTTCATCGTAATCGCGCAGATCACTCCTGAAATCGAGCTCGGAAAAGTTGTCCCAGGCCCCGCCCCGGATCACTTTGAAAGGACGACCTTTTTCATCGCGGGATTCTTCGAGCGATGCATTCTGCTCGCGCATTTCGGGAGAATTCAGATCCGGGTGATAGTCATCTTCGAGCCACTCCCAGACGTTGCCGGCGAGATCGAAGAATCCATGATCATTCGCCGCATAGCTGCCGACCCGCGCGGTCCGCTCCGCTCCGTCATCATATTCGACCCCTCCGATGACTGACTTACTCCAGTCCCCCGGAAGGTTTGAGATAGCCTGCAGGTCCCAGAAATTCCCGGCATTGGCGGGTGGAGGCCATTCCGAACCCCAGGGGAAACGTTCGGCCCCCACGGCGGCGGACCACTCATTATCTCGCGGAAGCCGGTAGGTTTTACCATCCTGCGAGGAGAGCCATTCAGCAAAGGCCTTTGCTTCATCCCAACTCACACACACGACAGGATGCTCGTCGCTTTGCTCAAATCCCGGCTCTTCCCAGGAGGCATCCGCATCATGACTCCAGTCGGTGGTGTATCCGCCACCCGCTTTCTCCGCTACCGAAAAAAGATGGCCGCCCCCTTTTTGAACGTAATCCGTCGCCCCGGTGAAGGCTCGAAAGTCTTTCACTCTCGTCTCAAAAGTTGACATGAGGACTCCGGCCCGGCCCGGAACCGGGCAAAACTTCATGCCCAGACCATTGATCCAGGGCCGGTCTTTCGTCGCCTCTTCGGGCGAATTGATGACACCGGGCAATCCGGCCCCCTCTTCCACAAACTGGAAATTGCCGTAAAACTTGCTGTTATACCACGGCTCCTGCTCACCGCCGGTAAGACTCGCGACGTCTCCGCCGACCGCTTTGAAGACCTCTTCGAAGGGGCGGCCCGGTTTGGGCAAATGTCTCAGGAGCGCCGCGGTGTAGGGACTGTTTTTGCCTTCCCCATCATCGGCGACATCGTCAGGGGAAGTTGAGAACGCAATGAACATGCCCTGAGGTGCTCCTCCGGGCATCGCCAAGCCGCCGCCCGAGGTGCTTCGGCTCCCGCGCCAGGACCGGGAAAAAGGATCATTCCGGCAGCAATCAAGTATGAGGAGATTCAGTCCCGCCCCGGCGGTCTCGAGCCCTTCCATGATCAAATTCATCGAGAGCGTTTCATCCGGAACTTCGTAGTCGCGCGTCATTTCAGCATCGACGGGGATCAGGAAATTCTCCCCTTTTATCTGAACTCCATGCCCCGCGAAGAAAACGAGAGCCACCGCGTCGGGATCAGGTTCAGACGGAAGACTGTCGATAAACTCACGGAGCGCCCGCCTCATTGACGTCAAATCAGCATCGACCCGAAACGTGACATCGAAGCCGAGGCGGCGAAGCAAGCCTGTCATGTCAGTGGCATCGTTGGCCGGATTGCTGAGAGAGCGGGCGTGAACGTATTGATTATTCCCGATCACCAGCGCTTTTCGAGGGGAATCCCCACCCAAAGCGGCACTGGAAAATATCAATAGAATCAGGAAATGGAAAATCAGCGCTCTCATCGGTGGGATTTCAGATTCGAGTGAGACGAATCAGAAATGCCGATTTGCACGAATACGGTCTCAAATCATCAATTTGAGAGAAATTTCGAGGCCGATCAGGAATACTTCGGGTCTTTGCCCGGCTCGGTCTCGTAGAGATACTCGCGGCGGGCCGTTGTATGAGGCTTGATCACCTCTTCCTCAAACCGGAGATAGTTCGGGTCTTCTTGAAACATCGAGAGCTTGTCCCGGCTCTCAAAGTCCGCTGAAATGAAGAATCCGAATTCGTTCTCGGCTTCAATGCTGCGGCCCGAACGAAAATTATGGGCTTCGTTGACCCGATGGAAGCAAGTCCGGCTGAGACGGATCATTTTCTCAATTTCATCTTCCGAGGTTCCTTTTTTGAGTCGGAAGAGAGCGATGAAATGAACCATGATGGAAACCTGCGACTAAAATTCGACCGCTTTGGGAGCCGGATCAGTTGCGCCACTCGAGCGCACCCTTCTTGAGCGCGTAAAGGTAAGCGACAAACAAAATCATGACGAAGCTGAACATCGACCAGAAAAAGACGCTCGCTCCGGCAGCGATCTGCTCTTTGTAAACGACCGCCCAGGGGTAAAGAAAGACCACCTCGATATCGAAGAGGACGAAGAGCATCGCGACGAGGTAGAACTTCACGCTGAAACGCGCCTGCCCTCCCCCGATCGGGAGCATTCCACATTCGTAAGCGGAATCTTTGGTTTTGTTCCGCAGCGCTCTTTTTCCAAGAAGGGCACTGGCGATCAAGGTCGCAACAGCAAAACCTGAAGCGAGGAGGATCTGGATGACGACTGGGATATAATCAGACAACATGGCAAAAAAAATTCCGGTGCTCTGACAAGGTCAAAGCACCGGAATGTATTGAAATTAGCGGTGTCGTCCAGACGATTTCGTCGGAACGGGAAGAAATGGTAAAACCGGCCTCAAGGTTCTCCGCAAGCGAAGAGTTCGAACCGTCTTACCAAGACTCGGTTAGCTGCTTGCGGCGGCGGCAGCGCTGGAAGCGTCGCCGATGTTTTCGAGACCACGGTACTCTTTACCGTTTTTCTCGACCAGACCACGAGTGACGAGGTTCTGGAGTTTCTCGTAAGCACGGAGACGGAGCATTTCTTCGCCTCCGCTAACAGCGTTACGGGCTTTAAGATTCTCGTAGACCACTTCAAAGAGGTCGTTGAATCCGAAGGTCTTTTTATCAGAGAGGACGGTGACGAGTTCGTCTGTCACATGATCTGGGACCCGGCGTGAGAATCGTGTTCTGCGTGTGGTTGACATGGCTGACACTATACCACATTCGGCTCCCCATGCCTACCAATTTCTCTCTAAATTTCGCAAAAACTGGATATTCTCAAAAATGAGTTTCGGAAATAGCTTCAAAGCCAAAATCAGTAAGTGATTGATTAACAATGACTTTTAAGGAAGGTAAACTAATTTGTGGCGCATTCATGAGAGTGCAGCAATGGACGTAGCCGACCATCTGCGGGAAGGGGCGCTCCGCCGCTTTTTTCGCCTCCAGCCAGACGTCGAATTCGACGAGAGCTTCAGCCCAATCGACCGCGGAATAGTCGGAGGAATCAATCTCCTCAAGCAAGAGGCTGAGGTCGAAATCCTGCGTTCTACCGACGACGGCGGAAAACGAATTGATCAGTGAAGTATCGTCTCCAAGATGACGATTGATCGAGCTGAGGTCTGGTCGTGACATTTTTCTATCGACAAATTTTACGGTGCCTTTATTCGTGAGCCTCCGTGCCCGGTCCGTGGTTCAAATCCCTTCAAAAAAGCCTAACCCGCTCACTTCATTTTCTGAAGCTCGTGCGCCGGCCACGGTGCCCTCACCTCAGTCGATTCGCGATACTTCGTGAGTTGCTCCACCTCAACCGGGGTCGCGGCATTGCCCCAGGCATTGCGCACATAGGTCAAAATCGCAGCCAGCTGTTCGTCATCGACTTCGGGGTTCAGTCGCAAGCCGGGCATGAGCGGCTGAATCTCCGGCGCGGTGTAGGTCTTGCCCAGCACCTCGATGGGTCCTTCAACGCCGTCCATGACGACCGCAACGAGGCGATTCGTTGATCCTACAACCCATTCAGAGCCCACAAGGGGAGGCGCAAGATACTCCTGACCGTTTCCGTGGATCTGGTGGCAGCCGAGGCAGACCCGCTGGTAGTGAAGCTCACCCTCTTTGAACTGACGACGATGAAAATCGGTGAGGAGAAAGTTGGCTTCCTGACCGGAACCGACTTCAAAAAGGCGACCGAGTTCTTTAGCCTTCTTCGCGTCGAGGCCATCGAGCGAGGCCAACTCCGTGACCGGCATCGGCTTGAACTTTTTGTCCTTCCCGCCGGAGATCATTCCCTCGATAACTGCGTTGCGGACTCCCTTGTCGGTTTGCCCGGCCATACTGAGGTCGAGCAACTCCCGTGCAGCAGTGCCGCGTCGCAATGAGACGACGCTTCGTGCGAGGGCATTCCACTCTGCGGGCGAAGCAACCGAGGCAAAGAGTTCCCGCAGTTCTGCGCGCTCATTGCGGGCGACCAGGGTCTGAATGAGCGGAACGCGCAGCGAATGCGAGTCCGGAAGCGCCGCGAAGAGCGCCAGCTCCTGACCGCTCAGTCCGCTCACCGCAAGATCGCCGAGGAGGACGTCATTTTCATTTTCTGAAAGCATCTTCGCTATCACGGGGACAGCCTCTTCACCAAAGAGTCCGAGTGACGATGCGAGCTGCCGTGTGACAATGAGGTGCTGCCCGTCCGCTTTGGAAGAAAGCAGGGAAAAGATCTCATCATGCACGACCGAGTCAGCAAGAGACTCTGACGCCCGGATCGCTTCCGCGACGACGCGGGGATGCGAATCACTCAGGGCGACTTTTACCGTCGCCGGATCGAGGCTGCTCAATCCTTCCAATGCCCAAATCGCGTGGATTTTGGCAAGATGACTTTCCGCTCCTTTGACGACCTCTTTTAAAGCCGGGAGAGCCGACTTGTCGCCGCGCTCAACGATGATTCGCTGCGCGGTGTCGCGCCACCAACCATTCGCATTCGAGAGATGTGCGACGAGCGCGACAGAATCCTCGGCCTGCATGTTCGGCTGGGCCGCGAGTGCTTTTCCATCCTCATGGCGGACCCGCCAGATACGGCCGAGACCGATGTGCTTATCGAGCTCCCGTTCGACGACCTGCGCTCGCAGGTAAGAAGTCATGTAAGTCTGATGCTGAATGATTCCCCGATAAAAATCGATCAGGTAGAGACTGCCATCCGGCGCCGTGAAGGCATCGACGATGCGGGAACGCTCGTCCGTGGAAGTGAAAAATTCCGCGTTCTCGTAAGCCGCCTTGATCTCGCGAAAGCCATCATCCCCTTCCGTAACGACCGCCCGCTTCACGAGATTACCCGCCGGTTCAGGAATGAAGATGTCGCCATGAAATTCCTCGGGAAACTGGTCTCCCCGGTAGATCGCCATGCCGGAAGCAGCCGTCGCCGTCGTGAGACGCCCTTCCTCGGTCAGCATCCCCTCCTGGTATCCGCGATTGATCCCCGGCGTGATGCGGGCCGGCCAGACCGACTGCTTTGCGATTCTCGATTTCACATTGGATCGAAAGTTATAAGCCCCGTTCCGAATCGTGACGCCGGGAGGAACTTCTTCTACTGAAATCAGGTTCGAGTTTGTGTTCGTGAGGAGGCGGCCATAATTGTCCTGCTTGATCCCCCACTGCCCGCGATCCTCGGTTTTCTCCTTGATCCACTGCCCGTTGATCTTGCGGTAGCGCTGATTGCTCTTCGCACTGTAAAGCCAGTTGTCGAGGCCATAAACGAGACCGTTGGGCTTGTGCTCCGGGTTTCCCCCTTCGGCATAGGTCTCGTCGATCACCTTGACCTCGCCCGCGGAGATCGTGCCGTTATCAGCGATTAGGATTTCCGCCTCGTAGAGCTTCAGGTTATCCGCAAAAAGGAGCGACTTATCACCATCGACCAGCGCGACGGCACGGGGCAGAAGATATTCTTCGAGGAAAACAGTGTGCTTGTCCGCTTTTCCGTCACCATCGGTGTCTTCGAGAACTGAAATGCGACCGTAGGTTTCCATCTCCAGCTTGGCGTCGATATCCGGCATGTAGCCCTGCATCTCCGCGACCCACATGCGGCCGTTACCATCGAAAGCGAGCGCCACCGGATCATGGAGCATCGGCTCAGCCGCGACGAGCTCGAGCTCGAAGCCGGATTCCATCGCGATAGTGGCTCCTGCATTCTCCGGTGACACCACAGGCGCGGCGGGAATTTCCCAATGCGCCGGCGGCGGCGTCATGACATGACCATCACGGTCACCGTTCTGCGCGATCGCGAGGGGTGAAAACAGAGCCGTCAGAGCGACAGCAGACGAAAGGGAGAGGAATTGTCTCATGATCAAAAAACGGAGGAAGCGCTCCTACTCAGCAAGAGCCGCTTCAATCATACGAGCGACATCACCGGCGAGGACACGGGAGCCGTCCGGCGTGTAGTGAACGTCCGCTTTCTTCTGAATCTCAGCGGCACGCTCTTTCGCAAAAGAATACAAATCATGGGTCTCAACGCCGGCTTCCTCCATCACCTCAGCGGCGATGGCATTGTAAATCGCGGAATCCCCCTCGACCCGACCCTTTGCCCCGGGAGGCACTGGCGTTGTATTCCGCCAGATCAGCGTCGCTCCGGTCTCCTTCAGCTTTGCAACGAGGACGATGAGATTCTGGCGATAATCTTCCTGCGAAACCTGAGGCTTGCTTGTCCCCGCCTCCGGGTTCGCGAGATTCTCTTGGTTCGGCCCCATGTATTTGAGATCGTGCAAACCCCAGTTAAAATGGATCACATCCCAGGATTTATCAGCGCCCCCCGTATCAAGCCAGGCGTCAAGATTAGCGAGCCCGTTCGTCGTCGGGCCACAGTTCGTGAGCGGACGGTGAACATTCGCCTTTCCAGCCATGAGCTCCTGCACCGCGACAGTGTAGCCGATTGAGATGCTGTCTCCGATCAAGAGCACGCGGGGAAGTCCGTCAATGTCCTTCACTGGGGCCATTGCCGGATTGGGCTTAGCTTTCGCCTTTTCGGCAAACGAATCAACCGGGCTCAGGGCCAGACAGAGAACGAGAACCGATAAGGTTCCGGGGAGTTTGAGAAAATTTGACATGGCCGTAAACATCCCACCACGATGAGGATTTTCAACCGGCCTGAAGAGGCGTAAAAACTGGTATTTTTGCGCAAAGCCTTAGACAACAGTTCAACAATGCCCGCTCTCACGCCGACTTCCGCCCCCGGAACCCTTCTTGCTGAATCAAAGCTCCTCGCCGTTCTCGTGCTCGACGACCTCGATTCCGCCGTGCCGGTTGCCTCAGCCCTCCTCGCCGGAGGCGTCAACGCGATGGAACTGACTCTCCGGACACCTGTCGCGCTGGAGGCAGCCCGTCTCATCCGCGAACAAGTGCCGGACATGATCGTTGGCATCGGCACGATCCTGACCACTGATCAGGTTGACGCCGCCATCGCCGTCGGGGCCGCCTTCGGCGTCTCCCCGGGCATCAACCCGGAGGTGATGCGTCACGCCGCCCGCGTCGGTCTCCCTTTTGGCCCCGGCATCATGACCCCCACCGACATCGACCTCGCGATCCGCGAAGGCGCGCGACTCCTGAAATTTTTTCCCGCCGGATCCAGCGGAGGTCTCGCGCATCTCAAGAACATCGCCGCCCCCTTCGCCCACCTCGGCGTGCAATTTATCCCCCTCGGAGGCGTCACCCTCGACAACATGACGGACTACCTCAAAAGCGACCTCATCGCCGCCGTCGGAGGCAGCTGGCTCGCGCCGCGGGAGGTCATCGCGCGGAAGGATTGGGAAACGATCGAAGAAAATGCCCGAGTGGCACGGGAGAGACTGGAGTAAGTTATAAGTCTCATAGAGATTGCGCCTTAAGGCAAATGCGTAGCAGATGCCCCGGACTTGTGCATTCTGCAAATTATCTCGAAAATCGCTTGAGAGTGAAGCTCACCTTCGCGCATTCCTGCCACCCATGGGAGCGAGGGCCTAACGAACCGGACCGAAACGGAGTTGACTGGCAAACCGAGCCCGGAAGGAGAGCATCACGAATCGAAATACCAAGGGGTTGATCCGACCATATTTACCGAAAGGGACCTCCATGGATCATCTCACCCAGGCGAAATGCAATGCGCTTGCGGCGAAGTTAAAAACCATCCCCGAAAAAGACCAGGCTTTAGAACGCCTGCGGAGCCCTTCCATGAAAACGGCTAAGGTTGCTCTTCATTGTTGAAGTCAACGCTTGGCGTGGTCACGGAGGAGGCCGGCGATCGACAAATCCTCATCGACATCAGGCCAGTGAATTCCCAGTGGAGTAAGTTCGACATTAGAGCGCTCATCGGAAGATGCCGCCGCTAAACGCGGGTAGTCAGAGCACGAGAACGAAAATTCGAATCCACTGCTCATTGTGACAATAATCTCACCGTCTACGTGGCGAACGGAGGTAGGTGTATCAATTAAAGTGTTCATGCCATTTCCGAATGATAAGCTCTCGTTTCTTGATTGCCAAGTCTTCTGCTCTGGACAATTCCTTCATCTTGAGACCGACAGATTCGCGAAGCACAACCTCACCCTCGACCTCAAAGACGGCTTCGCCGCCACCATACTGAACGTGGACATGAATCGGGTTGTGGTCGTTGCTGTAAAAGAAGAACCGGTATCCGTCTTGGGTGAAAACTGTCGGCATCGTTTTGAATTCTCTGCGCTAACGTCTGAGTCCACTCGCTCGATACTGAGAGCGCGGACACGAACGAAGAATACGAAATCGAATCACAAAAGTCAATCGACTCCAAGCGAGTATCGAGTTGAGTGCGACGGCTTGCTATGGCCGTGTTAGGGTGGCGCTCTCGCGAGCAGGTGAAGAGATCCCCTGAAAAAGCAACGCGACAGGGCCAAACAGAATCTGAAGAATGAAACTATAGATCGAAAGAATTCCCTCAACTGGGCAACTGCGGATACGCCGACTGCCTACCGCGTCACGGTATCTTTGTTTCGAGAACCCGGCAATCCGACGCCTAAGTGTTCGAATTTGAGAGACCGATTCAAATGGGTAGAGTGCGAGATCCTTCGGAAGGTATTCAACGGGATTTTTATCGCGGTATCGAGAGATGCCAATCGAAATCAGTCCGAAAGGAATCGCAACCATCAGGAGCTGCCATCCCCAGCCAACCACGAGTGCGACGATCACGAACGCTGCGAAGGCGACGCATGCAAGAGCATGATCCCAAGACCATCTCGACTCCGATGTCTCGGAAACTTCGACATCAGACATCAGCAGTAGCTTGATGCGCTGAATAAGATCCCACTCAGTCTTGTTAAGCACAGCTTTGTGAAAGGTGCAGTCGTCGCAGTGAAACCACAGAGCCCGAACTGCGTAGGCTACCGTTTCGTCTTCGGAGTCGATGTTCGAAATTTGTTCATCGAATTCGAAGTTATCCGTTTGGTCGTTCAAAAAGCGATCAATTGCTTCGATGACTAGGTCTCTGGCGGTTCGGTCGATCATTTTCCAGCCATAACGTTTGAAGCATGGCATCCGTAAAAGGGAGCGCGACTTCGAATCGAGAGTAAGGATTCTGATCAGGAAAGTCAATGAACACGGAGCGTTTTACGGATTGCCATCGCTGGTTTGTTCGGCCTTTCGTGTCCAGCGGATCAGTCGATCGAGAAACCGCGCATTTCAAGGTTTTTGCGAAGACAGGCAAATCTCAGAGACCAGAACACGAGTGGTATCGGCATCTTCTCGGAATCACTGTTGATCTGAATCCCTAGTGAAAAGAGACCCCGGAACTTGGTGATCGAACTAATCTGTTCTTTTGAGAAGGAGTACGAGTTCCCGAAACAATCAAGTGTCAGCCGATCTATCGAGACGGTCAGAGTCGCAAAAGGCCACGAGGCGTTCCACATACCGATTCTTGCACCACCAGTTTCGGTGTAGATTTCAAAGTCCATTTCTCAGCCGAACGTTCAAGAGCACTCAGCCCTGACGGGGAGCGCGGGTTGATTGTGGAATAAATTGGTGAATCAGAAAAGTCATTTCGACTCAGGGCGGTCAGGGCTTGAGTGCCTCGCCTTGTTGAACTAAGCCGCACTGCGGCAAGGTGATTCAGGAACGTTTTCCGAAGGCATCAGTTCGTGGTTCTTCGACATGGCCGGATCGTAGCAAAATGGGCGTGCTATGAACAAGCACGAACCTAATCAAAACAAGCCATCATTCCCTACCGTCCGTCAACAACGTCCTGACGGCGGACGCCAGTATCGCAATCCACTCGACTACGATCACCCTTACGAGTCGATGAGCGAGTTTGCGAAGCTTCTCAACCTTCGCAATGATAGCAACAGAACCCAGCATTCTTACTATCGCGATATGCGACTGGTCCACGAACACTTTAGCTGTGATCCGGCTGATCTGAGTGAAGATCGCTTTCGCGATTACATCCTCTTTGTGAAGACAAAAAAACTCTGGAAGCCAAAGACGATTCGCCAAACCGCCGCCTCCGCTAAAGTCTTCTTCGTCGAGATGCTCGAGCATGAAGACTGGAAGGTGTTTTCACAGATCAAAACCAAAGACCACGACGAACTTCCCGAAGTCATCAGCCGCGAGGAAGTCCACGCCTTGCTCTCTCATATTCGCCTCCGTCGCTACCGCATTCCTCTCAAACTGATCTATTGCTGCGGACTCCGACTTTCAGAGTGCCTCTCACTGACGATCCACGATATTCAGGGCAACGAAAACAAGCTCTGGGTGCGACGCGGCAAAGGCTCTCGCGACCGCCTCATCCCCATCGCTGATGAGATGGTCGAGGATCTTCGTCGCTACTGGTCGTTTCATCGCAATCCCCTCCTCCTCTTTCCGGCAGCAGGACGGGGCGCTCAGCGCGATCCTGCGAAGTTGGCCCAACGTATGCATGTAGCCAACCGACCCATGCCTTATGGTTCGCTGCAACGGTTGCTCGTCGAGGCGCGACGCGAACTCCATCTGCCGGAACGGGCTACGGTTCATACGTTGCGCCATTCGATTGCGACTCATCTTGTCGAAGCAGGAGCCAGCCTCCACATGGTTCAGGCCTTCCTTGGCCATAAACAGATCGCCACGACGATGGTATATCTCCATCTCACCCACCGCAGTGAAGAGGATACCCTGAGGCTCGTCTCTGATCTCACTCGCGATTTGCCGCACTAATCGCGCAGTCCAATAGTTCAATGGCTGCCAAAGTCATTGATGTGCTGCGCCGTTTCCTACCAGATCATCAAAGAGGACACTCCGTTCTCCACGAGGCACAGCACCGCGCGATCTGGGCGATCACCCATTGCCGCACTGCGACGATGGGTGGGCATCTTCATGTCTGCGCAGATTGTGGGGAGAGGGAGTTTTCCTTCCATAGTTGCAACCACCGCTCCTGCCCACTCTGCGGTCGCTCCGCGACAGCAGAGTGGGTCGAGCGTGAACTGAACAAGCGAGTCAACGCCCCCTATTTCATGGTCACTTTCACTCTCCCTCAGGAGCTCCGCGAGTTGTTCTTCGGACGACAAGCAAAGGAGGCTTTCGACCTGTTCTTTGCTGCGAGCTCAAGAGCTCTCGCCAACACTCTCGCCGCACCAAAGTGGCTCGGAGCACAACGTTGCGGATTCACCGGGGTGCTCCACACCTGGAACCAAAGACTACTCTTTCATCCTCACATTCATTACCTCGTTCCCGGCGCAGGTCTTGATGAGTCAGGTCGATATGTCAGGGTGAAAAACGAGAACTTCCTTGTCCCCGTTTCAGTTCTCAACAAAGCGTTTCGGTCGCAGTTTCGCCAACACCTCGACTCACTCGGCTGGCAAGTCGATCCCATTGTCTGGACCAAAGCATGGGGCGTCCACATTCAACCTTTCGGGACCGGTGCCTCCGCCATCAAGTATCTTGGAGCCTATGTCTGCCGAACCGCCATCGGTGACAGCAGGATCGTTTCGGTCGACGATTCCCGCGTCACATTCCGATGGAAGGATAGATCACAAGGTGGACGTGTCAGGATCGATGCGATTCCGGGAACAGAATTCGTGAAGCGCTATCTCCGGCATGTTTTGCCAAAGGGATTGAGAGCTATCCGGTATTTTGGGTTTTGTCATCCGACCGCGAAGAAGACTCGTGAGCGTATTGCATTTCATTCGGGAGTTCCGCTCCACATTGGCCCTCCGGAAGTTGCAACGGAGAAGGCACCGCTCGGAGTTCCGATCTGCTCGTGCTGCGAGCAGCCCATGAAACAGGTCGCTCGGTTCCGCCCTCAATGGTCACGCGGACCACCAGCTTTACCATGCGCGTCCTAACAGAACTCTCAAACTCTAAGCGAAGCGGCTTTTCAGCCGCTCAGGCCGTTTCGTGTCCTTGCCGCCTCAAATCGGAAGAATCAGGACCATGCCTTCCTCATACAACGATGAGTTTTCAATCAAAGCCGCTTACGTTGGGAACTGCATGCGCCACGGGAGACTCCCCCGGGCAACCAAATCGCGGAAATCAATCGAGGCTCGTAACACAGGCCGCATAGAGAAATTAGCTCGCTACCGGGCTTGTTCAACTATGGGTGTAGTCCAAGGTCTCGTTCCTCGACTTGACTACACCCTTTATTGTTCGGTGCGTGTTTTGCCCACCGCTTTCGCGTTTTGGGAATGTCTCCGATTCGAATCGTCGGAGCAGAACCCTTCCCGATACGATCATAGAGTTCGTCCAAGGAGTATCTTTTCTCGACAATGGTCTTTAGCCTCTTCGACTCCTTTTGCGATTCAGTCCTCAGCCACTCAAGTTGCTTTTCCAACAGTATCATCCAATTGACAAAAATGTCGGCATCGGGACCCATTACTCCGTGAATCGAAACATTTACGTTGGTCACTTGGCGATCATCGTCTCCACCTCGAAGCCAGACGCAGACCTGAGGAGTCTCGAAGCTATTGACTGAGTGGGAAACGTGCTTGTCCCGAATATTGATAATCAATTCGTGCACTTCGAGGTCTTCGTCATTGAGTGAGCTCAGCAACTCTTTTTCGACTCCCTTCCTGACACCACCCTTGAAACACCGTCCGTATTTCGTAAATGCTGTCGTCACTAAGCATTCAGTCGTAAGGCGAGCGTCTTCCTCCCCTTGGAACTGCCGCTGAAGTCGGGCGAGATATCCCTTGCAGCAATCCAAGCAGATCAAGAGATCTCCCTGGATGCCAAACATATCCGCCATGCGCTGCGCCTCGGGTAGCGGAATATCTACATGTACTGCGGAAGCCATATTTTTTTACCGAACGTTTGAGTGATGTCATCCACGACCGAGCGCGCGGATGGATTGGAATGATGATGGTGGAATTTTCCTCACGCGTCAACTCCACGGCGGGTCGGGGATTGATCATCCACGACTTGTTCTGCCCGTGCGGCTTTGCGACGTGTCCACTTCACAAACTTATGGAATCCCTTCGCCGCTGCTCTTAGCAGAGCGTGTTGGCTCACAGAAATTCGGAGCTGAGCTTCCCACTCGAAGATTAACGTGGGAAGTAGATGACCGCACCGCTGATTACCGCAATGACGAACACCGCTACGAGAGACCAAACGAGATGTCGGCGACTCGGCGGATTGCTTGCATGCCCGCCCCTTACGCGGAGGTTAATGCCGATAAGCAGTGCACAAATCCCCAGAAAAATATAGATTGCCGTCCAGAACGTCACAAAAGAATCGGCGCCAGGGGAAGCAGGAAGAATCAAAGATCGGCCCCAAGCGATAGCAAAAAATACAATTGCCGCCACGAAAGGGGCTTTGCTACTCATCCGTTGTTTCTCTTCTTTTGTATTCGGTTCCATGGTTAGCAATGGAACTCGGATCGGTGAATTTCGCCACTACAATGAGTAGCAATCTTTGTAGTCGGCGATTTCTTAGCAGAACGCTTGAGGAATTGGCAGCCCGATCCGGGAGCGCGACCTCTATGAGAGGATAAGGAATGGAAACAGCGAAGTCAATCAACTCGCAACGGAGTCGGGCCTGCTATCTCCGCCTTGCTCGCCTCCGCTTGTTTTGCGCCGGTATCGAACTTCCTTGAGGACGAACCCCGGACGCTCAACAGACTTGAAGCCGCCATCGTCAAAGAATCCCATCCGTTCATAAAAATCTCTTGCCTGCTGGTTTTCGCTGATTACCCAAAGAGTAATATCGCTAAACGATTCATTTCCCGCGTGTGCGATTGCCTCAGCGCATAAGGCTTGCCCATGTCCCAGCCGCCAAAATGACGGGTCTACGTAGATCGCAGTGATCTCTGCGGACCTGTCCGAATCCTCATCGCGAGACGAGATGACGTGGCAAAATCCAACAATGTAATCATCCTCCAATGAAACGAAAACCGGATCAGTGGACTCGTCGATGACTTTCTTCCACATGGTTTCCCGTCGCGCCACGCTAAGCCCATTGAGGTGGTCAGCGGGAACAATCGAATCGTATGCCACTCGCCATGATGATACATGAATCTCCGCAATTCGATTTGCATCCGTGCTGACCGCTCTTCGAGTCATAATTTTTCGGGCGAGCGTTCAAGAGATTGCAGGCGAAGCCTTGCCATCTCTTGAACTGTTCGGTCGGAGTTGCGGTGGCGCCATCGTTTCTGCCGACCAAAGCGACGTCCCTTTGCGAAAGAAACCGATAAGCAGTAAGAGGAATAGGGTAACTATTCAGGTCAGTTGCACCATGCCGAGTCCCATGGTTTGAGACAAGCTCTTAAGAACTGCTTCAGTTCTTCGCGCCGTCGACGAGCGATTCGCCGAGAGCACCGGGCGCGCGAAGCATCT
>Ga0222633_1000874_pt1 | contig 20821 bp, 18 predicted proteins | sample AntAcemetageno48_FD_179816 | JGI IMG/M metagenome (GOLD analysis project Ga0222633, IMG submission 179816) | Saline water microbial communities from Ace Lake, Antarctica - #48 | ecosystem: Environmental > Aquatic > Non-marine Saline and Alkaline > Saline | place: Antarctica: Ace Lake | collected...
GACAATGTTGGGGAAAAACTTCAGGTCTTTTTGCATTCGATCATATTCAAAATTTAACGCTGTGACGCGTGTTTTTGCCACAACGTCGGCAGTTCGTTCAATCGCACGGATATAGCCAACCTCACCGAACACCTGGCCAGGTTCCAACTCAGCGAGTAGTCGCGTGTTATCGCCGTCATGGCGCTCGACGCTGGCGGCACCTTCAAGAATCATATACATGTTTCTGCCTACATCGCCCTGGGTGACGAGTTTCTCACCCACCTTGAATTCGTGAATTTCTGAAATCAGGATAGCTTTTCTGCGTTCGTAGTTGGACATGTTTGCGAACAGCGGGCTGGTTTCCAGAACGGCAGAGTCGACCTTCATGGCAATAATCTGGTACAGGCCGACCAGACGGATCCTTGTCATGATGATGGGTGTGATTAACAGGTTGGCAAAAATGGAAATCAACATGGTCAATGCTGCCAGTGCGCCGAATTGCGCCACGATGGTGAAATTCGATAGCAGCAGAATGCCGAAACCCAGGGACAGTGCCAGGCTTGAGACGATGAGCGGTGTTGCCACTTCCTCGACCGCCTGGTGCACTGCTCCGTCATAGTCGGAGGTGGTTCGGCAAAGCTCGTTGTAATGGGCGAGCAGGTGAATGGTGCCATCGATTGCAATACCGACCGCGATCACCGCCACCATTGCGGTCCCCGGGTTTAGGGGGATACCCAGGGATCCCATAATGCCGAACATCAGCACAATTGGGATGACAGAGGGGATCATGGCGATGGCACCACCCTTTAGAGACGTGAACATGATCGACATCAGGATGAAAATGAGTCCCAGTAAAAGAACAAGGGCCTTGATCTGGGAAACCATCAGGCTTTCCGCAGCCTTGTTTACCAGCAGGTTTTCACCAACGACTCTTGCGGTAATCCCGTCTCCTGAAATCTGGTCGGCAAAGTCTTTGAGTTCGTCAATGTAGTTGTTGAGGGTGTGAGAATCGCTGATGTTATGTCGAACGACGATATTGGCTTTTCGGTAGTCGTGGCTGATGTAAGACTCCAGCTCACTGCGGTGGAAGAACATCAGGTACTGGGCGACAAGTTGTCTGGTCGGCGGAAGCATATCGGCTGAAAATTCTCCCTGGAACTCCTTGTTTACATATTTAAGGTGATCAGCGATGGAGAGCGTTGAATCGAATACTGCCTGCTTGGCGAGGAATGCCTGTATTTTGTTTATCTTTTGCAGGTTCTCTGGCTCCAGAAACGCCTTGTCGTTCTCAGCTTCCAGTGCAATAAAAAATACCTTAACCCCCGCCAGGTCCTCGTGAATGGTGCGCGTTTCCTGGATAAGCGGTTTATCGTCAGGGAAGTAGGAAAGCGGATCATTGGTCACATAGAGATGTGATGCCTGATAGGTGAAAAAGACACAGAGTACCAATGTGGCAGACAGCACAACGATAGGGAACCGATCCTGGGAAATTTTGAATGTCCTGATAATCTGGTCCGGCAGGTTGTTGCCGTAGAGTTCGGAAGATCCTTTTCCTTCCCCCATTCTTTTGCCGAACTTTGCGAGCAGAGGCGGAACCACCAGTATTGTGATGACACCGTTAAACAAAATTGCGGTGGTTGATGCGATGGCGAAATGCTGGATCAGCACGATGTTACCAAATAGATTGCTTGCGAAGCCGAGGAACGTGGTGAGTATCGTGAGCAGCATCGGCAAACCCGTATGCTTTGCCATGTAACGAATGGCCTGATGTCTCTGGGCTGTTGTGATTGAGTTGCCGTTTTCTTTTTGTTCTGCAAGCCCGCGGAAGAACGCGGACATCATGTGGGTATCTTCAGTCGAACCGATCACGATAATCAGCGAAGGGATCATCACCGACAGAATATTGATTGGGATACCCAGCCAGCCCATGAGTCCGAATGTCCAGATAATGGCAAGCACAGAGGTGATTAGCGGGATGACCGCGGCGAGAACGCTGCGCATGAAAAACAGAATAGACCCGACGAGCACGAGAGCTGATAGCGGTCCCAGTAATTTGAAATCCTCCGTAAGGCTTTGCTGCAACTCTGCATTGATACGTGGTGGTCCGACCTGGAAGATCTGTTCGAAATGGGTGCGTTGGGGATCGATCAGCGCTTCAAATTCGTTGAAAACATCGATGGAGAAATCTTCAGCGTCTTCAAGGTCCTGGACGGTGACGATGATGGCGGTCACATTGCCATCTTTTGAAAACAGGTTGCCAGTATAGAGTGGGTTTAAGCCCGCCCTGACCCTGGCCTGCCCGGCTTCAATGTCATCGGCGGGTACGCCATCAAGTACTAGCTTGCTTGATATCTGCGGCCTATTGTTTTGGTCTTTCTTCCCCTCGATGATGCGAAGATTGAACAGGCTGTCGACACGATAAACGTGTTCGAGCTCTTTTAACCCTCGAACCAGTACGTCGAGTCGAGCCAGTTTTTCTGTAGACCAGAGGTGCTTGTCGCGGACGTAAATAATCGTTTTGTTGTCTGACCCGAACTGGTCCATTGCGCTCTGGTAGGCGAGCTTCTCTGGTTCGTCAGCCGGGATGAGACTGTTAAAGCTGGTGTCAATTTCCAGTCGTGTCATCCCCCAGAACATGGGAATGGTAATGGCGATAACGAGGATCGTAATCAGTCGTCGTTGCCGCAGACCGACAGTAAAAAGCGCTTCGATCAAGAGCCGTCTCCTGATTCATCGCCTGCCAGAAGGGGTGGTTGGTTCGCCACGATCCAGCTCTCGTTGAACACCTCACCGGGAACATAGTCAGCAGAGAACACGCGCTTGTTGATTTTAATGATTGTTCGGTGCTCCTGCTGATGGTTGTCCATCATCAGCATATTGGCCCGCCACATGTCACCATGAACATTGGTCAGGTCATGATTCGTCTGGCGTTTCAGCAACCGGCCAATTTCATCGAAGTGATCTGTCCTTGAGATGAATAGATTATCTTTCCTTATATAGTGTCTGCGTTCTGGCTGGTCTTCTGCTGTTGAGTCCAGGTCATAAACGTCCACCACATAGTAGTCGGTCTCGTTGATGGTGGCGTTGTCTCTTCTGACATACCGGTGTTGATCAAGCGTGTCCCCGATGAGGTTTTCTATTGAGTAGTCGGTGCCCAGAAAATTGTCTTCGCTTTTTCCCTCTGGCCCCGGGGTATTTTCGATGAAAGTCTCCCCTAAGGCTGGCAGGTAGAAGGACTGTTCTGACTGACCGTCCTGGCCACGCTGAGCCAACAGGGCGACACCCTTTACATCGAGTGGCGAATCGAAAAGGAGCAGAAATTTTGCCGTTCCTGATTCATCGACGCGGGAATACCGGCGTAACTTACGGGTACTCTCATGGCCATTCCGGTCGATCAGGATCATTGATTGTTCTTCGTAAACATACGGATACTGCTGGTGTCGCTCGTTAACCAGATCCAATAGCGCTCGACCGCTCCAGCCTTCATAGGAGTCAACGGGTGGTTCACCGGCATCGCCAACCGAAAGTCCGGGAGCCAATAGCAACAGGAAAAAGAGCGCCTTCACTGGATGTCTTCTATTCGACGGGCAATTGTCTGTGAGAACTCTCCAAGGAGTTCGCTCATCGCCAGGACGGTACCCGAGAAATCTCTGGCATCGATTTGTTGTTCGCTCACGTACTTGTTCGATGAATTGATAACAGTTTTACCCGTTTCGCGGTGAATGAGTTGCCAACGGGTAAGCAGTTGCACATAACCGTTGGCGCCTCGTTCAAATTGTTCAACATAGACAGTGAGTCGATAGTCCGGCGGTGAGTTTAGGCGATTGGCGGGTGTACCAATGGCTGCAGTTCCGAGAAGATTGGTCAGGTTTCGTGCCAGCGAGCGGGTCAGGTTCTTGCGAAGGCTTTCTCCCCAATAATGGGTTGATGCGAATACCAGCTGACTGTCGGGTCTTCTTGAGGCGATCTGAAGTCTCTCCAGGTACTGGGGTATTTCCAGGTCGACGATTTCCAGCGACAGCGTTTTTTCGTCCGGTGACATCTCCTGGTTTTCGCTGCTGGCAGGGCTGACCGGTTCGATAAGGTAGTAGCGAACCGCATCCGCTGAAGAAGAACATCCGGCGAGCAGCACCATCGTTATGACAAGAGACGCTACATTGAAAGAAGCTGGATTGAAGGCTCTCATTACTGTTCATCCTCAGTAGCTTTCCGACCGAAAATGATCGAGTTGGGTTGTCGTTCCAGTGTTTCGATCAACGAGCGGGTGGCTCGGGACATTTCTTCCAGTTCATCCATTACCTTGATGACGTTATGCTGCAGCGGTGAGTGGGGTTCCAGGACGTCGTTGATCATCTTGAGAGTATCCTGCAGGTTGACCAGGACATCCCGCGCGGCGGCAATGGTCGTGTCGAGGTCTCCCTCATCCACATTCTTCAGCACATTGCTGAGTGCCCGCATTGAAGCCTGCAGGTCAGTCACTGCTTCCTCGTTAATATCCTTGTTAACAAGCTTGTCAGCACCGCTCAGGATGTTTTCGATACTGTTAGCCATTTCTTCGATTTCTATCGTCTGGAACTTCTCGACGAACTCACCGATTGATTGGGTAATGGCTTCAAACGCACCGGCTATTGTAGGTAGCTCCGGATAGGGCGACGAAGCATCGGCCATCATGTTAAGTGGTGCGTCCGGGTAAATGTTGAACTCGATAAACAGTTTACCGGTCAACAAACTGCCTGATTGCAGTCGCCCCCTAAGGCCCTTGTCGACCAGTGTTTGTAACGTTTGTTCCGGTGACAACGCGTTTCTGGAATCACGATGGATGATGCGGTCCGGTTCGAGTTCTACCAGTACGGGAATCCTGAAACTCGTCGTGTCTGCGTCGAACTCCATACGAATATCGAGTACTTCGCCTATCCTGATGCCCCTGAACTCCAGCGGTGCGCCGGGGTTGAGTCCTCGCACAGAGCCGGTGAAGTACATCACAAACTGGATCTTCCTGGCGTAGGCCTGATCTTCGATAGTTGAGTGTCGTGGATACAGCGTGAATACCAGGTCCCCTACATCAGCGACGGTCGTTTCCAGGCTGTCGGGTGTGTCGAATGCGATGCCACCGAATAACAGTGAAGTGACGGACGCGGTCTTCACATCAACGCCGTCGGCACCCATCGACACGTCGATACCCGAGACATTCCAGAATCGGGAATTACCTTTCACGAGTTGATCAAAGGGGTCGCGGATAAATGCGTGGATAAACACGCTTTTCGCGTCACCACCCAACTCATAGCCCAGCGCTTCACCCGCGAGGAGACCCTGGTAATAGATGGGGGAGCCACGACCAATGCTGCCAAGGTCCTTACTGATTAACGTAATCTGTGTACCGGCATCATCGGTTGTAATCAGGGGTGTTTCTTCGAGTCCAACGAAGTGAGACTGGGGCGCCCCCGGGCCAGGGTCGATTTCGATGTAGGAACCCGATACCAGTGTGCCCAAACCAGACACACCACGAACACTGAGTTCCGGTTTTACCACCCAGAACCGTGAGTTTCTTCGCAGAAAATCTTCAAGACCCTGATTAAAGGTGACGGTAAGAATGACATTGGTAAAACCTTCAGCAAAGGCGATCTCATCGACGATACCAATGTCGACGTTCTTGTACTTGATTTTGGTTTTGCCCGCCTGAATACCCTCTGCCGTCTGGAATTGAATGGTGGCGACAGGTGCTGTGTCAGTCAGCGTCCTGACAATCAACCAGCCGCCGACAAGTGCGGTGACGAGGGGAACCAGCCAGACAATAGAGGGCCATTTCCTTGTTTTTACTGACGGCGAATCGAAATCTTCCAAATCGCTCACAGTACTGCCACTGGATTATGATCGGACCGATCCCAGATCAGCCTGGGATCAAACTGGTGGGCGGCCAGCATAGTGAGAATAACCGCCGCCCCGAAAAAACTGGCGCCGATGCCGGGCGTAATATTGGCGAGCAGGCCCAGACTGACCAGGCCTGACAATAGGCCAATAAGGAAAACGTCTACCATGGACCACGAGCCGACCACTTCGACGACACGGTATAGCAGTGCTCTGTCTTTTGGTTTCCAGTTCGAATGTGTTTGTACCGAATACAACAGGTAGGCAAGGGACAACAGTTTTGCAACGGGCACAATGATACTGGCAAACAGGACGATGAGCCCCAGCCCCCAGAGCCCGGCTTCAATAAGATGAATGATGCCGCTGAGAATGGTATCTGATGAGCCCTTGCCCAGTTTTTTGACGGTCATGACCGGTAATATATTAGCGGGTATCAGCATAATCACAGCAGAAAATAACAATGCCCAGGTCTGCTCTATGCTGCTTTCAATACGGTGGTGGATGGCAGCACCACACCGATTACAGTTGCGCCCTTTTGTTTGTAAGCCGTCGCAGATATGACAATGCAGGACTTTGTCAGCACGTCCTATCGAGGTGACCGCGGTATCCAGGCCCCTTATTTTTTCGATTCGTTGCCACAGGGTTTCGGAATCGAAATAGCTGCGTGCCATGGTGTAGATGACCAGTAACAGGGAGAAAGCGGCCAGTGACAAACCGGGTACCACCGTCGCCAGGTCCTGTAGTTTCACCACGGCTATCAAGGTTCCCAACATAAAGACCGAGATCAGGCTCCAGGGTTCCAGGGTCCTGACCAGCTGGAATACACGACCCGTGAACGGTAGCACCAGGCCGAAACGAACCGGCAGAAGCAGGTAGATCATGCCGAGGATGGTGACCAGAGGGAACACAATACTGGTCAGGAAGACGACCAGCCCAAGCTCGCCCATGCCATTCTGGTAGAGAGCCCAGCCGCCAGCAAACAGGAGGTTTTCATGGTAGATGCTCCCGACCTTCATTCCCAGAAACGGGTAAAGATTAGCGATCACCCATAGCATTAGTGCCGCTATATAAAGTGCGAGAGACCGGTTGAGGGAGTCAGGGATGTGTCGATAGAGAGTTGCGTCACAGCGTTGGCAGTTGGCTGTTGCATTAGGTGGAATGGCCGGGCGACGATAGATCGCGGCACATTCATGGCATGCAATTAGACGAGCCAGTTCACTCACTTCTGTGGAATACACTGTCGAACCCGGAACAGGAAAGGTACCACGGCCTCGGGTCCTGTGTCACACACCCGTTCGAGGGTTAACCAGCAATCATTGCCCTCCCATTTTCTTCAGGTAATCGTGCTGAAAACCTGTAGCCCAATAGCGCGAGCAAGATTGTTTCACGGGTGCGCGCTGGTGCTTGTAGTGATAGTGTTTCGGTAACTATTAGAAGAAATGACTGATGCTGAACAAACTTGACGATTTTCCAATTCACCAGACACCTGAGCCAATTGCACATCCGGCCACCAGTGATCGCAATGTTTATGATCGTACCTGGTTTAATGGATATGCACCGGACGGCTCCTACTATTTTGGGATCGGCATGGCGGTTTACCCACATCGCGGCATTATGGATTGCGCTTTTAGTGTCGTTCAGCCGGATATGCGACAGCATTGCTTTTATGGCTCGAGGCGAGCACCTGTCGAGCGAACTGAAATGGACGTTGGTCCTTTTCGGATGGAAGTGATTGAACCGATGCGCCGCACACGAATCATTCTTGATGACAATGAAAGCGGGATCACCTGTGACCTGACGTTCTCTGCGCGAACGGCATCAATACAGGAAGCTCGCCAGACCCTTTGGCAGGGCACCAGACGAGCAATGGACGCAACCCGATTCGACCAGTTTGGCCGGTGGAGTGGGGTGGTCAATCATCCGGACGGACAGATCAAGGTAGATGAATCTGTTTGTCACGGCACCAAGGATCGAAGCTGGGGCGTTCGCGGTGTGGGCGAGCGTGAGACCGGTGGTGCACCTGTGACCCCGGGCGGGATTTGTTTTGTGTGGGCCCCCCTGTTCTGGGATGACCATATTTCACACGCGATATTTTTCGATGGGGAGAAGGGAGAACCGCTGGTTCGTGAGGGACTTGAAGCACCGCTGTATCAATCCGAGGCAGAGATCCCCGGAGTTGAGGATGGTCTTGTGGACCGAAAACTCACTGCTCGACATCGAATTGAATACCACCCGGGTACGCGTCTGGCAAAGGCCGCGGAGATAGACCTGGTTAACCTTGATGATGGCGTCCGCAGGATCAAGCTGGAACCGAAACTGAAATTCATGATGAAGGGGCTTGGTTACGGCCATCCGGAATGGAAACAGGGCGCCTGGAAGGGTGAACTGGCGACTGGACATGAATCCTTCGATCCAAGGCAATTAGACCATCAAGCCCCCGAAAATATTCATACGCAACAGGTTGTTACGGCAACAGACGGTGAAAAGCAGGGCGTGGGTGTGCTTGAACAAATCGTCGTAGGACCCTATGAACCTGCCGGGTTTAAAGGATTCTTTGATGGGTATTCAGGGTAAAACGTTTTAGAAAACCAGCCATCTGACATTGTTGTCCGGTTTGCCCGTGCGTGGGGAGTGAGTCAGGAAATTGTTGCGGTGTTACAGCGCGGTCCAACAAACCTCCTGCTTCAGCGAAATGCCACATTCCACTGGCCTGTAGATGACCCATGTCAACATTTTACCTTTATGCCTATGCTACCCTTCGCTGCGATATTGAGAGAGTGAAGTATGCAAGACTACAATTACAAGGTTGTGAGGCAGTTTGCCATTATGACCGTTGTTTGGGGCATTGTAGGTATGTTGGTCGGTGTAGTCCTTGCCGCCCAATTGGCCTGGCCAGCTCTGAATCCTGATGTCCCCTGGCTACATTTTGGCCGGTTGCGACCACTACACACTAACGCTGTTATCTTCGCCTTTGGCGGATGCGCCCTTATGGGCACGTCGCTGTATATAGTGCAGAGAACCTGCCAGGCGAGGCTTATCTCCGGTGGATTGGCATCCTTTGTTTTCTGGGGGTGGCAGCTAGTGATTGTCTCGGCGGCGATTACGCTTCCTATGGGCCTCACTACTTCAAAAGAATACGCGGAACTTGAATGGCCGATCGATATTTTGATCACGATCGTCTGGGTTGCCTATGCCATTCTCTATTTTGGCACGATCATGAAGCGCAAGACCCAACACATCTATGTCGCTAACTGGTTCTTCTCTGCCTTTATTATTGCGGTGGCGATCCTTCATATCATTAACAGCCTGGCTATCCCGGTCACGATGACCAAGTCCTACTCGATCTACTCCGGAAGTGTCGATGCGATGGTTCAGTGGTGGTATGGGCACAATGCGGTAGGGTTCTTTTTAACGGCCGGCTTCCTCGGCATCATGTACTACTTCGTGCCCAAACAGGCCGAGCGCCCGATCTACTCGTATCGGCTCTCTGTCGTTCATTTCTGGGCACTGATTGCGGTTTACGTCTGGGCCGGACCGCATCACCTGCACTACACGACCTTGCCTGACTGGGCCCAGAGCCTGGGTATGGTGATGTCCCTGATTCTTCTTGCACCGTCCTGGGGTGGCATGATCAACGGAATCATGACGCTGTCTGGTGCGTGGGATAAGCTTCGAAGCGATCCTATCCTGAAGTTTCTGATTGTTTCACTGTCCTTTTATGGGATGTCGACCTTTGAAGGGCCGATGTTGGCGATCAAGTCTGTAAACGCGCTCTCTCACTATACGGATTGGACGATTGGACACGTGCATTCGGGTGCGTTGGGATGGGTCGCCATGATCTCGATTGGGGCGATGTACCATCTCATTCCGATTCTGTTCGGCAAGAAGCAGGGTGAGATGTATAGCGTCAAGCTGATCGATCTCCACTTCTGGCTGGCCACCATCGGAACGGTACTTTATATCGCTTCCATGTGGGTCAATGGTCTGATGCAGGGTCTGATGTGGCGGGCGGTTAATGATGACGGTACGCTGACCTACAGTTTTGCAGAATCAGTCGAGGCAAGCTTCCCCGGGTATGTCGTTCGGTTTATCGGTGGCGGTATTTTCTTCGCGGGCATGCTGGTAATGGCATACAACGTTTGGATGACGACGCGTGAAGCGCCAGGAATCTCCCGGAAAGTGGAGGCATCCGCATGAACGATTTTATCGAAAGAAACATCGGGGTAATGATGATCCTGATTGTTGTCGCAGTGAGTTTCGGCGGCATCATCGAAATCGTCCCGCTGATGAACCAGCGGGTCGTTACTGAACCGATAGAAGGGTTAAAGCCCTTAACGCCCCTGCAACTTGAAGGGCGAGATATCTACATTCGTGAAGGCTGTAGCGTGTGTCATTCGCAGATGATTCGTCCACTTCGCGCTGAAGTGGAACGTTATGGCCACTATACGGTCGCAGGTGAACTGGTTTACAACCATCCGTTCCTGTTCGGCTCAAAGCGAACCGGACCAGACCTGGCGAGGGTCGGTGGTCTATATAGCGATGAGTGGCATCGTGCTCATTTGTTCGATCCCAGGTCCGTTGTACCGGAATCCAACATGCCGAGATTCCCCTGGATTTTTGAAAATGAGATAGACGCGAGCATCACGCCACTCAAGCTCAATGCACTTCGAACGGTGGGTGTCCCTTACACGGATGCCGATATAGAAACGGCTTCCAGCCAGGTTGAAGGAAAGAAGGAAGCGGACGCATTGATTGCCTATCTGCAGCAACTGGGTTTGATCATCAAGGAGAGGAGGTAGTCATGGAATTCTCAATTGATGACCTGCGGGGAGTATCTACAATCTTTTGCATGGTGGCTTTTGCTGCCATCGTGTTCTGGGCCTATGGTCCTTCACGCAAGCAGTATTTCGATAAAGCAGCAGCGCTGCCATTTGATGATGAAACTGATACAGCATCAGAAGTAACAGGGAAGGTGGGCAAGTGAGTACTGGATTCAGCCTATTTATTATTGCAGGAACCTTCATTTCACTGATTGGCTTTTTCCTGTTATTGCACTTGAACAGAAAAATATCGAACCCGGGGGAAACTACGGGCCACGATTACGACGGCATCCAGGAGTTGGATAACCCGTTGCCGGCATGGTGGTACTGGTGGTTTATTCTCACCATCGTCTTTGCAGTCGGCTATCTTATTTACTATCCAGGATTGGGTAACTTCAAAGGACTCGGTGGCTGGAGCCAGGTTTCAGAACTGGAGAGCAGCCAGGCGCTGGCGGACGAACGCTTCGGACCGCTCTATGCCCAGTATCGTGACTTGTCTCTTGATGAGTTGGTACAGACGCCAGCTGCGGTAAAGATGGGCGGGCGAATTTTTGCTTCCAACTGTTCCGTTTGTCACGGCGCGAAGGGTGAAGGTAGTTTTGGCTTTCCGAACCTGACAGATGATGAATGGATGTGGGGTTCTGATGACGAGGACATCGTCACCACGATCGCGGGTGGCCGTAACGCCGTGATGATGCCGTGGGAAGATATCATCGGGACGGATGGTGTTAACGAAGTCACCGAATATGTTTTACAACTGGCAGGCCGGGAAGTGGATGAAGACCTAGCGTCAGCCGGGGCGACGCACTTCGGCATGTTTTGCGCTGCCTGCCATGGCCCGGATGGAAAGGGACAGAAACTTTTCGGCGCACCGAACCTTACCAATGAGATCTGGTTATACGGTAATTCCAGGGCGCGAATCGAGCATGTCATCAAGCGCGGCAGAAATGGCGTCATGCCCGGCTTCAAGGACCGTCTCGGGTCAGACAAGGTTCATATACTGGCGGGATATGTAAAAAGCCTATCTTCGAACAAGTAGGCAGGGCGAGGCCGGTGGACACGTCATTACCTGAAGGCACCGATTCGTCGGTCCTTAATCTCTACGAGAAACGCGAGAAAATCTACGCGCGAAGTATTGAGGGGTTCTACCAGAAGATCCGCCTGTTCACGGGCTGGCCGTTGCTTGTCGCTTACTTTGGATGCCCCTGGCTTCTGTGGGCCGGGCGGCAATCGATACTGTTTGACCTTCCTGAAAGAAAGTTCCATATCTTTTTTCTGACGTTCTGGCCGCAGGATTTTTCGCTGCTGGCCTGGGCGCTTGTAATAGCAGCGTTCCTGCTCTTCTTTGTAACGACTTTGCTGGGGCGCGTTTGGTGCGGGTATACCTGCCCGCAAACGGTATGGACCGCTATCTTCATGTGGGCAGAGCAGGTTTCCGAAGGTGATCGTCATCAGCGTATCAATCTGGATAAGCAGACCTGGAATGTTGAGAAAGTCTGGCGTCGATCCCTTAAACATATCCTTTGGTTGGGCTTTGCTTTTTTAACAGGGCTTACGTTTGTCAGTTACTTCTATGACATGCGAAACCTGATTGTGGATGCCTATAACTTTAATCTGCCGCTGGTGGCCGTTTTCTGGGTTGGTTTCTTTACGGCGGCAACCTATATCAATGCGGGCTGGATGCGTGAACAAGTCTGCATGTATATGTGCCCCTACGCCAGGTTTCAGTCAGCGATGTTCGATAAGGATACGCTGATTGTCTCTTATGATAGCCAGCGCGGTGATCCAAGGGGTTCCCGGAAACGGGGCCAGGAAGAGACGAGTAAGGGCGACTGTATAGACTGCACCATGTGCGTGCAGGTCTGTCCGACAGGAATTGATATCCGGGATGGGTTGCAGTACGAGTGCATTAACTGCGCGTTATGTGTTGATGCCTGTGATTCGATCATGGATAAGATGGAATATGACAGGGGGCTGATCAGGTATACAACTGAAAATCAGCTGGATGGAAAGGCCTGGACCTGGAAACGACCGAAGCTGATCGGATACGGTCTGGCGATGATCGCTATGGTCAGCGCGTTCTCGTTTGTCCTGATCTCCCGGGTCCCGCTGGAACTTGATGTTCTAAGGTCCCGGGGCATGCTGTTTCAGGAAGTGCCGGGCGGCTATGTGCAAAACATTTACACGCTAAAAGTGTTGAATATGGATAAGCAGGACCGGGTCTACAATGTGCGGGTCACGGGTCTGCCAGACTATCAGATGGCGCCGGGCGAACCCATTGCTGTGCTGGCAGGTGAAATAGGAGAGGTTGCCATTAACCTGCTCGTTAACCCTGATTTACTGACGGGGGTCAACACGCCCATCAGATTTGAAGTTCAGACTGAAGATGGAGCGCTTGGAGCGTTTAGCAAAAGTACCTTTATTGGGCCGAGACCTATTGATGAGTGAGGATGACATACAGATCGAGCTTTCAGATCTCCCGGCACGGGAGTGGTATCGGTACGGTTGGGTCTGGTTTGTGTTTACCATCCCGTTCGCTGCCGTCCTGTTTGGTATTGTTATGATCATTTCAGCTAACTATCAGCCCGATGATGTCGTGGTGGATAACTACTACAAGGAAGGAAAGGGAATTAATAGGCTTATCGCACAAGATGCGAAAGCAGCAGAACTTGGTGTACAGGTATCCCTGGCTGCGTTGACTGATAACGGTGCGGTTTTTGATATTGAAAAAGCAGGTGGCGATGTGCAGATGTCATTATTCCATGTGACTGACCAGAAGCAGGATATGTCGTTTCAATTGGTATCCCAGGGTGGAGGCGTCTATACGGTTTCATCAGCCGAATTCGCCAGACGATTGAGTGAGCCGGGGGTCTGGTACATAGAATTTACCGATTTTCATTGGCGCCTTCGAACGCGGTTGCAGACGCCAACATCAATGATGGAGCTCGGTCCGTCATGAATGATCTCGCCATGGCCCATTCCAGCATTGAGTCAAAGTTACACTTTCTTGTCCCTGATGTTCGCTGCGCCGGCTGTTGCCTGAAGATAGAGCGTGAACTGTCCGACCTGCCTGACGTTTCCGATGTGAACGTCAACTACGCAGAAAAAAGACTGTCGTTCACGTCGGTTTCGCCAGGCGGTGCGGAGTCTGCACTTACTCGATTAACGGCACTTGGATATCAGGCAACCCCCGAAAAAAATCGGGGTGAGCTGGACATGTATCAGGACCAGCGTAGGGCATTGCTGGCGCGTCTCGGTGTTGCTGGTATCGGTATGATGCAGGTGATGATGTTTGCCCTGACATCCTATCTCTCGGGAAGTGATGGCATCCAGCCGGAGTACGAAGCACTCATGCGCTGGGCAGCTTTTGTGATATCGCTGCCGGTCGTTTTATACAGTGCGATGCCGTTCCATCAGGGTGCCTGGCGGGATATTCGTAATCGGACAGCGGGCATGGATGTGCCTGTATCAATCGCCGTCATTTCGGCATTTTCGCTGAGTGCAGTACATACCGTTCTTGGTACAGGGGAGGTCTATTTCGATTCCGCCTGTATGTTTACTTTCTTTTTGCTCACCGGACGCTATCTGGAGCTTGCCGCACGCCAGAACTTTCACGTTGAACAGTTACTCGGTGATCACCTGCTTCCCGAAGTCGCGAGAACTGTGTCAGGTCAGATGATTCCACTGGCTGAGTTGCAGGTTGGTGATGTGCTGCTGATAAAAAAAGGGGAGGTGATACCCGCTGATTGTATTGTGACAAGGGGTACGACGACAGCAGACGAATCGGCGTTCACCGGTGAATCTGAACCGGCATTCAAGAAGATCGGATCAGGATTACTGGCGGGAACCGTCAACCTTGATGGGGAAGTCGAAGGTAAAGTGTCGGCATCAAAATCAGAATGGGTCATTTCACACCTGTCAGAATTATATCGAAGTGCTGCCTCATTCAGGCCGGCCTTTGCGATCCTCGCTGACCGTGTCGCGAGGTATTTTGTTGGTATCGTGTTGGTCCTGGCGGCATCCAGCGGAGTCTTCTGGTGGTACCAGGGGGCAGATAACTATTTTGCCATTGCGCTCGCGGTGCTTGTGGTCTCCTGCCCCTGCGCGTTGTCGCTTGCGACGCCAATTGCGTATGCGATCGCAACCGGCGCATCAAGGAAAATGGGATTGCTGATATCTTCAGGAGAATTCCTGGAAAAACTGGGTCGAACCACCACGGTAGTGTTTGACAAGACGGGCACGCTCACCGAGGGTAGTTTGAAGCTCGAGCAGATGGTTGGGCTGTCGATTGATTTGAGCAGGCAGCAGCTGATTGATATTGCAGCCTCTCTTGAAACCTCCAGCTTGCATCCAATTGCTGTAACACTTCGGGAACTCTCGAGTGAATTGCATGAGGTCGGCGAGCCAGGCATAGAGCCCGGGTTTGGTGTGTCGGGTGTCGTCGGTGGCGACATTTACCGATTGGGAAGTCCGGCATATGTACTTGTGGGAGAAACGCCTCCTTCCGAGGACGATGGCAACTGGGTATTGCTGAGCAGAAATGAAACGCCCCTGGCCTGGTTTTGTTTCACCGACAGGCCCCGCGCAGAAGCAGGGACAACCATTGAAACGCTTAAACAGCTGGTTGGGTCAGTTCTGGTTTACTCGGGAGACAGTTCCGAGAACGGAAGAAGGCTGCTAAATGCCCTGGGGATCGATAATCCCGCCATGTCGATGACGCCCGATGAGAAAATTTCGCGTGTGCGCGCCCTGCAGGCTTCCGGTGAAAAGGTGCTGATGGTTGGTGATGGACTAAATGACGCAGGGGCAATGGCCGCCGCAGATATTTCTCTGGCCGTTAACCCGGTAGATACACTGGTCCAGTCTGCAGCAGACGCGACCCTGGTCAATGGAGATCTGGGATCCATTCCCAGGGTGCTCCGCTATGCCGGCAAAGTTCGGTCTGTTATCGGACAGAACCTTTTCTGGGCTTTTTCATACAATTTGCTGGTTATACCGCTTGCGGTCCTTGGCTTTGTACCGCCGTGGCTTGCGGCTCTGGGGATGTCCATGAGCTCCCTGATTGTGACCCTGAATGCCTGTCGATTGTCGAGGACCGGCTGATGGAGATACTGTTTATCCTGGTGCCTGTCAGTCTCCTTATTGTGATGATCTCGTTGGCGGCCTTTGTCTGGTCTGTTCATCACCGGCAATTTGATGATCTGGATAAAGAAGCCGAACGAATTTTATTTGAAGATGAAAAACTTGAGTAACATAACTATGAGTGAGGACAATTTATGAACCATTTGGTTGGAATCATGCTTTCACCGCGAAGCACATGGGAATCAATCAGGGAACAGGATGACTCGGTCATTGGTACCTTTTTTAAATTTGTAATCCCGATTGCGTTACTTCCTGCAATAGCCTGGTACTACGGTTCGGCTGAAGTGGGCTGGCAGTTTGGCGATAGGGTTATCAAGCTGACATCGGCCAGCGCGATGCAGATTATGGTTTTGTTCTATCTTGCGATGCTGTTTGGAACCGGGTTTCTGGGTTTTATGGTTCACTGGATGTCTGAAACCTATGAGGCAAATACCTCAACGCCCAGCAAGGGCATCCGGATCGCTGCCTATACGCTAACGCCGTTGTTTATCTGTGGTGCAACCGGGTTTTATCCCATTTTGTGGCTGGATATCCTCCTTGGCTGTGCCGCGGCGGCTTATGCGGTGTATCTGCTCTTTATTGGCGTACCCATCGTGATGAAAATCCCCGAGGAAAGGGGGTTTCTGTTTGCCAGTGCCATGGTTGCAGTGGGTTTGGTGGGTTGTGCAGCGCTTCTCGGCGCAACCGTTATTCTCTGGGAAATGGGCGCAATGCCGGTATTTACGGATTAGCCTCGGCTGTTTTGGCGTCAGCCAGAGTTCTTTTAAACGTTTCCTGAATGATGATGGCATCGTAGCTGGCTCGATGCCTTTTTAGTTCCATTTCCTCGATGATCCTGTCCTTGGTGTCGTGCCAGTTGTTCATTTGCGGTTCTGAAAGAATCATTTCCAGTGAGCTGACGTCAAATTTCATGGGGACGCCAGCGGCATGGAACAGTGTCGTCAGCCACGGCTTATCGACCACCCAGCCATCGGTATACACGGTTTTACCTTCCAGTATCTCATTCAGTTCTTCCGCCACCTGCTTCATGGGTTTGCCGTAGGTTTCCAGTATGTCCCGTGGCACCCGATGAACTTTCTCTGCCTCATCATCCCAGTGTGTCCAATCTGGTGCAGGCAGGATCAATGTACAAAACTTTTCACCTTCATCCATAGCCAGACCGATTTCTATTGGATAGCTGTGCGCGCCGAACCCTGAGGCTTCGACGTCGATGATCAACGGGTTGGTGACTTTCGGCATTGCAGGGGCTGGTTTCTTAAAAGAAGTAGTCTGATATGCTCCTGGGGAAGAGTCAATTACCTGGATTTTCTATCCAGTCGAAATTGTAGTTGTGTTCCCTTTGCCGCAATATGCGAACTACTATTTCGTAAGGTGATTGTTTGATGGATTCCTTTTCCCTATCGGCCAGTGACGGCCATGAAGTGGCGTGTTATTCATGGGTGCCGGAGAACCCGACAGCAGTGGTCCAGATTGCCCACGGTATGGGTGAGCATGCCCGCCGGTATGACTGGGTTGCGCAGCAGCTGAATGATAAGGGCTACGCGGTTTATGCTAATGATCACCGGGGCCACGGCGGCACCAGTGGTCCCGCACTGGGATATATGGGCGCTGACGGATGGAACAGGTCATTGGCTGATATGTATGAGCTGGGTCAGTTTGCGAAAGGCCAGCATGCTGGCCTGAAGCTTGTTCTTCTGGGGCACAGTATGGGTTCCATGCTGTCCCAGCAGTACATCACGCGTTATGGATGTTCGATCGATGCCCTGGTGTTGTCGGGCTCGCCGGGCTTCAAGGACAGTAAGCTGGGGTTTATCAATCGCTTTCTGATGAAGTTTGAGCGTTGGCGGCATGGTCCGGATGGCACCAGTGAGCTCATGCAGAATGCGGTTTTTGGAAATTCCAACGCACCCTTTGATGGCCCGGGGGCGACAGGCTATGAATGGTTATCTCGTGACCAGGAACAGGTAGACGCCTATATAGCAGATGAGCAGTGTGGTTTTGTGTTGTCCCCTGGTTCGTTAATCGATATGTCCCAGGGATCCGCGATAACGCAGGATAAGCTCAGTCTTCTCTGCATTCCGCAGAACCTGCCGGTCTATATTTTTTCCGGTTCTGAGGACCCGGTCCATGGTGAGCAGGCCGACCTCGACAGAATGGTAAACGCCTATAGGAAGCGCGGACTTACCCAGCTAACTTATAAGCTATATCCCGGTGGCCGGCATGAGATGTTCAACGAAACAAACAAGGATGAGGTTGTCACCGACCTTGCCCAATGGCTTAGCCAACAGCTTTAACAACAGCTTGAGTACAGGAGACCGAGATGAAAAACGTGGCAGTGATGGGGTTGGGAAACTTTGGTACGGCACTCGCCTGTAACTGGCTGGCCGAAGGGCTGAATGTCAGTGGCTGGACCGTTGAACAGGAGGTTTATGACAGCATCCGCGCGACCGGTATCAACGAGAAGTATCTTGATGATGTCTCGCTGGAAGGCCTGAAGGTGTCGATGGATATTGCTGAAACCCTGACGGATGCAGAGATTGTTGTACTGGCACTGCCCTCTCACGTGGTGCTTGGTGTTGTTGATGACTTGTTGCCACACCTTCGAAATGACCAGATTCTGCTGGATCTCGCCAAAGGGCTTGCGCCGGGTGACCAGATGATTTCTGAAGTGATCAGCGAAAAGCTTGAAGCCGCAAATCTGACTTGCCGGCTGTGCGTCATGATGGGACCAACGATCGCGCCAGAGCTGGCGCGCGGCGTCTATACAACCGCACTCGTCACCAGTGACGACGTGACGCTCGCCGCTGAACTTGCGTCGATACTCACAACAAAAACCCTAAAGTTATCGGCAGCAACCGACTCTTTGGGTTCTGAATACTGGGGTGCCTTTAAGAATGTAATTGCCCTGGCGTGCGGCGTTGTTGATGGGCTCAAGAGCGACGGTAGAGGTGGTGATAATCTGAAAGCAGCGTTGTTTACCTCAGGCTACCGCGAGGCCGTCCGTGTGTTACCCCTGATGGGTGCCGATCCGGAAACCGCGCTGTCCGCTGCGGGGATTGGAGACCTTTTCGTAACTGCCACATCGCCTCACGGAAGAAACCGTGGTATGGGCGAAAGGCTGGGTCTGGGGCAGACGCTAAAACAGGCAGAGAGCGAAATGGTGATGGTCAGCGAAGGCGTCAGGGCGGCCAGGATGTTCAAAAAGCTGTTTGCCAGTAAGGGGATTGACGCGCCGTTTGTAGGCGCCGTTTGTGCGTTGCTGGATGAGGGCGCCACCATCGACCAGTTTCTGGAGCAGGCCGTCGGCTGATCTGCCTAGGGTATGCCAATTTACAAACAGCCATTGCTGCATTTTCTGGTGTTGGGGTTGCTGTTGTTCCTGTTATTCAAGTTAACAGCGACAACCGGTTCTGATCCAGGCAAGACGATTGTAGTAGACCGCGAAAAACTGCTGACACATTTGCAGTTCCGTTCGAAATCTTTCAGTACCGGACAGTTCGAGCGCACACTGGACAGCATGCCTCCTGAACAGCTCTCGGCGCTTATCGACGGGTATGTTCAGGAAGAATCCCTGTACCGGGAAGCCATGTCGCTGGGGCTCGATGCGAATGACTACGTCATTCGCCAGCGGCTGATCCAAAAGGTCGAATACCTCGCTAGTGGTTCAGAACCGGTGGCTCAATCCAATATCGAGGATTTCTATGAAAAGAACAAAGACAACTACCATGTCGCGTCCACGCTTACCTTTACGCATGTGTTTATTAATCGTGAGAATCATGAGTCAGGAGAGACTGCAAGGCAGATAGCCCTGAATCTGCTGGGTGACATGCTGCGTGACGGGACGGATTTTTCGGATGCCATGCAGCTTGGTGACAGGTTTGCCTTCCACAAAAACTACGTGGACAGGACGGAAGACTTTATTGCGTCGCATTTTGGCGAAGCGTTTGCACGCACAGTGTCGAAGGCCGAGACCGGCAAATGGTTTGGCCCCGTCGAGTCAGCTTATGGTTATCATCTGGTGCTCGTCAGTGATCGTAGGGAGGGTCGAACGCCCCCGCTTGATTCGATCATTGCTGAAGTTACCTATGATGCGCAACAGGTCGCATCACGACAGCGAACTCAAGATGCCATCAAGGAAATTGTTCTGACTTACGATGTGGTCGTCGATCTTTGAATGAGCGAAGAATCCTGTTTTTTTGGTTGTTGCTGCTTTTCGCCGGTAGTGCGACCGGGCACGATGCCCGTCCTATCTCCATTGCAATCACGCAACAGGCAGAATCACCCAGCTATGCTGTAAGGGTACAAACACCTGATGCAATAGGGGCGCCCCCAAACCTTTTTCTGCCTGACGGTTGCAATAGGACCTCTGAGCACCGGGTCTGGGTACCCGGTTCGATACTCGACCAGAGTGTGTACGTGTGTGACGCCGTCATCGATGGCCGGCAGATCGCCATTCGCTTTCCTGCCCCTAACCCTTCACTGTCTACAGTGCTGCGGATCAGCCTGGCAGGTGGGGTTATTCATTCCACTATCCTTGGGCCGGGTGAAGAGCGCTGGTTAATTCCGGCCCAGGAGGAAGCGGGTAAGGTTGCCGCGCAATATGCCTGGCTCGGCATCAAACACATCTGGTTTGGTGTTGATCATTTGTTGTTCGTCCTCTGTTTACTCTTTATTGCTGGCCGGTCAGGTATCAAACGGTGGAGGCGGGTGTTGGTCACCGTCTCCGGCTTTACCGTTGCCCACTCGGTCACCCTGGTGCTGTCCGCTCTTGGAATAGTTGTCTTGCCGATTCTCGCGGTTGAAGCGGTTATCGCGCTCAGTATTGTGTTCCTGGGGCTGGAGCTGGTTCGTGGGGACGAAGCCAGCTGGACCTACCGGTACCCTCAATCGGTAGCGATGAGCTTTGGGTTGCTGCACGGATTTGGTTTTGCCTCTGTGTTGCGTGAGATCGGTTTACCGCAGACAGAGCTCCCGGTTGCGCTACTCTCGTTTAATCTGGGGGTAGAGTTGGGCCA
>Ga0222633_1000877_pt1 | contig 20758 bp, 19 predicted proteins | sample AntAcemetageno48_FD_179816 | JGI IMG/M metagenome (GOLD analysis project Ga0222633, IMG submission 179816) | Saline water microbial communities from Ace Lake, Antarctica - #48 | ecosystem: Environmental > Aquatic > Non-marine Saline and Alkaline > Saline | place: Antarctica: Ace Lake | collected...
AACTCGCCCCAGAAGGCGCTGCCCCGATCGTGGTCTGCATTGACTACCAGCACATCGCCCGTCGTCATCGCGTCGATGGCCGCCATTTCCAGCTTGTAAGGTTCGGCAGGCACCGCATCGACCGCCACTGCCCGCGCCGTGTAAACGCGGCCACAAATTCGGTCTGCAGAAGTCAGCGCCTGAATATCAGAGCCGAGAATCTGATTCCTATACCCGAGCGAATCGAGCACGTCGGCGACTACAGCAGAGTATAAAGTTTCGAGGATGGATATTCGGTCACTCATTTTTTTGGCTTCTCTCTTTTTTTGGCTTCTCTCTTACAACGATGGGGGCGATCGGTAAAAGCGGGGATTTCATAAATAGTCAAAAACGTCAGATTGTGTCATACCGGAGTTTGAACGTCACAACAATCCCGCGTTCATGCAATGGTATTCGTACACACCCATGTCTCCTAAGATATTCCTCCTCATCCCTTCGCTGTTTTCTTGCTCAACTTTACTGACTCTTGGCAATGAGCAGGCGCTTGAGCTGATTTCACAAAAGGGTGGAGTCATAGAGCTTGGCAAATCGGTTCCCGGCCAGATCGATCTCACAGGCGACGGGGCTTTCACTCTGCTGCACGACGAACAGGGAAAAATCGTGGCCGCAGCAGCGGAATCGAAAAAAGGGCGGGTCGTCGGCTACACACACGGATCCTTTCTCAAGCCGGGACCACTGACGGAACAGGAATCCGTCGCTGAATTCGTCAAAAATTCAGTCCGCTGGGCGGGTCGCGCCCGTCAGCCAGTTGTCGGGCTTCACCCCGGCATTTCCGGATTGTCGGAAATGTTTGAAGACGAAGATATCGAAACCCAGGTCTTCACGCCGGGCGAACTGGCAGATCACGGAGCCTCTGTCTATTGCGCCATCGGCCACGAACTGTCGGAGGATGATGTCGCCGCCCTGACTGCGTTCGTCGAAGGTGGGGGCGGCTTCGTGACAGCGACGACTCCGTGGGCATTCGGAAAGAAGTTCCCCGACTTCGCCACGTTCCCGCCCAATGCTGTTCTCGAGCACTTTGGATTCCAGTTTTTACCCGACAGCTATGCCGCGCCTGAAAAAACTCTCACCGTCGGAAACGCGGAGACATCGGAAAAAATGCAGTCCGCAACCAATGGAAGGGATGGACCCATGGCGGCAATCGACAACCTGCTCGCCAACCGCTCTTCGCTTGAACCCGCCGATTTGTCGAAGCAAATCGAAGCGTTGAAAAAGGCAGAGTCACTCTCAACACGCGACATTCCCGCCTTTCTTGAGAAGCTGCGACAACTCAATCTCGCCGTCGGCCCGATTATTCCCACCAAGGAGGAGCCGCTCGTTCCCGGTGCCGATCCCCTCATTGATGCCATCGTCGCACTTGAAACCCATTTCAACGAAACCGCGCCCGCAGGCGTGATGTATGCCATCCCCGCAGCGAACGACTACCCCGGAGCGGTTAGCGAAGAAGCCGAACGCATCACGCACAACTTCGTGATCGACGGCATCTATCGCGGCTGGCTCGAAGGCCGGGGCGCCGGTGGCTGGGCTGCTAAGGAAATGCGTCCGACCGGCATCTACGCCGCACCCGGAGAAGTCATCACAGTCACTCTGCCCGCAAAACTCGGAGGAGAAGGCTTTGAAGTCGTCATCGGTTCCTATGGCGGAAAACTGAAGAATCGGGATCAGTGGCACCGCTACACGGACTGGCAGGTCGCACGCCCCGTCACCAGTCGCGAAACGAAAGTGTCGAGCGGGCTGGGGGGACTCGTCACTATTCGTGTTCCCCGCGAGGCCAACTACGAAGAGCTTGAAGTCACCATCGCCGGCGGTGTTCGTGCCCCCCTCTACGAGCAGGGAAAAACCGACCTTTCAGATTGGAAAGACGAGATCCGGGACTATCCCGCCCCATGGGCCGAGCTCGCCAGCGACCGGATGATCATCGCTCTCCCCAGCGAATACGTCCGCAAACTCGACAATCCGGATGAAGTCATGGAAGTCTGGAACAGCATCATCAACACAGCGGCGGAACTCGTTGTCGTAAATCGCGCTGACTACCGCGCCGAGCGCATCGTCTTCGACCGCCAGACCTCCGCCGGCTCCATGCACAGCAGCTATCCTGTTGCCGCGCATATAGGCAAAGCCGCCGAGGCCGCCGTCGATGCCGACGCGCTGAAAAGCGAGGGGAATTGGGGATTCTTCCACGAATACGGGCACAACCACCAGCACAACCTCTGGGCCTTGCCCGGGACAGGAGAAACGACCTGCAACCTGTGGTCGGTATATATTTACGAAAATTACATCGGAAAAAACCGTGACGAAACTCATCGCGCCATTCGCCCCCTCGACCGCAAACAGCGCCTGAACAATTACTTCGATTCGGGAGCGAACTTCGAAAAAGACTGGTCCATGTGGGTTGCGTTGGAACCCTACCTCATGGTGCAGGAGGAATTTGGCTGGGAACCTTTTCAGATGGTCTTCGACGAATACAACAATCTGGATCCCGACGACCGGCCCAAAGGTCAGCAGGAAATCAATGACCAGTGGGTAATTCGTCTCTCAAAGGCCTGCGGCAAAAACCTGGAGCCATTTTGGTCGACTTGGGCACTACCGATGACCGACGCCGTCGCCCGGGAGTTGAGCGAACTTCCTGCCTGGGAAGAGCATCCTGTAGCGCGATACGCGGACGGAGAATAGTCATCCATTCCGTGCGAACAGAGTCGGCTCATCGAGTCAATCCTGTTCGATGAGCGGGATTTTAATTTCTGACATACTCCGCCCGATTCCAATGCGAATTTTCAATTCGGACACGCGGAAAATGGCGAGAATCGCCTTGGCAATAGGAGCCAATTTCTATAATCTCGGAAAGATCACGTTTGATTCGATCCTGATCGAGTCTGCGTTGACTCCGCAAGATCGGGAAGACGTGTTCACTATCCCGCGAGACCAGCCCCAGACCCTATGAAATCCGAATTCAGTCCAATCGCGCTATTGCAAGAATCAAGATTCAAATGGATGGCGGGATCTACTGCGGCAGCAGTCGCTGCGTCCTCGACCGCGATTGCCGAAACTGTGCAAATCACCCAAACCGGCAACTCAATCAATGCCAATTCCGGGATTCTCAATCCCGACTTGACTGGTGATGGGACTGCGGATATTCCCGGCTTTACAAGTTCTCCGGGTTCTGGACCTATTGTCACCGGTGGTGGGACTCTATACTTCAATTCAGCACGCGCGACCTCTTCGGCAGGGCCATTTGCTGTTGCCGCGTTCTCAAATCGCGTAAATGGCGGGCCTGCCTTCGGCAGTACTTACCTCGCCTCCGCCGCTGGCAATTCCTCGGCTGGACCGAATCCGAAAACGATCCGCGGCCTCCACCCTGTCGTGTTTTCCGATACCCGCATCAACGGAGGCGCTATCTCCAACGGATTTCTTGACATCCATTCTGCAGCGCTCTCTCCGACGAGCAACACGGTCACATTCGTGCGCCTCGTCTTCGACGACGAATCTCCAACCGCGCCTTCCGGTATTACAGCTGGAGGAACGAACAAGAAGTGGCTCACGCCCGGCGAGCGTGCCGCTCTCATCTCTCAGATTTCGAAGTTAAGCCGCAAGATCAAGAAACTGAAGGCAAAAGCCAAGAAAGCGAAGCGTGCCGGTAATTTCAGCAAAGCGAAAAAGCTGAACAAAAAGATTAAGAAGCTGAAAAAACAGCTATCCGCTCTTTGACGACCCACCAGTCAATCCTACTGCTGGAACACTTGAGCCATTACTAATACAGCAGCGAAAAAACCTGGAGCCGTTCTGGTCGACCTGGGCACTACCGATGACCGACGCGGTCGCCCGGGAGTTGAGCGAACTTCCTGCCTGGGAAGAGCATCCTGTAGCGAAGTTTACCTTGGATCGGCGAATCCCCCCCTCATCATGCACCTGTTGCCTGTTGCCTCATTATGTTCAGTCTCGACCCTGTAAATTCTAGCAGTAGGTTTGCAGCGCGATTCATGCTCATCCAATAATGAGGACGTTCAGGGATCCAGGCCATGGTTTGATTGAGCAGGGCTGATGCTATCGGTATTTACTCAATTCACCTTTATTCAAAAGCAGAAACCAAAGAACTGAATAATGAAAACTGATTCCGACAACCTCGCTCCACATTCCCATTCCAGATTCAGATGGATGGCGGGTTCGACCGCAGCAGCAGTAGCCGCGTCTTCCACAGCAATCGCCGAAACAGTGCAAATTACGCAAACCGGCAATTCGATCAATGCCACTTCCGGCAGCCTCAATGCCGACCTGACTGGCGACGGAACGGCGGACATACCTATGTTGGTTTCAATGCGAAACTCCGGCACGTCGCCGGCGAACCCCATGGGATCCACTGTGAGGTTCTTCAACTTTGTCGAAGCCGACTCGTCCGGGGGTTCCATCGCTTTCGCCCTTTTCTCAAACCGCTACAACCTGACTATGGCAAGCGGAACCGAGTACTACGTCTCGGCTGCGGGCAATAGTTCCTTTGGACCGAATCCAAAAACGCTTCGGAGTCTTCATCCCGTTGTTTTCACTGACGCCCGCATCAACGGCGGTACTCCCTCCAACGGATTTCTTGACATTCGGTCGGCGTCGCTCACTCCGACGAACAACTCGATCACCTTCGTCCGGCTGGTCTTCGACGATGCCTCCCCGACAGCGCCTACCGGAATTATCACGGGAGGAGCAGACAAAGCGTGGCTCTCGCCAGCCGAACGCGCCGCTGTCCTCTCACAGATTTCGCGGCTGAGCCGCAAGATCAAAAAGCTGAAAGGAAAGGTCCGGAAGAAGAAACAGGTCGGGACTTTCAAAAAGGCGCTCAAGCTCAACCGGAAAGTCCGCAAGCTGAAGAAAAAGCAACGTGCGTTGAGAGCCAGTCTCTAGCCGGGCACAGAAAGTCCTCCACATTCGCAGCCAATTCGAAATCCGGTGTAGCGGGAAACAGCTCGCCGGCTTTTTCGTTCCTTCAAGCGACGCTGCAGTTGCACCACCGCCCTTCAAATCGCGGTCGCTTCGCCCATCAGGAGGGGAACGGTCCTGCGATCCGGGCTGAAACCATTTGAAAGCCTTTCCTTTTCTGTCATCCTCCGAAGGCCCATTTCATTTCGTGAACCGGGCCATCACAAAAGATGGGCAGAGAAAAGAAAAAGGCGATCCTCGCATTGGAGGACGGAACGGTATTTGAAGGCATCGGATTCGGTGCAGCAACAACGCAATCTGGCGAAATTTGCTTCAACACTTCGATGACTGGGTATCAGGAGATCCTGACCGACCCTTCCTACCGCGGACAGATCGTCACGATGACCTGCCCGCTGATCGGAAATTACGGCACCAGCGAAGTTGATGCGGAAAGCGCTGCCATTCACGTGCGCGGATTCGTCATCGAAGAACTTTGTGAAGTCCCCAGCAACTGGCGCAGCGAGCAATCACTGCACGACTACCTTGCCGCGTCTGACGTGCCCGGCATCGAGGGAATCGATACGCGGGCTCTCACGAAAAAGCTTCGCGTTGCCGGTGCGATGCGAGCCACTCTCTGCACCGACGGCAGTCTCGACGCCGATGGCGCGGTGAAAGCCGCTCAAGATGCCGCACCCATGGCAGGATCCGATTTCGTCAAAGAAGTCACGACTCCGAACGGCTATCAATGGGATCCCGATAGCAAACTCAGCCGGGAATGGACCATCGTAAACCCGAGTCGCGAATCAGCAGTCGAGGAAGACGGTGGCGAAGTTTATCTGCCACTCCCTGATCTGAAATACCGCATCGTGGCTTACGATTTCGGCATCAAGCGCAACATTCTCCGCCAACTCCGGCAACATGGATTCGAAGTCGAGGTGGTGAATTCCCGCACGCCGGCCTCGGAAGTGCTCGCCCGGAATCCGGATGGAATCTTTCTATCCAACGGTCCCGGCGACCCGGCTGCCCTCGATTATGTTCACGAGGAGGTCCGCCAAATCGTCGATAAGACTCCTGTTTTTGGAATCTGCCTCGGACACCAGGTGCTGGCCCACGCCTTTGGCGGAAAGACCTTCAAGCTGAAATTCGGTCACCGTGGTGGCAACCACCCGGTCAAAGATTTGCGTTCCGGGAAGATCGCCATCACGTCACAGAACCACGGATTCGCAGCCGATGGTGATGCCATGCCTTCGCACATTGAAGTCACACACATCAATCTCAACGACGACACCGTCGAAGGGATGCGGCACCGCGACTACCCCGTCTTCTCCGTGCAATATCACCCCGAAGCCGCTCCCGGACCGAGCGATGCTTCATACTTTTTCGAAGAATTCGCTAATCTGATTGATCAATCGCGTTAAAAGCGATTAAATCCTACACAACCATGGCCAGTATTACGATTTACGTCCCCGATCAGGAACCTCTCGAGATCGAACTCGATGGATACGAGCAGATTTCCGTCGGCCGCAGTCCTGACAATGATGTCGTCATCGACCACGTCTCAATGTCCAGCTCTCACGCTATTATTCAAAACCTCGGTGGCGTCTTTCAGATCAACGACCAGGGATCGACCAACGGGACTTTCGTGAATCAGCAGCCAATCGCCGAGGTCGTCCTCGGTAATGGCGATCAGGTTTTGTTCGGCAGTGTGGAAGCCACTTTTGTCGACGGAGTCGCAGAAGAAGCCCCTGCAGAAGAAACCGCCCCGGAACCGGCCGCTGCCTCCGAAGGTGGTGGTGGCTATGGCATGCATCACGCTGAGATCGCGGAAGTTTCCAACCGTCCCGACGGATTCAACAACCTTTCTCCGATCGAAAAGATCGAGAAAAAGAACATCCTCGGCCAAGTCGCTGTCCTCATCGGCGTCGTTGCCATCCTCGCAGCCATTGCTGTCGCCGCATTGGCATTCACGATGACCGGTGGCTGATCCCTACCATTTCTCTGATCCGCATTTTCACTTCCGGTCAAGCGACCGATCTTGCATCGGGCCGGTTTCCGGCCGCATTCGAATGTGAAAGAAGCAAATTCCTCTTAAGTATAGATACCGCATTACCATGTCCAACACGATCGTGATAGGCGCCCAATGGGGCGACGAAGGCAAAGGCAAAATCGTCGACCTCCTCACCGAAGAAGCAGACATCGTCGTCCGTCCGCAGGGCGGAAACAATGCGGGCCATACCGTCATCATTGGTGACAAGGAATACATCCTTCATCTCATCCCCTCCGGTATTCTCTGGCCCGGGAAACAATGCGTCATCGGCAACGGTGTCGTCATGGATCCCGTCGCGCTTCTGGCCGAGATCGACGGACTTGCCGAGAAAAACATCGCCATCACCCCCGACAATCTCCGCATTTCCGATCGAGCGCACCTCGTGATGCCCTTCCATCGTGAGATGGATGCCTACCACGAAGCGAGCCGCGGCTCGAACAAGATCGGGACCACAAAACGCGGAATCGGCCCCACCTACGGCGACAAAATCGACCGTATTGGATTTCGCCTCCACGACCTCGTTGGGGATCCTGTCCAGTTCAGCGAGCGGCTCTTCGAGCGTGTCGAGGCGTGCAATGGCCTTTTCGAATCCGTCGGAATGGAAAAACTCGACGCCGAAGTAATCGGCAAAGAGCTCCTGGCTGCTGCAGAGCGGCTCCGCCCTTTCTGCGCCAACACCGTGGAAATTCTCCACACGGCGATGAGAGAGAAGCGCTCACTTCTTTTCGAAGGTGCTCAAGGCACCTACCTCGACATCGACCAGGGCACTTATCCCTACGTCACCTCATCAAACACAACTTCCGGCGGTGCCTGCACCGGTTCCGGCGTGCCGCCGCAAAAGATTGATCGCGTCGTTGGCGTGACAAAAGCCTACACAACCCGCGTCGGCGAAGGTCCCTTCCCTACTCAAAACGACGATCTCGCGAATCGCTTTCATAAACTTGGCCGGGAGTTCGGAGCTACCACCGGACGCAAACGCCGCTGCGGTTGGCTCGATCTCGTCCTCGTTCGCTACGCTGCCATGGTGAACGGTTTCAGCGACCTTGCCATTACCATTCTAGACGGACTCGACGACTGCCCCGAGATCCCCGTCTGTACCCACTACGAGCTGGACGGAAAAGAGCTGCGCCTCCCTCCCGCATGCGCCAAAGAATTCGAACGTGCGATACCGGTCTACACTAATCTTCCCGGCTGGCAATCCGACACGACAGGATGCACGACCTACGACGAGCTTCCCGAAAATGCACGGGCTTACCTCGCGCGGATCGAGAAGGAAACTGGAACACCGGTCAGCATGGTCGGCGTCGGCCCCGCACGTGACCAGACCATTATCCGCTGAGCAGGTAACTCGACAATGGCTGCATTCGATCCCGAAAACCCGATCCCGCAGCACATCGCCATCATCATGGATGGCAACGGTCGCTGGGCAGCCAATCGCGGCAAACCACGTCTTGAAGGCCACCGCACCGGTGCCGAGTCCGTCGAAGCCTGCCTCGAAGCTGCCGCTGAAATCGGGGTCGACTATTTGACTCTCTACGCCTTCAGCTCCGAAAACTGGAAGCGACCCGAGTCCGAAGTGACGGCTCTTATGGGCCTGCTTTCCCACTTTTTGCGCGAGAAATTGCCGGTGCTGATGAAAAACAACATCCGCCTCCTCGTCATCGGCCAAACCGAAAGACTCCCCGAATCCAATCGCAAAGCTCTCGCGAAAACGATGGCCAAAACGGCGGGCAACGATGGACTCACTCTCGTCGTCGCGCTTAGCTACGGATCGCGCGAAGAGATCGTCGATGCCACAAAGCGACTGATGGAGAAAGCGAAATCCGGAGACCTGGAACCGGGCGAACTAACCAACGAAATATTCGCGGAGCACCTCTACACCGACGGTATCCCCGACCCCGATCTGCTCATCCGCACGAGCGGCGAATTTCGCGTCTCAAATTTTCTCCTCTGGCAGATCAGCTACACCGAAATCCACATCACTAACACCCTGTGGCCCGACTTCCGCCGCGAGCAATTGCTCGAAGCCATCGCCGATTTTCAAAACCGGTCACGCAGATTTGGCGGACTCTAACAAAGCCAGATCCTACTGGGAGACTGAAGTCGGCAGCAAAGGAGTTTATCCTTTTGTCGCGCTGCCGCTACAAAAGCCGAAATCGCAAACTCAAGCACCCAGCTGTCCAAGCTGCTTTGAAAGCTTCTTGATTTGCTTTTTGATTCGCTTCGTCTTGGAGCGTTTTTTGGATTTCCTGGCCTTCTTTAACTGCTTTTTGAAGCGTTTCAGCTTTGTTTCAAGGGCTTGCTTTTGTGCATCTTCTGCCACCGTGGCACCCGGCGGTTCGACCACTTCGACGTATCCAGGGGGGAAGGGTGGAGTGGAGGTTCCGAGAAAAACGTCGGACTCTCCGTTCAGATCGACAGGCACAAGATTTGTTGCTTCGGAGTGAAAAGCAAGACTTCCGTCCACCGCGACGTGAGCGCCGGGATAGGCATTATTAATACCATTTGCCTCGGATCCATCATGAGCGACGGAGATTCGTCTCGTCGTTCCGTTTTGCCGGTCTCTTACGAAAAGGTCGATTCTTGTGCTGGAGTCCAGCACATCAAGATTGGTGGACTCGGATTGGAACGCCACAAACCTCCCGTTCTGAGAGATGGAAGGAAAGACACCACCTCGATTTCCCTGGGCTTCCGAGGAGGATACGGAAATCAGCTCGGTTGTCGCTCCGCTCAGATCTCTCACAGTATCCCAGTAGATATTCGTTTCCCCCGGAACGACGTTGGGAGCGAGGCAACCGAACGCGATAAAATTCCCATTGCCGGAAATTACCGGCGACTCGGAGGGACCTGAAATCTGCCCTCCAGCTAGCGTGACGGAAACACGCGATGTCGACGGGCCAGTTAGGTCTCGCAGGAAAACGTCTCTAGCCCCATTCGTATCTCCGACGACCAGATTGCTGGCTTCGGACAGAAAGGAAACGCGATTGCCGTCATCAGAGATTCCAGGGTCGTAAACCCTTCCGTTTCCATCGGCTCCGGCGAGGCCGATCGATGCTCGAACGGTTGATGCCGGATCATTCAAGTCGCGGACGAAAATATCGTGGACTCCATTCCCATCAGTATCACCGGTCACGAGATCAATCGCCGTGGAGAAATAGGCGATACGGGTTCCGTTTCCGGAGATCCTTCCTCCTGCCGAAGAACCGTTCGAGTCGCCATCAGCCGGAGTGGAGGAAATTCGGATGGTAGTGTTGGCATTCAGATCCCTGACAAAAATATCAGAAAACCCATTGGCATCCGTTCCATCAATGAGATTCGATGCGAGGGACTGAAAGCAGACATACCTCCCATCGTTGGAGATAGTCCCGCCGAGAGAGCGCTCATTGCCTTGCTGCTCATTATCGGCGTGCGAGACCAGTTTGATCGTTTTGTTTACCGTGTCGTAAACGAAGACATCCCTATATCCATTGTTATCGCTTGCGACGAGGTCTTCAGCATCGCTGTCAAAGACAACGTATCGTCCATCCGGAGTGATGTCTGAAACGAAGCTCTCTCCGTCGGCACCAAACCCCGTGTCGTTCAGGGAGATTCTTTCGGTCCCGAATAATGCGCCGGGGTTCAGCACTGGAAGGACAAGCGAAAGAGTTAGGAATATGGCATTTCGATCCATCCAGCACCTCTTTTTCATTACCCATTCTTAGAGGATGCCTTGATTCGTGGGAAGAGTTTTCTCAGATCAGTCCCGGGCTGATTCCCTGAAATAGTTTTGATTCAACGATGACATCACAAGGAGATATACAAAAAACCAAGAAGCCGTAGTTGAAGAAGCTTTGTAGATATTCGCTCTCCCCTGCCTCGCTACAGGTCGCCCAGCTCGATCCATTTCCTCTCGGCCCAACTTTGAAGCCCGGCTTCAGCAAGCTGCACGCCTTTCGCTCCTTCCATCAGATCCCATGGGAACGGCTCATCGAGTGCGACGTGACGGAGAAACAATTCCCACTGAATTTTGAAGGCGTTGTCGTAGTTGGTCGCATCAGGGACTTTCTGCCAGCCTTCGTAGAAATCGATGGGCTGCTCGATATCGGGACTCCAGACAGGCTTCGGCGTCGCGCCGAGCGGTTGGATGCGACAATCCCGCAGAGTGACAACGGCCGATCCGTTAGTGCCATCGACATTCATCACAAAGAGATCGTCACGGCGGACGCGCACATCCCATGAGCTGTTGAACTGACAAATCACGCCATTTTCCAACTCGAACGTCGCGTAGCAGCTGTCATCGGCGGTGCATGCATAGGGCTGGCCGTCCTCGCCAATTCGCTCCGGAATGTGGGTCGCGCCAAGACAGGAGACGCTTTCGATACTGCCGAAAACATTGTCGACCAAATAGCGCCAGTGGCAGAGCATGTCGACGATGATGCCACCGCCATCCTCTTTGCGGTAGTTCCAACTCGGACGCTGCGCAGGCTGGCCTTCGTCGTGTCCGGTGAAGACCCAATAGCCAAATTCGCCCCGCACCGAGAGGATGCGCCCGAAAAAACCCTGATCGATCAGCATCTTCAGTTTGCGAATTCCGGGGAGCCACAGCTTGTCCTGCACCACACCATTTTTCACCCCTGCCTCCCGGCAAATGTTGGCTAGCCGGATGGCTTCATCAGTCTCCACAGCAGTCGGCTTTTCGCAATAGATTGCCTTTCCAGCTTTGGCGGCCATCTCGACAAAGCGAGCGCGATGCAGCGTGGAACTCGCATCGAAAAAGATGCTGTTGTAGTCGTCGGCCAGTGCGGCGTCGAGATCGGTCGTCCAACGTTCGACTCCGTACTTTTCTGCAAGTGCCTTCAGTTTGGCTTCGCTGCGACCGGTGAGAATGGGATCGACTTCGATCAACTCGCCGTCGCCGATGGGAATCCCTCCCTGGTCTCGAATTGCGAGAATTGATCGAATCAGGTGCTGATTCGTTCCCATGCGCCCCGTGACCCCGTTCATAATGATGCCTAGTTTCATAAATTTATTTTTCCTTTTCTTGATCTCTTTCTTTTTCCGGATCGAACCCTAACAATGCTCTAAATACGCGCTTTTGATCGCCGCGAGAAATTCGTCCTGGTCCCGGTTCCACCAGCGATCTGAAAAAATTTCCACTTCGTTGAATCCTGAGAATCCGGCCGACTCTACCATCGCTCGAATGCCTCGTACATCGATGCAGCCTTCCCCCATCAAACCACGATCATTGAGCATGTCTGCCATTGGCGTCATCCAGTCGCAGATGTGAAAAGCGAAGAGCCTCCCCTTCTCTCCGGAAAGCTCTATTTGAGCTGCCAGATCGGGATCCCACCAGATGTGATAGACGTCGGCGGCGATGCCAACCAGTTCGTGCTGGAGTTCATCACACACTGCATTTGCGGAAGCCATCGTATTGATCGCGCTGCGATCGTCGGCATACATCGGATGCAGTGGCTCAATCGCGAGCCGGATTCCATGCTCTTCCGCCAACGGGAGAACAGCGGCGATCCCATCGGCAATCTGTTTGCGTGATTCAGCCAGCGGCTGCCCTGCCACTGCTCCGCAAACGAGCACGATCATCGGCGCACCGAGCTCTGCTGCATCGCGGATGGCTCGACGGTTGTCCTCAATGGCGTCGCTCAATCCTTCCGGTGTCGAGGCAGGAAAGAATCCCCCACGACAGAGCGAAACAATTTCCAGGTTTCGTTCGCGGAGTTGCTCCCCCACTCGTGAAATATCGCGCCCTTCCAGCCATTGCCTCCACACCGTGACGCCACCGATTCCTGCCTCGGCGTATTTATCCATCGCCACCTCAATCTCCCACGGCTTCGTGGTAATGGTATGAACGCAGAGCTTGGAGAAATCTGTAAGAGGGGTAGCCGTCATGCGAGATTGAAGTTTTCGATTCCCAATCTCTCCGCGACTCGAATGGGTCGCTGCAACGCTTCCCGCATGCGCTGTGATTCATCGTCCGGACGTCGGTCAGTGCATATCGGATGAATCTCAGACGATTCGATGAGTCCGAGCAGTTTCAACACATGCGCAGTGCTGTGCTTGTAGGCGGCTGCGCTCCCGTTCTCGTCCAACCGGAAAACGGCATCCTCCAACGACTGGAATGCCTCAAACAATTTATAGACCCGTGTATCGAGCGGCTCATCCCGCCACATTTTCTTCGCTGCGCAGATCAACGGACAGGCCGAGACCCCGGCTCCGATCAGAAGCGGGCGACCCAATTTGATCGCCGAAGCGATGCCAAAATCGTCTCCGCTATGTGGTGCGAAATCCAATCCAAGATCGCGGCACATCGCAGCCCAATAGAGAAAATGCGGCTCGTCGAGTGTAGAGATTTTACCGCCAATAAATTTCGGATGCTGTGCCAGTTCATGCAGCAACCAAGGCTCGAAAGGACTTGCCCAGGGAACAAACGAGGGCTCCAGAGCGTGGACAATTCCCGGCACCGTCAGCATTTCAGCGATCTCGAAATAGGCGTCGCGACGCTGCTCCGGCCCAAGTTGATTCAACTGCCGCGAGGTCATGATCATCACCTCAACGTTATCGAAACTCTGTGCGATTTCGAAATGCGGACGATACCAGGCTGCGTCGAATTTTTCTCCTTCCGCCCCGACTGCCGTCGTCCCGCAAATAATTTTCGGCTCGGGAAATGCTGCGCGGAATCTACGAATCACTTCCGCATAAAGCTCCTCGTCGAGCTGAAAAATGTAACCGGTGTCAGCATTGAGTACGAAAACAATCTCAACCCCGTTTGCATCTGCTGCAGCGAGCATCCAGCGGATACTGCGCTCGAAGCCGTCCCAATCAGGCTCTCCATTTTGAAACGGCAAAAGCGTCGCCACACAGAGTCGGGCGGGTGTCGCATGGTCGACAAGGGATTCCTCGGGCGTATGAGCCCAGACGGTTTTCTCCCATTCAGTCGTTGGCTTGAGTTCGGATGGATCGGAAATCATAACAGCAAAGAATACGACCACGACGGGATTGCTGTGAGGACAATTCGCGCTACATTAGCACAAAACCGATGCCGTTTTTGTCATGACCTCCGAATTCCGTCCCATCCTACTTGAGGACTTTGAAATCGCCTGGCCCGGCTTCATTTTGCAACGCGTCGCGCTCAATCAACACATGCCGCGTGTCGAACGCCTGAGCGAACACGAGCACTCCTTCCACCAGATTCTTGTCTATCTTCGTGGATCCGGAACCCAGGAACTCGATGGCGAATCGATTCCAGTAGAACGCAGTAGTCAGATCGTCATTCCCGGCGGTACTCGACACAGGTTTGTGAAATCCCGACACCAGCGCCCGGTTTGTCTTGCCATCGATTTCACGACCGATTTTCTCGATGACTGGGAGTGCATGAGCAGAGTGTCTCACACGGCGTTATTGCAGATCGAGCGCTTACTCGTCGAGCTACACGCGGAAGAGTCTTCGCGGGCGAAGAGTTCAATCCGTATCAGCTCCCTCATTCTGCAAATCTTCTCGCAAGTTGAGTTGCTCGCTCGCAGGGGCAATGTTCAACATTCATCCGGACCCGTGTCGGTCAGTGTGAGCCGCGTCATCGATAAAGACGGATTTGCCACCCTTACTCCGGGAATCGTGGCAAAAACGCTCAACCGTTCCCTCGATCATCTCAATCGCCAACTTCGCGAAGAAACGGGAATGTCAGTGGGGCAGACGATCAGTCGGAGCCGACTCGACGAGGCGATGAAGTTGCTTCGTAGCAGGGCCCTCCCGATCGGCGAGGTCGCCTCTGCAGTAGGGATCGACGACCAGAATTACTTCTCCCGCTGGTTTCGACAAAAGACCGGCCAAACACCGACCCGTTGGAGAGCCGCGATGCAATGACTCACTCGCCACCAAAGACAATGTCTCGCGGAACCCCATACGCTTCCGGCCACCCCATGAATGGAACGTCGGTCGCCCCAATCTCAACGGCCGCCACGCTCCACTCTCCATCCTCTTTCACCAGCAGCGCACAGAGCCAGTCATCGAAGGAACCATCTTTCACATCCTCTGCAAACTTCGTTCTCGAATAATCGATCGGTTCGTGAGATTTTGTCAGCGGCTGAGCGGACACAAACGCAAAACGCTTCGAGACACGCAAATCGTTGATCTTAAAAAGAACTTCCTGACCGAGCGCGTCTTCGACCTGCGGACGCAAGGCATCAAGAACCTTCTTTCGCAGCGGATCGCCTGGCTGCGGTGTCAAATAGGTCTGGGCAATACAAACCGAAGTGAGAGACAATAGCAGCACAAGGGTAGGTCGAATCATGATCGCTACACTAGAGCCGAGCTTCAGTTTGCCAACCCCTTCAAGCGCAACCAATCCGTTCCCCGGTCGGTCCAGGTCCCAATGACCGAGTCCGGCCGGTCGCGCGTGCCATAGCCGTGCCCGCCATTCTGGTAGACATGCAACTCGCCGGAAACGCCGTGCCTTTTCATCCCGAGATAGATCAACGCAGAACCAAGCGACGAAGACTTGTCATCATCGGTATGGACGATAAACCCTGGTGGCGTCTCTTCCGATGGAACAATCTCCGGCATCAGCGTTTCAGTGGCATCGTCCGCGACCCGCCACGGATAAACAAGCAGGAGAAAATCCGGGCGCTGACTGACGGTATCGTCTGCGTCAATTGCCTCATAATGCGTGCCTAGCTGCGTTGCATGGATCGCAGCGACCTGGCCACCCGCAGAGAAACCGAGCAGTCCAATTTTCTCCGGATCAAGTCCGAATTTCTCTGCGTGCTTCCGTAAATGACGCAGAGCCCGCTGCGAATCCTGCACCGGACGAAGCCAAGGCTTTTCAGTGATCGGCTCGTCAGCGCCAGTAGTAGTGCGGTAGTTGAGAACGAAAGCGCTGATCCCAAGACCATTGAGCCACTTTGCCGCTTCCGCACCCTCCATGTCGGGAACAACTCTGCCGAATCCGCCGCCGGGCAGGATTAAGACACCGACACCGTTTGCTTTGTCTGCCGGTGCAGGAAAAACGTCAAGTGTCGGGGAGGTGATGTTCTCGACGCGCGTAATCGGCGGAATATCCGTCGGTCGGGCTGGAAGAGCGTCGCCTGTCTTCTTCGTCGTTTCGCCCGGAGCGAGATCGGGCCAGACCGGGATGGTTTCGGCAGCAGCGATAGTGAATGCAAGAATGAAACTGAGAAATAGGGAACGGAAAACCATGCGCTAGAGTAAGCACAGATGGTGCACGAAAGACAATCACCGATTGGCAATCGAGGCATTTCTCAAAAACGCATCTTCGGCTTGTCCGGATCGTTTGGGGACGACATGTCGCAGTTTTGAACCATCCGCCATGAGATGTAGACAATCCCAAGGCCCACGACTGCCGATCCAATTCCGAGCGTCAGCAAACCGCCTGATAATTCTGCGGCCCGCTCCTGATCATCCATCTTACCCGCGAGGTAGTAAGCTCGCCAAAAGAACCCGGAAAGCAATAGTGACAGCAAGCCGAAAAATCCCACAATACATCCGCCGGGCGTAGCTCGATTCGGCAGATTCATACTCCAATCTAAGAGGATTGAGTCACCCAGTCAATTGACTTCGCTTTGCTTTGGGCGCTTCGTTCCGAATCTGTTGGACGCGGCCGTCACAGTGCTCGGTAGATGTGTTCCAGCGCCAACAGGGAATACGAAGTCACCAGAATGGGATCGTCCTCCATCCAGCGATTGGAGCTTTCGTTGATCCACGAGCCGTCGGGGTTCTGGCGTTCCATTAATTCCAAAGCGAGTGCTTCTTTCCACGCGATTTTTTTGCCGTCGCTATTAACCAGTGTTTGTGTGCCTGTCAGGGCGAGGGCTTTCGCCATGGTGTGGTAGTAGTAATAGAGTCCCTGCGCATCGAGACCGGGATTCTCATCGAGTGTGAAATTGTTTTGCAGCCATTCCATCACGGCGGCAACGCGTGGATCGCCCTGATCCATCTCAGCGTAGAGGAAGGCGAGCAGACCGGCGTAGCTCATGCTGCCGTAGCTGCGTAGGGCGGTCTTTTCTCCTGCATCGGTTTTCAACACAAACTCACCGGACTTCGTGTCGCCAGGGAAATAGATGAAGCCGCCGGAGTCCTCTTCGCGCAATCCTGCCCATTCACCTAGTGTCTCAACAGTCGCCTTGCTGTTCTGTGTGCGACTGACAAATTCGATGGCAGCGTCCCAGTCGAGATCAAACTCGTCCGTGTCGTCGAACTCCGTATCTGCGAGCACTTTCTTCGAATAATGCAACGCCTCCAGCGCGAGGTGGGTATTGGAAAGGTCAGAGTGCTCATAACTGCCACCGTAGCCGATTCCGCCGTCGAAAAGATTGTCCGGCTCGCCGCGCTTATCGTAATCCTGCTGTTGGTTGACCAGCAAACGCCGGGCTTTCGCGATGATCGGAAGATGCTCCTTCTCACCTGACTGCACCAGCGCCATGACGCTGAGGGCAGTGTTGTAAGTGGCGAGCCCTTTACCGTAGATACCGCCGTCATTTTTGACGTTTGTCAGAATAAAGCCGTATCCCTTTTCTGCGGAGGCAGGCAGACCATCGCCCGGTGCGAGTGCGGGATTGCCCATGATCGCTGAAACGGGGAGTGCGGTCAGAGCCGGGAGAGTCGGATCACTCCACGAGCCCGTTTCTGAATTCTGCTGCGACTCAAGAAAGGCGACGCCTTTGGTGATAGCGCGCTCGATTTCTAACTTCAGAGAAACATCGCCATCACTGCCCTGGGCAATTCGATCCTGGGCAAAGGCCGGCAATGCCAAAGCCAGGCAAGCGCCTGCAAGAGTTTGTGAAAATTTCATATTTACTTATTTACGTTCGGCGCGGCAGATTTCATGGGCTCATCTACGCCAACGGGCCGGATCAGAAGGGTGCCCTTGGTTCCAATTTCGGGAATAAGTTCATCGTTTGCCCCCCACTGTTCGTCGTTGTCGGCCCCGGGACGAGTCATATTGAACATCGCATTAGAGTCGAGATAAATGGCGATGATGGAACCTTCGATATCGGCCATGAAGTCACCCCTCTCGACCCGGGATCCGGTGAAAATCCATCCACCGTTATCCATCGGCACGCCTTCGATGCCGTCAATCACTGTGGAAGCGACCGCGATCTCTTTGCCACCATCCGGAAGAAAGGAGAATGTCACTGACGCACCACGATCATCCTCTTTTCCGCCTTCTTTTTCGATATCCTCGGGCCGGAGGAGCTTATTGAACGCGTCTCCGGAGCCGGCATTGTATTTTACCAGTTTCAATATTACCTGCAGATCATGGGGCGACACATCGGTCACGAAGATGGACTCGTGAACTTTTCCCTTCTCATGAACCAACACGTACTCAAGCGGACCTCCCTCGCGCATATTCACTGTAACCGGCATGGATACTTCGCGTGTGCTTGCGTCGAACTCTATCTCGGCAAGCCGGTAGCGATGCTCGCCGATCTTCTCGACCGCCGGAGTCGGCGCTGCATCCTCCGCCTGAAGGAGGCAGCAGAGAGAAAAAGCGAAAAAGATGGACTCCAATCGAAGCATTATTGAACCCTACTTGCGAAAAAAGAGTCTGAAAAGGACGAGTAACACGCTTCGCGGTTCCCGATAGGCTGACTTCTCAGACTGAAAATTCTCCGGATCGCGATCGAACTTCCATTGAAAACGGTCCCAGTGAACACGACACTAGAAACTCTCTGAAAATGCGAAGTCCCATTTTTTTGCTAGCGACACTATCTCTCTGCTCTGCCGTATCGAAGGAGCAGGACTTTCCCCCCATCGTTGCGGAGAAATGCGCGGGATGTCATCCGGTGCCGCGACCCACTTCAATGCCACGTCACGCCTGGCCGGGAATTGGAGCGACGATGGTGGCGATCATGGACCAGTCGAACGTTCCAGTCGATCTTGAGGCAATGGACGAAATAATGGCGTTCTACATGGCGAATAGCCCGACAGAGTTTGAGATGATACCGGACGACTTCGCCGACACCCTCCTGCACTTCGACAAGGAATCTGTGGGAATGATTCTAACACAGCAACGCCCCGAAGTTACCAGTGTCACCTTCGCCGACCTCAGCGGAGACGGTCTCGAAAACGACCTCGTGGTGACGGACAACAGTATTGGGGCTGTCACGTGGCTTCACTACGAGAATGGAAATTCGGAGGAAAAGATTATCGCCAAAGTCCCCGCTCCGGTGAACGTCGATGCCTTTGATTTTGATGGTGACGGAGACACCGATCTCGCCGTGTCCGCCATGGGCCAGATGCATCCAGTCGACAAATTGATCGGCGAGTTTCACCTGCTCTTGAACAACGGAGACGGCACATTCGAGCAGAAAATCCTACTGGAGGGCGTCCCGCGCATCACCGACAGCGCTGCCGCCGACTTCGACGGCGACGGCGACACAGACTTCATTCTGGCGATGTTTGGCTGGCGCTTCACCGGTGCGATCGGACTTCTCGAACAGACTGCACCGGGTGATTTCGAGCTTCACAATGTGCTCGAAATCAACGGCTGCATGCAAGTCGAACTCAACGACTACAATGGCGACGACCTCCCCGACTTCGTCGCTCTACTCACCCAGCAACACGAGTCCATTGTCCAATTCGTGAACAAAGGGAACGGTGAATTCTCCTCAGGCTTCATCACTCGCGCAAACCATCCTGCCTTCGGATCGTCAAGCATTCATCTGAAAGATCTCAACCAGGACGGCCACGTTGACATCCTGTTCACCAATGGCGACATGATGGACGAAAACCCACAGGCCAAGCCGTACCACGGTGCCCGGTGGCTCGAAAACGACGGTGAAGGGAATTACACCCTGCACTACTTGGTTGGAATGCCCGGATGCTATGATGCCGAACCTTTCGATCTCGATGGCGACGGAGATCTCGATGTAGTCGTCTCATCACTGAATTTCCTTTGGGACGAACACGATTTCCCGAGCCTTATCTGGCTTGAGAATACCGGTGGATTTCGTAATTTCATCCGTCGTCGCATTGCATACGCGCCCACCAACCTGGCCAAAATCGTCATTGGTGACCTCGACGGAAACGGCAAACCCGACATCGTAGGCGGAGGAATGCACGTCCCCGGTCCACTTGATCGAAAAGGGCGGCTCACCACCTGGCTTCAGAAATAGACGAGCGGCATCGCCTGGAATTTTAGAAACACCCCTCTTGCGCGACTGGATTTAAAGGGTAAAATTCGCGCCCGCGCCAAACGGCGCGTTGAAGTCGCCATCTTAGCTCAGTTGGTAGAGCAGCTGCCGGGGTCGCGTGCGACTTTGTAATCTGCAGGTCGTCGGTTCGAGTCCGCCGAGTCGCCGAAACTTCCGCGAAACGACCACTTGCGATGCCGAAAACCCTTGGTAAATTCCCAACTGCGCACCGCGCGTCGAAGTCGCCATCTTAGCTCAGTTGGTAGAGCAGCTGCCGGGGTCGCGTGCGACTTTGTAATCTGCAGGTCGTCGGTTCGAGTCCGCCGAGTCGCCGAAAACTTCCGCGAAACGACCACTTGCGATGCCGAAAACCCTTGGTAAATTCCCGACCGCGCACCGCGCGTTGAAGTCGCCATCTTAGCTCAGTTGGTAGAGCAGCTGATTTGTAATCTGCAGGTCGTCGGTTCGAGTCCGACAGATGGCTTACTTAGTTTCAACGGGGTCTCCGGGTCTCCACCAAACATCGGGGACACATCAGACTTCGATGCAATCCCCATCGAGCGGAAAGTGAAACATCCTGTCGCGGCGAAAATTGCCGAACACGCTTTCTCCCACTTTTTCGGTGCGT
>Ga0222633_1000878_pt1 | contig 20737 bp, 16 predicted proteins | sample AntAcemetageno48_FD_179816 | JGI IMG/M metagenome (GOLD analysis project Ga0222633, IMG submission 179816) | Saline water microbial communities from Ace Lake, Antarctica - #48 | ecosystem: Environmental > Aquatic > Non-marine Saline and Alkaline > Saline | place: Antarctica: Ace Lake | collected...
GTCACTAATGCGACAGCATCCTTTTTGAATTCAGGTTCAAACCTGGCTTTGGTCGTCTTCATAAATCACCTCTTTTGATAGTTTATCTATCTTAACGAGGTGTCCGGTAGCATTAGACCAGTTCACTCTGTCTGGTTTCTCGCAAGGTTCGAGATGATCACGGTGGAGCTCTGGGTGCCGATAGGCTTAGCCACGTGGCGCTGAGGGCTCTTTATGTCGGTCTACGAGGCGGTATTGTCCCTCGGGCCGTTTTTGGGTCCCAATAGGATCTCGCCAGGCAACGCTGAAGGCTCTTTATGTTCGTTTATGGGGCGGTATTGTCGCTCGGGCCGCTTTTGGGTCCCAATAGAAACTCGCCAAGCAACGCTGAGGGCTCTATCATTACCGTTCGTTGAAGTTGTAGAAACCATATGTCTAAAACCGTTACTGGTTGCCTGATTATTATCGGCAACGAAATACTCTCCGGTCGAACCCAGGATACCAATCTGCAGCACCTTGCGACTGCGTTGAACGAAGTCGGTGTGCGACTGGTCCATGCCCGGGTCATTCCTGATGTGGAAGAAACGATTGTCAGTACAGTGAATGAATGTCGGAAGACCTACGACCACGTGTTTACGACAGGGGGTATTGGACCGACTCATGATGATATTACGGCTGACTGCATCGCCAAGGCGTTCGGTGTTGAACTCTACATGCACCCTGAGATTGTCGAGATTCTTGAGCGTCGGGAAGCGCCGCCTGAGGTGATGGAGTCCCGCCTGCGTATGGCGCGTGTTCCTGAAGGGTCGGTACTTATCGAAAACCCGACGACCGGTCCCCATGGCTTCCAAATAGAGAATGTGTATGTCATGGCCGGTGTGCCAATGGTGATGCAGGCGATGGCCAGTACATTAACCAAAGAGCGATTGAACGGCGGGGATCCGGTTCGATCGCGATCAGTCGGCGCCTACCTGAGCGAAGGCCAGGTGGCCGTTCAGCTGGGAAAGATTCAGGATCTTCATCCTGACATTGACCTCGGTAGCTACCCGTTTTATCGGCAGGAAGGCTATGGTACCAACCTCGTCATGCGGGGGACCGACGAGGCGGAGCTCGATGTCATGCGCGAAGAAGTTAAAGCCATGATAGTCGGCTTTGGCGCTGAGCCGTTCGAGGATTAACCTCTCCGTTAGAGATCAATGTACATCATCGCCCGGGATAATCTCGGAAGTTCATTAAGGTAGCCTTCTGTTGTGATTGAAAATCCTGGTATTAGTCCGCTGGTCGCCCTCGCGGGTATAGGTTTGCTCGCTGCATTGGCGCAATGGGTCGCCTGGCGTGTCCGGTTACCCGCCATCTTGTTCCTGTTAATCATTGGTGTTCTGGTAGGACCGGTAGCAGGGTTGCTGGACCCGGATGCTCTGTTCGGTGATCTGCTGTTTCCTATCATTTCCCTGGCTGTCGCAGTCATTCTTTTCGAGGGAGCACTGACGCTAAAGCTGTCAGAGTTGCAGGAAATTGGTTCGACGGTTAGAAACCTGGTGACTGTCGGGGCGTTGATAACCTGGGTGATCACCAGTGTGATTGCACATCTGGCGATCGGCTTCGACTACCACATGGCGTTTCTTTTTGGTGCGATGGTCGTGGTAACCGGGCCAACGGTTATTGTTCCGATGCTGCGCACAGTGCGGCCAGTTAAACGGGTTGCTGACATCCTGCGATGGGAGGGAATCATCATTGACCCCATCGGGGCGCTGTTAGCGGTATTGGCCTTTGACTTTTATATCGCCTCCCAGAGTTCTGACGTTTTTGTAGATATCCTTAGGCTTTTTCTGCTGGTTGTCGGGATCGGTGCAGGCGTTGGCTTAATGTTTGGGTTCGGCTTGTCCCATATCCTGCGAAAACACTGGTTGCCGGAATATCTGCGCAGCCCCTTTACGTTGTTGATGGTGTTCGTTGCCTTTGCGCTGTCTGAAACTATGTTGCACGAGTCCGGGCTGCTTGCCGTTACGGTATTTGGCATGATCGTTGCCAACCAGCGTGGGGTTGATGTCGGTGACATACTGGACTTTAAAGAGAGTCTATCGCTACTCCTGATTAGCGGTTTGTTCATTATACTGGCGGCACGAATAGATCTTGCAGGCTTCGTCGCTGTGGGCTGGTCCTCAGTGATTGTCGTGGCGGGTATCATTTTTCTTGCCAGACCCATTTCAGTATTTGTATCAGCGATCGGCAGTGGTTTGAGTTTCAATGAGAAAACACTCATCGCCTGGATTGGACCCAGGGGAATCGTCTGTGCCGCGGTTGCTGCAATTTTTGCGCTGAGGTTGGAGCAGCAGGGCGCACCGGGGGCTAATCTGCTGGTGCCTCTTGCCTTCCTTGTTATTATCAGCACCGTTGTTCTGCAAAGCCTGACGGCAAAACCCCTTGCTGTATTTCTTGGTGTTCGTGACCCTGCGCCCGCCGGATACCTCATTGTTGGTGGGGGACGCGTTGCCAGAATGATTGCCCGGACCCTGGCCGGGAAGGAAGTGAGGGTAGTCGTCGCTGACAGTGATTGGGATCACATCAGCCAGGTCCGTATGGACGGAATCGAAACCTACTTCGGCAATCCCATATCTGATCATGCAGATCGCTATCTTGACCTGTCTGGTATTGGCAATCTTATCAGTCTTTCGGGTCGATCGAATTTTGATGTGCTGACCGCAATGCATTTCAAGCGGGTGTTCGGATCCGAGCATCTTTATGAATTACCGACTTCTGCCGAGGGTAAACAAAGTGGGAAGCATCGTATCGGTCAGCGGCTGAGAGGAAAACGCCTGTTTGGCAAGGACGTTACGCACAACCAGTTGCTGGGCCACCTGCGCGACAATTGGGTGACCAAGCAAACAGGGCTGACTCAAGAGTTTGGGCTGGAACAATACCTTGAAAAGTATGGAGATAAAGCGTTGATCCTGTTTGCCATCGATACGGCTGACCGGTTACGTCTGGTGACTGATGCAGATAACTGGCAACCCGAAGCAGGTTGGAAGGTTATCAGCCTGGTTGATGACAAGGGGGTTGAATGAGTTCCACTGACGCGACAGACAGCACTCAGAGAGGACCCTCAGGCATGCGCACCTTTATAGCCATGTTTCTGGCTGTGCATATTCCCCTGTTTATCTACCCGGTGCTTCGGTTGTGCGATTGGCTGGATGTTAGTCCACTGGTGACCGCTTTACTGCTTGTTCCGGTTGCATCAAGCCAGGTAGTCAGTCGCTGGCTGCTGCGTGATGTGAAGCAACCACTCGCCAGGGGATTGCGCCATGCCGCGGACTTCGTGCTTGGCCTGAGCCCGATTCTCTTAATGTCTCTGCTGGTTTTCGAAGTTGTGGTATTTCTTGGGCTGGTCGATGTTCGCGCCGCTGCTATTGCCGTACTCGGAATATCGTTGTTTATCTCTGTTGCAGGTATTCTGTTTGCCCTGATTCCCACGGTCAAGAAAATCACCTTTGAATCCAGCCTGTTAACACGCCCATTGCGATTTGTGCAGATCACTGACGTACACGTTGGTTCGCGCAGCAAAGCGTTTCTCGACAAGGTGATTCGCAGGGTGCAGGCATTACAGCCTGAGTTCCTTTGCATAACGGGTGATTTTATTGACGCCACCGGTGTGACTGAAAAAGACTTAGCGGCACTGCGTACCCTGGAGTGCCCTGTTTATTTTACTATTGGTAACCATGAGCGATACGAAGATCTGGAAGAGATCCTGTCGAGGATGCGAGCGCTGGGTGTGTGCGTACTACGGACACAAGCCATTCATCATCGTGAAGATGTACAGGTTTTGGGTATCGATGACCGTGATGATGCCCTTCAGGTGGAACGGGAGCTCGTCAGGCTGGAGGTTGATCGACAGGCCTTTGGTATTTTAATGTACCATCGACCACACGGGCTGGAAGCAGTTGAAAGTGCAGGCATTGACCTGATGATCAGTGGCCACACTCATAATGGCCAGATATTCCCGTTCAACCTGGTCGTTAATCAGGTGTTTGATCATGTTGTCGGGATGTATCAGCTTGGCAATTCAAGATTGTACGTCTCCCAGGGGACAGGTACCTGGGGCCCGGTAATGCGGGTTGGAACGAGATCAGAGATCACCCTGTTTGAGATTGATAGCTTGAGATCATAGTTTGGATTCATGGTGTGAGATCGGATCGATAAGAGATTATCGTGAGATAGACAGAAATTAGAAAATTGGATAGTAGGTGAAAAATGTCATTAGAAAAATTTAGGGAAGCGACCCGAGCCTGGCTTGAAGAGAACTGCCCGGCGACCATGCGTACACCAATGCCAGCAAATGAAACGCCTGGCGGCGGCACCAGGATCAAGTACCGGAATCCTGAGACAAAAATCTGGATGGACCGGTGTGTGGCGCGTGGGTTTACCGCACCGATCTGGCCGACCGAATACGGTGGGGCGGGCCTGTCCGCTGAAGAAAACCATGTGCTGCGACAGGAATTGTCTCGCATTAACGCTCGACCACCGCTGGTTGGCATGGGCCTTTCAATGATCGGCCCGGCATTGCTGGAATACGGGACCGACGAGCAGAAAGCAGAGCACCTGCCGCGCATTGCGGACGGTTCGATCTGGTGGTGCCAGGGCTATAGTGAACCCAATTCCGGTTCGGACCTGGCGAGTCTGCAGACTCGCGCGGTAGTCGATGGTGATGACTATGTGATCAATGGGCAAAAGATATGGACCTCCGGTGCGGACAATGCCGACTGGATATTCTGCCTGGTCCGCACAGATACCAGCGCACCCAAACATAGTGGCATCACATTCGTCCTGTTTACGATGGACCAACCTGGTGTCACGGTGAAACCCATCAAGTTGATCAGTGGACTGTCGCCATTTTGTGAAACATTTTTTGAGGACGCGCGTGCATCCCGTAAAAACGTGATAGGTCAGGTCAACGACGGTTGGACTGTGGCCAAACGGCTGCTTCAATATGAAAGAACCATGATTGGCGGTGACATTGGGGGCGGTCAGAAGAGTCTTTCGGTTGCCGAAATTGCGAAACAGTATATTGGTGTCGACGCAGGAAAGCTTGCAGACCACAGTTTACGCAATGATGTTATTTCCCATGCCATGGATGATCGTGCATTCGGTCTGACAGTGAAGCGTAACATTGACGAGAGTCAGTCAACCAAGGCGCCGAGTTTTGTATCGTCGATGTTCAAGTTGTACGGCACAGAGCAAAACAAGAAACGTTACGAGCTGATGTTGACCGCAATGGGGTCGCAGATGCTTGGGTGGGAAGGCGAAGGTTTTGAAACAGATGAGTTAACGCGAACTCGTGCCTGGCTGCGAACCAAAGCGAACTCGATTGAAGGCGGTACTTCCGAAGTACAGTTAAACATTATCGCCAAGCGAGTACTTGGGCTGCCGGATTAGTGTACGCCCGCGCTGTTTGAGTTGTTGTCGAGGATTAAGCGAACTGAGCTGGCCAACTCCTGCCGATTGTAGGGCTTGCTGAGGATGTTCGCTGCAAGATAACTGGATTCTGCGTCGATCGGTTCTATGCCACGGAACTTTGAGAATCCGCTGGTTAGCAGGATTTTAAGGGCAGGTTGTACAGAGTGCACCGCCTTGGCCAGTTCAAACCCGTTTAGGTCATCTGGCATAACGACGTCGGAAAAGAGTAGATCAAACTTCTTCTGACTGGCGATCATATCCAAAGCGTCTCTTGAACTGGTGACGACCTCGGTGGTGTACCCCAGTTCCGTGAGTATTCCTGCAGCGACATTGGCCACCATTTCTTCGTCGTCCACGATAAGGATAGACCCCTTGTGAACCAAGTCATCGTCGGTTTCCAGCGTTGATGGTTGGCTCGTATTGCCCTGGACACTTCTCGGCAGATATATCTTTATCGTTGTGCCTTCTCCTTTGGCGGTGTAAACAAGAATCTCACCACCCGATCGTTTCACGAAGCCGAATACCATGCTCATACCAAGTCCGGTACCTTTCCCCTCGGGCTTTGTTGTGTAAAACGGCTCGAATAACTTCTCCCTGGTTTTGGTATCCATGCCGACCCCCGTGTCGCTGATTGAGAGCAACACGTAATCACCGGGTACAAGGGAAGGGTAGATTCGCTGTGCAGCTTCATCTACGTTTTTGTTTTCGGTTCTTATCAGAAGTTTTCCGCCATCGGGCATGGCATCTCTGGCGTTGATACACAGGTTAATAATGGCATCCTCAAGGTCCCCGGAATCCACCTGGGTAGGCCATAAGTCATCTTCATGTGAGCTGGCGACCGAAACACGCGTCCCGATGGACTGGGTGATCATATCTTTCATGCTCGTGATCACATCATCTAACTGGACTATCTGGTCTCCCCTGGCGCTGTTCCTGGCGAACCCAAGGAGCTTTTTCGTTATTGCAACGCCACGTTCGACGCCCAGTAGTGCGTTAGAAATATATCCCTGGGCCTCCGCGTCTGTCACCGTATACTTTGCCAGTTCCAGGTTACCCATCAGTATCGCGAGGATGTTGTTGAAATCATGGGCAATACCGCCGGTCAGCTGGCCCATGGCTTCCATTTTTTGGGCCTGCCTGAGTGCCATCTCGACGCTTCGCAGCTCAGTGATGTCGGTGAACAGGCCAAAGAAACCTTTCATTTCGCCATTAACGCCTATATCGGGTGCCAGTGTGCACTGTATTTTCTCTATACCTTCTTTTCGGAAGGTCGGCGTTCCTTCGAAGGTAACACTCTGTCCTGACCTGACTGTATCGAGGTGGACCTCCAGGTCGTTATAGGCGCTCTTTCCAATCAGGCTAGCAACAGTCTTGCCCAGATAATCTGAAGGGTTGATATCGAACCATTCCGCGTACGTTTCGTTGATAAACAGAAACCGGGTCGAGAGGTCGCAGTACAGAAAGCCGCCAGGGAAGGAATTGCCGAGGGCAGAGAATCTTTCCTCTGTCGCCATGGCTTCAAGCTCTGCAAATTTCTGTCTCGTGATATCGCGACTGGTACCGTGAAATCTCACCACTTCCTGTTGTGACCCGAGTTCAGGAACGCCGGTTTCTTCAAGCCATAACAAACCGGATTTGGTGTTAACCCGATAAGTGATCTGGTAGCTCTGCTTGGTACGGATTGCGTAAGTCTGGGCTGCTCTAAGACGATCCGCATCTTCCGGATGCGCCATGGAGACGATGGGGGCATCAAGCGGGTTGCCACCTTTAAGACCAAGGAGGTTGCGTAGCTCCAGCGAACATTCGGTTTGGTCTGTCTGCAGATCCCATACCCAGCTCCCTAGGCGGGCGATCCTTTGCGCCTGTGATAACAGGCGCTCACTTCTTTTTAGGCGGTTCTGCGCGTATGCAGCTTCGGTAACATCAAGAATCACCGCCTGGGTCGCTGCGTTTCCGTCCCAATTTACCGGTGAGGCAGTTACCTCAAGTGTCACTTTTGTGTTGTCCCAAAGGGTGAATCTGTATTGGTTGGGCTTCCTGTCTCGTGATTTATGCCGGACTTCGTTTTCCCAATCCTTTAACGCCAGAGGCGATGTTCCGGGGAATAGTTCGGACAGTCGCATGCCAGTCATGATCCCGGGTTGCTCAATTCGAGTGAGGTCTGCGGCGGCTTTGTTGGCAAATACTATTTTTTCGTCAACGATAATGACCAGCCCATGGGCCAGGTCCTCAACCAGCGATCGATAGCGATCTTCTTCCTCGCGGAGTTTTGACTCAGTGGAACGTCGATATTGCCGTTCTGATGCGATAGTCATGAGGCTGGCCATGTTTGTGCAGAAGTGCTGCTCGGCGAGACTCCATGTTCTTGGCGCGCCGACATGCTCCAAACAAAGCACACCTGCCAACTTGCCATTGAACTGGTATGGGGCATCTAACATCGAACTGATATTGTTCGAAGGTAAATATTCCTGGTTGAGTTCCAGGCAACGCGGATCTGTGGTGACATCGTTGATGATCAGCAACGTATCAACATTCAGTGCGTTCAGGTATGAACTGGCTTCGTCTTGACCAAGTTGCCCGCCACTGGTTGAAAGACCGGTTGATTTATCGTGGAGGGAAAGGCAGTAAATATACTTCCCGTCTTCCGGAGAGTCAAAGTATTCCCAGACGCTGGCTCGTTCGCAATCAAGCACATCAGCAGCGGTTTTGGAGATAAATTCCACCACCTCGCCAAGCTCCACGTCGTTGAATCTGGGGTCATGAGCGATTTTGTTCAAGGCATCGCGAAACCGGGTTTCCATCGCCTCGACGTTATCTGGTCTGTCCGGTGAATTACTCATCTGGTCATCCGGCTAAACTACTTATTAGCTCATTAGCTATCTGGTAACAGGCTTAAGACCAGATCCTTCCATCGTTTGATGTCGGTATCGTCTGACTCAAATAACAGGAACCCGATACGGTAGGCGCCGGTTTCGGCGTCAGGTCTTTTCCATTTGACTTCACCAACAAGGAATATCGGGTCGGCGTCTTTAAGGTCGATACAAATTCGGAGGATCGAATTGATCGAGATCTCCTCATCCACGATGACCTGCAGTCCGTTTGCTGAGAGATCGAGGGAGTTACACATGATGACGCTGCCCGCAGAAGTGCTATCGGAGGCAATGACCTCAATGAATATTGTTTCTTCGAGCTCAAGCCTGGTTTGAACTCTCGGGCTAGGATCCTGTGAGGTCGTCATAGCTTTTGTTCCTGTCCTGTCTCAGTTTACTCACGACTTGTGCCAGCGTGTCTTCGAATTCGACACCGGCGTCTTCTATTTTTCCCTGGCCAGCTACCAGCAGCGTAACGAGCTGTTCACTTGAATAGTCTCCCACTTTGACGCCAGTACGACTAACGAAGATCAACTTTTCACCGACTCGAACCGCAAGTTTGCATTCTTCCAGCTGCCCATCGGCAGCCGGTAGTGTTAGCCATGCACCAACGTTGAGCGATGCGACAACCTTCGTCAGTTCTTGTACTTTTCCCTGGTTCTCGGATTTGGCAGCTTCCTGTCTGGCTTGATTCAGTCGGTCTTCCTTTTCAGCGTCTTTTTGTCTTTGCTCTTCTTCCTCCTTTTCCCGGGCAAGCGTGTTAGCTTCCTGGATAGCGCGCTCCCTTTCGGCCTCTTTCTGGGCCTGCTCAACGTCGGCCTCTTCCGCCCGCTTTAGTTTCTTCTGGTGCTCGTCAACCAGTCCCTGGTAGATCGCGGCAAAGGTCGAAGAAAACACAGCTGAGTGATTCAGCGGCTTAACGACACTTGATGACATCAGGTAAGCCATCTCGTCAAAACTTTTCTCCAATGCTTTCATGCCGTTGCGATTGGTAAACAGCAACTGCTTAATATCTTCGAGTTTCAGTACGAGTTTGATTCGTGCACTTTTTTCACCTTCGTTAAAGGTAAACCATTGTCCGGGTTCGAGATTGGCTACCTTGCGAAGCAAAATTCTGCTGACCGAAGTTCGCTCGATAAGGACGTTGCCTTCAACCTCCAACGGCTCTACCTCAATATATTCAAGTGCCTGGCCAGAGACGATAGCGACATGGTCTTCGTCGATCGCATTCATCGCTGATTCGGATTCGTCACCGCTATGTTCAAGCGACAGCAGCAGATCCCGGATTTCTGTCGGCAGATGTTCAATGATCCTGTAGAGCCGCTGTTTGGTTGCGTTCGCTTTGGCCTGATCTGCTTCGTCGATGGGTTGATAGGTCCAGACTATTGTTTCTGTTAGCTTCGATGCACGTACCCAGTCATCTCCATCGATACCCTTGGTAATAGCGAGCAGTTGCATTGACTCGTACCATGGGCCTTTCAGGAATTTTGCGATACTCATCGTCAGTTGGTTGCTCTCGATTGATTCATTGATCATCTGGGCAGCGATTGTTCTGCCTTTTTGGGATCTGAGCTTTCCCGATTCAGAAGCTGCCAGGCGCTCTTCGAGCTTATGAATCCGGCTCTGTTCCTTGTCGAGAAAAGCCTTCAGGTTGGATTCAAGCGCCTGGAAATCCGGTTCGCCGCTATGCAGGGCGTCGATCACTGTGTTGACCTCGGTGAGCAGTTTTTCCCCCGCGCGCCCCTGGTCTGATGCCCAGCCGATGGTTGCGTCAATCAGTAGATCCAGTATCGTGAAGATGCTGAATTTAACGGCGTCCAGAGGTGCGGAAGGGTTTTCCAGAAGCTCTGCCGAGATGATCGGGGTGACCAGTCTTAGCCTTTCTGAGATCTCATCGTCCAGGTCGATCAGGTTAAAGATCATGTTCATGCAATCGCGGACAGAATGCAGAATGGCGATGTCGCTACCCGAGATAACCCAGTCGCTTTTGTTGTTCGCGACAACCTCCAGAAGAGAGTGGTCAAGGGGTACCATATCGTCGGGCATGGACCGAAAAAAATCCGCCACGTCGCTGGCTGTGATGTTCGGGGAAGTCGGATCTGTCCCGACGTACCGACTCTTCAGCGCTTCGACTACCTGTCGTGCTGTTACAGACATTCCATTTCTTGTAAATCACCGGATATCTGATGTTACCACGATTGTGGCAACGCAAAAGCGACTCGGTGCTATAATGCCGGGCCCACAGTTTTAGCGAACAGTTAAGAGGAAATCCCCATGGATTCAGAGAGCGGCAAAGCCAGTCCGACGTCGCATACTTACTTTTCGCAGCGCATGAGACTGCACTATCTGGATTGGGGGAACGCAGGAGCGCCGCCGCTGTTGCTGGTCCACGGAAATCGGGATCATTGTCATAACTGGGATTGGGTGGCTCAGGCCCTCAGGGATAAATACCACATTATTGCACCCGACTTCAGGGGGCATGGGGATTCTGCCTGGGTCTATGGCGCTGCCTACAGCCACAGTGAGTATGTCTATGACCTTGCACAGTTGATCCATCAGCAGGAGCTGGCACCGGTGACCATTATTGCTCATTCACTGGGTGGCAGTGTGGCACTCAGGTACGCGGGGATCTACCCCGAGAATGTTGAGAAAATGGTTATTATTGAAGGCACTGGCGGACCTCCCGCTGAATTAGAGCAGCGCCCTGTTCACGAGCGAATGCGTGAGTGGATTGACCACACGAGGAAGGCCTCTGGCCGCCAGCCGAAGCGTTACGATACATTGGAAGATGCGTACACAAGAATGCACGAGGCCAATAGTCACCTGCGTGAAGACCAGGCGCGCCACCTGACCATTCACGGTAGCAACCAGAATGAAGATGGCTCTTACAGCTGGAAATTTGATAACTACACGCATGTGATGAATCCGTTTGGGATTAATCGTGAGCAGTCCAGGGAACTCTGGGCACGCATAGACAAGCCGGTGCTGTTGGTGAGTGGGTCGGAGTCATGGTTCGCAGAAAAGGGGCGCGAGGATCCGCTGCCTTATTTCCAGAACGCGAAACATGTCCAGATTAATGATGCAGGGCACTGGTTACACCATGACCAGCTGGAAGAGTTCCTGAGGATCACGAGAGAGTTTCTGGCGTCAGCCTAGAAACCAGTCCAGTACGGCAGGGTTCTCTGTTCTCGCATAGGTGTGCGACAGGTCTTCGATGGGCCTGAATGTCAGGTTCGCGCCGGCGGCTTCCAGTTCAGCGTTTGCCATATAGGCCGTTTCGATCGGAAACATCCAGTCATGAGTACCGTGAACCAGATAGATGTTCCTGTCCCTGGCGTATTTTATATTGCCGTTCATCGATATCTCGGGATGCAGTACGCCTGAGAAAGGTGCCAGGTGCGTGAAGGGACTTTCATCCTGCAATCCTGCGAGCAAGGTATAAGTTCCACCGTCAGACATTCCTGTTAGCAGAATATGCTGTCGATCCAGGGCGAAGTCCTTAGCCACAAACTCAACCATGCCTAACAACGCAGGTAGATCGTGTTCTTCACCCATCAGTGACCAGGTATCCTGCTGCGAGGTGGGGGAAAGCAACATAAAACCGCGTGTTCGGGCTTCGCGTAACCATGCCCACATAAAATCCCGACCATGACCGGTTCCACCATGCAGTGCGATGACGAGCGGCGCAGGTTGTGAATTGTCCAGATACTCAGGTATGTACAGGCTGAAACCACCGCGCGTATCCCGTTCGTTGTCGGCATTCAGGATCCCGATTTTTTCACCAGGTCGATCCACGCCCAGTTTCGCCAGAAGACCGGCGTTATCCCTCTGTGGAAGCTCCAGGAAGTACTGGCTGATCGGTCTCAGGATATTGGCTGTCGGATAGAGTTTCTCCTGGGCCTTTGACTGCGCGCGCATGGCCTTCATTGCCGCCAGCGTATCGCCGCCGGCGTTTATAATGCCGTCACAGGCGCGCAGGCTGTATGTTGTGGCCTCGTTAAGATGCTGCCCGAACTTTGCAATGTGTTCCGGAAAGCTGAGCGCCTGGAAGGGTTCAAATGCGGCTGCGAGATCTGCAGCGAAAGGACCGATGAATGCCGCCAGCTGGTCGAGGCGTGAGGGGTGCATATTTCGCTGAACCTGTTCAAAGGCTTCCATAGTGGTCAGCAGCCTTGGCGTCAGCTCTGTTATGCCAGCAAGCAGATCATCATCGTTCGAAGCCATGGATTCCCCGGGAAATATCAGTTTCAATCGGGCACTATACGACAATGCTTCCACCTGAAAAAACCAATTACACCTTTCATATTCCCGAACCCTGTTTTGACCCGGTGCAGGAGGTGTTTACGGATGAACACTTGCTGGTTGTCTGCAAGCCATCCGGGTTGCTCAGCGTGCCGGGCAGGATTGTTAAGGACTGTGTCCTCAACAGGATGCTTGTTGATTATCCCGATGTAAGAACGGTCCACAGATTAGACCTGGATACCTCGGGATTGATGATGCTTGCGCTGTCAAAAGAAGCCACCAGTGACCTGAATCGACAGTTCAGGGAAAGAACGATCAAAAAGGAATACACCGCGCTGGTTCACGGCGAGCTGGAAAATGAAGAGGGCGAGATTGATTTGCCGATCAGAGCGGACCCTGACAATCGCCCCCTGCAGGTCGTCGATTTGGATTCGGGCAAGCCTTCCCTGACCCGTTATCAGGTCCTTGATTACGCGGAGGGTTTCAGCCGGGTCAGATTAATGCCCGTGACGGGCCGGAGTCACCAGCTTCGAATACATCTGGCGGCTATCGGTCATCCGATATTGGGTTGCGATCTTTATGCCCACGAAGAGGCTTTTAAGGCGAGGAGCAGGCTTAGTCTGCACGCGAGCAAGCTTGAGTTTGATCATCCGGCAACAAAAGAGCGGGTAACTTTCGAGTCACCCGTACCTTTTTAGTTTGAGTTAGCGGCGAGTCAGTTTCTTTTTCTTGTTCTGCACGTAGTCCACCAGGATGTATTCGCCCAGGTTTTGAGGCTCTGCATAGAAGATCCTGCCGCCGTTAATTTTGCTCATTTGCTCAACGAACGATTTCAGGTAGTAACTCTGGTCGAGCATAAAGGTATTGATCGTAATGTTTTTGGTGGTGCAGCTGCGAACTGCGCGAAGTGTTTTGCTGATGGTTGTCGGGGTCGGAGGGTAAGCAAATATTGGGCGACCATTTTCAAGATGCGCCGTCGGCTCGCCATCGGTAATCATGATGATCTGCTTGGTACCTTGCTGGTGCTTGGCCAGGAGTTTCTCGGCAAGGATCAGGGCGTGTTGCATGTTCGTGCCAAGGAGGTAGTCGTCATACTGGAGGTAGGGCAGGTCGTGGGCTTTTATCTCCTTTGCATAGGCTGAAAATCCCAGTACATACAGGCTGTCCCTTGGATACGCAGAGGTAATGAGGTTGTGCAATGCCATGGCAACTTTTTTGGCTGACTGAAATGATCCGCGAAGTGCCATCGACCAGGACAGGTCAACCATTAACACGGTAGCGGTCTGGGTAATCAGCTCGCTTCGGTAAATTTCGAAATCTTCGGTCTTAAGCTGCACCGGCGAACCGGGACCTTCGCGATCCAGGGCGTTTCGAATGGTTCGCGACATATGCAGATGGAAGGGGTCGCCAAATTCGTACGGTTTTGATTCTTCCAGTCGTTCCCCGAACCGGCCTTCTTCAGGTGTAGCGTGGTCGCCCAAATTTTGTTTCTTCAGTTTTGAATAAATCTCAACCAGTGCTTTCTGGCCCAGACTCCTGGTTCCCCTGGGAGTGAGTTCCCATTTGTTGCCATCTTTGTTGACGTAACCGGCTTCTTCCAGAATCTCCAGCATCTTTTTCATTTCATCGAGATTGTCCACCGCGTCGTCGCCAAGAAGTTCCCTTAGCTTGTCGCTGTCGATGTTATCCATCTTGCCGTCGTACTGGGCACGCTGCATCTGCTGCTCGAGCTGGTCCAGCTCGGTCATTTCTTTCATCAGCTCCATTGCGGCAAGAAGGTCGATCTCTTCGCTGCCTGAGAAGTTGTACTGTTTTCCCTGTGGGTTAAGGAAGTCCAGTTCCTTGGACAGCTTCGCCAGTTCGTTCTCCAGATCCGGATCACCAAACTTACCCTGCATCAAGTCCTGCAGTTGCTGTTGCTGGTCCGGGTTCATGGAATTGAACAGCGACTGGGTCGCTGCCATCTGTTGCTGCATTTGTTCGAGTAGTTCATCCAGGTTGGATGGAAGATTGTCACCAAACATATCCCCGTACTGGTTCATGAACTCGTCAAAGCCAGGGTCTTCACCAGCTATTTTCTTGACCAGCATGTCGTTCAGGTCTTTAACCATATGCTTCATGCGTTCGATGTCGCCATCCGACATCTGATTAACCATGTTCTCGATGTCCTTGAAAAAGGACTGTGTCATGGCTTTACGGAGCTGCTCGATTAATTTCAGGAACGCTTTTTGCGCATCGGTGTTCAGGAATTCGTAGTCCTGCAGTGCCTTGACCTTACCCGCGGTGTCGTCAGGCAGATTTTTGATGAATTCCTTATTCTGCTCGCCGATGTCTCCCAGAACATTGTTGGAAAAATTCTCCTGGGTTTCGTTGTCAGCCGGCCGGTCAGTTTGCAGGTCGCTATCGAGGTCGGCGATGAGGTCATCCATGAATTTCCGGGAGTCGTCCGGGTCGTTTTTCCTGTCGACCCACTCGTTAATGGTGCCTCGTTCCATGTTCAGGATTTCTTCAAGCTGTCGCTTGAGGTCTTCCATGACACCACCCATATCGAACCGCTCCAGGCGCTGCTGGCGTTCCTCCTTCAGCTGGCGAAGAAGGTCCCGTAGTCCCTTGATGTAGTTACCGTCGGAAGTTTCCATGCCACGCTGCATCAGGTATCGCATTGCCTGTTGCAGGTCACCAAATTCCATCAGGTCTTCCGAGAGCGCACTGAGGATGTCATCTGCATCCAGCTCTACCTTTTGGGACCCGTCCCAGTTGGAATATCGATTAAGCGAGGTATATTTTGGGCTCATCTTTTAGCCTGGAAAAAGGTAGTTAACTTGAGTAGGTAGAGCGTCCGCCGACCCGATCCTTGTTTAACATCTGGTTGATGTGCAATCCTTCGAGAATAAACTCGACTGCTGATGCTCGATTGGCCGCATTTGCGTCGGGGATAAGTATCTCGATCGCCTGCACCAGTCCATCGATCTTTCTGATGATGTCTTCATATTCATTTGACGGCATTGATTCGCCCGTTGTGACGTGAATGCCATCAGCAAATTGAAGCGCCAGCGGTTCAAGGTCGATGTCTTCTGTAAACCGACTGAACACTGCTTTGGTGGCTTCCTGGAATAAACGCTCCATGATTTTTTCTTCCCGTCCTTCTTCCATTGCCTCGAACTCAACTTTGCCCTGCAGTGAAGGCATAATGAAAGGAAGGTCGGAGATTCTTGGTACAACGTCGTGTTCGCCCACTTCAATGGCGCGTCTTAACGCATTGGCGAGGATGGCCTCATAGTTGGAGACCGAGGCTCTGACGGATACGCCTGAACGCTGATTGATATCCGGAGATCGGCGTGCCTGTTGTGTAATTTCAGCGATGATCTGTGACATAAAAGCCGGAACATCTTCCCGGTATTCACCCAGGTCGAGTTTTCGTTGCTCCAGTTCCATGATCGTAATTTCTTCCAGGATATTTTCCGGATAGTGGGTTCGTATCTGTGATCCATAGCGGTCTTTGAGTGGCGTGATGATGCGCCCTCGATTGGTGTAGTCCTCAGGGTTCGCCGTTGCGACAATCAGGATGTCCAGGTCAAGCCGAATCTTGTGTCCCCTGATCTGGATATCTCTTTCTTCAAGAACATTGAGCAGCCCAACCTGAATCCTCTCTGCCAGGTCAGGAAGTTCGTTGATGGCAAATATGCCCCTGTTTGTATGGGGGATAAGGCCAAAATGCAAGGCCTCTTCATCGGACAGGTATCGCCCCTCTGCAATTTTGATGGGATCTACTTCACCAATCAGGTCGGCGATGGTGATGTCCGGCGTCGCGAGCTTTTCACCATAGCGGGTATCTCGATGCATCCATTCGATCGCGGCTTCGTCACCCTGTTCCTGCACGATCTTTTTACCCTGAGCACTGATGGGTGCATAGGGATTCTCTGGAATCTCGACTTCTGCAAGAACGGGCGTCCATTCGTCCAGGAGACTGGTGAGGCTGCGGATTATCCGTGACTTTGCCTGGCCCCTTTCGCCCAGGAGGATCACATCCTGGCCGGACAAAATAGCGTTCTCGAGTTGTGGGATGACCGTGTCCTGGTACCCGATGATATTCGGGAAGACATCTTCTTTAGCCTGGAGTTTGGCGATGAGATTTCGTCTCATCTCCTCTCTGACTGTCAGTACCTGATAGCCACTCGATTTCAGTTCGCCCAGGGTTTTAGCTTCTGTCACAAAGATCTCCGAAAATGCATAAGTTCTCCTGTCATCTAACCAGTTTGCCAGTGAGGTTTGCAAGTATTCCCGTCAGATTGCCGCGCCGCAGCGGGAATGACCCTAATGGTCTCTGGTCTCTGGACTCTGGACTCTGGATTCTGGAGAAACAGGATTGATCACAACGGATCAGGTGGGTATTGCCAGATCACCGCGGCACCTTAAGCAGGGCTACTCTGGCGCTTACCATAGGGCCTAGGCAGGCTTTCTTGCCACAAGGATTGCCCGGGTAGGGGCCGGGTAGCCCTCTACGGTTCTGGTGTTATCAAAGGGGTCCAGATAGTCCTCCAGGGATTGAAATTGCATCCATTTTGTCGCGCGTTGTTCTTCTAGGCTGGTGACATTGACATCGACTGTCTTCACATCGACAAACCCCGCACGCCGCAGCATGAGTTCCAGCATTGACGTCGATGGGATAAACCAGACATTGGCCATCTTTGCATAGCGGTCCTCGGGGATCAGCAATGTATTCTGATCGCCCTTAACGATCAGGGTTTCCAGGACAAGTTCGCCGCCAGGCTTTGCAAAACTGAGTAGTTCTTTCAGGTGGTCTATGGGAGATCTTCGGTGATAGAGCACTCCCAACGAGAAAACGGTATCGAATCCACCAAATTGTGGAAGGTGTTCACTTCGCAGCGGCAACAGGTATGCGCGGTTTGGCTTGCTCAGCTTTTGAAGCAGACTGAACTGGTAATTGAACAAGATGGTTGGGTCGATACCGAGCGCCAGATCTGCACCTGCACCGAGCATTCGAAACAGGTGGTAGCCATTGCCACATCCAATATCCAGGACCTGCTTTCCCTCGAGTGGTTCAATATGCGAACTGATTCGCTGCCATTTCCAGTCACTGCGCCATTCAGTGTCGACGAAGGTCTTACCTACCTGAAGTGGTCCTTTTCGCCATGGCAGAAACATCGACAGGACTTCCTCAACGTCGGCGTCAGGGTCGCCGACGCTGACAATACCTGAATCAAACCGGCTGGCCCTGGTGGTGGACTGAACCGAGGCGAGTGCTGCATCCCATTCGTCTGTGCGGCCATGAACTCTCGCCTCACTTGAAACTGCTGCACGCAGGTTGTCATGAAAGGTCGCCAGAAAGGTGTCGGACGTTTCAGCAATGAAACGCTCTATCTCAGAGGGCATCCCGTGTCACTTCTATCTGTTCATTGAGCATGTCGTACGCGTCGTAGGATGACGAAATCAACGTGACCAGGAAGTTCTGCGCGAGTATGTGTGCGACGCGATAGCAGTAGATCGACACGATAAAATTGCCCAGGATCCATCCGTACGATCCTTGCCAAAAGTAGGACAGAAAGAGACAGGGAATAAACAACGCCGTTGTCAGGAGCATCGAGCCGGACTCGGTGGTAAATCCGACAATAATCGTCCAGAAAACACCAGTGAGCGGGACGGCTAACACGGCAGCCCAGCCGAATTCCTTCACCATCAGGACAAGGCATGCAGTGATAAGGACAAGCGCAGCTAACAGCAGAACAATGACCTGTAACTTTCTGCCAAGTACGGATTCACCGGTCAGGTCCTTGACGTTACGATTCGTGACATTGAGAAAGAACTGCCGGGCCATGCTTCTGGTGATAGAGAATCTGGCACCGCCCGTCGCCAAGTCGGACTGCAGAACTTTATACTCATCCCTGGTGAGGTATTCGGCCATTATTTGATGCCCAGGAAAGTGGCGAAGTTAAGACAACGGACACACTGTTCGACCACAGAAAAACCTGCACTTTTCATTCTCTGCCTGTGCTCCTCTTCGGTATTGGGGATCAGCACGTTCTCCAGTGCCGCTCGTTTTTGTGATATTTCGAGATCACTATAACCATGCTGTTTCTTGAAGTCATGATGAAGTGTCGTCATCAACACCTGCTCATCGGCGTCTTCAAATTTCACTTTCTCGGCCAAAAGCAGAATACCGCCTTTGTTGAGGCCCTTGCAGATGCGCGCAAGAATCTTTTCCCGTTCCCCATCCGGAACGAACTGAAGCGTGAAGTTAAGAATAACAATGGATGCGTTTTCAATAGTCGTTTCCCGCAAATCTTCGAGCAAAATTTCACAGGTGGCGGTGGAATGATCTCTGTTCAGATTGGCTGTGCATCTCGACACCATGGCCTCAGAGTTATCCACCCCGATCACATGGCAACCATTCGGCAGGTGTCTTCGGAGCTGCAGGGTAGATGCCCCCAGTGAGCAACCAAGGTCATATGCGTTGGTAGCCGGTTGTCCGTATTTTTCAGCCAGAACCCCAATCAGTTGCAACACAAGCCCATAGCCCGGGACGCTCCTTTCGATCATGTCCTGAAAAACGTCCGCCACGGACGAGTCGAACCGGAAGGCTTCGATAGAAGGCATGGGCCTTGAGTAAACCTCGTCCTTTGGGTTTGCCATTGTTCAGACGTGCTAGCGAAGGGGTGCTAAGATTATCATAAACGACGAAAGACTTGACCCCATGGCGGTGATAGATATGATGAAAGGGTCCGGTTTCACCAGCCTCCCATGCTAAAAAGTGAATACAAAGTGATAACCCCCGCCTTCCAGCATCTCGTGATCGGCAAACGCGTTCCGGGGGTGTCGACGTGAATCCCAGTATCCTCCGCATAAACACCGCCGGTGTGCCAGTTGATTGGCTCACCTGGCAAGAGGCCGTTTGTCTGCATGCGCGCCAGCTGGTGAGCTGGACCTACGGTGAAGAAGTGATGGAAGTCAGGGGAGGTCACTGCAGGCTGACCGGCGAACAGACACTGCTGACGTTAAACAGCATCATAGCCTGTAAAGGCAAAGTCTTTGACAAGGTCCGTAAGGAACCACCTCTAACCAACCGTGCACTGTTTCGAAGAGACCAGAATGTCTGCCTCTACTGCGGCAAGCTGTTCAAGGAATGTGAGCTGAGTCGTGATCATGTGGTACCTGTTTCTCGAGGTGGCAAGGACAGGTGGACCAACGTGGTAACAGCCTGCAAGCGCTGCAATGCGCACAAGGGTAATTATCTGCTGGGTGAGTGCGCGCTGGAGCTGCTGGCACTGCCATACCGACCGAATCATGCGGAATACCTCGCGCTGACCCATAGCGGCCGTATTCTTGGAGACCAAATGTCTTTTCTGCGCAGGCAGTTCTCTTCCAACAGCCGATTGCTGGAAGATGGCCCCCTGAAATTATCAAGGAAGCCATCCATTTACTAAGCCATCTATTTACCAGAGCATCTGTTTACCAGAGCGTCTATTCACCAGAGCATCCAGCTGCCAAAGAATCTCTCACTCGCGTTTGATCGGCGTGTCGGTTAGCCTGCTTCCATGAAAAGAAAACTCAAACTACTCCATACTTCTGATATTCATCTTGATGACCGGATTGGCCATGGTGCCGATGCGAGTCCGGGGCAGGTCGGATTTACCGCGGTTATCGATGAAGCCCTCAAGCATGAGGTCGATCTGTTTTTACTGGCCGGTGACCTCTTTGATCACAACAGGGTCAAGCAACCTTGCCTGGACTTCACGACGGAACAACTCGCCCGGCTCGAGTGTCCCGTGGTGATGATCACGGGTAACCACGACTGCCTGGCTGATTACTCTGTTTACCACCGTTACGATCCACGAGATGCCGGATCACACATAACCTTCCTTCAGGATGAATCAGGATCAGTCTGCAGGTTCGAGGACCAGGGCGTTACTATTTGGGGTCGGGGGATTGTTGATCATCACCCTGGCCATAAACCGCTTGAGCGTGTGCCTGGCCATCAGCATGAAGGCTGGTATCTGGGCCTGACTCACGGTTATTACGTCGATCGCGGTGCTGACATGTTCTCATCGCTCATCACGCCGAATGAAATTGAAGAGAGCCAGCTGGACTACCTTGCACTGGGGCATGTCCATGTCTTTTCAACGATGAAACATGGCAAAACGCTGGCGGCCTACCCCGGGTCGCCAAACTCTGGGCAG